>Ga0308415_1000934_pt1 | contig 12994 bp, 10 predicted proteins | sample HotsprSampleOS55_FD_203465 | JGI IMG/M metagenome (GOLD analysis project Ga0308415, IMG submission 203465) | Hot spring phototrophic mat microbial communities from Octopus Spring, Yellowstone National Park, Wyoming, United States - 20090730_OS55 ... | reverse complement strand
TCTCGCAGGAGGTGGTCAAAACAGGCGACCAAGTAGACCTGTTCGAGTTCCCCATCCTGCACTGCTGGCCGCAAGACGGCGGGCGGTACATCACGCTGCCGCTGGTGTTCACGCACGACCCCAACACAGGCAAGCGCAATGTCGGCATGTACCGCATTCAGGTACTGGACAAGCGCACAACCGCGATGCACTGGCAAATCCACAAAGTGGGCGCGGAGCATTATCAGCACGCGGAGAAGCGCGGCGAACCGATACAGGTCGCCGTCGTGCTGGGGGATGACCCTGCGCTGACTTTCAGCGCTATCGCGCCTCTGCCCCCCGCTATCGACGAACTGATGTTCGCAGGCTTCCTGCGCAAAAAGCCCGTCGAACTGGTTCCCGCCAAGACGGTGGACATCAAAGTGCCCGCCAATGCCGAGATTGTGATTGAGGGCTACATCAACCCTGGCGAGCGGTGCTTGGAAGGACCCTTCGGCGACCACACGGGCTACTACAGCCTCGCCGACTATTACCCTGTGTTCCATGTGACGGCAATCACGCACCGCACCAAGTCCGTCTACCCCGCTACGATTGTGGGCATCCCGCCGATGGAAGACGGCTGGATGGGCAAGGCGGTGGAGCGCATCTTCCTGCCGCTGGTGCGCCTGACCGTGCCCGAAATCGTGGATATGAACCTGCCCGTCGAGGGGGTGTTCCACAACTTCTGCTTCGTCAGCATCCGCAAGCGCTACCCTGGACACGCCTTCAAGGTGATGAACGCCATCTGGGGGCTGGGACAACTGATGTTCAGCAAGTTCATCGTGGTGTTCGATGCGGATGTGAATGTCCACGACTTGGGCGAGGTGCTGTGGCGCTGGGGCGCGAATGTCGACCCCGAACGCGACACGCTGATTGTCAAGGGACCCGTCGATGTGCTGGATCACGCCAGCCCCTATGTCGGCTACGGCAGCAAAATCGGCTTCGATGCCACCACCAAGTGGAAGGAAGAGGGCTTCACGCGCGAGTGGCCCGATGTGATACGCATGTCGCCTGAAGTGAAGGCGAAGATTGACGCTATTTGGGACGAACTTGGATTGTAGACCACTGTGAGGCGTTTCGCACGGTATAATTTCCAAAGGTGAGCCGTTATGCCAACCGTGCTTGAGGGAACCCTCGAGGAGATTTTGGAGCAACACCCAGAACTATCGGGCAAGCGTGTGAGGGTCTATGTACTGGATACCGCTGAGCCTCCAGCAAGTCTACGCGACTTTCTGGGGGAGTGGATCGGTATTATCAAAGCACACCCCACAATTCAAGCAAGCGAGGTTAAGCGCGTCTTCGAGCAAGCCCTTATGGAAAAGTTCAACAGGGGTTCTCAGGGATGATTCTCTGCGATTCGAGCGCCTTGATTGCACTGCTGAACTCCGAAGACCCTGCTCATTCCCGTTGCGCAGAGGCAACGCAATCCCTTCCAGCGCGTCCGTTGTTGATGACTATCCCCAGCTTCGTGGAAGCGATGTATTTTCTGGGTAAGCTTGGAGGGATTCGGTTTCAGAATCACCTCTGGACACTTTGGACACAAGGCAAGGTCGCACTTCACTGCCCGTCGGAAGCGGAATTACGGCGGATGCAGGCGCTTATGGCAAAGTACGCAGATGTCCCGATGGATTTGGCGGACGCCTCTATAGTAGCGGCTGCAGAGTCGCTCAACTTGGACACGGTGTTTACTATCGATTCGGACTTTTATGTGTATCGTCGACAAGACAAACACCCATTTAATGTAATCCCGTGAGGCTTTTGCGACTTCTGATCGCGGGCTGTATACGAAAAGGGGCTTGCAGTGGAAGCACGAGAGGTTGTTTTGCAGGTAGGAGATGGTGTATAATCTCGTTGGAGGCGCGCCATGCAAAGGAGACTCGTCTCTTTGGGGCTAATTGTGCTGTGCGCGCTGGGGAGTGCCTCCCTAATGCGCGCAATCGCCGACAATTTCGACCCTGCCGAGAAACGCTGCGCCCAGAATATGCACCAACTTGGGCTGGCGTTGGTCATGTATGTGCAAGACTGGGATGAAGTGTTCCCGATGGCATACGAGCGTTTTTCAAGCACGCAGCCGTGGGGCTGGGATCAGCCCGTTGCCGTGCCGCGCAACTGGCAAACGGGCAGCCTGCACGGCGGCGAGACTTGGGCAAATGTGCTGTTGCCATACCTTCGGGGCAGCAAACGAGGAACCATTTTCCTGAGCTGTCCTGCGACTTTGCCACGCAAGCTGCCGAACGCTGACTACAGCCAGCGCGTGCAGTCACCCGCGCCCGTGAGCTACGCCTACAACGGCTACCTGCACGCCTATCTCCAAGCGCTTGTGGACGACCCCGCCACCTTACCGACCTTCTGGGAAGGGCTGGGACGCGAACACTGGGTGGGCTTCGCACCTGTAAACCCGATCCTGCGCTGCGACCGTCCCGACAAACTGTGCCAGTTCACCCCGTGCCAAGACCCGAACACGACCTATCCGCTGGGCGAGGTACGCCTGCCCCAGCAGTCCATGTGGATTCACAAGAGCGGGGTTCACTTCATCACGCTGGAGTTGTCGCTGCAGACCCGACGATTGGGCGCGCGAATCGCCCCGAATAGCACGAACCCTGCCATCGACCCGTTTGACGGCTACAACGCGCAGGGCATTCCCAGCGTCGCCCGTACAGACGCCTGTGGAATCCTGCCGCTGTTCGCCCCACGCTAAGGAGGGACGACCATGCGAGCGACGATTGTGTTAGGTCTTATCACGAGTCTGATGACGCTGGCATCGGCGCAGGTACGCGAAGTGTGGCGCTATGTCTACACCCCACCGCAGGATGACCTCGAGGCGCAACTGGGGCGCGCCGTGCGCCTGTCGGACGGCGGGCTGATACTGCTGGGCTGGGTGGAGACGCCGCTGAACGGGCGCGACGCGCTTGCCATCCGCCTACTGCCCAACGGCGCGGAGGCGTGGGTCTACCAAGTGGACGGCGCGGGCTTCGACGACGCCTTCGTCGATGCCGTAGAAAGCGCGAACGAACTGCGCCTGCTAGGGCAGTTCACCGACGCCGACGGCTACCTCGCCGCGCAGGTGCATCATCTCACCCCTACAGGGCAGCGTATCCAAGTCTTCCCGCTAAGCCGTAGCCCGAACAGCCACCTCCGCCCGCTGCGGTTCAGCGACTACGACCGGACGAACCTTAATGCGGTCGCTGAGGAGGTACGGGGCGGCGCGAGCCAACTAATGTTTTACAACGCAACAGACTCCAGCTATCGCCCCTTCGGTCCGATAAGCTTCCGTCCGTGGGGCGTGCTGCCTGGCTATCCTGCGGTAGACTATCCGAGCGCGATTCTCGGCACAGTGGCGACGGCGAGCAATTCTGTTGACGCGGTATTTTCCACGCTGGATTACGGTTTCCATCGCTATTCAGGCGCGCCGCGCGGGGTGGATATCCCAGCTGTCGGCGCGGTGCAGCAGTCTATTGCGCGGAGCAACTACTATGTGGGCGTGCAATCCGAGGGTGGTCTCACAGGCGAGGACGCCGTGCTGATTCGCTACAGCGTGACAGGCGCTGTGGTGTGGGGCTACCGCTACACGAACCAGTGGCACGACGACTACGCCGAAGACCTTGCGGTAGACGCGCAGGGCAACGCCTCCTTGCTGGTGAAGTCCATCCTGTGGCAAGGCGAGCCGTATGAGCGGCGCACCATGCGTCTGGTGCGCTTCTCCGAGAACGGCAGGCTGCTGTCCGATACGGAGTTGGTGGGTGACGGGCGTCCGCACCTGTCGGGCTTCGTGCGCATCAACGACGCGGGGCAGCGGTTTGTCGCTATCGTGGACGCATTCATCCCCGACATGCCGCCTTCAGCCTCGTTGCTGGCGCGTGTGGACGCGAACGGGCGGTTCCTGTGGCGACTCGCGAGCGACATCGACTACGACGCCTTGTTCGCGGAGCCTGACGGCAGCCTGCTGGCGGCTGGGTCAGCAATCGTCGGACAGAACTACTACGAGCGCTACCGCCGTATCGTGGCGGTCAGGTACGCGCCTAATGGCGACATCGACGGCAGTGGATGCGTGGACGACGCCGACCTGCTGCAGGTGCTGTTCGCCTTCGGGCAGCAGGGCGCCGACCTCGCCGCCGACCTCAACGGCGACGCCCGCGTCGACGACGCCGACCTGCTACAGGTGCTGTTCGCCTTCGGCGAAGGGTGCTGAGCATTAGGTACGGGCGCGGTCGCCGCGCCCGTACCGCTTGTTGGTGCGTCCGCCCCTCCTATGTCCGTTGCTTTCGCGCGCCCTCTGGGTATAATCCCGTGCTGTAAGGAGCCTGTAAGCCGTGCAAGCGCCACTGTGCGTAGGCGCGGCGGTGTGCCAATCAAGGTGATACGCCTATGACTCGCCCCCTCGGCTACTGGGTGCTGGTGTTGCACACGCATATCCCGTATGTGCGAACGCATGGCAAGTCGCCGCACGGAACTGATTGGCTGTGTGAGAGCCTCGCGGAGTGCTACCTGCCGCTGTATACGCTGACGGCGCGCTTGGCGAAGCAAGGTATCCCCGCCCGCTACACAATCAGCTTCACGCCGATTCTACAAGAGCAGCTGGCGCATCCCGACTTCCGCGCGGAGGCGACGGGCTACATGCAGGCTTTCGTGGCGCACGCTCGCGACGACCAGCGATATTTCCTGGCGCACGGCGACCGTTGGAAGGCGGGACTGGCGTATCTGTGGGAACGTGCCTACGAAGCGCAGCTGGAGCAGTACCAGTCGTTGGAGGGCGATTTGCTGGGCGCGTTCGGACGCCTGCAGGCGTCAGGCGCGATTGAGATAGCGACCAGCGCGGCGACGCACGGCTACTTGCCTTTGCTGGGGCGCGACGAGTGCGTGCGCGCGCAGGTCGCGTTGGGTGTGCAGACCTACCGCAAGCACTTCGGGTGCGACCCGCGCGGGTTCTGGCTGCCCGAATGCGCCTACCGACCCGCGTACCACTGGCTGCCGCCTGTCGCGCAAGACCTGCTGCTTGCTGCCGACCGCGCAGGCATCGAACAGTTCCTCGCCGAGTCGGGCGTGCGCTACTTTTTCGTGGACACGCACATGCTGCGCGGAGGCGTCCCGCTGGGAACCTACTGGGAGCGGTTCCCCGCGCTGCGGCGTATCTACGAGCAGTTCGCGGCGCATTATCGTCCCACGCCTATCGAGCGCACGCCGTACCGCGCTTACCGCGTGCCCGCGCCAGAGCCGCTGGCGGTCTTCACGCGCGACCCTGCCACCACGCTGCAGGTCTGGAGCGGCGAACACGGCTACCCTGGCGACGCCCGCTATCTGGAGTTCCACAAGATGCACTATCCCAGCCGCCTGCGCTACTGGCGCGTGAGCGAGAACAAGGCAGACCTCGGCGCGAAGCAGCCCTACGCGCCCTACGACGCCTTCGAAGCCGTGCAGGCGCACGCCGAGCATTTCGTCAGCCTACTGAAGCAAACACTGTGGGCGCACTATCAGGCGCACGGCGAGGCAGGCGTGATGGTCTCGATGTACGACACCGAGTTGTTCGGGCACTGGTGGCGCGAAGGTCCCGAATGGCTCTATGCGGTCATCCGCCGCCTGGCGGAAGACCCCGATATTGAGATGCTGACCGCGTCGGAATATCTGGAGCGTTGCCCGCCTGAAGAGGTGGTCTTCCTGCCCGAAGGCTCGTGGGGCGAGGGCGGGTCGCACTACATCTGGCTGAACGAGCAGACGGTGTGGGCGTGGGAGGTCATCTACCGCGCGGAGACGGAGTTTTTGCGACTGCTGGCGTGCGCCCGCGCCGACCTGACGCCCTACCTGCAGCAGGCGGCGCGCGAGTTGCTTCTCTTGGAAGCCTCCGATTGGACTTTCCTCATCACGACGGGCGTCGCCCGCGACTATGCGGAGGTGCGCCTGCGCGACCATGCCCGCCGCTTCGAAGACATCACTCGCCTTGTGCGCCAGTTGCTGGACGGCGCGTCGCCTGACCCCGCGCTGCTGCAGGTGTATGAGGAGAGCCGCGTGCGCGATCAGGCGTTCGATGGGGTAGAACTGTCGGCGTGGAGAGTGTAGGAACACGGCATTCACCCTCTCCCCCTTACCGAAGGGGGAGAGGGTCGGGGTGAGGGGGATTCATACTGTCGGCAAGCGGCGCGTTGGCATAGGCGTCTAAGTCGTAGTCGTCGCGCTGCCCAGCGGTCAAGCGGAAGTAGCCCGCGAGCGCAATCATCGCCGCGTTGTCCGTGCAGTAGCGCGGCGGGGGAATAAACAGCGTCAGCCCCGCCCCCTGACATGCGTCGCGCATCTGCTGTTGCAACGCCGAGTTCGCCGCCACACCCCCGACCACCGTGACGACTTTAACGCCGAGCGCGCCCGCCGCCTGCAGCGTGTGGTGAATTAATGGCTCGATCGCCGCCTGCTGGAACGCCGCACAGAGGTGGTTAACGGTCGCCTCGTCCAGCGCGTTTTGAGCGCGGAGCCGTTCCACCTCGCGCCGCACAGCAGTTTTTAGCCCGCTGTAGCTGAAGTTCCAGCCTTCTACCTTCGCGCGGGGGAATCGGAACGCCGTCGGGTCGCCCTGCTGCGCACGGCGGTCGATCTCGGGTCCGCCAGGGTAGCCCAGCCCCAACAGGCGCGCCGTTTTGTCGAACGCCTCGCCGACCGCGTCGTCCAGCGTTTGCCCCAGCAGCAGGTAGTCGCCGTGTCCACGCGCCAGCACAAGTTCGGTATGCCCGCCTGACACAATCAGCGCAAGGTGCGGGAATGGTATAGGGTCGTCGGGCGTCTCCAGAAATGCCGAGTAGAGATGCCCCTCCAAATGATGCACGCCGACAAAAGGGCGGTTCAAGGCGAAGGCGAGTGCCTTGGCTGCCGCCAGCCCCACCACCAGCGCGCCGACCAAGCCCGGGCGGTTCGTGACGGCGATTCCGTCGATGTCCGACCAGCCGATGCCCGCCTCATCAAGTGCCTGATGCAGGATGGGGTTCAAGCGTTCCACATGCTGGCGTGCGGCGGCTTCGGGCACGATTCCACCCCACTGCGCGTGCAAGTCTACCTGCGACGCAACGACGCTGGCGCGCACCCTGCGCCCCTCCAGCACCGCCGCGGAGGTCTCGTCGCAACTGGTCTCGATGCCCAGAATATAGCGCACGGGAAGAGTATACTCACTCTCCCCGTGCGGTCGTGGTCAACTGCGCAAGGTACGCGGTATTACCGCCTCCGAATGGGGTCGCCGCCGGGCAGGATTTTCTCGTCTCCACCCGAGCTTTCGGGTGCGCGCTTGCCATCGCCTGAGCCAGGCATCCGCAGCCCGCTGCTTTCGCGGTAGAAGATGCGCGCCTGCTTCGGATAGAGCTTAATGCGCGACCCCGCGGGGAATAGCTGCCCCGACCAGAGTTCGCGGTAGTCAGCGTCCAGAATGTAGGTGAACACCGCGCCATCCTTAAACAAGGGGCGCAAGTTACCCGTCGGGTTCACCAACACGAAGCCGTTCTGGAAGGGGCGGTAATACAATCCACCCGCATAGTCGGAGGAGCGGAAGAAGACTTGAACATCGCCTGTAGGCTGTCCCAATGGCACATCGAAGTCGGCGTCAGGGCGCCAGCTACGCTGTCCGTTCGGCGGACCGTCGTAGTAGTGTTTATCCAGGTACAGGTAAATGTTGTCATCTGCACACAACAGGAAACTTGCTAAAGCGTAAATCTTCTGTCGTCGTCCCTCAATAGGGTCTCGAATAGCATAGCCGGAGTAAACTACCCGCAGGCGGGGGCGATTCTCGATAAGCGTATTCAGCTGCTGCTCCCACAAACCGAAGGGAACAAACCCTGGCGGGAGTGAGAAGATATTCGTGAAGGCTTGCTCAATAAGTATCCCGTCTATCAATCCCTGACGGAGGAAGTAAGTTTGTGGTCGGTCGCGAGTGTAGGGTTCTGCAGCCGCGTTGACGATAAACGGGATACTCCTATCTGCAAGAGCCCTGCGCAGGTTCAGCAGGTGCTTGTGCATCGCTGCCATGCGACTCGCAGGGGTAGGATACTTCTGCAAGAGGAAGCCCAGAGAGAATAAATCATTAAAACTATCGAATTGAATGGCATCTACTCCTTGAATGGTATAGAATGTTGACAGTCGGATATTTTGTGCCGCCCAAGCAGACGCCTCAGGATCGCCGATATCCATCAGGTAAAGATTCCGTCCGAACTGCTGGCGATTACCAAAAATGTTGAGCAGGAACCAATTGGGACGATATCGATCGCAGTACCAATAGCCAAACAAGTCACCTTGCGCCCAGAGTTGACTGTCCCACCGACCGCTGTAGATTAGATTATAGTAGTAGATATTCAGCAGATCAGGGCGGTGGGTGCGGAGATTTTGGATGTCATCCCACTCTGCAAACAAGGCGTCAAATTCGCGAGCATAGTAGACCCAATCGCGTCGGTTCTCCTCAGCCCAAGGATAGTACGGTGCTATGATTTTGAGGCTGCGTGGCTGATGCGGCCGCCACCGCTTGCTGCCCGTAACTTCTAACTTGTCGAAACGGATAGTGCCTGACGACGCGCCACTGAGAGATCTCACAATTAGCTCAAGTCTCACCCCTTGCGGATTTGAGTTGGGAACTGTGTAGTTGAACACCAGTTCTGTCCAAGTGTTTGGCACATTGGTGGTGTTAATTAAGTCCGTGCCACCTGAGCCGTCTAAACCGAGCGCGCGAACCCGCAACGAGGCATTCACCCAGTCTTCTGCCTTCACCCATAACGAGATGCGGATGGTCTCTCCTGGACGCGGATAGTCATCGGACGGGAAGTACATAAGCCTACTGAGTGAGGCTTCCGCAACCGCGGAGCCGTTTCGGTTGAAGCTGATTTTCTGCGAGGCGCGCCCGCTAACTTTGTCGACCTCGTCGAGTTCTGCGGAAAAGTCTGAGGGGATGTTGAAGGAGAATCCCTCTGCAATGCCGTCACGAACCAGTCCGAGATCGTGGTCGCCGCGATAATAGTCATAGTCAAACTCGCCAAACAGAGTGGCGTAATTGATGAGGGGCTGCTGCTGGGCATTTACAGCTCCCCAGAGGGCAGCCACCACGACAACACCCAAAATCCTATAGTGCGCCCGCATTGCTCTCTCCTCTCGTTGCTATTATACCCCACTTTTACGCTACCCGCCCTCGCAAAAATTACTCGATGGGCTTATGCCTTTGGCTGATGGCATCAAGTCCTATCGCAATTACTGGTAGCGAGAAAATGAAAGTCTGCAGCCGAAACCGCGGATTTCCGCTACAACCCGCGCTCACGGTAAAGTAGAGCGCCGTGACCAAGAAAACGACTGTCCACCATCGCTGCTGACGAATGCGCCAGCTGAGCCATAGCCCTGCCCCAAGAACTGCCAAGTAGGCAAGGTGATAGACCTGGAACCAAAGCTTGATCACGCGCGACGATTTGAGCCACTCGCTGCCCGTGTTCGGACCCGACGCGGAACGCCAGAAAAAGAGCATGCCACGAAGCCAGTAGTATGTGAAATCGTACAAATGCTTGCGGATATATTTCAGAGACACTGCGCGGTAGTACCGCCCCCGCTCGAAAATCTGGCGGTTGGGATCTAACCCGTCGGCGCGCATCCGCATGAACGCCTCCTCCTCGAGCACGGCACGCATTTGATCGATAGGCTTCTGCATTTTCGCAATTGCCAGCCCCGTCATGTCCAGCAGATACAGTTCTCCTGCGATTGTTAGTCGCCACGAACCGTAATGCACGCGATTGTATATCGCCCACGGCAGGAACAGTGTCAAGATCCCTACAACAAAACCCGCCAGCCACAGCCCTCGCGCCTTTGCCGAGAGCGGACGCGCAAAGATGCCTAAAATCCCTAACACAGGTATCAGCCACAAGAGACCCGGACGAATCAGCGTCGCAAGGGCAAGCGTAATCCCACTTCCAAACCCTGAAGGCATCACAGAACGGTTATCCCGCGAGCGGAATCGAGCAAACGAGTAAAGCGCGAGAGTCATGCCTAACACAAAGAAGGTCTCTGTAAGAACCAACTGTGTGTAATCAATCAGGGCAGGGTTCACCGCAAAGAGCCAGCCGCCCAACGAAGCGCTTAGCGGACTACAGATGCGTCTCAGAGCCACAATAACTAAGGAACAGTTTAGGATACTGGCGCATACCTGCGCAACGACCACCCATACGGGCTCGACGCCAAACAAAGCGTAAAGGACGGCAATAATCAGGGGATAGCCAGGCGCACGAATAGTGATGGGTCCAATCGCTTCGGGCATCTCCACAATCGCCTGCCCAGGTTTGTTCCAGAATCGCAGCAGCACCAGAGCCACTGCGTGGTAAGACCACGAATCAGAGTTTGGCGCACGATCAATCAGTCGCTCGTAGGCGTCGTGCCAAGGCGCGTAACTGATTAGCCACACTAAGCGCAAGCCCAGCGCAACGCATACGATAAGTAAGGGGCTTTGTATCCAGGCAAACACAGGGCGACGAGTCGCGAGCATGGAGCGATTATACCTGCTGCCGCGGGCAGCCTTCGGAACGGTACTTAGAGCCTCGCAGTTAGTTGAGAGAGGTTACTCAATATATTCGTTTCCTGAAGTACTCTATGGTACGCCGTAGCCCTTCCTCTAACGACACGCGCGGCGCCCAGCCCAGAATCTCCCGCGCCCGCGTGATGTCGGGGCAACGCTGTTTGGGGTCGTCGGGCGTGAGGAACTCCCGAAACACGATAGGGCTGTCGCTACCCGTCAGCCGCTTGATGATTTGCGCAAATTCTAAGATGGTGTGCTCTTCGGGGTTGCCGATATTCACAGGTAGGTGATAGTCGGCGTGCGCCAGCCGCCAGATGCCCTCGATGAGGTCGGACACATATCCGAAACTGCGTGTCTGGCTGCCGTCGCCGTAGACCGTAATCGGCTCGCCCCGCAATGCCTGACATACGAAATTCGGTACCACGCGCCCGTCATCCAGACGCATGCGCTCACCGTAGGTGTTGAAAATCCGCACGATGCGTGTGTCCACTCCCTTGTACCGATGGTACGCCATCACCAGCGACTCGGCGTACCGCTTCGCCTCATCGTAGACCCCGCGCACGCCAATCGGATTCACATTCCCCCAGTAATCCTCTGGCTGGGGATGCACCAGCGGGTCGCCATAGACCTCCGAAGTGGAGCTGAACAGGAACTTCGCGCCCTTACGCATCGCCAACTCCAGCGCGTTCTCCGTCCCGTATGAGCCGACTCGCAGCGTCTCCAGCGGATGGCGCACAAAGTCCACAGGGCTTGCCGTCGACGCCAAGTGGAACACATAGTCCACTGCGCCTTCTACATCGAACGGTTCACAGACATCGTGCTGGATGAACTCGAAGTTCGGGCATCCTATCAAATGCTGTAGGTTCTCTTTGCGCCCCGTAATGAGGTTGTCCACGACCACCACATGCCATCCTTCGGCAATCAGGCGATCCACCAGATGAGACCCAATAAACCCCGCGCCTCCTGTGACGACAGCTCGTTGCATAAGAGAAAAGCCTCCTAAGCGCTTTATGGGATTATACCATTCCGCATAGGAGACTCTCATAGAGTTTCTCATATTGGCGCACGGTGTGGCGGATGTCGAAGTGCGCCACCGCGTGCTGGCGCGCCGCTGCGCCCATTGCCTGCCGCCGTGCGGGGTCGTCTACCAACGCCTGCATCGCCTGCGCCAGTGCCGCTGCGTCCTCCGAGGGAACCAGCAGCCCCGTCTCGCCCTCGCGTACCAGCTCAGGCACGCCGCCGACCGCTGTGCTGACCACGGGCAACCCCGCCGCCATCGCCTCCATCACCGACAGCGGGTTGCCCTCCACTCGCGACGACAATACGAACACATCCGACGCCCGCAGGATGTCCGCCACATCCGCCCGCACCCCCAGAAAGCGCACGCGGTTCTCTAAGCCCAGCCCCGCAACCTGCTCCCGCACGGCGTGTTCCAACTCGCCGCCGCCAACCAGCAGCAGGTACAGCGGCGTGCTGGCGTGTACCCGTGCGAACGCCTCAATCAGCAGCAGGTGGTTTTTGGGCGGTGCGAAGCGTCCGATGTGCGTTAGCACGGTCGCGTGCGGTTCAATCCCGTGCGTCTGTCGCCACTGGGCGCGCTTGTTGGGGTCAGGCGCGTACTCGTCGGTGGGGATGCCGTTGGGGATTAGCGGCGGGTCGGGGTAGCCGTATAGCTGCTGGATGCTCGCCCGCACCTCGTCTGCCACTGCCACAGGAACCACCCCGCCGAGGCGATACCGAAACGCCAGCTGGCGCACCCACGCGCCGACCCGTACCCCCACCTCGCGCTGTGCAAGGCTATGCACGGTATGCACTCGCGCAGGCGTGCGGTAGCGCAGCATCAGCGGGTAGGCGTAGTTCAGCCCGATGATGTGCGTATGCACGACTGCAGGGCGGTACTGCCGAAACAGCACGCTGAGCTGCCGCAGCACGCTCCCGCTCGCCCTTGCGCCCTTGCCCAGAAAGTAGAGCGGCGCGCCCGACGCCCGCACCCGCGCCTCGTAGTGCGTGCCCAGCGGCGACTCCAAACAGATGCACACGGGCGCGAACCGCTCGCGGCTGAGATGCGCCACCAAATGCACCACCAGCCGTTCCGCGCCCCCCACCACTAACGAGGGGAGGACTTGAAAGACTACGTGGGGTGTTGGCATCACGCCTCAATTCTCGGTAGATGCGCCCCTCTCCTGCAGATTGACACGCGAGTGTGGTAGAATCTAAGTGGCATGTCGGCAACGCCTAAAGTCTCGGTGATTACGCCTGCTTACAAGGCGGCGCGCTACATCGGGCAAGCGATTGAGTCGGTACAGGCGCAGACCCTGACCGACTGGGAAATGATTATCGTCGATGACGCCTCGCCCGATGAAACCGTGCAGGTCGTGAAGCGCTACCTGGACGACCCACGCATCAAGCTGATTCAGAACGAGCAAAACGCTGGCGCAGGTTACTCACGCAACCGCGCCTTAGAAGCCGCGC
>Ga0308415_1000932_pt1 | contig 13012 bp, 6 predicted proteins | sample HotsprSampleOS55_FD_203465 | JGI IMG/M metagenome (GOLD analysis project Ga0308415, IMG submission 203465) | Hot spring phototrophic mat microbial communities from Octopus Spring, Yellowstone National Park, Wyoming, United States - 20090730_OS55 ... | reverse complement strand
AGTAGGGCTACCCACCCCATTACGGGTGACGACACTCACGCGAACGTTGTTATACTCCGGCCCTTTGGCAGCTGCCGTTATGGTGATCTGATCATACCCCGTGGTCACGGTGCGGTTATTGTCCGCCGCGGCTAAAGTACCGGCGTTAACCTCCTCAGCTTGGAATTCTGCCAGGGCATTAATCGCCGTGACAACGTCCTCGGTGGTGGTATTGTCGGCGTCAAATGTGACAATCAGTTGCTTGTTATCGGGATCGTATTGAGCAGAGAGGGTGCCCGTATTTCTAAAGACCACCTGCACCCCTGCCTCAGCGTCTCCGAGGGATCGGGCATTAATGCGGATCCTCCCCCCACCGTCGAACGTCACAGAAGTTCCGGCACGGAATCGCAACACGGTTGTGGCTCTCGCTACCCCCGAAGCACTGACAATCTCGGCCTGCTGGGCCGCCTGTTGGATATCCACTTCTACGGTCATCTGCCCTGCAGAGCCCAAGTTCGCTCGATTGATTTGAATGTCCTCAATAGTGGGCACCGCCCCCGCTGTATGAATGAAGTCGAGAGACCCATCGAGCAGCTTGCGACCTTGGAAAGCAGTGGTTTGGGCAACTCGATTTATAGCCTCCAAGGCGGCATCGATCTGCAGTTGATTAGCCGCGATCTGGTCCTCTGTCATCGCCCCTTTGTTGGCTGCTTCCGTCACTAGAGCCCGGATATCGTTGAGCAGATTGCCAATCTGATTCAGCGCGCTATCCACCGTGGCAATCATTTGCGAAGCGCGCTCGCTGTTGGTAATTGCCCGGTTAATCGACACAATGTTCGCCCGCAGCATCTCACTGGCGATAAGCCCGGCCGGATCATCTTTCCCCGAGTTAATCCGCAAGCCGGTACTCAGACGAGTTAACGCCTGCTGCAAGGAAACGTTGGAACGTCCCAAAGTTTTCTGGGCTGTCAAAGAGCTAACGTTTGTGTTAATCCTGGTCATCGCTTCAACCCTTTCTCAACCGCAACTCCGATGAATCTCCGGCTATTTTCCTCCGCCGCGCTCGTGCTTCCTAAGCCGATTTAATCTTTTGCCCAAACCATACTTGACCCGCGGAAGAATCCTCCCTCTCCAAGTTCCTCCAAACACTCCCACTGAAAATTCTGGCTCGGGATGAGCTCCTCTTGTTTAACTTGGTTGGGATTCTCCCGCTACCGCGAGGATCGTCACGTCCTCTCGCCTTTAACGCGTGCCCCCATCCGTCCCCAGAGCATGGTGTTTTGCTTCCCCATCCCTAACGTTTCCTTAGCACGCTAGTTGACCGCCTGCAGCAAGGACGGAAAATTTCTTGCCCTCACAAACTACTTGACTGAGGCTTGCTTTGGCGGGTGTATCAATTCTCGGGGTCATATTCGCCGTAATGGCCAGGCAGAAATGGGTGGAACCTTGGTTCCTCGACAGCCGGGATTCACGACCTTGGGGGGTTAAAACCAGTTTCGGTGAGGGATTGAAATCTAAGGTAAGGACTTATCGGAGCCGGCCATTGCGAGCCTTTGGCTCCGATAGAAATCTGCCGCAACATGGCTCGGGTGCGGACCTAATCCAGCCTACCTCGGCAAATCATCCTCTAAAGGAATGCTTCGGCAGCCGTGCCAAACAATATGGAAAGAAAAGCCTGTAAAGTTCCTCTTCCTCCCCCAGTTCTCAAGGGTTCGAGCCCCCACAATCGCTACAGCTTTTCTAATCGATACTCTTTGCGACCCCCGATACTGGGAGAGCGACCCGAACCCTAGGGAAAATGCCCAGGTTTCCCCCGCCCAATGCCTAGGTTTCGCTTGCCAAAAAATTAGCCACCAACCAACGGGGCGAAGATCCACCGGATGAACCGGCTCGCCCCCGCCCTGCACTTTCAATAGCCGGGAAAAGGCTGGGGATAAAAAGCGACCTGCCGGGAAAATAGAGCCGCGGGAGCTTGCTCGGATCGCAAAAGCACAAGTCGGATGAAAAGTTTCAGGAAGCCTAATTCGCTAGCAAGCTTTTTGCCTATATTCGCACAAGCCAGTCCTTCAAGCCCCGTTTGAGGGGCTCCCAGGTGCTCTCTACCATAACCATATTGCCCCAAAGGCGGGAATTCGGCCCCGGCATCGCATCCTGGCGAACCATCATGCCAGCCGAAACGCTCCGTGTCGACCCCGCAGCTGCCAAAACCTGAGGCCTTACGATCCTCCATGCTCGATCGTAGCTGCTCGGCCAACGGGTAAAGGGGCCGGTTCGCAAAATTTCAGAACCTCGGTGCCCCTCCGCACTCGGGTCCAGCCGGGGGCAATTCTTCCGGAAGCTCCTCCCCGCAAAAAAACCATTGCCAACTGCCGTTTCGGTGAAATCTTTCTTTTATTACCGCCACGAGGCGGACACCTCGCGTTCGGCCGACAGCCCAAGGAGCATCCAGATGCCGGCTCATAGCCAAAGATATAGACGACCGTCCAGCATGTCAGGACAGGCCCTTTCCACATGCCGGCGGATTTCCCCATCGTGATACCGTGTGCTGAAATGGGCTGCAATGATCAGTTCGTTCTTAAATTTCTCCCGCCGCTCCACTAAATCCATCAGATGCATGTGGCCGAATTTATGAATCTTTTCCTTTCGGTGATGCGGCGAGACGAAAGTAACTTCCAAAATCAGGACCTGAGCCTTGTACATATCGGGACAAATGTCCAAGCCCTCGGGGGCACTGTCGCCGAGGTATGCCACGAGGGGAATCCGCACCTCATAGGTTACATCCACCCCGGACAGCCGCAGGTCGCGAATCTCCGGCCCGGAAAGATGCTGGAATTCCGCCTTCAACTTCTTTCGCCTATTCCAGACGATAAACGCCAGGGAGGGTACAGTGTGTCTGCTAGCAGAGGTGGTCACCACCAGCTCCCGAGACAATTCCACCTCCTGACCAGGGCTCAGCCCCACAAGCTGGCAAGGTAGCCGGCCGCGATCGAGTCGGCTCACAAGCCGAAGGATTCGGCTCATCGGTTCGACCGCTTCCTGCGGCAGATAAATCGTAGGCGGTTCCATCTTCATCATCCGACGACGAGCCACATATGTGGGAAGAGCCATCATATGATCAATATGGGTATGAGAGACGAACCAATTAGGCGTTCCCATGAAAGCCCAGGGTTGGGCACCAAGGTCAAACCCAAGGTTCAACTCGGGAATCCGCCAATAGGTTTGCACCGCTGCCCTCGAGTATCCTTCAATCGTCAAATTACGATGTTTCAGAACACGAATAGGTTGATCGTTCAGCATCGCTCCTCCACGCTCACCTGTTGGTCCCTTCCTCACCAGATCCTCCTCTGGAGCCCAGGACCCTCAAGACTTCCGACGTTGACAGAAGGATAATAATCTTGCCACCGACCTCCTCAAAAAGCCCGCATATTGTAGCTGCTAACACATTCCGGCAAATCCGTCCTTGCGGCCACTAAATTTCTCGAGCCACCCCAGAGAGCACCCTTCAACACAAACTACCCACGACAAACACTCCCGGGTTCCAAACAAGGGAAACACCGCCCTGGAGGACCCGATTCGTTTGTGTGAAAGTGAACAAGTCAGCGGGGTGCTCTTAAACTCTCAGTCCAAATATATCCAAAGGATATACCGTTCACCCGGCAGAGTCGACCTCGGGTTTTTCCAGCGGTGGCGAACTTCCCCGGGAAAGATCTTCGGAATCTTGAGTGCCAAAAGAAGAGCTCTCGGAGGAGAGCATCTGGCCGGCGGGTGAGACTTCCTCTCGAAGAACCAACCAAATCTCTCCGAATAGCTGCGGCTGCTCCACTGCGATCTTTCTTAAAACCACAAGCTCAAGGATAGCTAAAAGCATGTTCACAACTGTAACCCGGCTCATTCTTGCATCAAAGAGCTGACGAAAGGCAATTCGGCCTTTGGCTCTTATGCTTTCCATGATTCGCTCCATATAAACATGGATAGGGACTTCATCATAGATGATACTTGCCGGCTTGGCTGCCTCCGCTTCCTGGAGAACCTTCTGGAAAGCAGCAAAAAGATCCCATATGCTTGCTGGCTGCAGAGCTGAGACGGGCTGCCTTTCCGGTGTGAGATCATGCACCATACGGGGAAAACAGTCCCGCCACTTTCGGGCTCGTTCTTCCAGCATCAAGGCAGCCCGACGGTATTGCTCATAGGTGAGCAAACGCTCCACTATTCGCTCCTGCTGTTGATATTCGATCTCCACCGGCGATTCGTCCGCATGAGGCAAGAGATACTGGGACTTAACTTCCAGCAGAAGACTCAATAAAGCCACGAATTCCCCGGCCTCTGCCAGAAACTCTTCAGGATTTTGAACAAGATACTGAAAGAATTGCTCCACCACCTCGGCTACCGGGATCTCCCGAGGATCCACTTCCCCCCGACGAACCAAAAGAAGAAGAATATCTAGCGGCCCCTGGAAAATTGTAAGCTTTGCTTCGAAACTCATGGCAGTGCCCACTCCTGGAGCATTCACCCAGTGGTGTTGGCAAGCTGGGGGATGGCGTTACGCGCCGGCCAAAGGATGCAACAACAGACCCTCCGCCACCAGGCATCCTGCACCAGCCCAACACCTGCGAACGTGACCCGGCATGAGCCGGCATTTCTGACTCGGCTCACCCTGTTGTGGTGGAGTTGGTTCTTCGGTGCTAGCCGCCGGCGGGAAAGGCGAACTCGGCAACCTTAGCTTGGGGTGGTCGCACTCAGGCCTCGCTTCCACGGGAATCCTCCCCCGACATAGCTCCGGCGACCTCCAACCGCCAAAACCCGGCAACGGGGCGGCCACAAAGGCCGAATACCCACGGGATGATAAGGCCGTTCCCCTTTTGCTCCCAACTAGGTGCCACTGTTAACTGAATGCCAACCCACGGCAGAAGTAGCGGTTCCGGCCCGGGAAATCTCCACCCGCGAATCCCGTGGGGATTGTAATAATATCCTGCAAGGATTCCCTCGTAGTCCTACTTTTGAGCTACCTCGCAAGGCCGGCAAGCCACTCTCGATCTTCAGGTTTGCTTCCCCCTCCCCAACTTCTAGTGAAATGATCTGGCCCAAAGCCGCAATCGATAGGGAAAAACAGTCGCCTCCCAGCCCCTACCTCGGTAACAAGACTCAAAGAAATTGGCCCATGCGCGCCAGTTTTCCGAGAAAACACCAGGAAAATTGAGTGCCAGTAAGAACAGACGGCTGAGAAGAACACGGCAAAAACGGACCGGCGAATTCTGGGTTGGCGAGCATATTTCCGGCATCAGATCTCAGCTGGTTATGATCAGATGGAAATTGTTTTCCTGAAGATGCTTCCGAAACTCTGGATGATTTTGCAATATAAAGCTAGGAAGCCTAAGAACAAGCGGCGGTTTTCTGCCGGGCCTAGCCCCCCAAAAACCAGGTTTTTGATTGCTCTACATGGAAAGTCGCGGTTGCTCGGCGGCGTAAGCTGTTGCCCCCTGGTCAGTCGCCAAAACTTATCGCAAAGGGAAAAACCGCAAAAGTCCGCTAAAAGGGGCGGGCGGTTGACTCTTGAGGCAGAAACCACCATATTGGGCACTTCCCTCGACCCTCCCCGATTCTTTACCGGGGCAAACACGGCATCTCCGTACACTTTCGGGGACCTAACTTTGCAGGCGACCGCAGTCCCCCGGCTAGCAGCTGGGGAGTTTAACAACTTTATCCGACGGAAGAATTAGTTGCCTTCGTCACCATGGGAAAGGCCGGAGGATTCGTCACCATGGGAAAGGCTGGAGGAAGAGACTTTTAGGGGGGATATATGAGGCAGAACCAGATTTGGGCACCTTGGCGGATGGAATACATTGCCGGGGAAGACCGGGACACTCCCGGTGAGAGTGGGGGGACCCCTTTCTGTTTTATTTGCCGGGCGGGCGAGAGTGACGACGATCGCCGGCACTGGGTGGTGGCCCGATTCCCCCAGTCATTGGTAATTCTTAATCGCTATCCTTACAACAATGGTCACATTTTGGTGGCCACTGGGCGACATATCGGTCGGTGGGAATCCTTAACCCGGGAAGAACGAATCGAGATTGGCGAGGTGATCGCTCTCTGCATGGAGCTATTGCAGAGCACACTCCGCCCGGAAGGCGTTAATGCGGGGGTTAATATAGGCACGGTAGCCGGAGCGGGTCTTCCGGACCACCTTCACTGGCACATAGTCCCCCGCTGGAGCGGGGACACTAACTTCATGCCGGTTATTGCCGATGCAAAGATAATTCCCCAGTCCTTGGAGGCCGTTTGGTGTCTCTTCCGAGAGAAATTGCCTGCCCTCCGGGGCCGGTATGGGCTGTGATCCGCCGGTTCTTGAACTGCTCGGGAAGAACTCGGGGGACGCGCGCAAACGGAGCATCGGTGGTATGATTTACCCCCAATAACGGGAAATCCCTCAGGAAGCCGCTCGTCATTCGGTTTGATCGAAGACCGCACCCGGGAATTTCCCAGGCCCCTAACCTAATCAAAACCACACAATGTCGTTTGTTCTCATAATTTCCCAATACAGTTATGATTATTTCGGTCCGAGCCACTTCGGAGGCAATCATCCACCGCCGGCTGAAATTTCCCAAATTTTCAAGCATGGGTTACAATCATTTATGTTGCAGCAAGACGGACCGCTACTTTCGTCAACCGCTACTTTCGTCAAAGGAATCGCCCAAGGGGGAGCTTAGCCAAAAGGCCGGTTAGATTCCGAACCAAAGGGGAGCTAAGAAAGTGAACGATCACGTAGACACCGGGAATCTGTCGGCGGTGGACGGATCCCCAAAACTCGGTTCTAAACTCCGGTCCGGATTTTGGCAGAAACAGTTCGAGGACACCGGTTTGGTCGTCCTTAGGGTCCTGTTTCTGGTCGTAACCGGCGGAATCAGTATCTTTATCATCTATTCGGTGTCGGGGGGAGACACTCCCGCTGTGCCGCTGGATAAGTATGGTTGGGCACCTTATGTCATTTTCTTTGGAATGCTCCTCTTAGCGGCGGGGTTGATTGCCTTAGACATGGTGATCCGAGAAAAGCGGCTGGACACCATTTCGGCCGTGTATTTCGGACTTCTGATTGGTTTGTTTCTGGCTTATATCACCCGGCTGGCTCTCACCCCATTGTTACCTTCTCCCGTGGGGGGAAGTCCCACAGCCGAAAAGATTATGGCTGCCGTTCAGCTCGGTCTGACGGTGATGCTCTGTTACCTTTGCATTAGTTTCCTCATGCAAACTCGGCACGACTTTAGGTTCATTATTCCTTATGTCGAATTTGCGCGCGAGCTTCGGGGTCGTCGGCCTTATATCCTCGACACCAGCGTGGTCATTGACGGCCGCATCGCGGACCTGGTGGAAAAGACAAAACTCTTCGATAGCACCTTAGTTGTGCCCCGGTTTGTTATTGCAGAGATTCAAATTCTGGCTGACGGAGCCGATAAGAGCAAGCGATCACGAGGCCGACGCGGGCTCGACATTCTTCAACGCCTACGGAATAACCCCGACATTGATGTCCAGATCTATGATCGCGAATTGCCAGAGTTCGAAAGCCGTGAGGCCGATGAGAAGCTTTTAATTTTGGCAAGGCATTTGGACGGCCGCCTCATCACCAACGATTACAACCTCAGCAAGGTTGCCCGCATTGAGGGACTCCCCGTTATAAACCTCAACGATATTGCTAATGCCTTAAAACCGGTCTTTTTGCCCGGGGAAACCCTGAATGTGCGACTGATTAGGCCTGGTGAGGAGCCAAGTCAGGGGGTAGGTTATTTGGACGACGGCACCATGGTGGTAGTGGAACAAGGGAGGGCCTACATCAACTATGAGGTCCAGGTCGTCGTCACCTCCGTGCTTCAAACGAGCGCGGGAAGGATGATATTCGGAAAATTGGATCGCCCCGTGTGTCCCCCCTCAACTCGGACTCCCCAATGAGAAGGGATCCGCTGAGGGGGTGTACGTAGCGGAGCACTCCCAGTACCTTGGAAAAATGGGGGAGAAACCCCTCCCTCCCGGGGCCTTGGTGGAAAAAGAAAAGGTTGCCCACCAGTTTTTCCCTGGGAATCCGTTTGTTCAAATTGAGAATCCTCTGGCCTATGGCTCGGGGCATTGTCCTTTGGACTCTGCAACCCCTCATTCCAAGAAGACCTCAAGGGTGATACCGCGAATTTCCAGAGAGGCCGAGGTACATAGGCGGTCGGTAGAGGTTCCGTTCTCTAGGGGACTTTTCGCTCCATATTAGGGCCCTTGGGCAAAAATCTCGGGCAAAAAGAACCCTCCGGAAAATCCAGGCCATGGATTTATGGAGTCTTTCCGGTTTGTAAGGGGTGGATTAGATCTTTGAAGTTGCTGGCCCGCGGGCCTTACCCACCGGTAACCCGATGAGAGAGCAAGCTGATTCCCGAGGCTGCTTGCGTTCGGCGTAAGTCGGGGAGCTAGCTCCCGGCCCCTACTTTTGAAGACCTTCAAGCGCGCCAGGGAAGCTCCGGCGAGAAAACTCAAATCGTCGAGTTTCCCCCACTAAATGAAAATGAAGGGTACCCTCTGAAGGAAGGCTGTGCGACCGAGCCGTCTGGCCGAAGAGAACGCCCAGCCGACCTGAGTGCTCCCGGGATCCTCTAAAATCTCGCGAGAGTTCTGTTCCCGTCTTTCCCGTCAAGGAAAGTCCCTTGAAGCCCCGGTGGGACGAAATAACCGCAAGACTACTGCGGAAAAACTGCCGGCGCCTGTGTAGGTAGAAAACTCTCTCCAGACTTACCTCTTTGCCTATCCCTCAATCCTTCGCGCGAGCAAACCGAGGTTGTATAGTGTAAGAAGGAAAGGCCGGTTACCGGCATGCCGCCCATTTATCCCCCTAAACTGGGTAAATATAGCGGTTTTGCGGATTCTTCCGGTTTGTGGGTGCTTCCGGAACCTCCGAAGTTGCCATCCCAAACGAAATCTCCGTGGTACTCTCCGGAACAAAGGGAAATCACCTGCCGTGAGCATTCTGAATCTCGACAAGATTTTCAATCCGAAACGTGTGGCGGTCATCGGAGCCAGCGACAACCCCAAAAGTGTGGGTTACACGGTGCTCCGCAATTTGGTGGGGAGCGGCTTTCAGGGGGTAGTCTATCCTGTCAATCCGAAGCGGGAGGCTGTGCAGGGAATTCAAGCCCATAGAGACGTCCATAGTCTGCCGCACCCCCCGGATCTGGCCGTCATCTGCACGCCCGCCCGTACTGTGCCTCAGTTGGTTCGCGAGTGTGGAGAGGTGGGAACGCGGGGCATCATTATCATTTCGGCCGGCTTCCGCGAAATTGGCGAGGAGGGCCGAAAGCTAGAAGATCAAATTCTTGAAGAAAAAGCCAAGTTCGAGGGAATGCGAATTCTTGGCCCCAATTGTTTGGGGATCATAGTTCCCGGAATCCATTTAAACGCTAGCTTTGCCGCAGCGACCCCCAAGCGAGGCCACATCGGCTTTATCTCCCAATCGGGTGCCCTCTGTACCTCTGTCCTAGACTGGGCCATTGACCAGGGGATTGGCTTTTCCTACTTCGTCTCGGTAGGCAACATGCTGGATGTGAACATGGGGGATCTTATCGACTACATGGGATCCCAAACACATACCCAGTCGATCATCCTTTACATTGAATCGATCACCGAGGCTCGAGAATTTATGTCAGCGGCCCGGGCCTTTGCCCGGACCAAACCGATTGTGGCCTTCAAAGCGGGGCGGTTTGCGGAATCGGCCAAGGCAGCTGCTTCCCATACTGGAGCGATGGCCGGGGTGGATGCCGTTTATGAAGCGGCCTTCCAGCGCGCTGGTATTGAGCGGATCTTCCGAATCGAGGATATGTTCGACTGTGCCGAGCTTTTGGCCCGGCAGCAGCCCCCCAAAGGGGACCGCTTGGCGATTGTCACCAACGCTGGTGGTCCCGGGGTGATGAGCACCGACGCCCTCATCGAGCGGGCCGGTAAGCTCGCGGAGCTCAGTCCCGAAACTATTGAAAAACTCAATACTATCCTCCCCCCCTTCTGGTCTCACGGAAACCCGGTAGATGTTCTCGGAGATGCTCCTCCGGAACGGTATGCTGCTGCCTTGGATGTAGTGCTCCAAGATAAAAACGTCGATGCTGCCCTAGTGATTCTCACCCCCCAGGCAATGACCGATCCCACGGGCACCGCGGCGGCTGTGGGGGAGGTTGCCTCCCGGCATCGTAAACCCGTCTTGGCTGCCTGGATGGGCGGGTCCTCCGTAGCCAAAGGGGTACAAATTCTCAACGCCGCCAATGTCCCCTGCTACAATACCCCCGAACAAGCGGTACGGGCGTTCATGCATTTGGTCTCTTATGCCCGGAACTTGCAAATCCTTCATGAGACACCGAAGGATATCCCCGTCGCTTTCAAGCTCGATCGTCAGCGGCTGCGGCGGGTCTTCGATACCATTTTTACCGAGGGCTCAGATATCCTCTCCGAAAATGTTTCCAAGGCCCTCTTGGAAGCGTACGAAATCCCGGTGACCAAACCCCACCTTGCACGAACCCCGGAGGAAGCCGTCGAACTTGCCCGACGGATCGGCTACCCCGTGGTGCTCAAAATTCACTCGCCCCAAATTACTCATAAGACGGAAGTCGGCGGCGTGGTCCTCAATGTCAGTTCCGATGAAAGTGTTCGTCGCAATTTCGAGCGAATGGTAGCAACCGCCAAAGAACGTCGACCGGATGCCACCATCCTCGGGGTGACCGTCCAGCCCATGGTAAGCTTCCCTGTAAGCTACGAGTTGATTTTGGGGGCCACCAAGGACCCCGTTTTCGGCTCGGTGATTATGGTGGGCATGGGAGGTACGGCAGCGGAGGTCTTCCGCGATCGGGCCCTCGGGTTACCACCGCTGAACGAGTCGCTGGCCCGAAGGATGCTCGAATCTCTCAAATCTTGGCCCCTCCTTCAGGGCTATCGTGGCCGACCAGGAGTGAACATTGATCGCCTTATTGAGATCATCATTCGATTTTCGTACTTGGTGGCCGACTATCCGGAGATTAAAGAAATCGATGTCAATCCGCTCCTTGTCACCCCGGAAGATGTTATCGCCCTGGATGCCCGGATTATCGTGGACCGAGATGTGATGGCCCACGAGATCCGCCCGTACATGCACCTAGCAATCCGCCCATATCCGGAAGAATTCGTTACCGAACGCAAACTTCGCGACGGAACTCCGGTGGTACTTCGGCCCATTAAACCAGAGGACGAACCCCTCTGGCACGAGTTGCTGGCCAATTGTTCCACTCAGACCATTTGGTTCCGCTTCCGCTACCTATTCAAGCAAACGACTCACGAGATGGCTACCCGCTACTGTTTCATCGATTACGACCGGGAAATTGGGATCGTGGCCGAAGTCGAAGAAGATGGCCAGCGGAAGCTCATTGGTGTGGGTCGTCTGGTAGCCGATGCAGATCGCGAATCGGCCGAGTACGCCGTCATCGTCGTGGATCGCTGGCAGGGGCGAGGACTCGGCGGCCTGCTTACCGACTATTGTTGCGAGGTCGCCAAACGCTGGGGGGTCAAACGCATTGTGGCCGAGACCACGCGCGACAACGGTCGTATGCTCGCCACCTTCCGCAACCGGGCATTCATCATCCAGGAAAGACCCGGCGATGAGGTCGTACTAGTCCGCAAAGAGCTGGTCGATGGCCTGTAAGCCTCGCCGGCAATCACGGATAAGCCTGCTAAAGGCAAGCGACCAACCTTCGGTACTGAACGTCCCTTCGGATAGCAAACCGCTCTCGCCACGATAAGGTGGTCCTCCGGAGTCAGTAGCTCCCACCCGAACTATTCACCAACCTTATCTCCGCAATTTGCATACTGAAGGTTGCATACTCAAGGCAGACACTTACCCGGCATGAACTTTTGTATGCTCCGCTGGGTCTTAGGCCCAGGTTAGAAGTTCCCTCTGCAAGTAAGTTAGACGACTCCTAAAACCGCAGTCCCGCTTGAGCCGACCCTAACTTGGCCGATAACCGGAAAAAAATTCCTACCTGCCCCAACCGTCCCCCCTCTCCACCAGGGCTTCCTCCTGAGAAACTAATCGTTGACTCCAAAAAGGTTTTAAAATTCCCTCACTCCCGGTTTCCGAGGTGGAGCCAATCCGCCTTGTGCTTTTGTGGGTATATCCCTGGAAGTAAAATTGCGGGATTGACTGCGGCGACGTTCTCTCGGCTGCACCGATGTTTCCCTGATGGGGAGATTGGCCGGAATGGACATAGAGAGCTCCCCGGGCGGCAGCATGCACTTCGGCCCGCCGGCGGTTGCCCCACAAGCTCGACCTCCTCGGCCCATTTTGGCTCGGCTTGCGGTCCCCGATCGCCTACCCCGTTTGGGAAGCACCTCCTTCCCAACATCCGAAACAAGTAATGCGGACACGCCCGCTCCCTGACGGACTTCCTTACTCTGGCACGGATGGTGATAACACTCGGACTCCTCCTCGGCGGGTCTTCATTCGTTGCACTCCTCCCCAAACCATGGGTAGTAGTGCCGGTGTTGTGCCGAGTACTGGTACCAACAGTCCTAATTCGGCCCACCCGCTGGATCGAAGTGACGAGCAGGCCGTAAACTGTGTAAGTGTTAGCTTTGATGGCCGGCCGGAACTCAGAGTTCCTGGTTTTTGGAGCAGGGTATTACCCGCTTGGGGGACGTATAGACGAGCCAGGAAATTCCCCGGTTTGAAAGGAATAGACTGCGTATCATCTCCGCAGCTTTTGCTAGCCACTACCTGTGTGATCACCGCTTTGGAGGACAAGACAGTGTGGAAGTGGGATGTCGCCACAGGACAGGAGACCCGCCGGTTCTAAGGGCTGACAGATGGCTTGAGGTCGTAGCCTTTAATCCCGATGGCCGACTGGTGCCCACGGGTTCCTTTGACGTTATAGCCCGGCTATGGAATGCCAAGTCAGGTGAACAAATCCGGCTGAACCGGTAAGTATCCTTGCCGGCCCCAAACGAGCCCCATCATCCCTTTGGTGCTTTTGCACCCATTGACGCAACCTCAGAATCA
>Ga0308415_1000931_pt1 | contig 13016 bp, 10 predicted proteins | sample HotsprSampleOS55_FD_203465 | JGI IMG/M metagenome (GOLD analysis project Ga0308415, IMG submission 203465) | Hot spring phototrophic mat microbial communities from Octopus Spring, Yellowstone National Park, Wyoming, United States - 20090730_OS55 ... | reverse complement strand
AGCCCAACGTTCGACCAGAGCTGGAGGAAGCACCAGGCATCGGGCAATGCCTCGCTCACCGCGCCCGGCGTGCGATAGCCGAACGCGCGGACGAGCTTGGCGATGATGCTCAGCGCGTCATCCACCAGGCCATACCGCGCGGCGCTCAACGCCAGCAGGCCGGTGTTGATGCTCATCACGTCCTGGCGCTCCGGATGCAGATACATGCCCCATGCGTTGCTGAACTCCGCGCTTTGCAAGCGGTCCAGGCTGCGCTTGGCCTGCTCTGGCGTGGCGATGCCCGTCTCAAGCGGACACAGCACCACCCAGTGGCGAAGCAGCCAGGGGAGGTCAACGTCGCGCTGCGCCTCGCGCAACAGGCCGGGGGCGAACAGCCGGCGCGTGGTTTCTACAGCGCGCTGCTGATCCAACGTCAACCAGTCCTGCTCAGCGATATGCCGGTCGAGGTCACTGAGCACGCGCTGCACTTCGCCGACGCTGGCGCGCACGTCGGCGAACAAGCCTTCATCTTCCATCCACCACCCTTGGCGAATCCCCTGGCCCAAGGCAGCCGACTTCTCCGCCAGCGCGTCGGCCAGGGCCGCATCGCCCAGCGCGCGGCTCATGTCGGCCAGCCGGCCCAGCGCGTCGCTCATGTAAGCGGCCACGTCAATCGTTTCAAAGCCGGCATGCATCTCGACCGTCTCCACCACGCTGCGACCAGAAGGGCATAGGTCACCATCAGGGTCGTGCTGACCGAGTGCGTAATCCAGCAAGCCGGCCTTGCAGAATGGGTACATCTCGGCCAGGAATGCGTCATCGCCGCTCCACAGCCAATACTGATGCACGGCGCGGGTGAAGATCGGCACCTCAACCATATTGCCCTTGTTGAAGACAACGCCGGTGGTGGTCAGCTCGTGGATCACGCGGCCCGGCTCGGCAGCGTTGTGCCGTTCGCTCTGCGCCCTGAGCAAGCGCAGCGCGTCGCGCACAAGCTCGAACTGGCCGCACTGAAGCATCGGCAACGCGGCGTACCCCACATCTATGCTGAACCACCACGGGTATTCCGGCAGGCCGGCGCCTAAGCCACGTCCAATCGCCGGCACGTCGCGCACGAACATCTGGTTGATCAGCTTCGACCATGCGATGGCCTGGTTGAGCTGCTCATCCGGTGTCACGATCTGGCTGACCTCGAGGATGGCCTGACATTGCGCCTGCTTGGCGGCAAATAGAGCCGGATGTTGCTCGAGCAGGCGCGCCGGCGCTCCCGCTGCGTCCGCAAGCGCCGACGCCGAGCCGACGATGGCAAAGCGGATCGTCCACTCAGCGGCGTGCTCATCCAAGCACAAGGCATGGGTGAAGCGGACGGTTGCGCCCCGTCCCTGGGTCGCCGCGACCGCCCATGGCTCATCCACGGCGATGGTCAGCGGCGCGATGTCCGCGCCGACGGCGCACAGCCAGGGATTCTCCTCGTCGGTGAAGACGCAGCAGCCTCTGGCTGGATCAATGGCAGCGCGGTCGCGGCCATCGCGCAGGCCGGCCTGCTCGCCCAGCCAGGCCGGCCGCAGATCAGAACGAAATAGCGCATGGAAGAAGCCCTCAAAAGGCCAGTCGGCGCGCACGGTCAACGCGACGATCATCCCCTCTATCGCGTCGGGCACGAAGTCGCGTCGCGTGATTCGAAGCGGCCCAAGGCGATATTCAAACTCCACGTGGGTTGGATGCACACCACAACGCTCGGCGTGGGTCAGCCAGGTCGGTTCTGCCGATCGCGCATCGCTCACTCCAAACCAGAACCCATCGAGGAGCTTGATCGGGTGCGCCCACACGCCCCACATCTCGCCGGGGACATGACCGTCGGGTGGATCAGAGAAGAGGCCGTGCTGGGAACAGATCGCGTAAAGCCGGCTGCCGCAGGTAGCCACAGGGTCGTCCAAGCGGTGCGTCTTGAACTGTGGAGAGGCGGTCATCATCGAATCACGGGGATTGCTGCGCGCCGAAGAACTCCATGACGAACGGCAAGCTGCCGTTGCACGCCAGAGCCACGAGGAGTAAACGCAGCGCCTTGCCGGCAGCCGTCGCAGCCCAGAAAGCCAGCGGGGGCATCTTGAGCGCGCCGGCGGTCAGGCCGCCCACATCAAAAATAGGATTGGGGATCAGCGCCAGGGCGAAGATGAAGAGCGGCCCCCAGCGGCGCATCAGAAAGCGCAGGCGGCGATATGTCTTGCCCTGCGGCAGCACAGCCGTGCCGCCGTAGCCGGCCATGTAGCCGGTCATCTCGCCCACCGCCGAGCCGATGCCGGCCACCAGGCCGGTTGCGAGCGGGCCATAAATCGGTGCCGCTGCGCAGGCGACCACAAAGGCCGGCGCGGGGATGATCACCGTGGCGTTGCCCAGCGCGCTCAAGAAGAACAAGCCCAATAACCCGATCCGCCCCAGGGCCGCGATCTCATCCCGAAAGTAGGTCGTCAGCACTATCACCGCGGCGCTGATCGCGATCGCCAGGAGGAGGGTGAAGATGAGCTTGCGGCGATCAGGGACGGGGGCTTCCGGCGCGGGCCTCGATGGCTGGCTGGGCTTGGCCGAACCAACCGCCTTATTGAGCGTCGCGCGGATTTGTGCCCACATTGCTGTTTATCCGCCGCTCATGGCGGGCACAAAGTGTATCTCGCTGTCTTCGTCCACCGGGTGGCGCAGCCCTTGCCGGCTGTGCTCACCGTTCACAACTAGCATCAGATGCGGACGGAGGCGTTGTTGATCTGGCTCGATCAGCCGGCGCGCCAGCCCAGGATAGCGCTGCTCTAGGTGCGCGATGAGCTCACCCACCGTAGCACCTTCGGCCTGGACCTCGGCTTGACCGTTGGTGTATTGGCGTAGCAGTGCGGGAATCCAGACTTTGGCCATTCCGGAGTTGATGCTACTGCGTTTTGTTTAACGCGCTGTGATTGGGGTGCGTTCACGCGCAATGCTGCTCGCCCAAAAGCGCTCACCCAGGCGGCCCCCGCCCTGTCATTACCTTCCCACAGGCTGCGCAGCCTGCGGATTGGTTGTCCTTTTGCGCATTGCATTGGGCGAGTGAAACCTTATACTTAAGGTTATCCTAACATCTTTCAAGGAGGAAGTATGCATTTCACGAATTATCTGTTCAGTCGAGTATCCATAGTCGCCGCCCTGTCCTTGCTGCTGGCTGCTTGCGCGCCGGCGACGCCCGCTGCCCCCGCGGCGCCGACGACTGCGCCCGCTGCCGAGCTGCCCACGCCGACCACTGCGCCCTCGGTCGAGGCTACGCAGCCGGCAGAAACGCCGACCACAGCAGCCCCTGCTAAAGCTGAGATGATGAAGGTAGAGGCTCCAAACTGTGACTACGGCGGCTCGATGAAAGCGATCGAGGCGCTGGACGAGCGCACGGTGAAGTTCACTCTGTGCACACCCGACCCAGCGTTCCTCTACAAGATCGCGGGAGATTCCTTCGCTATTCTGGATGCCGATTATCTGAATGAGACGGGCGGGGACAGCAACAAGATCAGCGACAATCCCGTCGGCACCGGGCCTTACAGGCTGAAAGAGTGGAAGCGTGGTGAGAGCCTCACGTTTGAGGCATTTAGCGATTACTGGGGTGAGAAAGCCAAGACGCCCACGGCTGTTCTACGCTGGTCCAAAGAGGCCGCTCAGCGCCTGTTGGAACTCCAATCCGGCAACGCCGATGGCATCTCCAACGTTGGACCGGAGGATTTCGAGGTCGTCGAGAAAGATCCAAACTTAAAGCTGATCGAGGTGCCTGCGGCGAATATCTTCTACATTGGTTTCAACAACACCATCCCTCCCTTTGACGACGACCGTGTGCGGCTGGCCTTCGCCTATGGCATCAACCGCCAGCGCATCGTGGAAGACTACTATCCACGCGGTTCTGTCGTCGCCACCAGCTTCGTGCCCACTATCTTCGCCGTAGGCGCGTCACCGAACGTTCCATGGTACGAGTACGACCCGGAGAAAGCCAAAGCATTGCTTAAAGAGGCCGGCAAGGAGAATCTCGAAGTCACCCTCACCTACCGCGACGTCGTGCGCGGCTATCTCCCCAATCCTGGCGTCGTCGCACAGGAGATTCAGGCCCAGCTCAAAGAAATTGGCGTGAACGTCAAGATCGAAGTCAAAGAATCGGGTGCGTTCCTTGATTCTGTGACTGCAGGTAAAGAGGCGTTCTACCTCCTGGGCTGGGGAGCAGACTATCCGGATGCGACCAACTTCCTGGACTACCACTTTGGCCCGCAGAATCAGCAGTTCGGCAAACCCTACGATGACATCGTCGCACTTCTGCGCGAAGGTGCTTCTACCGTTGACTTAGATAAGCGTCGCGCTGCCTACGACAAAGTGAACGAGTTGCTCAAGAAGTACGTGCCGATGATCCCGGTGGCTCACGGCGGTTCTGCGCTCGCTTATCGCGCTGATGTCGAGGGCGCGCACGCTAACCCGGTCAGCGCGCTGGTCTTCGCTGCGATGAAGCCTTCAAATAAGGATACGTTCGTGTTCGTCCAGAACGCCGAACCGATCAGCCTGAACTGCGCAGACGAGAGCGACGGGGAGACCTTCATGGCCTGTGGCCAGATCTACGAAACGCTGGTGCGCTTCAAGATCGGCACCGCCGAACTTGAGCCGGCCTTGGCCGAGAGCTACGAGGCGAGCAGCGACCTCAAGGAGTGGACGTTCAAGCTGCGCCCGGGCGTTAAGTTCCACAACGGCGCCACTTTAGACGCCAACGACGTCGTTGCCACCATGGCAGCCATGTGGGACGCCAAGAACCCGAATCACAAGGGCCGCACCGGGACGTTTGAATACTGGACGGCCTACTTTGGTCCTTTCCTGAACCAGTAAGCCCCGGCAGTTACATCTTCGCCTGGTCGGCAAGCGCTAATGCGACGTTTGCCGACCAGGCGTTTACTCCTCATCTTGCATGCATGCTTCGCTTCATCGTTCGTCGGCTATTGCTGCTGCTGCCAGTTGTCCTCGGCATCCTCATCGTCACTTTCGTGCTCGTCCGCCTCATCCCCGGCGATCCGTGCAAAGTGATGCTGGGCGAACGCGCGACCGAAGAGAAGTGCCAAGCCTTCCGCGAGCGATTCGGTCTGAATGACGCAATCCCTATCCAGTTCATTCGTTATCTGAGCAGCCTGCTACAAGGCGACTTGGGCACTTCTATTAAAAACGGCCGGCCGGTGGCCGACATCGTCGCTGAGCGACTGCCGATGACGATGGAATTGACCCTCTTCGCAACGCTTTTCGCGGTCAGCTTCGGCATCGCGCTAGGGGTGCTCAGCGCTGCAAAGCACAACACTGCCATAGATGTGGGGGCGATGGTCTTCGCCAACATTGGCGTCTCGATGCCGGTGTTCTGGCTTGGCCTGATGCTGGCCTACATCTTCGCCTTGGCGCTTAAGGACACGCCCTTCCAGTTGCCCCCTTCAGGCCGGCTCGCTGCCGGGACCGACCTGCCATCTCTGCTGAAAGTTTGGGGACTGGAGGATGCGCAAGGGCTACAGCGGTTCGTTCTGCTCTTGCTCTCGAACTCCGTGCTGTTGAATTCGCTCATCCAAGGCAGGTTCGATGTATTCTTCAACGCGCTGCGGCATTTGATCTTGCCCTCGATCGCGGTTGGCACGATCTCGTTGGCCATTATCGCCAGGATGACGCGCGGCGCCATGCTTGATGCGCTTACCCAAGATTACGTGCGCGTAGCACGCGCTAAGGGTCTAATCGAGCGCGCCGTGATCTTTAAACATGCGTTGCGGAATGCGCTCGTCCCCATAGTCACCATTATCGGCTTACAAACCGGCGGTTTGCTCTCCGGCGCTGTCCTCACCGAGACGGTGTTTAGCCTGCCGGGCGTGGGTACGCAGATAGTGGACGCCATCATCGCGCGCGACTATCCAGTAGTCCAGGCTTTCACGCTGCTGATCGCAGTAATATTTGTCCTGGTCAATCTGGTCGTGGACGTGAGCTACGCTTACCTAGACCCGCGCATTCGGGTCAGTTAGGTTAGCTATGCAATCCTCTGCGCACGCTTCTGCGTTCACCGCACAGACAAGGCTGCGCGATCAGTCGCCTTTGGTGCGGACACTGCGCCGGTTGGCAGGCAATCGCTCCGCACAAGTAGGTGCACTGATCATCGGCGCGCTGCTCTTGGTGGCCATCTTCGCAGACGTCATCGCCCCCTACGAATACGATCAGCAAATCCGCCAGCCGGGTCTACGCCGGCGCAGTCCACCGTGCATTCACCTGCTCGGCTGCGACCCTCAAAAGCCGCAAGTGCTGATGGGCCTAGATAGCAACTTCCGCGATTTGTTCTCGCGGGTGGTTTATGGCGCTCGCCTCTCATTACAAATCGGCTTCCTAACCACCGGAGCAGCTATTTTGATCGGCACGTTGCTAGGAGCGATAGCCGGATACGCCGGCGGCTGGCTGGACAACTTCATCATGCGTCTGATGGATGTGCTCTTGGCCTTCCCTAGCCTTCTGCTGGCGATTGCTATCGTGAGCGTGCTCGGTCCAGGGCTGGTCAATACCCTGCTGGCCGTTGCGTTTGTCTCGATCCCTGTTTACGCACGCGTCGTGCGCTCCAGCGTGCTGAGCGTCAAGGAGATGGACTACATCACGGCCTCACGCGCACTGGGTGCATCTTCTGCGCGCATCCTCTTTGTCCGCATCTTGCCGAACGCCTTGACACCTGTCATCGTCGTTGGCACACTGGGGATTGCCACCGCTATCCTCGATGCCGCCGGCCTCTCCTTTCTTGGGCTAGGCGCTCAGCCACCCACTCCCGAATGGGGATTGATGCTCGGTGAAGAGCGCAACAGCGTCTTCAACGCTCCTCACCTGGTCTTCTTCCCCGGCATCGCCATCATGCTCACGGTGCTGGGCTTCAACCTGCTGGGGGATGGCTTGCGTGACGCGCTTGACCCGCGCCGTAGAGCATGAGTGTTTGGCCACTTGCTTGGGTGTATGCGCATCAAGGAGCGACACCTCACGGGCTAACCTCTTGCCCAACCCCAGAGAAATCACCTTTGTGTCCTCCGTGGTGGCGGTGCACGCCCAGTGACCGCATCTCTCCACCGCCAGACATACAATATAAACGATAAAGGCCAAGTTGATGGAAAGCCGTTCGCCTGAACCTTCCATGTTCGACGCACCCGAATGGACGGGTGCTCCTACATCCCCGCCTCCCGAACCGCCTCAGCCGCGCCTGGTCGGCGTGCGCTTTCAGCGCGCCGGCAAGATTTACCACTACGATGCGCAGGGCTTCGACAACCTAAAGGTGGGCGATTGGGTAATCGTGGACACTGCGCGCGGCAAGCAGATGGGCCAGGTGGCCACGCTCAAGCCGCCAAAGGAGAAAGGCGGCCCATACAAGCGCATCGAGCGGCGGGCGACCGGCCGCGACATGGCCATGCGCCACTACTACGCAAGCAAGGAGCTGGAGGCCTTGATCGCCTGCCGCGCCGAGAGCGCTGCGCTCAACCTGCCCATCAAGATCGTGCGCGCTGAATATAGCTTCGACGGCCAAACGCTGACGTTTCTGTATTCCACCGACGAAGAAGAGCGCGTCGAGGTAGCTCCGCTGCGCGAGGCGATGAGCCGGCTCTACCGCGCGCGCATCGAGACCCGCCAGATCAGCCCGCGCGAAGTGGCCAAGATCCTCGGCGGCATCGGCGCCTGCGGCATCGAGGAGCGCTGCTGCTCGCGCTTCCTCACCGAGTTCAGCCCGATCTCGATCAAGCACGCCAAGGAACAGAACCTCAGCCTGAACCCCCAGGACATCACCGGCATGTGTGGCCGGCTGCGCTGCTGCTTAATCTACGAATATGAGCAATACGTCGAGGCGCGCCGCCACCTCCCCAAGCTTAAGTCCATCGTCGGCACGCCGCTCGGCCCCGGCAAGGTGGTCGAGATCTTGCACCTGCGCGACTCGGTGCGCGTCAAGATCGGCGAGGGCCCCGAAGCGCGCGAGGTGGAGTTCCACCGCGAACAGCTCACCCCGCTGGAGGCCCTCCAGCGCCTTCAGGAGAAGGCGCTGAGCGGGACTTGTGACCGGCACGAGAACGGCGAGTGCGACTGCGGCAAGGGCAAACCCGCGACGGCGCAACAGGCCGCCCCGCAGGCCGAGGCCCAGCCGGCCGCAGCCGCGACAGGCCAGGCCAAGAAGCGCCGCCAGCGGCGCGCCAAGAAGACCCCGACCGATCTAGCCCGCCCGGCGCAAAAGGACGAGCGCAAGCAGACAACGCCCAAACGCAAGGCGGACGACCGGCAGGATGAATAGCGCCGCCCTAGGGATGGGCGAAAGCAGTGCCTCCCCCTACCTAGAGTGGGTCTGCGAGCGGCACACTGGCTGGCCTTCTCCTGCTGAGATCGGCGGGCCATCTAAGCCATAAAGCGTTGCATGAAGCGCGTGTGCATTCGCGCATCCATTCTCGCGCGCCGCGGAGCGCAGCGAAGCATCTAAAATCCCGCCCGACCATATCGTAGGGGCGTAGCGGTGCTACGCCCCCCGCGCAGCCGCCAAGCACCCCTGCCTGATTCCCCTGCACGCGGGGGAAGAGGGGGGCTATGATGCTGAGTGATTGCTGATCCCGCAGCATCTAGGAGGCAGGCGCAAGTCTAGGTCTCCTGCAGCATGCACCCCCGCCCTATCGTTCTTCCCGCTGCGGTGGCTTCACGGCTTCGGCTTCTCATAAAAGACGACCCCCACCCGCTGAATGTGCTCGATCACGTCCCGGTCGCTGATGTGGTCAAGGATAGAGAGGTGAACGGCATACGGCAGGAGCAGCTCGTCGAGGTCGTCGAGGATTCTGTAGATGACGTTCAGCGTTAAATCCGCGCCGCCGCGCAGGGTTAGGTCAATGTCAGAGCCATTCTTGTAGTTCCCCTTCGCACGCGAGCCGTACAAAATCGCCTGCTCCACTTGGGGATAGCGGCTTAGGACGGCGCGGATTTTCTCGCAGACCGCTTCAGGAAGACCGTGCTTTATGCCTCTTCCTCCTTCTTCAGCGCTTCCAACTTGAGGCGTAGGGCGTCGAACTCGGCAATGTAGGCGTCGCAAATGGCGGCAGCGATCTGCGCAGCGGTGGCCTCATCATACGTATGCGAGGTTAGATTGCGGCTCTGAATCATGTCCATCCAGACTGTGCCGTTCTCTATCACGCCCGTCTCAAAGGCTTTGCGGGTGGCGTCCTTGGACCCATACAGATTCTGAACGCCGCGGCTCTCCAGAAAATCCTTTAGCGTGTTCCATGCCAGCTCATGGGTGAATTCAAACGCTTGTATTAACCCCTGTTGCTCGAGCCTGGAGAGCGGACGCTGCCTGGCCAATTCCACTGCTTCCTTCAACTGCCCAAAGGCCTTGAGAAAGTGCTTAAAACGCTGAATCCAGCGAATATCTTCCGTGCTCATCAGCGCTGGATGCTTCCTTTCACGCCTATCTTCCCTCTCAGCAGCGCCCACTGGCGTTGCGCAGCCATTATATGTTTGCGCTCTCCTAACCTAACTGAAGAGATGCGTTCACGCGCAGGGGCAAAACCCTGGGTGGGCGACGGCTGCCTTGTCGCCCACCCGCTATCGCCGGCGTATCACTCGTGTCGTATCTCGCCCCCAGCGAAGCATCTAAAATCCCGCCCGACCATATCGTAGGGGCGTAGCGGTGCTACGCCCCCCGCGCAGCCGCCAAACACCCCACCTCAACGACCCTGCAGCGCCTGAGTCGAGCGCGACGAACAAAGTAAGGGCGGTTCGCAAATCGCCCTACCGCGCTATCGCCAGAATGACAGGGTGAGGCAAAATGCCGGCCACCCCGTGCGATCAACTGCCGCCGGCGCTGAGCGCTGCTTCGCCGTCACGCCAAGCGGCATCCGCCGGCAGCAGCCTCGGCCCCTGTGCCAATCCGGTCAGGCGCGAGCCTAGATGCCATACACCTCAGCCATCCTGCGCACCTCCTCGATGACCGCCTGGCGCAGCGCCGCCGGCGCCAGCACTTCAGCATGGCTGCCGTATTGCATCACCCAGCGCCGCACCTCGCCCAGCCCGCTGGTTTGCATGCGCAAGATCACCCCACCGTCCGCTTGCTCCTCCAACTGCTGGCTGGGGTGGAACTGCCGCTCGCGCACCCAGCGCGCCTGGTAAGCATCGAAGCGCACGGCCACCTCGACCGGCGCCTCGCCGCCCTCGGCCCCAAAGGCCGTGCGCAGCCATTCCTCCACCAGGACGCTCGACCGACGGACGAACTTATCCGGCAGCTTGCGGCAGTCCAAGATGCGACCGACGTGGAAGGTGCGCCGGTCGCCCCGGCCCAGGTCGTAGGCGAGCAAATACCATTCGCCTTTGTCGTTGTGCAAGTGATACGGCTCAACCTTGCGCTCGGTCTGCTGGCCGGTGGTGTTGGCGCGGTAGCGCAGCCAAAGCAGACGCTGTTCGCGGATCGCCTCGTAGATCACCAGCAGCCGCTGCAGATCGACCTGGAGGGCCGGCGGCGAGGAGAACGAGGCGTGCTGGCGCAGCGCCTCCAGGTCAACGGTGATCTGGCGCGGCATCGCCTGGGCCAGCGTGACCAGGGCCGACTCCAGCGGCTTCTGAAACGCCGTGCCCACGTAATGGCGGGCCAACTCCGCGCTGAGGAAGAACGCGACCAACTCGCCCTCGGTGATCATGATGTTAGGCAGGGCGTAGGCCGGCTCGGTGTAATACCACCCGCCGCGCTCCCGATCTGTCGCCAGCGGCGCACCGAGCCGCTCGATCATGAAGGCGCGATCCTTGAAGATCACCCGTCGGCTGACGCCGAGGTCGCGAGCCAGCCGATCAGCATTCGGATACAGGCCAGCGCGCACCTGGCGATCGATCTCCATAATCCGCTCAAGCTGCTGACGCTGGGACATATTCACCCCCGCACGGCGTTTAGCCTTCACGCAATGTATATCACGGCGTTGCCCATGCCGGCGAACACACCCATGCCCAGCCGCGGCTCCCTCGACTTACAATCGCGCAGATGCAAACTGTGCGCTGGGTCATCGAGCGCGATCAAGCGGCGGCGGACCATCCAGCCGTGTTGCGGGCCGCCCAGGTCATCCGCCTGGGTGGCCTGGTGGCCTTCCCAACCGAGACGGTCTATGGGTTGGGCGCGAACGCGCTGGACGCGCGGGCTGTGGCCGGCATCTACCGCGCTAAACAGCGCCCGCTTAACGATCCACTGATCATACACGTCGCCTCGCCGGCGGATGTGGAGGCGCTGGCCGACTTGAGCGGCCTGCGCGAGCGGGCGCAAGCCCTGATCGCGCGCTTTTGGCCCGGCCCACTGACCCTGGTGCTGCCGCGCCGTCCGGCGCTGCCGGCGCTGGTCTCCGCCGGCCTGGATACCGTGGCTGTGCGCATGCCGAACCACCCAGTGGCGCTGGCGCTCATCCGCGCCAGCGGGGTGCCGCTCGCCGCGCCCAGCGCGAACCGCTTCGGCCACGTCAGCCCAACTACAGCGCAGCACGTGCTGGACGACCTGGACGGACACATTGACGCCGTGCTGGACGGCGGGCCGACCACGATCGGCGTGGAGAGCACGGTGCTCGACCTGACCTGCGATCCGCCGCGCATCCTTCGCCCCGGCGGGGTGACGCGCGAGCAGCTCCAGGCCATCCTGCCGGGTGTGCTGCCAACTGCTCCTGTGGTCGCTGCTGCCGGACAGGCCATGCCCTCGCCGGGCACGTCCCCCGTCCACTACGCGCCGCGCGCCCGCCTGATCATCTGCCGAGATACGGGCGAGCTGTTGCGCCGGCGGGAAGCCTGTCTGGCCCAGGGCAGGTCGGTGGGGCTGCTGCTGAGGGCCGATCAGCGCGCGGCCTGTCAGGCGTGCCATCCTTATTTCGTGCTGGGCGACGGCCTGGACGAGGTCGCGCGCAACCTCTACGCCGGCTTGCGCGCGCTCGACGCGCTGGGCGTGGACGACATCTTGGTGACGGCTGTGCCCCGCGAGGGTTTAGGAGAAGCAATCGCCGATCGGCTGGCGCGCGCCGCAGCCAAAACCCAAGATTAACGCATAGGTGGGTTTGGCATTCTCAGTGAAGACTTACGCTTTCTTCACGCTTCTCTAGGCTAAGTTTTATCAACTTCTCAGTGCCTAATAAATGAATCTTTATGCACCCCTTGCATACTCTCTGTTAGTGTTCTGAGAGTGACTCGCAGAACCCCTTGGATGCCCTTTGACATTCGGAGGAAAGTGCAATGCTAACGAAGAAGATGCTCGTGACGGGAATCGCTGGTGCTTTGGTGTTGTCGGCCTGCGCTGCGCCGGCCACGCCTGCCCCCACCTCTACGCCGGTGCCCACTGCGCCCCCGCCTACAGAAGCTCCTGCCCCGGACATCGTGGACACGGCTGTTGCTGCGGGGACGTTCACCACGCTGGCGGCAGCGCTGGAGGCGGCCGGCCTGGTGGAGACGCTGAAGGGTGAAGGGCCGTTCACCGTGTTCGCGCCGACCGATGAGGCGTTCGCCAAGCTCGACAAGGCACTGCTGGATGACCTGCTCAAGCCGGAGAACAAGGACACGCTGGTGGCCATCCTGACCTACCACGTCGTGCCCGGCAGGGTGACCGCCGCGGACGTGGTCAAGCTCACCAGCGCCGAGACTGTGCAGGGCGAAGAGATCACCATTAAGGTCGAGGGCGACACCGTCATGGTCAACGACGCCAAGGTGACCCAGACGGACATCGCGGCGCGCAACGGCGTGATTCATGTGATTGACGCGGTGATCCTGCCGCCCACGGTGGCGGAGAAGCTCGCTGCGCCAGCGCAGGACATCGTGGAGGTGGCCGTCGCCGCCGGCAACTTCAAGACGCTGGCGGCAGCGCTGGAGGCCGCCGGCCTGGTGGAGACGCTGAAGGGCGAAGGGCCGTTCACCGTGTTCGCGCCGACCGACGAGGCGTTCGCCAAGCTCGACAAGGCGCTGCTGGATGACCTGCTCAAGCCGGAGAACAAGGACACGCTGGTGGCCATCCTGACCTACCACGTCGTGCC
>Ga0308415_1000927_pt1 | contig 13037 bp, 8 predicted proteins | sample HotsprSampleOS55_FD_203465 | JGI IMG/M metagenome (GOLD analysis project Ga0308415, IMG submission 203465) | Hot spring phototrophic mat microbial communities from Octopus Spring, Yellowstone National Park, Wyoming, United States - 20090730_OS55 ... | reverse complement strand
TTCGTGTTGGCATCCCACACCGATTGTTCCCCGGCCGGCCGGAATCGGCCGCACAGTGCCACGAGATCCTTCCGCTTCCGCAAAAAATGAGGCTATCTGCATCGTAACCAATATCACCGATGGAATGGATGGGGTTCGGCCCGGCGAAGTGAAATGGCTCCGGATCAACGAAGTTTTGCCCCGCTATTGGTCCACGGGTCGGCGTTGGGATCCTTCCATCAGTAGCTCAAGCTGGAAAGCGGCCCTTTGGCCTCGGGTCCAGTGGGGTGTGGTGCCGGTAGAACCGGACGGTTCCGCCCACTTCGTCGTGCCGGCTGGGCGAGCCATCTTCCTCCAAGCCCTCGATGAAAACTTCCGCGAAATCCAGCGGGAACGGACCTACGTCAATTACGCTCCTGGAGAAATTCGTTCCTGCAACGGTTGTCATGGGCAACGAAATCGCACGCCCCCGGTGTGGACTGAGGGAGTCCCGTTGGCCCTCCGCCGACCACCCAGTCGGTTAATGCCTCAACCCTGCGATTTGGTTGAAAACGGCGGAGATGGCAAACCGGGGCAGGTCATCCACTATCCCACGGACATCCAACCGATTTGGGATGCCAAGTGCATTTCCTGCCATGGGAGCCAAAATCCGGCGGGCGGCCTGCGGCTGACCGGGGAGCCGACGATGATGTACTCCATCTCTTATGAAGAGTTGGCCAAACGGGAGCTGGCGGGTCCCCTCATTGCAGAATTTACCTCTTTCCTAAAAGGAGATCAGGGTAACTACAACGGTGCTTACCTGCCCCCCAAGAGCCTTGGGAGCTATGCCAGCGAACTGGTTCGGATCCTGACCGATCCTGCCCATCCGAAAAATGCAACGACCGACCATACCCAGCTACTAACCCCGATGGAGTTGATGCGGGTGTGCCGGTGGGTGGATTCCAATTACCAGTTTTACGGGAGCTATTTTGGGCGGCAACATGTCCGGTGGCTGGAGCCAGATCCGAACAACCCCCTGTACGATCCGCGGGATTTCCGCCGCCGGCCCACATTCGAGGAAGCCATCAGCTTTTTCGCTCCACCCTGGCACCGGTAAAGGCCCCTTCGGAAAAAAGCGACGGAGGATATCTCTTGGTGAAGGATGATCCCCTCCGAAGAGGAAGCGGAGACCTTTGCCTCGGGAAGGAGAATCGCAAGCACCAGGGATTTTGGGTCCTGGCCTTCTGACGGGAACGGCAGGCTCGACGAAAAAATACCGGCGGAGTGCAGCGGGCTTTGGGTGTATATAAGCGGGTGCACCGGCAAAAAGCTGAGGGCAGGCGCGCAAAAAATAAGGCCCATCTGACGGGCCGAAAACTCGTCCTACCCGCTTCTTGTGCCTGCGGAATGAAGCTATCCGCAGCACCTGGCAGCACCTGAGTGATCAGTCGACCGAGAAGAAATCCGGGAAGTGAGCTTCTCCGACCTACCAGGTGTGCCTTGATCTCAAGATTTTTTAGATGTCTTGACAAACACAGCACTTAGCACCTGAGTAACCTTAGTGCTACCGCACTTCGGGCACTTGACCTTCTTTTTGCCGTGCTCTTCGAAGGTCATTTTCTCCGTGAAGGTCTTCCGGCACTGGGAACACTCGAATTCGTAGGTAGGCATAGGCGTACTCCTTTTTACCCTCGACGTTTCCTTCGGTCTCCCCTCTGAAAGAAGCACGCACCAAAAGCAACCTACGGCCAGGGATCTCGGCTCCGCTGGGCCACCTTCATAATGGAACCTTTTGGGTGGCCCCCCCTATTAATATTAATATTCTACGGCGTAGAGACTGTTTGCAATAGATCCGGTGGGACAACGTGGAGATAACACCCCCTTGCCGGTACTTCCCGGCAGGATACCGCATCCTACGATTGACCTCGGCCCCAGAAACCCCCTCAGGTGGGCAAAGAGTTTTTAACATCGGCCGGGTCGCTCCAACAACCTCAACAGGGATCTCGTCCAAGGACAGGGAAAAATTTGGTCCCCTTTCGCAGGCCCGCCGGACTCATTTGCACCTTAACCTCAAAGCATCAAGGGCCATTGCCAAGCCGCCGGAACATGCTACCCGCTGACGATCCCCGGTTCCGAGGTTTTTGAAACCGTCCGGCACCATTTAATGGGGCCGTTTAACGTGCTTTCTATAACGGGAAAAAAGCCGGGCCCGAACAGCTTCTCCGACGCCTTCTAGCAGGGCCGCCCAGCTCAACCAAAGGGAAAAACTGGGGTTGCTCGCCAGGCCAGCAACATTCGGAACGGCTTAGTTTATTAAAAGCACCAACCTTCGACACCCGCTTGGAACCCGCCGAAACATGAGAGTAGTTCCGAAATTCTCTTCTCAGCCCATCCGAACTCGGTGTACCCCGCGGAAGGTCTGCACCCCCAGGAAGGTCTTCATAACCCAGCGACCTCACTAAAAATTCGACCGTCAGTCTTTCTGGATACTCCAAAGCCGCCGAACAATCCTCCAAGCGAAGTGAGTAAAACTAGGCCATCTTTTCGGATCGGAGAATTTTTCTCGGCTTTTCCACTTTCCCATGACCGATTTCCATCACGCGGTGAACCCGGGGGGATATTCCCGATTAGGACCGTCTCGACCTCCTGCAGGTCCTGAAAAACTTTTTCCGCAAGAGCTAGATCGATTTCACAGGGATCCGAACGGCCGGGAAATGCTGGGAAAGAGGGCCTGCCCAGAAAAACCCCAGCGAAGGGGAACAATCCGGCATTTTCTGAAAATAATTCGCAACCGAAGCTGTAAGCGGAAAGTGGGAAATTGTTAACCGAGGAGTTTCCCTATTTGGGGACTGTTATGAGTACCAAATGGAGGATCTGCCTGAGATGGCGGCCAGTTTGGGTTGGCCTACTTGCGGCTGTCTGGGCTTTTTGTGGGGCAAAGGTGTGTGTGGCTGATAGTCCGGCTTCAGGAGCGGCCATACTGACCGCTGCCGTAGTTCAGGACGAGGCAGCAGCCCGGCAAGATCGAGCCGCCGTGATTTCTGCCATGGCCCTCAGTCCCTCCGGGGCACTACTTGCCACCTGCGGCGATGATCATTTGCTTCGGATTTGGGATGCAAAGTCCTTACGGCTTCTTTCCCGGGGGGAGGGTCATTCCGACTGGGTCCGGGCGGTCGTTTTTGCACCCCTGGGAGATTCGGTGATCACCGCCGGACAAGACGGCCGGATTTTGTTCTGGGAGATCCTTGCTGGCCGAGAGGGCTTCATCCTGGAGCGTCCTGTGGGGCTGGATCGGTGGGAGGAAGCCATTTTCCACTTGGCGGTCTGTCCGGCAGGTGGTCATCTTGCGGCCGCCGGCTTTGAAGGAAAGCTAATCGTTTACGATCTGGAAACGAAAAAGCCCCTAGCCTCATTGCAAAGCCCTGGGCGGGATCTTCGAGCAGCCCAGTTCAGCCCAAATGGCGAGGTCCTAGCTGCAGCAGGAGGGAGCGGAATCATTCGTCTTTGGAAGAGCTCCACCTGGGAAATTCTTGGGGATCTCCGGGGCCAACGCGGTCGGGTGCGGACACTGGCCTTCTCCCCGGATAGCGCCCGATTGGCTTCGGCCGGGGACGACGGCCAAGTTATGATCTGGGATTGGCACACCAAAACGCTTCTTCACCAACTACCTCATGGGGTCCCGATTGCTTCGATGTGCTGGTGTGGTTCTGATCGTTTGGCTATCGGCAGGAGCGACAACAGCATCCAAATTGTGGAGCTACCGCAGGCCAACATCGTGGCCCGCTTGGTGGGGCACACGGGCACCGTCTCTTGCTTGCTCTGGCAGGCCGACAATAACCAGCTCCTATCAGGAAGCTTCGATACTACCCTTCGGGTTTGGTCCTTGCAGAGTGTGGAAAGTATCGCGATGAATCCCCGGTGAAAAAATCACCCGGGCAAGGAAATGAAAACGCCCACAATTCGGGTGGGGTCCCCAAGCGGAAAGATATTCTATGGGTGGCACACTGCCAAAGGCCCATGGCATAAGGCGAGGGTGCTCACAGGAAGGTCTCCACACTTTCCGGCTCCCTCTTTTCACCTCTAGGGAAAAAGACCTTTAGGGCGAAAATTCCCCACGGAGCAAGGAGTCTAAGGAAGGACTGCTGTGTTCGGTTACCTGTGGAACTATCTTCGGCACGGAACAGAAGGAAGGACCCGGAAGCCCCGAACTTTTCTGGGCCCTAAAGCACAGGCTCTCTCCGGAAGTACTGCCTCCCCTAGGCGGAGCTCAGGGGTTGAGGGCAAGCTCCTGCGGAAATGCCGGTTGGAAATGCTGGAAGATCGTCAGCTTCTATCCGTACAACCCCTGTCTGTGCAGCCGATTCAACTTGGGGTGGTTTACTTCGAGCCAGCTGCCGGCGAGGACCTTGCCCCCAATGTATTTCACCTCACTTTCCAAGGGGGCGCGCCGGGAACAAGACTTGTCGAGCTGATAATCGATACCGATAAACTTGGCGACAGGTTGACCATTGGCGATGCCCTTTTCGACACAGGCCCCGGCGCGCTAGGAGCTTTCGGCTGGTCACCTTTCCAGATCGTGCAAGCTCACGGGATCACGCAAATCATATCCGAGGTGGAAGATGGAGGAACGATCCTGCGGTTGCGGTTCGAAGATTTCGAGGCGGGAGATCTTCTCGTCTTTTCAATCGATGTGGACGAAATGGGCTTTCTGGGTCCGAACGCGGTGGTAGAGGGCAACGAATTTGAAGGCTCGACCCTCATCGCCCGTTTTGAAGCCCCCCATTACTATCCGGTGGAAGGCACAGCTCGGTTTTACGATGCATTTGGCGAGCTGTGGGTGGCAAGCGGGTTGCCCCTCCCGCCAGACGATTATACACCGCCAAGCGATGTACCACTTCCCGTCCACACTGCAGGGGCGTTCCTTTCCGTGCAACAACGGGCTTTGCCTGCTGCCGTGGGGGGACGTGTTTTCGAGGATGTCAACCTGAACTTCCGCTGGGATCCCGGCGAGCCAGGAATTGCCGGCGTTACCATCGAGCTTTGGCAGTGGGACGGAGAAGGATATCGGCCCACCGGTCTTTCTGCGACTACAGACTCCGAGGGCAACTTTCGCTTCGAGGAGTTGCTACCCGGAAAGTACCGCCTAGTGCAACAACAACCCGCAGGTTTCTTCAGTGTGGCGGCCTTGCCCGGAGAGGTGGATGGAAGATCTCAGGGTTGGGCGGCTTCGCCAAATATCCTCGAAAGCATCACTCTCTTGGGCGGACAACGAGGACTCGGATATGACTTTGCTGAAGCCCGGCCTGCTTTGCTCCAAGGAAAGGTTTATCACGATGCCAACGACAACGGGATTCCCGATGCTAATGAGCCGGGTATTCCTGGAGTTACGGTGATAGCAGAATACTCTGGACCTCTGCCGACAGACCAGGCTCCGACCCGAGTCGAAGTTGTAACCACAGATGACGGCTCGTTCCAACTTTCCCACCTGCTGCCGGGAAACTGGTCGTTGCGGGAAATTCAACCGGAGGGCTATCTCGACGGAAAAGACCGGGTCGGCACGGCGGGGGGAATCCTCACCCCTGAAGGGGACTCAGTGGAAAGGATTTGGGTTTCAAGCGGCCAAGAAGGTCACGACTATTGGTTTGGTGAATTACTGCCGGTTAGTCTGTGCGGAATTGTCTTTGCCGATCGGAATGGGGATTGGACTCTTGATTCCAATGAATATCCCATCGCCGGGGTGATGGTGTGGCTACTGGATGAGGAAGGACAACGAATTGCCAGCACCGTTACAGACAGCGGGGGCCAGTTTTGCTTCGCGGGTCTTCAGCCCGGGATTTATGGGTTAGAGGAGATCCAACCGGCAGGTTATTTTGACGGGGGAGTTGCCCTGGGATCAGCCGGCGGGCTAATTCGCCTGCCCGACCGGGTGGAAAACATCGTTCTAACTTCCGGAACGCAAGCCCGGGGCTACTTGTTCCGGGAGTGGGAGCCAGCCAGCCTCTCGGGATTCGTTTACGAAGACGATAACGAAAATGGCCGACGCGACCGAGGAGAGCGGGGAATTCCCAATGTCCGAATCCTCCTCCTTGGGGAAGACGGGCAACCGCTAGGGATCGAGGTGGTCACCGACTCCCAAGGAGCCTACCGTTTTGCCGGTCTGACCCCAAACCGGATGTACGGAGTTCAAGAGCTGCAACCGGCGGGGTACTTTGATGGTCGCGATAGTCTAGGGGACGCCGGAGGATTTCTTGAGGATTTTCGGGATCGGATGACCAGGATATTCCTCCATCCCGGCCAATTGGCTCGAGATTATAACTTCGGTGAACTCCGGCCGGCTTCCCTTTCCGGGCTTGTCTTTGCCGATCGGGACGGTAACTGCCTGCTAGATCCGGGCGAAAAACCAATCCCTGGGGTTACCATCCGGTTGCTGGATTCCAGCGGATTCCTGGTGGCAAGCACACTCACGGATCAAGAAGGTCGTTGGCACTTCGAGCACCTCCCACCCGGTATTTATACTGTCGAGGAGGTGCAGCCGGAGGGGTATTTCGATGGCCCGGAATGCATCGGAAACTTCGGAGGCTGGGTGGAGGAAAATGATCGAATCGTCGGCATCAAACTTCCCCCCGGGGCCCAAGGCCTCGATTACCGCTTCATCGAGTGGGAGCCGGCCCGCATCTCCGGGTTTGTGTTTCAGGACGGTCCCCCCCTCCTGTTGCTGCCCGGGGAACAGGTTGTTCCCTTACCTTTAGGGCGTAGCGGTATTCGGGGCCCCCAGGCCGTTCCTATCCCGGGGGTGGTTCTTCGCCTGATGAACGAACGGGGCGAACCTATTCTTAATTCCGCCGGGCTGCCGATCACGGCAATCACCGACTACCGCGGGTATTACGAGTTTTCAGGAATTCCGCCGGGGATCTACTCGGTTTACCAGGTGCATCCGGCAGGCTTCGAAGACGGATGGGATACCCCAGGCACCAAGGGTGGAATTGCCGTCAATCCCGGACAGCCTGTTGATCCGGCTATTTTGGCATCGCTGAAAACCGATCCGCGAAACGATGCTATTTTGCGGATCCCGTTGGCCCCCGGTGATGTCGCGGAAAACTACAACTTTAGCGAACTAAAGATCGAATACTTCCTCCTGCCGCTTCCCCTGGATCCTCCCCCGAGTTGGGTGCCAATGAGCACTTCCGTGAACATTTGGCCCGCAGAAAGAGCCTTTCGCCCGCTTCCGATACCCGTCTCCCCCCAGGAGCCCCTTCGTTTCGGACCCGGTGCTGGTTTGATGGGATCGGGAGGAGTTCTCGAAGAACAATGGAGTTGGCATCTTAGTGTAATCAATGGCGGCCAACCCCGACAGACCCCACCGGTCCGTCCACATTTTCACGAGGTTGTCTCGCGGTTAGATCCGGTCAGCTGGTCGCAGTGGCAGCTCGAGGAAGGACGCTGGACCGTTGTGGATCTGGCAACTGGGCAGATTTTACTTCAAGCAAACCTCGGCGGCCATGACGGTTTGCCCATCGTGGGCGACTTCAATGGGGATGGCAAGGCCCAAATAGGAATTTACTTGGAGGGACTGTGGTTCCTCGATCTCAATAGCAACGGGAGGTGGGACGAAGGGGACCTATGGATCCAACTCGGGCAGTTGGGGGATCTACCGGTTACCGGAGATTGGGATGGAGATGGAAAAACTGATGTGGGGATCTTTGGGCCGGCATGGGTTCGCGATGAAGTGGCCGTCCGTAATGAACCCGGCCTACCCGATGCAGCCAACCGCCGGGAAGGCCCGCCCAAGAATCTTCCCCCACAAGAGAACCAGCAAACCTCCGGAAGCCGGGCACTCCGGCTGACTTCCCGCGGTCCCCTGCGGGCCGATGTCATCGACCATGTGTTCTTCTTCGGAAACCGAGGAACCACCCCTGTCACCGGAGACTGGAACGGCGATGGCATTACTAATATTGGCATCTTCGCCGATGGCCGGTGGCTACTGGACATGGACGGCGACGGCCGCCTCACCGCCAACGACCTGGTAATCGAAAGCTTCGGTCAACCCGGCGACCTGCCCATCGTCGGGGATTGGAACGGGGATGGAATCAGCGACCTAGGCCTCTGGCGACAAGGGCTTTTCATCCTCGACACAGATGGAGATCATCGGATTTCCCCCACCGACCGCAGGATTCGCTTGGGCGAAAAAGGTGACCTGCCCATAGCGGGGGATTTTAACGGCGACGGAATCACCGACGTGGGCATCTACCGCCAGCATCCACAAGCCACTCAAAGAGTGGCAGCACAACCCGAACCCAGCACCGGACTTCCACCTGGACCACCCCGAGGCTAGCACACCTGGGCGTTGGACGTCGGGCCTTCCCGGGAGGCTGCAATCTGACTGCCACAGAATGCCAAAGCCCTGTTTTGTCCTTCAGGTTCCCCCCGAGTCTGAAGGATTAGCCGCCGTCTGGGCGGGTCTCCGAGGGCTCCCTTCATCTTTCGGCAAAAGCAGGCAGTTCGCTTTGTTGAAGCCTAACCCCGGAGATGCCGGGCAAAAAATTGCCGAACATGTTCCCACATCGCCGGCGAGAGAACATGACCGGCATCCTCTTCGATGTAATAGGAAAAGTGGTCCGGAACTCCTGCCTCGCGGTAAACCCGGGCAATTCGAGCTACTGCCTCCCGAACCTCGTCGATCGGGCTCCCTTCGTCTTTTCCGCCGAAATTCAAATGCACCGGCTTTGGGCAGGCCAACGCTACGATCTCCGGGGTATCTGCATAGCGATACCATCCAGGGATAAAATTGGGGAAACAGTGGATAAGTTTATACTTGTGTATCCCAGTATAGGTCGGCAGGCAACAGTTCCCCACCAGACACCGCAGCCGATTTTCCCAAGGCCCCACTAGCCAGGTAAAAGTCGAACCCATCGAGTGACCGTAACACCCAATCCTGTCTGCAAGTACATCCGGCCGGCTGCAAAGATAGTCCACCGCCCGCCGCATATCTAAAATGTTTCTCCAGGCCAGACACTTTCCGCTTACCACATAGCGGAGAAATTCAAACCGCTCGTACTCGCCTCCTTTCAGAACACAATCCTGTCGCTCCTCGAAGCACAAAGCATCGGGACAGAGAACGACATAACCCTCCCGAACCAAAGCCACTCCTGTATGATGCATAGGATTACCGGCCAAGCCGGCAGGCTCGCTTTTGCCTAGATGCCACTCTCCGTTGTGCTGGTGCCAAACCGCCACAGCCGGGGCCGGATTTTGGACAGAAATCCCATCGGGAACGAGTACCAATCCCGGGATCCGATCCCCGGGGAGGGCCTCGTAGGTGACCGACTCGATCCGGTATCCTTCCCGCTGCCACACTTCGCGAACTAAAGGTCGAAGATCAGCCCCCTCCGGCCAAGGTCCACCCAAGCATTCCAAGAGGCGTTGCCGAAGAAACTCCCGGCCTCCAGGCTCGAAAATCATGTCCCGGAAAAAGGGACCCTCAAGAACCAAGCTCCCACCGATGCCGCTTCCCATAGGTTTTCCCCTTGAAAACTTTCCGAAATGTTGCCAACTTCCTCAGAACCCTCGAAAACTACTTTTTGCTCTGCCGGGATTTTGGAAGCCCGGTACAACGGTGACCCAATCCCTGGATAGGGCATAACCTGGTAATGATTAAACCGCAGGGAAGAACGGCTCGGCTAGACAAAAGGCTTTACCCAGCCGCAGATGCTCGAAGTTATTACTCGTGCACCGGAAAAAAGAACCTCCAGACAATTCTCCCCTGAAAAAACGGCCCCAACGGCTAGGCTCATTTACTGGTAGTTTGCCGTCTGGGTCTCTGGGTGTCAGCGATTTAGCGGCTCCGCTGAAGTTCGGAATCAATTATCGGGAAATTGAAGAACCTCCCAACTACGGCCGGGATGGACGATCCTTCTGCCCGTCACTTTATCCCCAGCCGGCCTTGGGACAGGCAAATGCTCCGACCCCAAAAATTCGAGAGAACCCCTCCTTATCACAAAAAATCTCGTGGAGAAAGTTAAGGCACGAGCGGGGCAAAATTTGTCCTAAGCCGCCAGATCCGGTGCCAACAAAATTCCCAAACGTTTTTCAACCTCATTTCCTCGAGGTTTCGGACCTTTCTAGTGGCGGGTTGCCCAGTATTGGATGTATGTCACTTAAATTCCGGAAAAATCCCCAGAGCCTCCCAATTTAAAACCCATAAACCCAAAGGCTCCTATTTACAACCCATAAAGCAGAGGAAGGGAACCGGCGGCATCGCGGTGGACTTCCCCCGCCTTGGCCCAAGCAGTGGCATGATCAACAGTCGAACCAAACTTTGAACAAGTGCAACACCACCAACCTTCCACATTATGAAAGATCCACCTTACGGGACTACAACTTTCTTTCTTTCGGACTTTGTTTCTTTCAGAGTTATCCATAACATAGAGCTGGTCTGGAAGTGTTGGCACGCCGCAGGGACATTTTCCACGCCCAACCTGGATTGCCCAAGGATTTTCCCGGCAGATTGGATGAGAGCAACCCTCCCCATAACCAGCCTGCCCCGTCAACCTTCAAACTTGCTTTAGGAATTTGCCGGAGGTATATCAAACTTGCTTTACGAATTTGGCAGAAGTATGTTGAACGCGTGAGCAAGGCGGTCCAAGATGTATCAAGCGGCCCCAGTTTGACCTCCACATGCCCCGATGTCGGTTTGAAGCAAGCTAGCCTAAGTGGCTTCCGAAGTCTTGTGCCGGTCAATTCGGAACACGGTCCGAAAAATCGGGCCCCGACAGTACGCGGGAATCACGCCCTGGTAGGAAGAGCCAAATCCCCACTAGGAAATGAGGCATCGAGAATTCTGTTGGTAGCTGAGTGAGCAGGAATTTCCCGCCCGGAAGAACCTTTTAAGAAGATCAATTCCTGGGCCAGCGGTTTGTTTGCTATCGCGTTTTGCTTCGGTGCACTGAGCACTCGAAGGTATGTTGAGGCCCGGAAGCGGGTTTGTTGATCTTTGTACCGTCCCTTCAAAATTGAAAGTTCCTTCCAACGGCAGTGGAATGTTTTTTGCTCATGAGAGACGTACAAGGAGGCTCAAGCCATGAAAGCAGTCTTTAAGGCCCTAGCAAACCGGCTCTCTGCTGGCCTCCCCAAGCTGGGGGATTTTGCCGGTAGACGTAAGCTCCAGCTTGATGGAGGGATCGCTCCTTGCCGTAAAAGCCCGAGAAGTGACCACGGACCTTGGCCCGCTGCAAGGACAGAGTGGATCAGTATTTTTACCCTATTTTGGGCGGTTGCTGGTACGTCGTTTGCCCAACCATCCGACCGGGCAGATCCTGCGGTTTGGAAGGTCGGCTTGGCAAAAGCCGATATCACGCCCAAAGAACCTATCTGGATGGCCGGGTATGCCGCTCGCAACAAACCATCCGAAGGAGTTCTGGCCCCTCTGATGGCCAAGGCACTTTTTCTCGAGGACTTCCAGGGGAACCGCGGCTTGATCTTGAGTCTGGACCTTATCGGCTTTAGGGATAACGTGGCGGAAGCCGTTGCTCAGGCTATTGGAGACCGCACGGGCTTGCGGAGGGAACAGATTTTAATCTGCTTCTCTCACACTCACACCGGTCCGATTGTGAGCCTGGGACCTGTGGCAGGCTACAACGTCGACGAGCCGAACCGAGCCGTGATCGAGGCCTATACCCGGGAACTCATCGAGCAGTTAGGAGAGTTAGCGTCGGCGGCTTGCAGTCACCTGCGGCCGGCAAGGTTAAGTTGGGGCACGGGGATAGCTCCGTTCATAATGAACAGACGCGAATTTACCGATCGCGGGGTTCGGCTTGGAGTCAATCCGCGGGGGTACGTCGATCGCAGTGTGCCGGTGCTTAAAGTAAGTTCGGAGAATGGCGAGGTGATAGCCGTGTTGTTCGGGTATGCCTGCCATAACACCACCCTCACCGGCCAGCACTACGTTATCTCCGGAGATTACGCCGGGTTTGCCCAGGCAAAGCTGGAAGAAGATTTCCCTGGGGTGCAAGCGATGTTTGTCATGGGATGCGGGGGTGATGCTAACCCCTATCCCCGTGGAGAGGTGGAGCATGCTCGCCAACATGGGCAAACTTTGGCTGCCGCCGTGGCCGAGGTCTTGACCGGCACTCTTCAGCCCGTTCGGGGACCTCTGAAAATGGCCTACGAACGGGTCGACTTACCCCTTCAAAAATTTACCCCGGAGGAATTGCAAACTTTGGCCAAAGGGCCGGATTATTTGGCTGGTAATGCCCGCCGGATGTTGGAAATGCTGGAAAAAGCTGAAACGCTCCCGGAAACTTTCCCAGCTCCATTTGCCGTGTGGCAATTCGGCGACGATCTGACTCTCGTGGCTCTTCCGGCAGAAGTGGTGAGCGACTACACGATTCTGCTGGACTCTGCCCTCGGACACCTCCGACTATGGATTGCCGCCTACTGCAACGAGATGTTCGGTTACATCCCTTCGGCAAAGGTACTTGCCGAGGGTGGGTACGAATGTCGTGGGGTATACATTGCTCCCGGATTTTTCGCCCCAGAAACAGAGATCGTCATCGCCAACAAAATCCGGGAAATGGCAAAGGCCTTGGGCCGGCCCATTCCGGAGTCCTGGTACCATTGACAAAGGTTTTTTTCCAGCTGCCAAACACCGGGGGGTAAGTCAACATCCAGATCCTGTCCTATATTCACTGCATTGCTGCTGGATAAGGTGGGAAACCTTATCCCGGTTTGGCAATGCTGCTGTCCGTCCGGTTTTATAAGGGCCGCAAAGGGATTTTTAATAACAGGCGTGGGCTCTGGCCCCCGTGCTATTCCTGCTGGAAATGTTCTTACTCGTGCATGCCAAGATCACTCGGGCAAGCTAGGTAGCCTCCAAAAGCTCCTCTAGGATAATTAACACCGGAAGAAATTGCGGTTAATTTGTTTAAAAAAAAAGTCAAAAGCATTCCCCGCCGGAAAAGGCAAGAATTAATCCGTTTATCATTTTGGCTTTCTGGGGCTGTAAATAGTAATGCTAACAGATCGTGTTGGCCTTCAACGGTCTCGTTGAGAGGTCGGCGAAGCCTTTGGCTCAAGTTAGGCAA
>Ga0308415_1000926_pt1 | contig 13038 bp, 11 predicted proteins | sample HotsprSampleOS55_FD_203465 | JGI IMG/M metagenome (GOLD analysis project Ga0308415, IMG submission 203465) | Hot spring phototrophic mat microbial communities from Octopus Spring, Yellowstone National Park, Wyoming, United States - 20090730_OS55 ... | reverse complement strand
GGATCATGGAATGACAGGGTAGCAGACTCGCCGGAGGCCGCCCGCCGTATCATAGGCAGGTAGAGATGGTGTAGCCTTTGACGCCCGAGCAACAACTCGAGCGCATGCGGCGCGATTGGGACGAGCGCGCCCGGGCCAACGCCCGCTATTTTGTCAACACCGCGCGCCAGGACTGGACCGACGAGGAGTTTTTCGCCTCGGGCGAGCGAACGGTAGATACCTACATCCGCAACGACATGATCAACATCTGCCAGGGCCGCGACCCGCGCCGCATGAAGGTGCTCGAGATCGGCTGCGGCGCCGGCCGGGTCACGCGCGCCCTGGCCCGGCTGTTCGGCGAGGTGTACGCCGTCGACATCAGCGCCGAGATGGTTCGGCTGGCGCGCCAGGCCTGCGCCGATCTGCCCAACGTGCGGATCGAGCAGAACAACGGGCGGGATCTGACCTGCCTGGGGCGGCTCCAAGTGGACTTTGCCTTCTCCACCATCGTCTTTCAGCACATCCCGAGCAAGGAGATCATCGAAAGCTACATCCGCGACGTCCACCGGCTGCTCCGCCCGCGCGGCCTGTTCAAGTTCCAAGTCCAGGGCGCTCAGTTGGTGGAAGAGGGCGGCTACGACACCTGGCTCGGGGTCCCGCTCTCGGAGGAGGAGGCCATCGATATGGCGCTTAGAAACGGCTTCGAGCCACGCTACCGCCACGGCGCCGGAACACAAGACTTCTGGCTGTGGTACTTCAAGCGGAGCCGCGCGCGGCAACTGGGGATCTATTGGGCCCGGAAGGCCCGCCGGAAACTGCACGCCCGGTGGCAGGGCCTGCGCACCAGGCTCGCTAGCGGACGAGAAACGGCCAGTGCAGCTCCAGGTGATAGCCGAAACGGGTGACGGCCAGGTAAACCGCCGCCGCGGCAACCAGCGCCAGGCCGCCCGACGTCATCCAGACCACCCTCCACGGGAAGCGGCGCCGTGCGCGGCGCAGCTCGAGCAGGTAGCCCGCAAAGATGCCCACGAAATAGAGCAGGCACATCGGCACGGAAAATAGCATCAGGTTGACCACGTCGGGCGTCGGCGTCACCAGCGCCGCCAGGATGACGATGATCAGCACGGCATAGCGGGCGTTGCGGAGCAGAAAACCCGGAGTGGTGATCCGCAGCAGGGTGAGGAAAAAGATCAGCACCGGAAGCTGAAAGACCAGCCCGATGCCCAGCGTCACGTTGACGAACAGATCGAAGTACTCGGTGATGGAGACCACCGGGGCGATGTTGATGTTGCGCCCGATGCCGAGCAGGAACGTCAGGCCGAAGCGGAAGGCCACAAAATAAGCAAACAGTCCGCCGAGGATGAACAGTCCGGCCGAGAAGATGACGAACGGGGCGGCCCAGCGCCGCTCGCGCCGGTAGAGGCCGGGAGCGATGAAGGCCCAGACCTGGTAGAGGACCCACGGAGAGGCCAGAAAGATCGCCGTCAGGATCGGCAGCTTGACCCAGACGGTGGTGAAGGCCTCCATCGGTTTGATCTGCGCCAGCTTGGTGTTTTCATAACCCAACTGGGTGAGGGCCTCCACCGCCGGTTCGCTGATGATCTTCCAGAGCTCGTTGGCGAAGATAATGCTGAACAGGAAGGCGATGCCGACGCCGGCGAGGGCCTTGAGAATGCGCGAGCGGAGCTCCTCGAGATGCTCCAGGAAGGACATGCGGAGCATCTCCTCTTCTTCGTCTTCCTCTTCATCGCCTCCGTCGTCCTCTCGGTCGCGGTCTTTGGCTGCCGGTGGCGACGGCGGCTCGGGCGGCGGCGCGACTGGGGCGCCAGGGGCGGGAATCGTCACCGCCTCCTCTTCGGCAACCGATGCCGCCACCGCGGCGCCGTCCGGCCGATCCAGGGAAGCATCCGAAGCATCCTGAGAAGGCGCCGACCCGTCGGCGGCGGTCTCCGAAGCGACTGACCTGCTCTGATTTTCCTCTTCCGAAATCATTTCCGATCCCGGGCCGATGCGTGCCCGCCCCGCCGGGGCCGGGCGCCTGCGCTGCGGCGAAACCGGTCTAGCTCGTCACAGCTTTGCCGTCCGAGGGCGGCGGAGCGGAGCCGGCCTCAGCCGCTTCGATCTTTCCCGTCTCCTCGGCAGGTTCGGCGCCCTGAGTTTCGGATGCGCTCGGAGTGGACGGTTGGCCAGCGGACGTCTGAGCGGAGCCCAGAGAGCCGGCAGCCTGGGTGGACGAGCCGCTAGAGGAGCCGCTATAGGAGTCGTAGTTGTAGCCGTAGCCGTAGTCGTAATCGTAGCCGTCGTAGCCGTAGCTATAGCTGTAGGTCGAACTGATTTCCTGGCTTACCTCGCGGGTGGTTTCCCGGATCTCCTGGCTTTCGCGCTCAATGGCGGCCATCTCCCGGCTCCACGTGGCCTTGAGCTCGGCTGAGGCGCGGCGGAACTCGCTGATCGCCTTTCCGAAGGTCTTGCCGAGTTCCGGCAACTTCCTCGGCCCGAAGATGAGCAGGGCCAGGATGAAGATGAGGATCGTCTCCTGCCACCCCAGCGGACCCATCGACCAAATCCTCCTTGCTCTCGGACACCTTCATCATAGCGAGGGCGCTCAAAAGGGTCAACTCGCGCGGTCGGCGGCGCCCGGCCGGCGGGGGCCGTATTGCGGCGAACCGCAGGTCGAGGGCCGGCCCCGGCAGATAGATTCACGACGAAAGAAAGCTTGCGCCCCGTTCGCCGGTCACGTACCATGGGATTCGCAACGCAACATGGCGAACACGCGCTTGACCCCGGCGCAGCTCAACCGCGCCTTGGTGCTGCGGCTGTTGCGGCGCCACCAGCGGCTCTCCCGGGTGGAGATTGCGCGGCGTTCGGGGCTGTCGGAAGCTTCCGTGTCGCGGATCGTGGTGGAGCTGACCCAGCGGCGTCTGGTCACCGAGCAGGGGCCCGCTCGCTCGACCGGCGGACGGCCCGCGGTGCGGCTGGAGCTCGACGACAGGCATTTCCGTTCCGTCGGTGTCGACATTCACGACTGGGAGACGCGCCTGGCGGCGGGCACGCTCCGGGGACGGCTCATGGAGGCTGCTCACTTCCGGACGCCTTCGGAACCCTTCCAGGTTCTGGAGGCCATCGCCGAGCGCGTCGCTCGCCTCCGGCGGCGCCTGAAAGAGTGCCGCCTGGAAGGGGTCGGCGTCTCGGTTCGCGGCCTCGTGAACAGCCGAGAGGGCGTCGTCGAACGAGGCAACGACCCGGCCTGGACGAAGATCCCGGTCCGCGAGTTCCTCGAGGAGCGACTCAAGCTGCCCGTCTTCGTCGAAAACAACGTCCGCGCGGCGGCCTTTGCCGAGTACCACTACGGCAGCCCGGACGTGTTGGATGCCCACTGCCTGCTGCTGGTGAAGGTGGATGAGGGCATCGGCGTGAGCATGGTGATCGAGGGCGAACTGTACTACGGCCAGCATATGGCCGCCGGCGAGTTCGGTCAGATGGTGATCGCCGACGTCGGCAGCTCGGCGCGCCACGACCGTCCGGGGTGCCTGGAAAAGCTGGCCTCCGACACCGCCACCTGTGAACGCTACCGAGGGCTGGCCGGGGCACGAAGATGCCCGGCCACCGGCGACGTCACGGCGGGCGTACGCCGCATCTGTCACATGGCGCTCGCCGGCGACCGGGCGGCGGTCAAAACGCTCCAGGAGACGGCGCGGTATCTCGGCATCGGCATCGCCAACATCGTCTGGGGACTCGATCCGGACGCAGTGATCATAGACGGCGCCATCACCGAAGCCTGGTCGCTTGTGGCGCCCATCATCGCCGATCAGTTTCCCGAGGGGAGCGAGTTTTTGAACTTCCGGAACCTGATCCTGCGGCCCTCGGCGCTCGAAGGCCAGGCTTCGATCCGCGGAGCGGCGGCCCTGCCCTTTCAAGCGCTGTTTACGGCGGCCGAGCATGCGCGCCTGGGCGAGGCGGCTGCCTGAGGCCGGCTCCAGGTGACCGCTCAGCCGGCGCCGACCTCGTGGACCAGCTCGGCGAGCCGCCGGCGCGGAGTCGCCTCGGGTTGCTCGGCTGGATAACCGACGGGGAGCATGGCGACGGGCCGGTGCGCCTCCGGAGCGCCGATGGCGCCCCGCACGGCCTCTTCGTCGAAGGCGCCCACCCAGACGGTGCCCAACCCCAGCGCTGTCACCGCCAAAATGGCGAACGTGCAGGCGACGGAGGCATCCTGGAGCGCGTAGAGTTCCGCGCCCCGTCGGCCGTAGCGTTCCGCCGAGCGGCGGCCGTGAGCGCAGAAGACGAGAACGACGGGCGCCTGGGCCAGGAAGAACTGATCCAAGGCGGCGCGCGCCAGCCGGCGCCGCACCGCCGCGTCCCGCACCAAGTAGATTTCGTAAGCTTGCAGATTCCCGGCCGAGGGCGCACGGTTAGCGGCCTCCAGGATCGCGTTCAGCTTTTCCGGCTCGACCGGCGCGGGCGAATATGCTCGCACGGACCGTCTTGATGCGATCAATTCGAAGAAGTTCACCGGCGGGTTACCTCCTTGGGACGCTGCGGGCCGCCGAGCGCGGGCGACCCACCGGAAACAGGTAGAGCGGAGCCTCCTCATCCTCGAGCGCGGCTGCCCGCTTCAGTTGGCCGTCGCGGAAGGCGCCGATGGGCACGCTGCCCAGCCCGAGCGCCACCGCCTGAAGGCAGATGTTCTGTCCGGCGTGGCCTGCCTCCATATGCATGTAACGCTCGGCGCGGTCTCCGTAGCGTTTCGCCGTCCGCGCGACGACGCCGGCGAGCAGAACCGTCACCGGCGCCTCCGCCAAGGATTCCTGACCGAGAGCGGCGCCGGCGAGCGAGCGGCGGTGATCTCCGCTCCGGCGTCTCACCAGCGCGTGGCGCTCCGGCCGGTATTTGTAAATGCCCGCCTCGAGGCCCTCCACCCGACCCGCCACCAGATAGACCTCGAGCGGGTAAAGGGCGCCGGCGGAGGGCGCCGTGCGGAGACGATCGCCGCCGGTGATGCCCTGCGCCGCCCACAAAAGCTGGCTCACCTCGGCCAAGCCGAGGGGCGCGTCACGGAAGGCACGCACCGAGCGGCGCGTGGCGAGGCAGCGCTCGAGCGAAACCTTTCCGTCACGCTGCGGGGCAGGCAGGCGGATCTCGGTCTGCTGGGTGGGCGGCGGACCCAAGCCGGCCAGGGCGAGCCCCACAACGGCTTCCAACCACCAGATCGCAAACATTGTGCCCTCCCGGGCCCGGCTTGCTTAGGGCCCTCACGGCTCGTAAGGAATCCAGACCTGCATGGGCGTCGGCCCGCGATTGTGGAAAGTGTAGTAGGGGATCAACACCAACTCCACCTTCCGCGTGCGGCGCACTGCGGCTCCTTCAAGCGATTGATACAGAGGAAGCGAGGAAAGCGGCCGTTCCGGAGCGAGGCCCGGATGGCGAAGCACCGTCACGCCGCCCAAAAACTCCGGCCGATGCTCGACGGCGAAGCCCTTGGAGGAGAGAGACAGGGCGACGTCAAACAGCGAGTCGATCCCCTTCTGGTCGAGGCCCTCCATGGCGTAGACGAGCGGGCCGCGTTCGACGGCGACGCGTCGGGTATTCTCGCGCACCAGTGGGTTGGAGGCGACCAGGCGCGGCGTCATCTCGAGGGCCAGACGCACCCGGTCGCCGGCGCGCCACTCGCGCCGGATGGCGAAGTAGGTTCCCGGCTGCGGCTTGCCCGCCGCCGCTTGCCCGTTGATGCGCACCTCGGCCGACCGCGTCCAGCCGGGTATGCGCAGGAAGAGGGTGAAGGTGTGAGCCGCGCCGGGCTCCACCAGGATATCGACGGTTCCCTCCCAGGGGTAGTTGGTCTTCTGCGTCACTTTGAGCGGCGTGCCGTCCTGGAGCTTCCAGTCCAGGACGTTGTTGTCGTAGAGGTGAACGTAGAGCCCCTCGGGCGAGGTGCCGTAGAAGTAGCCCGGCAGCGAAGCGAGCACCCGTTGGAGATTGGGCGGGCAGCAGGTGGTGCTGTACCAGGGATTGCGAATCTTGTCGTCGGGATTGCCGGTGAGCTCGAGCGGGTTGCGATAGCAATAGAGCATCCCATCGAGCGACATCCCCGAGTTTACGCCGTTATAGAGCGCGCGCTCCATCACGTCGGCAAACCGGGCCTCGCCGGTGGCAGCCAGCAGGCGCGCGTTCCAGAACATGTTGCCGATGGCGGCGCAGCTTTCCGTGTAGGCGAGAGCGTTCGGCAGCTCGTAGGGCTCGCCGAAGGCCTCGCCCTGGGCGCGCGATCCGACGCCGCCGGTGATGTACATCTTCGAGGAAACCAGATCGCGCCACAGCCGCTCGAGCGTCTTCCAGTAGGCGGCGTCGCCCGTCTCCATGTAGTAGTCGGCGGCGCCCGAGCAGGCGTACATGGCGCGCACGGCATGGCCCTCAAGCTTCGTCCGCTCGACGAAAGGCTTGCCGCTGAACAGGTAGACGTAGTCGCGGGGAGTGAGCTTGAGGCGCTCGCCGTCGCCGCGGAGCAGATAGCCGGCCAGCTCCAGGTGCCGCCGGTCGCCGGTGGTGCGGTAGAGCTCGACGAGCGCCAGTTCGAGCTCCGGATGGCCCGTTAGCAGCGGCTGCTTGCCCGGGCCGCCGATCTCTAAGAGATACTCGACGAACCGGAGGCCCCCGTCCAGCAACCGGCGGTTGCCCGTGGCGCGCCAATAGGCGATCGCCGCCTGGAGCAGATGGCCAAGACAGTAGAGCTCGTGGCCTCGTTGCTGTTCCTGAAAGCGCAGCGCCTTGCGCTCCTCGACGTAGTAGGTGTTCAGATAGCCGCTCGGCTCCTGAGCCGCCAGGATTTCGTCGGTGAGCTGGTCAAACTGGGCCCGCAACTCGGGCCGGTCTTCCGACTGGAGGACGAAGGCGGCCGCCTCCATCCATTTGTAGATGTCCGAGTCGGTGAACAAGGGGCCGCGCCGCGGAACCTGCTTCCGGCCCGACAGGCGCCGAAAGTTGTCCACGATGCCGTTCTCTTCTAGCAGCTCGAGCAGTGTGGGCAAGCTCCGCTCGACGTTCACCTTCCGCCGCACGTGCCAGAAACCTTCCGTGATGCGGACGGCGCGGATGGGAACGCTGCGAAGCTTGGCGTGGGGCGAGCGGTCCAGATGGAGCACGCCCTGCTGCCGCCACTCCTCGGCAGCCGCCTGCCCGCCGGCGAGCAAGGCTACGAAAAGAACGAGAAAAGAACCGGAAATTCTCACCATCTTCAGAGTGTATCTCCGCGAGAGCCGGGTTGCGGTATATCTGGGGCGAGAAGACGATGAGAGTTCCTACCGTACTATGTCTGGCGACGATTCTGTCCGCCGCGCTCCCGGGCGCCGAGCTGGCGACGAAGAAGGCGTTGACGCTGGAGATCGCCCGCGGCATGGCCGCGGCGGGGGAAGAGTTCGCCCGCAAGAACGGCTGGCGAGTGGCGATCGCGATCGTCGATGAAGGCGGCTATCTGATCTACTTCCAGCGCATGGACGGCGCTCCGCTTTCTTCGGTCGATCTGGCGAACCGAAAAGCGCGCACGGCGGCGATCTTCGGGCGACCCTCGAAGGCTTACAACGAGCGGATCCAGCAGGGCGAGACGGGCGTAGTGGCGATCCCGGGCGTGCTGCCCTTCGAGGGCGGCCTGCCGATCACCTACGAAGGCCAGGTTCTGGGCGGCATCGGCGTCAGCGGCGTCACCTCGCAGCAGGACGGCATGGTGGCGCAGGCGGGGCTGGACGCCTTTGCAGCAATGGTTCGGAAGTAGGGGCCGCCCGGAGGCGGCTCAGTCCCGCCAGTGCAGAATCACCTTGCCGGCCTGGCCGGACAGCATGACCTCGAAGGCCTTATCGTATTCGGTGAAATGGAAGCGGTGGGTGATGACGCTGCTGATGTCGAGCCCGCCCTGGATCATCACCGTCATCTTGTACCAGGTCTCATACATCTCGCGGCCGTAGATGCCTTTGATGGTGAGCATGTTGAAGATGACGGTGTGCCAGTCGATGGCGATGTCGTTTTCGGGAATGCCCAAAAGCGCAATGCGGCCGCCGTGGGCCATGTTGGCGAGCATGTCCCGGAAAGCCGAAGGGTTGCCCGACATCTCCAGGCCGACATCGAAGCCTTCCTTCATGCCGAGTTCCTTCTGTACCTCGGCGATCGATTCCGTGCGGACGTCGAGCGCCCGGGTCACGTTCATGCGGCGCGCCAGTTCCAATCGGTACGGGTTGACGTCGGTGATGACGACGAAGCGTGCGCCGGCGTGGCGCACCACCGCCGCGGCCATCAGGCCGATCGGACCGGCGCCGGTGATCAGCACGTCCTCGCCCAGCACGGGAAACGACAGGGCGCTGTGGACGGCGTTGCCGAACGGGTCGAAGATGGCGGCGATGTCCATGGGCACGGCCGGGTCGTGGTGCCAGATGTTGGTCATCGGCAGAGCGATGTACTCGGCGAACGCGCCGGTCCGGTTGACGCCGATGCCGAGCGTGTTGGCGCAAAGGTGGCGCCGTCCGGCCAGGCAGTTGCGACAGCGGCCGCAAACCAGGTGCCCCTCGCCGCTGACGATATCGCCGACATAGAAATCTGAGACATTCGAGCCGACGGCGACGATCTCGCCGACGAACTCATGGCCGATGACCATGGGCACGGGGATCGTCTTGCGCGCCCATTCGTCCCATTTCCAGATGTGCAGATCGGTGCCGCAGATCGAGGTGCGGTCGACGCGGATCAGCACGTCGTTGATGCCGATGGTGGGCTCGGGCACCTCTTCGAGCCACAAGCCCGGTTCCGCTTTGCTTTTGACCAAGGCTTTCATGGGGCAGTCTTTCATCCTAGCCTGGATCGTGAGCGCCGCGCAGGTTGAGTACGGGCCTAAAGGAGGCTGATCGGATCGACGTCGATGACGAGCGCCGTGGCGCTCCACTCCTGGCGGCGCGCCCAGTCCCGCAACTGCGCCAGAGCCTCCCGAAGCACCTTGCGGCTCGCCGCCTTGATCAGCGTTTGATAGCGAAACTCGCGTTTCACTCGCGGTACGGGCGCCTCGGCCGGGCCGAGCACCTTGATCTCGGGCGGCGCCGGATCGAGACGCGCCGCCAGCTCCGCCGCCATCTGCCAGGCCTTGGCCTTGTCCGGGGAGCGCACCAGGAGGTTCGCCAGCGCGCTGAAGGGCGGATAGCGCATCGCCCGGCGGAATTCGAGCTCCTTGCGGTAGAAGCCCTCGTAATCCTGCGCCGCGGCAAAACGGATCGCATAGTGCTCGGGATTGATGGTCTGGATGAGGACCTCACCGGGCAGGTCGCCGCGGCCGGCCCTTCCGGCGGCCTGCGCCAAGAGTTGAAACGTTCGTTCCGCGGCGCGGAAATCGGGCAGCCCGAGACCGACGTCGGCCGAGACGACGCCCACCAGCGTGACGTTCGGAATGTCGTGGCCCTTGGCGATCATCTGCGTACCCACCAGCACGTCGTAGGCGTGCGCCCGGAACTCGGAGAGGATCGATTCATAGTGGCGCTTGCTAGTGACGGTGTCGCGATCCATGCGCGCCACGCGGGCGGCGGGAAAGTGCCGACGCATCTCCTCCTCGACCCGTTCGGAGCCCAGACCGAGGAAGTAAAGGTATTCGGACTCGCAACGGGGGCAGCGCTCGGGAACCCGCTCGGCGTAGCCGCAATAATGGCACAGCATGCGCCGGTCGCGGCGGTGATAGGTGAGCGTGACGGCGCAGTTGCGACACTCGATCCGCTCGCCGCAGGCGCGGCAGGCGGCGAAGGCGGAAAAGCCGCGGCGGTTGATCAGAAGCATGATCTGCTCGCCGGCGGCCAGGCGTGCGCCGATGGCCTCAACCAGCCGCCGCGAGAAGATCGCCTGGCGCCGCGTCTCGAGGAACTCCTGGCGCATATCGATGAGCTCGACCGCAGCGAGCGGGCGCTTCTCGATCCGCTCGGGAAGCTCCAGCAGCCGATAGCGGCCGCGCTCGGCGTTGTAGCGGCTCTCGAGGCTCGGGGTGGCCGAGCCCAGAACGACGCACGCCTTCAGGCGCTGCGCCCGCACCAGAGCCACGTCGCGACCGTTGTAGCGCGGCGTCTCCTCCTGCTTGTAGCTGGAGTCGTGCTCTTCGTCCACGACGATCAGGCCGAGGTTGCGCACCGGCGCAAAGACGGCCGAGCGGGTGCCGACCACGACGTCGGCCTCACCCGAGCGGATCCGGCGCCAATGCTCGGCGCGCTCTCGCTCGCCGAAGGCCGAGTGCAGGATCGCCACGCGGTCGCCGAAACGCTGGTGAAACTGCCCGGCCACGGCAGGCGTCAGCGCGATCTCGGGCACCAGCAGCAGCGCCCCGCGACCGCCGGCGCGGGCGGCCTCGATCGCCCGCAGGTAGACCTCGGTCTTGCCGGAACCGGTCACGCCGTAGAGCAAGAAGCTCGAAAAGCCGCCGGAGCGCAGCGCCTCCTCGATGGCGTCGAGCGCCCGCTGTTGCGCTTGATTTAGGGTGTGTCGCGCGGCGGGCGCCGCCGGCCGGATAACGGGCGTCTGGGGCCGAAGCACCAGTACGCCCTTGCGGGTCAGCGCCCGCGCCGCCCGGCCGGCGCCGCGGATCCGCGCCTCGAGCTCAGCGAGGTTGTGCGAGCCCGGGTGGAGCTCGAGATAGGCCAGGAGCTCCCGCTCCGCCTTGGCGAGCTTCAGCTCGCTCGGCCGGCCGGCGAACTCGACACGGAGGCGCGCCGCCGGCGCGCGGAGCGGATCCCGCTCCCCCTGCACCTCTTCGGCTTCGACAAGCCCCTTCCGGAGCAGCGCCCGCAGCGCGGCGGCGGCCCCGGGCACCCTGCTCTTCAGGCGCGGCTCGGTGAGCGGCCGCCGCTCGAGCAAGCGGAGAATCTCTACGGTGGCCTCGCCGCCCGGCTCTCCAAGCAGCATTTGGCGCGCCAGGTCGCGGCCGGCGTCGGTCAGCGAGTAAACCTTGCTCCGGCGGAGCTCGCCGGCAAGCGGGGCCATGGCCCGCAACACCTGGCCGAGCGGTGCGGCATAGTATTCGGCTATCCAGCGGGCGAGCGCCAGCAACTCCTCGTCAAAGACCGGCTCCTCATCGAGCAGCTTGCCCGCCGGGCGCACTTCGACCTCGGGCGGCGCATCGTGGCAGGCTAACACCACCCCGGCCAGCGTCCGGCCGCTGAAGGGAACCAGAAGCCGGCAGCCGGGCCGGACGCGGTGGCGGAGCGTCAGGGGGAGGCGGTAGGTGAAGGCCTGGTCCACGGGCACAGGGAGGGCGACATCGCAGTACTCGGGCGTTTTTTCGGGCGGCGGCGTAACACCGGCGCCTGACATACCGTCTGGAGCTACGAACGAGGAGATCGTATGTTTCAAGCTATCGCAATCACCGCCCTTGCCGCGTGCCTGATGGCGCCGCCGGCCGCTCAGACGGCGCCGATCGACGGCAAGTGGCTGGCCAGCATGAAGGTAATCGGCCCGGCAGGCGTGGAGCGCACGCTCGAGATGGCGTTGGATCTCAAAAGCGAGGGCGACAAGCTGACCGGGACGGTCACCGTGACCGGCCCCCGGGGCGAGCGCACCTACGAGATCCTGGACGGCAAACTCGAGGGCAACCGATTCTCTTTCGCCACCATGCAGCGCTGGCGCGAGGGGACGCAGGTGAAGATGCTCTGGACGGGCTCCTTGGAGGGAGACGAACTTCGGGGCGAGCAGCGCCGGGAGGGCGGCGAACGCAGCTTTCCATTCACCGCCAGGCGCCAATGAGGCGACGCGGGCGCCGCGTCTTCAGCCGAGATTCGCGATGAGGCCGTAAAGCGGCCGCAGGGCGGGGTAGAGCGCCTTGTAAACTTCGTAGCCCCGCGCGTAGATCTGCATTTCATGCGAGCGGGGCGCTACGGCATCCACTTCCCGGATGACGGCGCGGCAGGCCTCGGGCACCGAGGCGTAGGCGCCCGTGCCGACCATGGCCAGAAGGGCGGCGCCATAGGCGGAACCCTCCTGCGTTTCGAGCGTAGCGACCCGCTTGCCGAAGACGTCGGCCAGGATCTGCCGCCAGAAGGGACTCTGGCCGCCGCCGCCGGAGGCGCGCACGGACTCCACCGGCACGCCCATGGCTTCGATGAGCTCCAGGCAATCTTTCTGGCTGTAAGAAACACCCTCGATCAGCGCCCGGATCAGATCCGCTCTCCTGTGTTTGGCGGTGAGGCCGATCCAGCCGCCGCGAGCGCTGGCATCCAGATGCGGCGTGCGTTCGCCCATCAGGTACGGCAGCCAGAACAGGCCCTGCGCGCCGGGGGCGGCTTGCGCGGCCTCGGCGGTGAGTGCGTCGTAGCTCGAGCCCGGCGCGAGCTGGTTGCGGAACCATTGAAGACTCAACCCGGCGCCCTGGGTGACGCCCATGACGTGCCACTTCCCTTTGACGGCATGGCAGAAAGTGTGGACGCGACCCTGCGGATCATAGGTGGCCCGCTCCAGGTGCGCGAAGACGACGCCGGAGGTGCCGAGCGTGCAGGAGACGACGCCCTCCTCGACGATGCCGTTGCCGACGGCGCTGGCCGCCTGGTCGCCGGCGCCCCCCACCACCGGCGTGCCCGGTTCGAGCCCCGTCAGCGCGGCCGCGCCCTCGGTCACCGTCCCGGTGACCTCGCTCGATTCGACCACGTGGGGCAAGATCGCCGGGTCCAGTTTCAGGCGGCTCAGCATGGCGGCGGACCAGCGCCGGGTGACGACGTCGAACAGCGCCGTGCCCGAGGCGTCGGAGACGTCGCTCGAGAACTCGCCGGTGAGCCGGTAGCGGATATAGTCCTTGGGCAGGAGAATCTTGCGGAGGCGCGCATAGGAGGCGGGATCGTTGTCGCGCACCCAAAGCAACTTGGGCAGCGTGAAGCCGGTGAGCACGGGGTTGGCGATGTAGGCCATGATGTTGTCCTTGCCCACCGTGCGGTTGATCCAATCCACCTGGGGCTGGCTGCGCTGGTCGCACCAGATCAGGGCGGGCCGGATCACCTCGCCGGCTTCATCGAGCATCACCAGCCCGTGCATCTGGCCGGTCAAGCCCACGCCGCGGACCTGCTTGCC
>Ga0308415_1000924_pt1 | contig 13054 bp, 8 predicted proteins | sample HotsprSampleOS55_FD_203465 | JGI IMG/M metagenome (GOLD analysis project Ga0308415, IMG submission 203465) | Hot spring phototrophic mat microbial communities from Octopus Spring, Yellowstone National Park, Wyoming, United States - 20090730_OS55 ... | reverse complement strand
TGGTCCGGCCGGCAAGAGAGGGGGCTCGGCAAGCCCGGCGAATTGTGGGCGTTTTTCGGCGGACCGAAACCGGTATAGGTTTTGTCCGCCCAAGAGGGGAATTTGCGGAGGGTATCCAGGAAGATGTTTATATAGCCCCAGCTCAAACCAGCGATGCAGTAACGGGGGATGTGGTCCTGGTGGAGCTTAACGATACTCGGGAGGCGGGACGTGGTCCCCGAGGGCAGGTCGTTCGGGTCCTCGAGCGGCAGCGGCAACGATTTGTCGGTACTTATTTTGAGGCAGGTCGATGGGGCTACGTGGAAGTCGATGGCGGCCTCTTTCCTTCCCCAATTTTTGTGGGAGATCCCGGTGCTAAAGGCGTTCGACCGGACGATAAAGTCGTCATCGAGTTAATTCGCTATCCAACGCCTTACGCTGAGGGGGAAGGTGTCATCGTGGAGGTGTTGGGCGAGCGGGGGCAGTCGGGAATGGATACTATCATGATCATGCGGGAATTCGGCTTGCCCGACAATTTCCCGGAAGAAGTACTGGAACAAGCCCGACAACAGGCCCAACAATTCCGTGAGGAGGTGCCTTCAGCTCGACTGGATTTGACCGGGTTGACCGTAATCACGATTGATCCTCCGGATGCCCGCGACTTTGACGATGCCATCTCGTTGGAACGCCGTGAGGACAGTTCTTGGCGGCTGGGAGTGCACATTGCTGATGTCGCCTATTTTGTGCCCCCGAAATCGGCCCTCGATCGGGAGGCATTCGAACGGGCCACCAGTGTTTATTTGCCCGACCGCGTGATCCCAATGTTGCCAGAACCCATCTCCAATGGGGTGGCAAGTTTGCAGCCGGGGAAGATTCGGTTCACCAAGTCCGTGTTCATGGAGTTTACTCCGGAGGGAATCCGCACTTATCGGGAGTTCTACCGTTCGGCAATCCGAAGCAGCAAGCGTTTGACCTACGAGGAGGTGGATGAATTTTTGAGGGATCCGCAGCGGTTTGAGTCCCAGTGGGGAGCAGAGATTTGTCGCATGCTCCTCGACATGCGGGATTTAGCCCGGATCCTCAGGGCTCGGCGACGTCAGCGGGGAGCATTGGAGCTCATCTTGCCAGAAGTGAAACTGTTGTTTGATGACGATGGCCAGCTGGCCGGGGCAAAAATAGTCGAACATACGGAGAGCCATCAGATTATCGAGGAGTTCATGTTGGCGGCCAACGAGTCGGTGGCAGAATTCCTGCAGGAAAAGGGGCTGCATTTTCTCCGGCGGGTACACAAGGATCCTCTTCTTCGGAAGTTACGAGACTTAACGGAGTTTGTCACCGGGTTGGGGATTGAAACGGAGAGTCTGGAAAGCCGATCTGCAATTCAGCGGTTGTTGGCGGCAGTAGCTGGCCGACCGGAGCAGTATGCCGTCCACTATGCGGTGTTGCGATCCTTGCAGCGGGCTATTTACAGCCCGCGTCCCGAGGGGCATTATGCCTTAGCCACCGATACCTACTGTCACTTTACAGCACCGATTCGGCGGTATCCGGATCTTACCATCCATCGCTTGCTGGATGCCCTTATTGACAATCGGAAGCCGGTAACGGATTTCGATCGGCTGGTTCTGGTCGGAGAACACTGTTCGCGGCGGGAGGAGCGAGCGGAAATCGCCGAGCGGGAGTTAGTGAAGCTAAAGCTGCTCGGTTATCTGAAAGATCGAATCGGCATGGAGCTCGACGGGGTGATTACTGGCGTGGAAAGATACGGATTCTTTGTTCAGGGAATCGAAATCCCCGCAGAGGGTCTAGTGCACGTCAGTACCCTGGAAGACGATTTTTATCGTTTTGATCGTAAAACCCACTCCCTAGTAGGTTACCGTGAGGGCCACACCTTCCGTTTGGGCGACCGGGTACGTGTGGTGGTAGCCCGGGTCGACTTGGATCGAAGGCAGCTCGATTTTCGTTTGATAGGGCATCGGGCAAAGGGTAAACAGATAAGGCCTCTCCGGGGATTCCGTCGGCGATATCGGCGTTGAGTCGGATTGCAAAAAGTTTGGAGCCACTCCCCGATTGCGGAGAATGAGGACGTCGCAGCCCTCTTTCTAGGCGGGCAAAAGGGGCGGACCGGTTCCTTACCGGCTATGGGTTCTGTTTCATTGGGTTAATCCAGTTATTCGGAAAGCTCGGTCGAATATCCCCCTCTTTTCGGATCCCGAGTGCTGGAGCCTGGTCTTCCCCAGTTCAGGAGTGTAAGTCTTATCGAGATCTTTTTTGCCACTCAACCAAGCCCTTCGGTGGTGTACCGACTGAATCATGGGCTCTCAGGAAGCTTCTCATGGCGGTGGCGGGAGGCTTGGGCGGTGAGAACTTACTTTTCCGGAAGCAGGAATTATTCCGAAAACAGGAATCATAAGCTGTGCTCCATGAGAAGCAGGAGATCAGGCTTTTGTTGGCCCTTATTTCCCGATTGGATCGTGCGAAAGATTGTGAGAAATGAGGAAGCGAAAGTTAGGATCTCGCTTAAGGCCCATGGCGAAAGCTCCCGCCACTCCGGCAGGACTTTCCGGATTCAATCCAAGGTAGGTTTTCACCGGAGAGTATAGGTTTTCACCGGAGAGTATCGGAAAGGAACATCCGCCACCGTGACTCATTTGGTTGCAACTCGACCCGAAAGGAATTCAAACGCCTGCTGGGGGCCGATACTGGCTGCCTTTCCGGAACAAGCAATAGAGGGCGGGAATCCTGAGCTAGCTTGTTGTCCGGATATTCCGCGAAGAAGATGGCGGAGGCATCCCACGGCACGCTTGTAAGGGGGAAACAGCGAACATGTTTGCTCCTTGCCAACGCGAGTATACAATTTAACGCCAGTCGCAGGTGACAAAATTGTGGTGCGTGGGATTCTAGAGGTGACATTTTGGGAACCCCAGACGAACTTCAGAGGCGGCACGGCAGGAAGTGGCTGCCTGGTTTTTGGTGACTGTGAGCGGTGTCTTAAAAAGGGCGAGAAAGCGTTCGCTTTATCACATTCAAACTGTTGGAAAAGCGTTTTGAGGCTGTCTACATGGGCACGCGGGAGATTTGGCTCCGAGTAGGGGAGTAGGAAGGTATAACATCCTTTGGAGTTGGAAGGTACTACCTATGGTGCGGACGTATAGTACGATGCTTCCCTTGGGCACGGTGGCTCCGGATTTCCGGCTCCGTGATCCTTTTGGTAAGGAATGGTCTTTGTCGGATTTCGATGGGAAGCCCGCTCTCCTTGTTATCTTCTTGTGCAATCACTGCCCATACGTAAAGCACATAGCGGACGGGCTTGCTAGGTTGACGAACGAATATTTGGATAAAGGAGTAGGCATTGTCGGGATCAATGCAAATGATTGGGAAGCCTTTCCTGATGATTCCCCCGAGAAAATGATCGAGGAAATTCAGAGAAGAGGTTATCGTTTTCCCTATCTAATCGACGAAACCCAGGAGGTGGCCAAGGCTTACAAAGCGGCTTGTACCCCGGACTTCTTCTTGTTCGATGCAAACCGGCGGCTTGTCTACCGTGGCCAAATGGATGACAGTAGGCCGGGCAATGATGTGCCGGTGACGGGGCAGGATCTGCGTGCGGCTTTGGATGCCGTGTTGGCGGGCAAGCCCGTTGCCATCGAGCAAAAGCCAAGCATGGGCTGCAACATCAAGTGGAGGCCGGGGAACGAACCCGAGTATTTCCGCCCATAGATTTGTCAAAAGATAACGCCGGGAGGCTTTCGCCGGAGATTGGACTCAGCGTAAAAGGAGGATCTATTCGCCTGCAAATTAATCTGGAAGCTGGCCAACGAGTACGGACCTCTACGGCAGGGCAGGACCGGCTCGAAGAGCGGCGTGATCAAGTCCCGACATTACCAGCTCAATTGCCCGGTCGCTTTCCATTTTGCGTGCCACCGTCACATTCCGCTGCCATTCAGGAACTCTGCGGCGATCAAAGACAGTTGCACCACGGCAAAGTTCGCCCTCGATTTCCACGTCCCCGGCTAATTCCTCGTATTCCAAAAGGTCTGGCTGAATGGCAGCCATCAGCGTGAGGGTGTCATGGATGTGGATCCCCTCGATCCCTAATTTTTCCCGGTAGGACCGGAAAGCCGGCGGAAGGATGGTCCGAAGAAAATCCCCTACCCGAGTGGTTGCAGGGGGAAGGTTGAGCAAATGGTCGAAGGTGAAAAGGACCTTATTCGTGACGTCTAGGGGCACTAGCACCTTGCTGGCATGGGAGCGGAAGACATAGCGGGCTGCTTTCGGATCACAGTAGATATTGAACTCGGCCGCGGGGGTGATATTTCCTCCTACTGACACCGATCCTCCTGAGATCCATAAGCGGTTTATGAGGCTCGGCAGCTCCGGATCGCGAATGAAAGCTCGGGCGATATTGGTGAGTGGACCCAGTGCCACGACTGTGACTTGGCCCGGGGCTGCCCGCACCTCTTCGCAGATGACCTTCTCAGCCGGGTGAGGGCTTCGCAACTCCGCAACTTTCAGCTGAGCTGCCTCCAAACAGTCCACCGGCAAGCCATACCGACCCTCTACGGGCAGGCCATCATCCGGAAGACTCGCTACTCCCACCCGGGGCCACCTCGGTGGGTCAAATAGACCAAGGATGCCACTTACATTCCGGCTAGCCACTCCTGGAGGGACATTTCCACCCACCGACGTGACAGCCACCAATTCCACTTCGGGATGATAGAGGGCAAGAAGCACGGCCAATGCATCGTCCACCCCGGGATCCAAATCGAGAATGATTTTTTTCGGCATCAGCGATACCTCCACCCGCCGGTCCTTCTCCACACCTCCTTGTTAGTTTGAGCGGCTCTCATACTGCGGGGGTGGTTCCCCTGTTGTCCTACCCTAGGGTTGGCAAGCGTTCCGGCCGGCTGACAGCAGGCTCTACCAAGCCAGCAAGGCACGTTGCTCGGTCCCATTAGTCGACTCGGTAGAACGGCACCGGGATCGGCTGGCAAAGCAAATTGCTTTGTTCCCAGAACACCGAGAATCCCTTATTTTTGGTTACTCCTTTCGCCCGGGGAACCTCGGGGGGACAATCCCCCCCGAGCTTGAAGAACTTGCCCGGCCGAAGCACCCGGCCTCCTTAAAGACCTGTTTTCAAACCTTGCCCGCTACATTGCCGTGGCGGGTGATACCCATCGGGTTGCGGATTCGGCTCTGAACTTCCGTTTATTCCAGGCGGATTACCCACCGGTTCTCTTCGCCTTTTTTAAGCGGGAATTCCCGCTCCAATTCTGTTCCATCGGGCAAGCGAACGGTTACCCGATAATCCCCGAAAAATCCGCGGAAGTGAGCCTGTCCAGAATCCCCTGTCAATATTTCTTTATCTGTCCACCATTTTCCCTTGATCAGGCGAAGGAGTACCTCGTAAGCTGGTTTCGGAGACATATCGGCACGAACAAGGCCAGCCGGAGCACCTTGCCAAGCACGGAGGTCGCTGAAATCCCACCAGGTGATGGCCTCTACAGCCGGATGCGAGAATAGCACGGTATAAAAACGTTCAACTTCCTGGGCTTGCCGTTCTTCGCCCTCCGGTGTGGTCTTCCAAGCTTCGCCCCTAGGTCGCCCGCGAGCTCCGGAGACGATCGTAGTCTCCGTAAAGTGTAGCGGAACCCCAAATCGGGCAAATCGCTGGCACAGTTCCCAAATTGTTTCCGTAGGCCAAACGCCACCGTGCATATGGCTTTGGATGCCGATTACGTCATAAAGTCTCCGGCCAGAGTCGTCCACCAGTTGTTCGATAAGTCGCTCGTAAGCTGGGTCAGTTCGGTAGTCGTTGATGATCAAAATTGCGTCGGGGCTAGCTTGGCGAGCCCTTAGGAAGCAAGCCCGGGCAAATTCCACCTGACCTACCTCTTGCCACATTCCGGTCATCTTTGGTCCATGCTTTAGAAACTCCTCGCGGTCGAAGTGGGTCGCTTCGTTAACGACATCCCAGCGATCGATCAAGCCTCGGAATCGCCGGACGCAGTCGTCGATGCGGGCAAGCTGCAACCGGAAAATCTCTTCCGGATCGTTGGGGAGCCACCAGGGGTCGGCGAAGTTCCAAGCAAGCGGATGGCCCTTTACCAGGATTCCTCGTTCTTGGCACCAGCGCGCTACCCGCTCTGTGTAATTATGGTTTGGCTTCCCAGGTTGCGGTTCATAGGTCGGCCAGTAGAAAGGTAAGGTGGCGTAGTTCAGCAATGCCGCAAACCGCTCCAAATAGGCCTCCTGGAGTTGGGGATCTTCAATTCGTCCCCATAAGAAGATGTTGCACCCGAAAAGAAATGCATGCCTCTTTTGCTGAACATGCACGGCGGCATTGGCGATCGGCTCGCCCTTCTTATCCAGGATGTGGATTTCTCCCTCCCCCATCCGGTGTTTTTCGATGCGGGCGGGGGCCTCACGAAGAATCTCTTCCCCTGAGGGAATTTGAGCTGCCACAGAGTAACAAGAACACGGGGCTTCTAAAAAGAACACGATTAGGGAAATACCCGCCAGAGCTCTGAAAACCTGCCGAAGATCCTTTGTTGTTTGATACGAACTGTTCATGTGTCGGACCCTGTAATTAGGTGGCTAACCAATCTCCGTTGCACTGTCCGATCCACTGGTGTCCCAAAACGCTTCGTGCGGTTTCCTCCACAGTCGCAAGCCCTGCAGACCGTCCGTGCCTTCCATGTTTGGGCGGAAGGAGTTCTCGAAGGAAACTGTTTAGTGGGAAGGATTTCCCAGACGAACCTATCCCGGGCCCCGAAAGCTGAGTGCGGGCCCGGGCATTGTTGTCCGTTATCAAGCTAGCGACAAATCGAGACCCAAAGTTTTAGGTCCCAATTACCTTACCGGGGGGAGCAGTCCCTTGCAAGTCCAGGTAGACCCAGCGGCACCTAGCATTTAGAATGCACCTAGAAGGAGTTGTGGCCAAACCAAGGGTAAAACTTGTTCGCCGGGGTCTTCCGGAAACGGGTTCGGGCGGTGATGTTTACTGGGGGAATTTTGTCAGAGCCATGTCTGCAACATTAAGTTTCTGAATCTAATCACGGCTGTGTCTTGGGAATTTGGGGCTAGTAATTGCACGGCATCTTTCCTGGCGAAGCCTTTCTTGGGATGGGAGGATCTGGTCATGGCCAAGCTCGGTCCAAAGGTTAAAGATGAAGTTCTTGTGCAGAAGGTAGCGTTGAATCTCACTAAGCGGGGGATTCGGCCTCCATGTCGGGTAAACGTCTCCGTGCGAAACGGAGTGGTGACACTTTCGGGGACCTTGCAATACGAGCTTCAGCGGAAAACCGCCATCAAGGCGGCCCAAGAGGTGCCTGGGGTCCAACGCGTCATCGATCAGCTCCAGGTTCCGAAGCAAACTGCTGCCTGGCATGATTTTGACAAGTTCCGAGCAAAGCCGAAACACGGGGGAGGCCCGACCTAAGGGGAATCGTCTTCCACGAGTCTCCGGCACAGTAGCCTGCCGGTGCTTGGAGTAGGTTCCGACCGGCCGCGGAGCAAGCGAAGAGGTAATCTTTGGTCTTGAGGAAAGTCGATCTAATTCAAAAAGGCGATCGACTTGGATAAGGGAATCGACCGGCCGCTGACCCTGGCCGCGATTTCGTAGATGGGCCCGGCGACCCCAGAAGGGCCGGAGGATCTTGGCGGCCTGCTTCTGCACGAACTAGCTATGAGAAGGCTTTGGAAAGGTTAAACGGGGAGGTTTTATTACCGTTTGGGATAGTTGGCCCGAAAGTTTTACGATCGAGAACGATCCTAGAGTTTTCCACAGGCAGTTAAAGGTAGGCACTCTTTCGGTGGCCGGATTTCGTTCCAACCTTTTGTCATTGTTACAGGGCCATTTGCTTGAGTTGAGAAACGTCTAGGGGCTGTCCAGGGGGCTCCGTCCGAAAATGCCACTTGGGGCTACCGTTGGGAATCGGAAGAGTGGCAGACCTTCCGGGGCTCGAGAGAAAGGGGGAAAAGCAACTTCTGTTAAACCGAGGTGAACCTAACGAGGAATTGCCGATTGCGATGCGAAATACTTTTGCCCTAAAAAGTGAGCGAGTGTTTCAGCTCGTCAGTTCGTTTAAGCCGGCTGGGGATCAGCCGAAGGCAATCGAGGAACTTACCCGCGGTATTCTCGAGGGGCGAAAGTACCAGGTCTTGATGGGAGTGACTGGCTCCGGTAAGACCTTCACGATGGCCAATGTCATCGCCAACGTCCAGCGGCCAGTTCTGGTGATGTCGCACAACAAGACTCTAGCGGCACAACTTTATGCCGAGTTTAAGCAGTTCTTCCCTCATAATGCTGTCCATTATTTTGTGAGCTATTACGACTATTACCAGCCGGAGGCTTATATACCTCAACGGGATATTTATATCGAGAAAGATGCCTCGATTAACGAGGAGATCGATCGTCTTCGACTGGCAGCAACTAGTGCACTGATGTCTCGCCGGGATGTGATTATTGTGGCGAGTGTTTCCTGCATTTACGGCTTGGGATCCCCGGAAGATTACCTTTCGATGAGTTTGCGGCTGGAGCGGGGCCAGCGAATGGATCGTGATCGGATGCTGGCCAAGTTGGTGGATGTGCAATATGAGCGAACGGATATGGAGTGGCGGCCTGGGAGGTTTCGCGTTCGGGGGGATTGTGTGGAGGTCTATCCGTCGTACGAGGAAGTGGCCTTCCGCGTGGAGTTCTGGGGCGATGAAGTGGAGCAGCTCTCCGAGATCCATCCTCTTACGGGACAGGTCGTCCGGCGGTTGGAGGAGGTTTGGATTTATCCGGCGAAACACTTCGTGCTGCCGGAAGAACGTTTGGCAAGGGCCATTCGAGAAATTGAGGCCGAGTTAGAGGCCCGCGTTGCTGAATTGCGGAGTCAAGGGAAGCTCCTGGAGGCTCAACGGCTGTTGGCTCGCACTCGGTATGATTTGGAGATGTTGCAAGAGGTTGGGTATTGTAAGGGTATTGAAAACTATAGCCGCCATTTATCGGGACGACCGCCGGGATCACCACCGGATACCTTGTTTAGCTTTTTCCCCGATGACTTCTTGCTCTTTGTGGACGAGTCGCATGTGACCGTGCCACAAATTCGGGGCATGTACCACGGGGATCACAGCCGAAAAGTAACCCTTGTGGAACACGGTTTTCGGTTGCCTAGTGCTCTGGACAATCGGCCGCTTACTTTCGAGGAGTGGGAGGCTAGAATCAACCAGGTGATTTTTGTTTCTGCCACTCCGGGGCCCTACGAGTTGGAAAAGGCCGGCGGCCGAGTGGTAGAGCAGGTCATTCGCCCTACCGGACTTTTAGATCCCATCATCGAAGTAGCACCTGCTCAAGGGCAGATTCCCCATCTGATGGAGCAGATTCGCAAACGGATCACGCTGGGGGAGCGGGTACTGGTTACCACGCTAACGAAGCGATTAGCGGAGGATTTGGCCGATTACCTGACGCAGCAAAACATTCGCTGCAAGTGGTTGCATAGCGAGTTAGATGCTTTTGAGCGAGTGGAAATCCTGCGGGATCTCCGGGCGGGAAGGTTTGATGTGTTGGTAGGGGTAAACCTGCTTCGGGAAGGATTGGACCTTCCTGAGGTGTCCCTCGTGGCGATTCTAGACGCGGATAAGGAAGGCTTTCTGCGGAGTGAAACGTCTCTGATCCAAACGATCGGCCGAGCAGCTCGTAACGTCAATGCTACGGTAATTCTCTATGCCGACAAAGTAACCGACTCGATGCAACGGGCTATCGAAGAAACCCGTCGCAGGCGGAAGATGCAGGAAGAGTACAATCGTCGCCATGGTATCACGCCGGAGACGATCCGCAAGGCCATTCAAGCAGGAATCGAAGCCGAAGCCGAAGCCCGTCGGTTTGCCTATGCCGCAGCTGGCGTCACCGACGAGGTTCGAATCATCACCGAGGAGTATTTGGCGGAGTTGGAGGCGGAGATGTTGGCTGCCGCCGAGGCTTTGGAGTTCGAACGAGCCGCGGTTTTGCGGGATCGGATCGAACAACTGCGGTCGCAAATCGGCAAACCCCTGGCCGAGGCCACCGTGGTGCCATACAAACGCGGGGGACGTCGAGGCAAGCGGTCTCGGCAAGGGAAGTTCTGGCGGAACTCCCGTTGATGACCGCAGCCGCTGGTTGGGGGACAACCTTCGTTCGCGTGGGAACTTGTGCCCTCCCCATTTTTATTGCGAAGCATTGGCGGCAGGGCCTGCCCGGACACTTTGTTTAGAGTACTTAATTGCAGTTAACGCGGAGTAGGTATCGCAGAGGGTCCGCCGGTCCAGATTGGGTTCCGATCACGGGAAATCGCTTGCGGCTTGCTAGAGGAGGGAGGCAAGGCCCGGTGTATTCAACGTCCGCACGTGGGGAATATCGTGCGGTGCCCCGGGGGATGCTTCGCTAAAGTCGATTACCCTTTGAGGGCCTTAAGGCACCTCGGTGATCGCCGGACATCCCGGCGGGTAATTGGACCAATCCGCGGACATATGGGGTTCGGCTCCGGGGGATATGGCCCCGGAGGCAACGGGAAAATATCATTCCCCAGAGCGGGGCACCCCTAGGCTCCGAAAGTCTCCCTAGAAACCGTAACCTTCCTGCCATGTTCAGGCAAGGCAGGTCTCCCTGCCAGGCCCGAGTTTCCGACAAAAAAGCCCAGCGACCTATGCTCGCTGGGCACAAGCTGCTTCCTTTCAATTCCAACGAGACCACCCGGGCCTAGCTGCCTACCGCGGCATGCTCGGACTGGCAAGCCCGCTCTCCCGCCAGGCCATCACTGCTGGGAGAACTTCGCTTCCCGGGAACTTGGCCTTCTAAATTCCGGTGCTAAACTACAAAGCTAATGCTTGGTCCCAACCGGTGCGGTTCGGCCAGGCAAAACCGGCACTCGCTAATTGTACCTAAATTCAGGCCTTAAACTGCAAAACCTTACTGCTGATCCTGCTCAGCAGCACCGGGGGCGGCTGCACCTTCGCTAGGAGTAGGTGCGGCTTGCTCGGGTGCAGGTTTTTCTTCCTGTTGCTGGGCTTCTTGCTCTTCGGGTTTAGCACCCTCTTGAGCGGCTGGCTGAGCTTCACCAGTGGGAGCCGCCGGTCCCGTAACCGCCTGTGGCCCTCCAGTAGGAGCCGGAGTGGGCTTGGTCGGCTGAGATTGCTGCGGTTGACACCCGACTAACACCGCGATTAACCCCAACATCAACGCGAGGGATAGGAGCTTTCTCATCGCTTTGTCCTCCACCTCAAAACTCTTTATCAGTCTCTCCGATGGAACTATGCTTCCGCGTTGCCAAGTCAAATCCGACGGTGGCGTCCGCGATCCTCCTCCCGGTTTCGCTGGCCGTGTCCTGGTACCTCCCAACATAACCGCCGGCTGACTGAGCAACAATTTCCCGCCCGGGGCTAGCCCCTTGCTAAAGTAGACCGAGATCTCACTAATAAAGACACGACATGCTGGGGAGTTATTCCGTGATGTGGAGTCAACTTTTGGTTCTATCAGGCTGACAGCTGGGGACCCGGGGGGAAATATCCTCTTTTTCCGCCCCGGGAGGTGGTCGTGTAGGACCATCCCGGCTTGGGGTCCCGTGTGGCCGTGAGGTGCCGAACGCTTTGGAAGGCCGCTAGTCCTATCTTGCGGGATTAACCCATTTGGGGTAATTAATCTCCCTCCCGAGTACGTAGTGCCGGACGCAACTTTTTCCGGTCGGTTCCCTTCGATGCCATCACCTTAAACCAACCAATAGGATCAAGCCGGTGGCAAAAACGATCTCCTAAGAAATTTTTTAGCCAGAATGTTGACAGAAGTTCGGATTGCGGGTAACTTTACCAATCGGAAAGTCGGCGAGACTCCATGGAGGGCTGGAGGGGGTTTTGGCGGAGCTATTTGTACTTTCTCGGGGCTTGTCTTTCTCGCTGTTCCAGGGTTTGTCTTAGGGTGAGTGAGGCCTTTGGCCTTACAGCAGATCGGTTGTTCGGGGTCTGGTAGGCGAGGTTCTTATCTAGCAGGAGTAGCAGTCATGAAGCAGAACTGTCGGCATCCGCTTGCATTTACGCTGGTTGAGTTGTTGGTGGTCATTGCGATCATCGGGATTTTGATCGCCCTTTTACTTCCTGCGGTTCAAGCAGCCCGCGAGGCAGCAAGACGCAGTCAATGTGTGAACAACCTGAAGCAAATCGGACTTGCACTTCACAACTACCATGACGTGAACAAATCGTTTCCTCCCAGCGGGATCTTGACAGGCGACCGGGTTGTTCCTCCGATTCCTAGCACGCCTTCGGCGGTGCCGTACCATCATTCCTGGTTGGTTATGATTCTTCCCTATTTGGAGCAGGGGCCCCTTTACGACCGGACGGATAAGCGGCAACGGATTTGGGGCCAGGCAACGGTGTCGACGCAAATTAGTGTTCTCCTATGCCCTTCTAACCCAGTCCTCGATTTGGGAAAGACGCACAATATGGCTTACACAAATTACGCCGGGAGTGAGGGATATCACTGGTGGACAACCGCAGTGATTTCGCCTGGCCAATTTCCGGCAATCAATATTCCTCGGGCAGCCGATTTTAGCGGGGTCTTCACAATTCTCCAAACTCGGACGATTGCGGATCTGCTCGATGGCACTTCCAATATCATCTTTACAGCAGAGGTAAATAGTACGGGCTACAAGTGGGGCGGATTCCAGACATCTGGTACAGGCGTTCCTCGATTAGATACGACGGGCGAACGCGTTTTCCGTGCTGCATTTGTTTTTACGGGGCGTTATGGAGAATGCTGTGAAACCGGGCGGTGGCGGGATCCAAACGGAGGAAGTACTTGGTGGTTTCCATCGGCTCCACCCCATGCATTCTCACCGACTTTCTTGGCAGCATGGGGGCCGAACGCTGAATGGCCAGGGGCAAGCAGCCTCCATCCGGGTGGCTTAAACGTGGGTTTGGCAGATGGCTCAGTTCGCTTCGTGGCCCAGACCGTGGTGTATGATACCTGGCTCAAACTAAACTCCATTGCGGACGGCTTCACCACGGGAGATTATTAAACTCTGTCGGAAATTGTTGGCTGCATTACCCAGAATCTTTTAGGATCTTG
>Ga0308415_1000922_pt1 | contig 13056 bp, 9 predicted proteins | sample HotsprSampleOS55_FD_203465 | JGI IMG/M metagenome (GOLD analysis project Ga0308415, IMG submission 203465) | Hot spring phototrophic mat microbial communities from Octopus Spring, Yellowstone National Park, Wyoming, United States - 20090730_OS55 ... | reverse complement strand
CGCGCGGGTAGCCGCTGCCATCGAACTTCTCGTGGTGGGTGAGGGCAATGATGGCGCTTTTTTTCATCAGCTCCGAGTCCGATTTACTGAGGATCTCGTAGCCAATCTCGGGGTGGCGGTTCATAATCAGGCGCTCTTCGGGGGTGAGGGGGCCTGGCTTTTGCAAGATGGCATCCGGGATCCCGATTTTGCCCACATCGTGCAGGGGGCTGGCGTAGAAAATCAGCTCCTGTTCATGGCTGGAGAGGCCCAACTCTTTGGCGAGAATGCGGGAATAATGGCTCATCCGCTTGAGGTGAAAGGCGGTGTCTTGATCCCGGTATTCGGCAGCCTGGGCCAGACAGAAAATCGTTTCCAGGTGAGCAGCTTTCAGCTCTTCCCGCAAGCGCACATTTTGATAGGCAACCGCCGCCTGGGAAGCCAGGGCTTCGGCCACCCGGACTTCCAGCTCAGAAAACGGCTGGCTCCAGTCAGCCACCTGGTCGGGCGCCAGGTCAGCAGGGCGATCCGGCCTGAGGCGGTTCAACAGTTGCAGGGCACCGAGGATGTTTCCTGAGGGATCCCGCAGCGGCACAGTGAGCAGGGAGCGGGTGCGATATCCGGTCTGCCGATCCACCTGGGGGTTAAAAGCGTAGGGCAGGTCGGGGGGCAGTTGATAAACGTCCGGCAGATTCAAGCTCTCCCCGGTGAGCACCACATAGCCCACAATGCTAGAAGGAGTAAGGGGCAGGCGCAGATCCTGCAGTTCCTCGTTGCGCTTGACTACAAAAAAGCGCAACTCCTCCCCTTCGCGGATGAACAGGCTGGCGCCATCGCAACCCGTCAGCTCGCGGGCTTGGGCAACAATCAGTTCCAGCAGGCGCCTTAAATCCGTTTCCGAAGAAAGGGCGATCCCCACTTGGATCAGCCGCTGACTCAAGCGCAAGGCAGCAACGGCCTCGAATTCAGCTTCGCCAAGACAGAGATCGAAGGCAGCAGGCCCATGGGACATAACCTGTCCTCCACCGGGTTACGAGTGTTCTCAGAAGCGTTCCCAATGGAGCGATGTCAGAGCTCTAGCAGGGATCCTGCCGCTGCTCCAAGTTGGGAGGCTGGGGGTCGCCAATCCAAAGTAACTCTGCTACCCTACTTTACCTGTGGAAGCGAGAGACGCTGTGACCCAGGTCAAGACCCAGCCGCCAGAGGAGGTTGCCCTCCAGCTCATCGTTGGCCTGGGCAATCCTGGCCCGCAGTATGCCAACACCCGGCACAACTGCGGCTTTATGGTGGTGGACCGGCTAGCGGAGCGCTGGCGGATCCCGTTGGCTTTGGAAAAGCGGTTCCAAGGTAGCTACGGAGAAGGTTTTGCCCTGGGGGGCAAGCGGCGCCTGCTCAAGCCGGAGACCTACATGAATCGCTCTGGCGAGGCGGTGCGGGCGGTGTTGGATTGGTACAAGTTGGATCCTGCCTCGGTTCTGGTGGTGTACGACGATATGGACTTGCCCCTGGGTCGCCTGCGGCTGCGGGGATCTGGCTCCGCCGGCGGACATAACGGCATGAAGTCTGTCATTGAGCACTTGGGCAGCGAAGCCTTCCCCCGCTTGCGCCTGGGCGTGGGCAAGCCCAAAGGCCACCAAGACAGGGTTGGGCATGTTTTGGGGAGCTTTGAACCCGCTGAGCAGGCAGTGCTGGACCGGGTTCTAAGGGCGGCAGTGGCAGCGGTGGAGTGTTGCTTGCAAGAAGGATTGAAGACGGCCATGAACCGCTTCAACCCTTTGGATTTCTCTGGGCCAGATCGGCAAGATCAGCCAGCTCCTCTCAACCCAGCCAAGACTGCGCCCGGAGAAAGCTGATGCCGGGATCCCGCCCCGCTGTCTGACTAAGCAAAGTCGCCTCATCAAGGACTGCGTCCGGCCACGCGATCTTCCACCCGCGGCAATTCCTCAGAACCGCCTGGCCGCGTCAGGGAGTCGGCTTCCCCAGTGGCAGGAGAGGGCAAGGATCCCTCCAGGTTGCTACCGATCCCTCGCCAAGCCAGAGAACCGGAGGCTTCGGCGGCCTGAGCGCACAGCTTGGCGCGCAGCTCTGCCTCCTGCTTGGGCTTGAGATAAAGGTTCTCCAGCAGCACCGCCATACCGGCTACCCAGGGGGGCGCGATCACCGCCCCAACAATGCCCAACAACTGAGTGCCCCCCAGCACCGCCAGCAATTGATACAAGGGCTTCACCCGCACCGAGGATCCCACCAACAAGGGATCCAACACATAGGTTTCCAGGTTTTGCACGGCAACGTACAGGATCAGCACCCACAAAAAAGTCCAGCCCCCTTGGACGATGGCCACCACCAAAGCCGGCAGGGATCCCAAGACTGGGCCGATAAAGGGAATCAGATTGGTAAACCCGGCGATTACCCCCAGCGCCAGCGCAAACTCCGACAGGCCCAAAAAGCGGAGCGAGACGGCAATCATCACCCCCAAAATGGCCGAGACCAAGACCCGCCCCTGGATGTAGCCCCCCATACGTTGCGCCATCGGCTGCACCTGCTGGGCCAACCGCTCATTCCAGGGGTAGGGGAACAGCTCCACCAGGCCCTGCACCAGGTCAGAGCCGCTCACCAGCATATAACCGGAAATGAAGAGGGTCAGCACTACGGTCAACAGGCCGCCCAGCAGACCGCGGGTGAAATCGAAGGACTGCACCAGCAACTGTTGTCCTGAGCGAACTGCCCAGTTCATCAGCGACTGCGGATCCAGCAACTGGTTCAAGTAGTCCAGCGCCGCCGGATCCACCCCTGCCAGATCGGCAATCCAGGTGTCTGCTAACAGTTGGAGCCGCTCCAGGTAAGAGGGCAACCTTGCCAGCAGCCGCTGGGTCTGGGTCACCACCGTCGGACCCATGAGCAGAGCCAAGCCGGCAATCCCGGCAATGAAACTCAGATAAACCACCACCACCCCCAGCCAACGGGGGATCCGCATCCGCTCCGCCAGATCCACCAGGGGAGCCAGCGCCGCCGCCACCACCACCGCGATCATCACAGTTACCACCAGGTTGCGCAGTTGCCACAGCAACAGCAGCAGCATCCCTGTGGCCACTACCAGGGCTATGGAGGAGACGGAGAGGGTCAGCTGTCTTCGGCTCATCATCTGGCTGGGCTCTCTTCAAGGGGGGCGTTTCAGTCCCCCGGGGTAACAGACGGCTCTACCATCCTGGCCTGGCTTAGCCGAACTTGCCAAACGCCCCTTGCCCAAAGACGCCAAACCCGCAACCTCTCTACTCAATAGCCCAGACAAAGATCCGCAGCAGAAAACCAGCTAGCAGTGGAGTTACCGCAACAGTTCCATCCGTACTGCTTCTACATATTCCAGCAGCTCTGGGGATCCTCTGCCTGCAGCCTGCCACAGCGTCAAAGCACGGCCCAGATCGGCAGCGGCACCGGCCCTATCCTCTCCCTGATAGGCGCGTGCCATGCCGCGGTGGTAGTAGCCCTCGGCTTGCTGCGGCTGCACCTCGATAGCTCGGCTGAAATCCTGAACGGCCAAGTTGAAGTCGCAAATGCTGGCCCACATCAGGCCGCGATGGACATAAGCATCGAAAAGATCGGCAGAGCTTTGGTTTTGCTTGGCCAGCTCGATGGCCAGGTGCGACACATCAAACGCCGATTCCAGATGTCCCTGTTCGGCCCAGATGCGAGAGCGCAACAAGTGGAGTTGGGGGTTGCGATAGGCAATGCGATCCAGAGGGGACAAAGTTGCCAAAGCCTGCTGCAGCTCCCCAAAATACTCGTGTTGTATTCTGGCCTTGAGCAAGTAAGCTTCAGGCAAATAGGGATCCAAAGCAATGGCAATGTCCAGATCCTGTAGCGCTCTGCGCATCAGGTGATCAACGACAGCCGCCTGCTCCGGCTCGGGCAAGGCCAGGGGATCGCTCTGCAACCGATCCCAGAAGTATTGAGCCCGCTGCAGATAGAGCTGCGCGTTCCCCGGCTCTTGTTCCAGAAACTGAGCTAGCCGCGCCAGATAGACGCGATCCAAGTGAAAACGCTCGCCAGCCTGGGTGGAAAGAGGGATCCCCCGCTGCGCCAGCAACTGATGCGCCTGAGAGCGCTGCTCAAGCTGCCGTACTTGGGCTTGCAGTTGGGCTTGTTGCCTGAGCAGGAGCTCAGGATCGGGTTCATCGGCAAATGCCGTCACTTGAACACTCTGCGCTGGCGCCGAGGCAACTTCAGGGACAGCGCCCCGTCCCTTGCGCAGGGAAGCCAACCAGCCGCATTCGCCGCTCAAACACAGCCAAGACAGCAAACCCAAAAGCGCCGATCCGGACAACAAAAGACTGGGCCTCAGCATGGATCCCACCCCACGAAATAGCTTGAAAAAAGAGTTGCCTCTAAGCTAGTTCGCCACAGCCGCAGTGTCCAGACTTTCGGCAATGCCCGTCCTGCGCCACCACTCGGAAACTCCCCCCAGGGGATCCTGCCGCCGGCCAGATCGACCAACTCCACGCGACGATTCTTTGCTGGCTACAGGAGCTGAGAGCCCCACACGGGATCCATGAGGCAACTGGGGCAGAGGAAGAGACAAAAGCCTTGCCGTCAGGTAAGCGGGGCAACCCCACCCGTCCATACGGTGGGGTAGTTTATGAGAGTTAGACAACCAGGTTAACCAGCTTCTTCGGCACCACAATGACCCTCTTCGGCGTCATCCCTTGCAGATACCTCTGCGCCGCCTCCGATTGCAGAGCCAGCCGCTCCTGCTCCTGGGGCGTGACATCGGCAGGGGCTTCAAAGGAGCCGCGCAGCTTGCCGTTGACCTGCACCACAATCGTTACCGTATCGGCCACTAGGGCCGCCGGGTCATAGGTAGGCCAAGCCTGGCGATGCACTGAGTCGGTGCCGCCCAGGGCCTGCCACAGCTCCTCAGCCATGTGGGGGGCAAAGGGGGCTAGGAGCAAGACCAAGGTGCGGATCCCTTCCGCATAGACTGGCGAGTCCGGGATCTCGGCTTCAGCCAGGGCGTTGCTCAGCTTCATCAGCCCAGCAATGGCAGTGTTGAACTGGTACTCCTCCAAGTCCTCGCTGACTTCTTTGATGGCCGTGTGCACGGCGCGGCGCAGATCCCTTTCCGCTTTGGTCAGGGATCCCGCCTCGACCTTGGCCTGCAGGGACTCCGTCCCGCCACCGCGACTGACAAAGTCGTACACCTGTCGCCAGACGCGGTTGAGAAAGCGGAACTGCCCTTCCACGTCGGCATCGTCCCATTCCAAGTCCTTTTCCGGTGGCGCCTTGAAGAGGATGAACATGCGGGCTGTGTCTGCCCCGTAGTTGGCCAGCACCTCTTCCGGATCCACGCCGTTGCCCTTGGACTTGGACATAGTTGCGTAGATAACCTGCAGGGGCTCGCCGGTTTCCGGATCCCGCGGGTCGTTGGGATCCTTGACCAATGCAGTAGGGATCCAGCGATCCTTGCCGGACTTGTTGGGGTTGTAGTAGGTGCGCGCCTGCACCATCCCCTGGGTTAGCAGGCGGGAGAAGGGCTCATCGAAATTCAGCAACCCCAGATCCCGCAGCACTTTGGTGAAAAAGCGGGCGTAGAGCAGGTGCAAGATAGCGTGCTCGATGCCGCCCACGTACTGATCCACCGGCAGCCAGGCGTTGACCAGATCCTTGCGGAAGATCTCGCGGTCGTTGCGGGGATCGCTAAAGCGCAGGAAATACCACGAGGAGCAGATAAAGGTGTCCATCGTGTCCGTCTCGCGGCGGGCGTCGGCACCACAGGCGGGGCACTTCACCTTTACCCAGTCCTCCAACTGGGCCAAGGGGGATCCCCCTCGCCCCGTCAGCTCCACATCCTCGGGCAACAGCACCGGCAGATCCTCCTCCGGCACCGGCACAATGCCGCAGTGGGGGCAGTGGATGATGGGAATGGGGCAGCCCCAGTAGCGCTGTCGCGAGATGAGCCAATCCCGCAGGCGGTAGTTGACCTGCCGTTCTCCCAGCCCCTGCTCTTCTAGCCAGGCGATGGCCCTTTCTACACTTTGCCCCGGGCCTTTGCCCACCGGGATCCCGTCCAGGGGGCCGGAGTTGATCAACACCCCCTCCCCCGTCCAGGCCGCCTGCAGATCTTCAGCACTCGTCACCCCCCCTTGGGGCGGCTGCACCACCAGCTTGATGGGCAGGCCGAACTGGCGGGCAAACTCAAAGTCCCGCTGGTCGTGGGCGGGCACGGCCATGATGGCTCCTGTGCCGTAGCCCATGAGCACATAGTCGGCAATCCAGATGGGGATCCGCTCTTGATTGACGGGGTTGATGGCGTAGGATCCCGTCCAGACGCCCGTTTTTTCGCGGTCTTCGGCGCTGCGCTCGATCTCGCTGCGGGCAGCGGCCTCGGCCCGGTAGGCCTTGACGGCAACCTCTTGCTCAGGGGTGGTGAGCTTCTCCACCAAGGGATGCTCCGGCGCCAGCACCATGAAGGTGGCTCCCCAGAGGGTGTCAGGCCGGGTGGTGAACACCGGCAGCTCCTCCCCTGTTTCGGTTTTGAAGACAACCCTAGCCCCCACCGACTGGCCAATCCAGTTCTCCTGCATGGTGAGCACCCGCTCCGGCCAGCCGGAGAGCTTCTCCAGGTCAGCCAGCAGTTGGTCGGCATAGGCCGTGATCTTGAGAAACCACTGCTTGAGGAGGCGCTTTTCCACCAGAGCTCCCGATCTCCAGGAGCGCCCTTCCGCATCTACCTGCTCGTTGGCCAAGACGGTCTGGTCCACCGGATCCCAGTTCACCGGCGCCTCCTTCTGGTAGGCCAGGCCCGCTTTGAAAAACTGCAGGAAGAGCCACTGCGTCCACTTGTAGTAGTCGGGGGCGCAAGTGGTGATCTCCCGCTCCCAGTCGTAGGAAAGCCCCAGCCGCTGCAGTTGATCCCGCATTTGGGCAATGTTCTGGTAAGTCCACTTGGCCGGCGGGATCCCCCGATCGATGGCGGCGTTCTCTGCCGGCAAGCCAAAGGCATCCCACCCCATGGGGTGCAGCACCGCGTACCCCTGCATCCGCTTGTGGCGGGCAATCACATCCGTGATGGTGTAATTGCGCACATGCCCCATGTGCAGGCTGCCACTGGGGTAGGGGAACATCGACAGGGCATAAAACTTGCGGCTTTCCGCCGTCAGCTCCGGCGTGCGATCCAACCCGAGTTCACGCCAGTGGGCCTGCCACTTGCTTTCGATGGCCGGAGGATTGTAGCGCGCGTCCACAGTCTAGGGCTCCTGGGGAGAACAGCTCTCGGCTTCAGGTGGGCTAAGATACCAGCATTTTGGCATGTTTTGCGGATCCCCGGCGCCGACGGGATCCACCGGAAACCAGTTAACCCAAAGGGATCCCCTCAGTAGGTTTCCTCGTGCCACCTGTTGGCCTTCTTCAGCTCCTTCTGGAACTTGCTCCAGTCTTGACCGGCTTGCTCGGCAAGGGGGGCCATGACGCTGTTGATGCCGTCCTCCATTCCCTTGAGGCCGCAGATGTAAGTGTAGGTGTTGGGCTGCTGCAGCATCTCCCACAGCTCGGGGCCGTACTCGGCCATGCGGTTTTGCACGTACATCTTTTTGCCGTCGGGGGTTTGCTGTTCGCGGCTGATGGCGTAATCGACGCGGAAGCGATCCCCATACTGGGCTTTCCAGGCCTCTAGATCCCCGTGGTAGAGCAAGGTGGACGTGGTGGGCACCCCAAAAAACAGCCAGATCTTGCCCTGATAGTTGGGATCCTCTTCAAACAGGTGCTTGATGAAGGCGCGAAAAGGGGCGATGCCGGTGCCGGTGGCAATCAAAATCAGGTTGGCGTTCTCATCTTCCGGCAGCAAAAAAGTTTTCCCCGAGGGCCCGGTGATCATCACCTCGTCGCCGGGTTTGAGATCGGTGAGGAAGCCGGAGCAGACCCCTACCCCCGGCTGGCCTGTCTCCTTATCCACGTATTCGGCCCGTTTCACACTCAGAGAAACGGTGCGCCCCTCGCCATCGTCGCCATAGCGGGTAGAGGCAATGGAGTAGAGGCGGGGCTTGTGGGGCTTGCCCTTGTCATCTACGCCAGGAGGAATAATGCCAACGCTTTGGCCCTCCAGGTAGCGGTAGTTGGGATCCGGCAGGCTGAGCACAATGTGCTTGGTCAGGCCGGGTGCCCCTTCCCCCACAAGGGAGTAGGTCTCTACACACTGGCCGATCAGGGGCGCGTTGGGACGGTACAGATTGACAACAACTTCTCGCTTTTGGGCGCTGGCAACCATAACGGCGATCTGCTCCTGGCAATGGGAGAAAACTCTCTAGCAAACACCTTAGCAGCCCGCCCGCCCGAAGGGAACTTGCCGGAGGGGAACACCCCAGGCCGATCCTGAGAAAGCCCGCCCGGAAAACTTCTCTTCTCCTCAGTCGTCGCCGGGAAACAGGCAGTTTTTGTTAAATTGTTCCTTGACGCCGCCCGCCTCTCTGGCCTCAAGCTCGGTTGTGGGGGAGCGTCTTGTGGTAATATGCAAGACCATAAAGAACAGTAACTTTTTTAGAGGCTTCCTCTCAGTTTTGCCCTGCCCATCCCCAAGGAGTTCCCATGGCAAGCAGTCCTGAACGTATTGTAATGATCGGTGTTGCCGGAGATTCTGGCTGTGGCAAGTCCACGTTCTTGCGGCGGTTGGGGGACTTGTTTGGCCGGGATCTCATTACCACCATTTGTCTGGACGACTACCACTCCTTGGATCGCTACCAGCGCAAAGAGAAGGGCATTACGGCGCTGGATCCCCGCGCCAACAACTTCGACCTCATGTACGAGCAGGCCAAGGCGCTCAAAAATGGCCAGAGCGTGATGAAGCCCATCTACAACCACGAGACAGGGCTCATTGACCCGCCGGAGCGGGTGGATCCCAGCCCCATCATCGTCTTGGAGGGCCTTCACCCCATGTACGACGAGCGGGTGCGGGAGCTGCTGGACTTCAAGGTCTATCTGGATCTGGCGCCGGAGATCAAGATTGCCTGGAAGGTGAAGCGGGACATGGCCGAGCGGGGCCACACCTATGAAGATGTGTTGCGCTCCATTGAGGCCCGCCGCCCCGATTTCGAGGCCTACGTCGATGTGCAGAAGCGCTATGCCGATGTAGTCATCGAGGTGCTGCCCACCAAGCTGCTGCCGGAGCTGGATCCGGAGCACAAGGTGCTGCGGGTGCGCATGATCCAGCGGGAGGGGGTGAGGTATTTCGACCATGTTTACCTCTTCGACGAAGGCTCCACCATCGACTGGATCCCTTGTGGCAAAAAGCTGACCTGCTCCTACCCAGGCATTCGCCTGCACTACGGCCCTTCCACCTACTTCGACCAGCCGGTTTCGGTGTTGGAAATTGACGGCACCTTCGACAAGCTGGAAGAGGTTATCTACATCGAGAACCACCTGAGCAACCTGTCGACCCGTTACTACGGCGAGCTGACGGAGCTGCTGCGCAAGCACCCGGAATATCCTGGATCCCGCAATGGCTCTGGACTCATCCAGGTAATCGTGGGCCTGAAGCTGCGGGCCCTCTACGAGAAGATTCAGGCGGAAGCCAAAGAGCTGGCGGTTGCTTCCTAAGGTTTGGCCTCTGCGTGAAGGGGATCCCTTGACCTGGCTCGGGCAGTTGGGCAAGCGGCGATAGGTGGCGATCCATGCAAGGGTTCCAGTTGGAAATCTGGCCGGAGGGAACAGCCTTTTTCCGGCGGGCGGTCGAGATCTGGCAAGAGCAGGCCGCGGCGGCCATCCGTCAACGGGGCCGCTTTACGGTGGCCTTGGCAGGGGGAAACACGCCACGGAAGTTGTATGCTGCTTTAACCCAGGCGCCGGGGATCCCTTGGCAGCAAACCTGGCTGTTCTGGGGGGACGAGCGCTACGTTCCCCCGGATCACCCCGAGAGCAATTACGGCATGGTACGGCGGATCCTGCTGGATACGGTCGGGGTTCCCGCCTCCCAAGTCTTTCCCATGCCCACCCACTCAGGAGATCCCTTACGGGATGCGGCGGAGTACGAGGCGACCCTGCAGCAGATTTTCGGCACCGAATGCCCTGCCTTTGATCTGATCTGGCTGGGAGTGGGAGAAGACGGCCATACGGCTTCCTTGTTTCCCGGTACAGCCGCCCTGGAGGTGCAACACCGCTGGGTGACGGTGGGCCAAAAAGGGGAGGAGCCGCGCCTGACTCTGACCTACCCTGTCTTGAACAGGGCGGCTCAGGTGGTGGTTTTGGTAACGGGGGCCAGCAAAGCCGCGATCGTCAAGGAGGCGCTGACAACGGAGGCCCACCTGCCCTGCCAGCGCCTCAACCCCCAAGGACGGCTGCTATGGCTGCTGGATGCGGCGGCAGCGGCTGAACTGCCCCTGCCCGCGGTGGCCTTGCTCGGCTAGTCCGGCCAATTGCTGCCGAAAAAGCGCTGGCTGAAGATGGCGATTTGACCTGGATCACCGCTGCATCCCTTCCCTTCGAATTTGATGGGGGTAGTTGAGTTTGGAGCGCTGCCCCATGTCCATTCGACTCATTGTCGAATCGGTTCTCCAGAGCACCTACCTCAGCCGCCGCCAAGAATCCCAAATCTGCCATTTCCTCCAGGAGCGGCTTTACGACGAATTGGATCTGGAGGCAATTGATCGGCTGATCTTGGCTTTGCTGAAGGGGCAAGTCCAGCTCGAGTGAGAGGAAAGCTGCGCCGCTTCGCCAAATCCTCAGGCCAGAGCCTAGCCCAGCCTCCTGTGGCAGTCTGGTCGCTTGAGCAGCGGACGGCTACAGGAGTTCCAGCAGGAGAGCTTTCCGGCAGGCTCCCTCAGATGCTTTGGCTGCCTCCCCAGCTCGGACGACGCCCTTGCCAACCGCCGCTCCTCGAAGGTAGGGTGACGCCTTCACCGAGTGACATACTCTCGTCTCTCACCCTAAAGCGCTCCGCGCCGCTGACGCGAACGGGGAGCTACTGCGAGAACCTTCTGCGTCCGGCTGTGCCGTGCCGTTAGGCATGCAGCCGCGGAATGCTCTAGCGCGGGGCTATACCAGATTCCGGCAATGCCGTCTTGTATAGCCAATCTGATTCTACGATATTTTTGCGGGGGTGGCTGTATCCCGACCCTGACTGCCCCCCAGTAGGGGGGTACAAGTCGGGGCTTATCCACCTCCGCACCCCCAGAAGCTAAAACCTCCGTCCTGCTGACCCGACACCCAGGCCACAAGCAAACCTCCAAGGCACCGTCAATGCGCCCCTGCACACTTGCCCAAGGCAAAGCCCCACCTATATTTGATCGCCAATTTTGGGTAACTGTAGCACAGACGAGCGACTAAGACTTGCGACAAAACCTGTCTGTTGACCGTCCTGGGGCAAGCCTGTGCAAGTTCAAAGCGGTTGCGGCCCCGTTGCAACGGGATCCAAACCCTCTTGGCCTTTGAGCTGCGGGTGGATCCGCCGCCGGCAGGCCAATCGGAGCTGGTGGATCTGGATGGCAACGCGGCGGTTCAGCTCTAGTTTGGGGATCCCACCGAACATCTGCGCGTCCAAACTCAGGCCACGGTGCTCACCCTGCGGGAGAATCCCTTTGACTATCTGCTCTGCGATTGGGCTACCCATCTTCCGATTGACTATCCCAGCACGCTGGCAGCTCAATTGCAGCCTTATCGGACGGCGCAGGCGGATGCTGGCATCCAAAGCCTGGCCTGGGAGCTGTGGGATCAGGTGCAGGGGGAGACGACGGCTTTTTTGCCGGCGCTCAACCAACGCATCTACTCCGAGTGCCGTCACATCCTGCGGGAAAAGGGGGATCCCTCGCCCGCCGGCTTGACCTGGCAGCGCAAAACCGGCTCCTGCCGTGACCTGACGCTGGTGTTGATGGAGGCCTGTCGGGCAGTAGGTCTGGCGGCAGGATTTGTCAGCAGCTACCAGGTCGGCCCGCCGTTGCAAGAGAACCTGGAACTCCAGGGCACAACCGGCAAAGAGCCCGCAGAGCCTGTCCGCCGCCACCTGCACGCCTGGGCAGAGGTGTATCTGCCGGGGGCCGGTTGGCGGGGGTTCGATCCCACCCAAGGGCTGGCCGTGGCCGATGGCCATGTGGCTTTGGCGGCCAGTGCCTACCCCAAAGATGCCGGCCCCATCTACGGCCACTGGCTGGGCAGAGGCGTTCACAGCAAGATGGACTACACCATTCACATCGAGGCGGAATCCGCCCTGCAGAGCCAAGCCCAACTGAGCCCCATATCCTAGCGGGATCCTTTGAGAACCCTGTCAGCGTCTCTCCTGCCGTGATATTCTGCTAGCTTCTAGTTCTAACCGAGCCCTCTCTTGAAAACCATGGACGAACTCAACACCCTGATCCAGGATCTGCAAGCTGCCTTTGGCGACAGCAGCAAGCCCGTGCTCTCGATATATGCCGACACCAACCCTGCTCGTCCCGAAAATGCGGGTCGCGCCTGGGTGAGGCGCATCAAGAATACCCTCAAGGAGCTGCTGGAGAGTGGGGAGAGCAAGCCCGATAACTCCCTCTGCGAGCAAGTCCTTGCTCTAGTAGAGCAGGAGCGCCCTTCGGCCCGCACCCTGGTTCTTTTTGCCAGCCGCAATCCCGCCGGCAAGCCAGTGCTGCGCCGAATCGACCTGCAGGTGGAGCTGCCGGTGGTGGATCTGGCCCATGGGCGGGTGGAGGCCCGCTGGGGGGAACCTTACCTCACGCCCCTTTTCTTTGCCTTTGATGAATACGAGCGGGGTGGGGTGTTGCACCTGTCTGGCAGCAGGTGGCGCTTCTACGAGCTCTTTTTGGGAGAACTGCGAGAGGACACGGAAATCTTTGCCAACATCAGCGCCGAGGAATGGCAGGAACTGCAGGAGCTGGCCGGCCGCATTGAAAATGCCGTTGCCGAACGTCGCGCCCGCAGCGGTGGCACCTTCGACAAGCTTTCCCCCAAGGAGCGGGAGGCGGCCAAGGTCAGCCTCTGGATGCACAAGCTCTACCTGCGCCTGGCTTCCGCCCTGGATAAGGCAGTGGATCGCCTGGGCATTGAGCGGCTGGTGCTCATGGGCGAAGCCTGGCAGGTGTCCCACTTTGAGGGCTATCTCAACCGCGGCCT
>Ga0308415_1000919_pt1 | contig 13074 bp, 7 predicted proteins | sample HotsprSampleOS55_FD_203465 | JGI IMG/M metagenome (GOLD analysis project Ga0308415, IMG submission 203465) | Hot spring phototrophic mat microbial communities from Octopus Spring, Yellowstone National Park, Wyoming, United States - 20090730_OS55 ... | reverse complement strand
TCGCACGGGCGAGCTGCTCGGCGAGGTAGGTGGCGGTGGGCACGAAGCGGCAGAAGACGATCGGTGCGAAGCCGCGCGCGAGCAGCTCGCGCAGTTCGCCCAGGGCGGCTTCGAGCTTGGGATCGGAGCCGGGCCCCTCGAGGGAAGCGGCCCGGCGGGCGAGCTCGGCGAGCTGGCGGCGGTCGGCCTCGGGCAGGCCGGGGGCTTCGGCCTCGAGCGGGGCGGAAGGCGTGAGGTCGCTCGTCGGTGCCTCGTCGAACGCATCGAGCAGCTCGGGGCGGAAGCGGGCGTCGATCGCCTCCGGGTCCTCGTCGCCCACGAGGAGCTCGGCGCCACCGGCGCGGCGGGCGAGCACGGTCGAAGCCGCGCGCGGGCTCGACAAGACGCAGCGCAACAGCGCGATCGCCGCCCAGTGGCGCACCCGCTGTTTCGGGGTCCCGCGCTCGCCCGGCCCGCTCACCCGCGCCCGGCAATAGTCGAGCACGTCCTCGAAGAGGCGCGCCCATGCGGCGCCGAGCCGGTAGGTCACCTCGCGGGTGTGGCGCTCGGGGAAAGGGGTTTCGGGGCCGAGCCAGCGGGCGATGTCGCGCCGCCGGCGTTGGACGAGGAACGGGCGGAGGCGGCGCCGGTCGAGCCGGCCCTCGCCGTCGAACTCGGGGCGCAAGAGGCCCAGGAGCGAGCGGAAGCTCTCCTCGATCCCGGCGTGCGGCGTGGCGGTGACGAGCACGAGGTGCATCTCTCGTTCGACCAGGCGCGCGAGGAGGTCGAAGCGCTGCTGCTGGCCGCGGCCGCGCGCGCCCGCGGGTCGGGCACAGCCGTGCGCCTCGTCGACGATCAGGAGATCCGGCGCGTCGCGCAGGAACGGCTCGCGCCGCCGCTCGCCTTTGACGAAGTCGATCGAGGCGACGAAGCAGTCGGAGAAGGCGTAGACGCTCGCATCCGGGCGCGGCAGCCGGCGCTCGAGGGCGGCCATCGTCGCGGGCTGGATCCGGTCGGGCCGGAAGGCGAACTTCTCCTCGAGCTCGCGGGTCCACTGCTCGACGAGGTGGGCCGGGCAGAGCACGCCGAGCCGGCGGGCGAGCCCCCGGTCGACGAGCTCGCGGGCGACGAGTGCGGCCTCGATCGTCTTGCCGACACCCACGTCGTCGGCGATCAGGAGCCGCACCGGGCCCGGCTGGCGCAGGGCGAGCAGCAGCGGGACGTACTGGTAGGGGCGGGGCGTGCAGGCGATCCGCCCGAGCCCGCGCAAGGGTGCGGCGGCGTCGCGGAGCAGCAGCCGGCTCGCGTCGAAGAGCGCGAGCGCCCCCGTGGCGTCGCCGGCCCGCTGCGGATCGGGCAGCGGGAAGGAGGCCGGGGCGATCCGCTCGCGGCGGAGATCGAGGAGGAGGGCGGTTCCGGCCTGTTCCGGGTCGGCGAGCGGTCGGAGTTCGACGAGGCCGGTTCCCGGGTCGGCCGCGAGCACGATCCACGGCCGACCACGGGCCGAGGCGAGTCGGCCGGGCGACCAGCGCTCGGTTGCCGCGCGACCCGTCATGCTCGCCTCCCCGCTTCGAGCGCCCGATCCTCGCCGAGAGCTACCCAACCCCCGGGCGAACGTCGAGTTCCGGCGAGCGGTCGGCACGATCCGCCCCGCCGAGGCCCCTCGACAAGGCCGGCCCGGGGCCCCTAACCCTCGGGCGGGTGGAAGCGCGGAGCGGGCGTGCTGCGGGCGGTCGGGCGGCGGCTGGTCGAGGGCAAGGCGGGGCCGGTGGCGGTCGTGGTCGGCGCCATCCTGCTCTTCTGGTACGTGATGGCCGTCGTGCTGAACGCCCCGCAGATCCGCGACCGGGCGGCGCGCGAAGGCCGGACGCCGGATGCGGCCGCGCTCGTGGCGGAGGCCTGGTCGATGGAGCGGCCGGTCCTGCCCGCGCCGCACCAGATCCTCCAGGAGCTCGACAAGACGGTGCTCGGTCTGCCGGCCACCTCGCGCCGCTCGCTCCTCTACCACGCCTGGGTCACGCTCTCCTCGACGCTCTTGGGCTTCCTGCTCGGCACCGCCCTCGGCATCACCCTCGCCGTCGCGATCGTCCACGCACCGGTGCTCGACCGCGCGCTCTTGCCCTGGATCGTCGCCTCGCAGACCGTGCCGATCCTGGCGATCGCCCCCATCATCGTCGTCGTGCTCGCGGCCGTGGGACTCACGGGGCTTCTGCCCAAGGCCTTGATCTCGACCTATCTCTGCTTCTTCCCGGTGACGATCGGCATGGTGAAGGGCCTGCGCTCGCCCGAGCCCATCCAGCTCGAGCTGTTGCGCACCTGGAACGCGAGCGAGGGCCAGGTCCTGCGCTATTTGCGCTTCCCGGCATCGCTGCCGTTCCTGTTCGCGAGCTTGAAGGTGGCGATCTCGATCGCCCTCGTAGGCGCCATCGTGGGCGAGCTGCCGACCGGTGCGGTGGCCGGCCTCGGCGCGCGTCTCCTCACGGGCTCCTATTACGGCCAGACCGTGCAGATCTGGGCGGCGCTCGTCATGGCCTCGCTCTTGGCGGCCCTCCTGGTCGCGAGCGTGGGCCTCGCCGAGCGGCTCGTGCGGGCCCGGCTCGGAGCGGCACCTTGAGCCGGGGCGAGGCCGGCAGCATCGCCCTGATCGCCACGGTCGCCGCGCTTTTCCTGCCGCTCGGCCCGGCCGGCTGGTGGTTCTCCGCACCCCCGGCACTCCTCCTGATCCTCCTGCTCGTCGCGGCCCTCGCGGTCACACGGGGGCGGACGGCGGGCCTCGCACCCGGCCTCGCCCTCGCCGCGGCCGTGCTCCTGGCCTCGGCCGCCCCCCTCCTCCTGATCGACCCGGCCACACCGCCGGGGCTCGCGGCACCGGGGCTCTGGCTCCTGTTGCTGGCGCTCTTCCTCGCCGCCTTCCGGGCGATGGCGCTCCTCGCCGCTTCCACACCGCGGCGCGGGCCTTCGGCCCTGCTCGTGCCGGCGCTGTTCGGCCTCGGCGTGCTCTACGTCTGGGAGGTCGTGGTCCGCGGCTTCGGGATTCCGGGGGTACTCCTGCCGCCGCCCTCGGCGGTCGGCCGGGCGCTCGTCGCCCATGCCGAGATCCTGCGGGCCGACTTCGTCCAGACCTTCGTCCGCGCCGTCGTACCCGGCTGGGCGATCGGCTGCACCGCGGGCTTCGTGGTGGCCTTGCTCGCCGACCGGATCCCGTTCCTGGCACGCGGGCTCCTCCCCCTCGGCAACCTCGTAGCGGCCCTGCCGATCGTCGGGATCGCACCGCTCCTCGTCATGTGGTTCGGCTTCGATTGGCACTCGAAAGCTGCGGTCGTGGTCGTCATGACCTTCTTCCCGATGCTCGTGAACACGCTCGAGGGGCTGCGGGCGGCGGGCCGGCTCGAGCAGGACCTGATGCGCTCGTACGCCGCGTCCTACCGCGTCACCCTCGTCAAGCTCCGGCTGCCGACGGCCGCCCCCTTCCTCTTCAACGCCTTGAAGATCAACAGCACGCTCGCGCTGATCGGGGCGATCGTCGCGGAATTCTTCGGCACGCCCATCGTGGGGATGGGTTTCCGGATCTCGACCGAGGTCGCCAAGATGGCCTTGGATCTGGTATGGGCGACGATCGCGGTGGCGGCACTTTCGGGTTCGGCCGCCTACGGGCTCCTCGCGCTTCTGGAACGCCGCCTCACCTTCTGGCATCCCTCGTTCCGGCGGGTGGCGGACTGAGCCGGCTTCCCGGCCGCGCCGGTACCCGGGGACCCGTGCAGGAGAGGAGACGAGCATGCGAGCGATTCTGCTGGCCGGCGCGGCGACGCTGGCGCTTCTCGCGACCACGGCCGAGGCGGCCGACAAGATGACCCTCCAACTCAAATGGGTCACCCAGGCCCAGTTCGCCGGCTACTACGTAGCCAAGGACAAAGGCCTCTACGCCAAGTACGGGCTCGATGTGACGATCAAGCCCGGCGGGCCGGACATCGCACCCCCGCAGGTGATCGCCGGCGGTGGGGCCGACGTGATCGTCGAGTGGATGCCCGCGGCCCTCGCGGCTCGCGAGAAGGGCCTGCCGCTCGTCAACATCGCCCAGGTCTTCAAGAAGTCGGGAATGATGCTGACCTGCCGCAAGGACACCGGCATCAAGGACCCGAAGACCGACTTCAAGGGGCGCACGCTCGGCGTCTGGTTCGCCGGCAATGAATATCTGGATGAGCCAGCTCGGGCTGAAGACAACGGGCGGGCCGGACGGGGTCACGGTCTTGAAGCAAGGCTTCAACGTCGACCCGCTCCTGCAGAAGCAGGCCGACTGCATCAGCACGATGACCTACAACGAATATTGGCAGGTGATCGACGCCGGCTACAAGCCCGAGGAGCTCGTCGTCTTCAAATACGAGGACCAGGGGGTGGCGACCCTCGAGGACGGGCTCTACACGCTCGAGCGCACGCTCGCCGATCCCAAGGCGGTCGAGCGGCTCGGCCGCTTCCTCAAGGCGTCGATGGAGGGCTGGGCCTGGGCGATCCAGAACCAGGACCAGGCGGCGATGATCGTGCTCGACAACGACACCACGGGTGCCCAGACCGAGAAGCACCAGAAGCGGATGATGGGCGAGATCGCCAAGCTGATCGACAAGGGCGGCTCGAAGGGCATCGGCTATCTCGACCCCGAGGACTACGAGCGGACCGTGAAGGTGCTCTTGGCCGGCGGCTCGGACCCGGTGATCTCCAAGCCACCGCAGGGGGCTTGGACGCATGCGGTCTGGAACGCCCAGCCCAAGTGACGGGGAGCCCCGGCGGGCGGGTGCGGCTCGCCGGGGCAAACCGGAGCGGGGTCGCGAGGGGAGGGGCGGCGAGAGCGTGGCCGACCGGCCGTTGCCGCTCTTCTTCTTCGGCACGCTCATGGACCCGGACGTGCTCGGCCTCGTGATCGGCCGGCCGGTCGCAAGGGCGGCGCTCGAGCCCGCGTGGCTCGAGGGCTTCCGCCGGCTGCGGGTCGAGGGGGCGAGCTATCCGATGCTGGTCGCCGATCCGGAGGGTGTGGTGGAGGGCCGGCTCTGGCGCGAGGCGAGCGCGGCCGACCGGGCCCGGCTCGACACGTACGAGGGCGAAGGCTACGAACGCGCCCCGGTCGAGGTCGAGACGACCGCCGGCGAGCGGCTCCTGGCCGAGGTCTATCTCGCCCGGCCCGGGTGTCTGCGGCCGAGCGCCGAGCCTTGGGACCTCGCCACTTGGCAAGCCCGCTTCAAGCCGGTCTATCTCGCGCGCGGCGAAGAGCTCTTGGGCGCCGAGCTGCCGTGAGCACCGTGCCGCACGGTTCGCCGCCTCAGGCGGCCCGATCGAAGGCGAGACCCAACCGGTCGTCGGCTCGCCAAGCGACGCGCGCGCGGCGGGGCGCCGGTTCGTCCGGGAGCTCCAACGTCACCTTCGCCCCCGGCTGCGGCGCGGCCTCCCCCGCGACCTTCACGGCCACCCCGCTCGGCGACGAGGAGCACGACGTCCTTGCCGTCGAGCCGGGCTTGCGGCGTTTCCGGCCGTTCGCGCTCGACGAACACGGGCAGCTTCGCGTCGAGGGCGCGACGCACCGCTTTCGGCATCCCGCCCGTGGCGTAGCGCTCGAGCACCGACTGATGGATCTGCAGTCCGACCGGGACCGAGAACAGGTTCGGATCGTCGGCCTGGATCTCGCCCACGAGCGGACGGTCGTAGGGACGCACGGCGAGGAGGCCGAGGAGCGGCGCCAACCAATGGAGGGGGCCGGCGCGAAAGACGGCGCGCAAGACCGCGCCCAATCCGCCCTCGGCGACACGGAAGAGGCCACGGGTGGAATTGTGCCGCACGCCGAGCGGATCGCCCCATGCCGGGCGTGCTTTCTCCCAGTCGGGTCCGAGCGGCAGCCCGGCGCTCTCCAACCGCCGCAGCATCCAGTAGAGCGCGATGTCGCTCAGATCCTGGGCGTCCTCGTAGCCGCCGCCGACGTCGCCGTGCGAGCCCGCGAACCAGACCTGGAGGACGCGCTGCGCCACGCCCGGGCTGCCGTCGGGAAGCCGGACGAAGCCCGGCCGCCGCGACCAGACCATCGGTCGGAAGCTGCCGCGACGCTCGTGGATCGCCAGAGCCTGGCAAGCCTCCTCGACCACCGGGGAGAGTGCGGTGTCGCGGAACCGGGTCAGGTGCAACCAGCGATTGAGGAAGTGGAGGTTCGGCACCGGGATACCGAGTGCCCCCACCGTGTCGAACACGCCGAGGAAGCGGATCGTCGGGAACCGATCGCCGCGTTCGACGGGCCGCCCCTCCTGGCTCTCGCGAACGGCCCGGTAGATCGCATCGTAAGGGGTATCCGCCGGCAGCAGGCCGAGGCGGCCGATCACGCCGCTCAGTGAGCGGGCGATGAACGCGCCGCGCGAGAACCCGAGCAGGTAGATGCGGTCCCCGGGCTGCCAGTTCCGACACAAGAACGCGTAGGCGAGGGCGACCTTGCGCGACAGACCGTAGCCGAACACGCCACCCAAGAGGCGCTCGCCCGGCTGGGTCCCGACACCGGTCTGGTAATAAAAGGCGAGGACCCTGCTTTCGTCCGGTGCCGCGCAGGGGCCCAGCTCCAGGGTCTCACCCGCGGGCGCCGCCTGCCGACCGCAGCGTTCCGCCAGCAACGTGAAAATCTGCCAAATGTTGGTCCGGCTCTCCGGTCGGTTCCACGTGCCGTCACAGCACACCACGAGATGACGCACGGCTCGCCGGTCCCCTCCTTGGCCGCGCTGGCTCATGACACCCTGCTCGATCGGCCTCGAACGCGAATTATGCGCTGGCACCGACCTGCCGTAAAGCCCGGAGGCGAGGGCCGACGGTCGGGCGGGCGATCGGTCGGGGAAGCTCCGAGCGCGTTGCCTCGCCTGTCCAGCCGGCGCGCGGCCCCCTGGCGCCGGACGGTGGCCGTGGCATGATCCGCTTCCGTCGGGGGAGGGACGTCCATGGCGATGCGGCTCACGAGCCCGGCCTTCACGGCCGGCGGGCGGATTCCGGATCGTTACACCTGCGACGGCGCCGACCTGTCGCCGCCCTTGAGCTGGAGCGGCGCGCCGGCCGGCACGCGCAGCTTCCTCGTGGCCTGCGAGGACCCCGACGCACCGGCCGGCACCTGGCACCATTGGGCGGTGTTCGACATCCCGGCCGAGCAGACGAGCCTGCCCGAAGGCCTCGCCAAGGCCGAGAAGGTCGGCAAGCTGCGCCAGGCGATCAACGATTTCCGCAAGCCCGGCTGGGGCGGCCCCTGCCCACCCAAGGGCCACGGCACGCACCGCTACCGCTTCCGGCTCCTGGCGCTCTCGGTCGCGACCCTGCCGCTCGGCCCGCGCCCGGGCTGCCGCGAGGTGCTGGCCGCCGCGGAGCCGCACGTCATCGCCGGCACGGAGCTCGTCGGCACCTACGGGCGCTGAGGCGGTCCGCAGCGGCACCGCTGGTCGGCCGCCACCGTCCTGCTAGAAGGTCGGCGAGCCGCCTCGGGGGAGAGCAGGGGTGGGGGAGCAGCGCGCGTCGATCGCGTTCGCGGCGATCGGCCTCGATCACCGCCACATCTACGAGATGGTCGGCCGGCTGCTCGAGCTCGGCTGCCGCTGCAAGGGCGTTTGGACCGAGGGCGAGCCGCAGCCGCTCGCCGGCTTCCGCGAGCGCTTCCCCGACCTGCCGCGGGTGGCCGACCGCCGTCGGCTCCTCGAGGACCCCGAGATCCGGCTCGTCTTGATCGCCGCGCCCAACGACGAGCGGGCGGCGCTGGCGGTCGAGGCGATGCGCCACGGCAAGGACGTGATGACCGACAAGCCCGGCTGCGTCACGTTCGAGCAGCTCGCCGAGCTGCGCCGCGTCCAGGCCGAGACCGGGCGGATCTGGTCGGTCAACTTCTCGGAGCGCTTCGAGGTCCGCTCGGTGACCCGCGCCCTCGCGCTCGTGCGGGCGGGCGCGATCGGCAAGGTCGTGCACGTCGCGGGCCTCGGCCCGCACCGGCTCAACCGCCATCTCCGGCCGCGCTGGTTCTTCGAGCGTCGCCGCTACGGTGGGATCCTCACCGACATCGGCAGCCACCAATGCGACCAATTCCTTGCCTTCACCGGAGCGCGTGACGCCGAGGTCGTCACGGCGCGGGTCGCCAACCTCGCGAACCCGGCCGACCCCGAGCTGCAGGACTTCGGCGAGGCCGTGCTGCGCGCCGGTGAGGCGAGCGGCTTCTTCCGGGTCGACTGGTACACCCGGACGGGCTGCCCACCTGGGGTGACGGGCGGCTGTTCGTGCTCGGCACGGAGGGTTATCTCGAGCTGCGCAAATATGTCGACCTCGACGGTCGACCGGGCGGCGACCACCTGTTCCTCGTCGATCGGGCGGGTGTCCGGCGGATCGACTGTGCGGACGCCGACCTGCCCTATTATCGGCTCTTGGTCGAAGACGTGCTCGAGCGGAGCGAGCGGGCGATGCCGCAGGCGCATGCCTTCGCCGCGACCGAGCTCGCGCTGCGCGCCCAGGCGCTCGCCGAAGGCGCGGAGAATGGCCGATGAGCGCCAGGCGGCGGATCGCCCTCGTCGGTTGCGGCATCGGCACCAGCATCTCGACGCGCTCCTCCTCCTCCAGGACCGCTGGCAGGTCCGGGTCGTCTGCGACAAGGACGAAAGCCGCGCCCGGGCACCCGCCGCTCGCGCGCCGGGTGCCGAGGTGGCGGGTTCGCTCGAGGCGGTCCTGGCCCGCGACGAGGTCGACGTGGTCGACATCTGCCTGCCGCCCGCGCTGCACGTGCCGGCCGTCCGCGCCGCGCTCCGGTCGGGCAAGGACGTCGTTTGCGAGAAGCCTTTGGCCGGCTCGATCGCCGAGGTCGACGGCATCGCCGCGCTCGCCGCGGCGACCGGCCGCGTGGTGTGCCCGGTCCAACAGTACCGGTTCGGCAAGGGCCTCAGAAAGCTCTGGCGGCTGATCGAGGCGGGCGTGCCGGGCCGGTCGCTGGTCGCCACGGTCGAGACCCCTTGGGACCGCGGCCCGGCCTACGATCGCGTGCCCTGGCGCGGCCGCAAGGAGAGCGAGCTCGGCGGCGCGCTCGTGAGCCACGCGATCCACGCCCACGACCTCTTGACCGAGGTCCTGGGGCCGGTCGGCCGCGTCCAGGCGGCGATCGCCACCCGGGTCGACTGCATCGAGACCGAGGATCGCGCGGCCGCTTGCCTGGCGATGGCCGACGGCTCGCTCGCGACTCTCGCGGTCACGCTGGCCTCGGCCGCGGAGATCACCCGGCTGCGCTTCTGTTTCGCGAACCTCGTGGTCGAGAGCGCGCTCTACCCCTACCGACCAGCCTCCGACCCCTGGCGGTTCGTCCCGCGCGATCCCGACACCGCGGCCGAGGTCGAGACCCTGCTGCAGGACTTCCGGCCCGGCCCCGAGGGCTTCGAGGGGCTCTTCGCCGAGCTCGCGGTGAGCCTCGAGACGGGCGAGGAGCCGCCGGTGACGCTCGTCGATGCGCGCCGTTCGATCGAGCTCGCGACCACCCTCGATTACGCCGCCGCGACCCGCGAGGCGGTCGAGCTGCCGCTCCGGCCCTCCCATCCGGCCTGTGGCCGTTGGTTCCGCTGGCTTCCCGCCCAGGTCGTGGTCCGGCCGACGGTCGCCGCCGAGATCGCGGCCGAGACCGGATGGGCTCATTCGGGGAGGTCGAGCGTGCGGACGTGGTGGATCGGTGCGGCGGCGCTCGTCGTGAGCGCCCGGGCGCTCGCGGCGACCGAGCTGCGCTTCATGTGCTACCAGGACGGCAACGAGTGCGACGTCGCCAAAACCTTGCTCGACGACTCCCACAAAGCCGATCCGGACATCGAGGTCACGGTCGACCCCGCCGCCCCCGGGACGATCCTCGGGGTCGAGATCGCCGGGCGCGAGCCGGTCCGGGCGCTCTCGCTCGCCACCGAGAACTACACCCAACTCTTCGAGCGCTTCGACTTCCTCCGCTGTTTGTGGAACTCGGTGTTCATCACCGCGACCGCCACCCTGATCATGCTCCTGATCAACTCGATGGCGGCGTTCGCGTTGGCCGAATACGACTTCCGCGGGCGCGATCTCGTGTTCGTCTCGACCATCGCCACGCTCTTGATCCCGCCCACGGTGGTGCTCGTGCCGGTCTTCCTCGTGGTCTCGAAGCTCGGCCTGTTGAACACGCCCTGGGGCGTCGTCTGGCCGGGTGTCGCGACCCCGACGGGCGTTTTTCTCCTGCGCCAGTACATGCTGACCATCCCCGACGAGCTGACCGACGCCGCGCGGATGGACAACGCCTCGGAACGGAAGATCTATCGGCGGATCGTCCTGCCGCTCGCCGACCCGGCCTTGGCCGTCCTCGCGATCTTCGCGGTGATGTGGCGCTGGAACGACTTCCTCTTGCCGCTCGTCGTACTCTCCCGTTCGGAGCAGTTCACCCTCGAGCTCGCCCCGAACTCCTTCAAGGGCGAGATGCACACCCAATGGGGTAATCTCTTGGCGATGACCGTGCTGACCTTGCTGCCGATCACCCTCGTCTTCGGGTTCCTGCAGCGCTACGTCCCGACCGGGATCGCCACGACCGGGATCAAGTGAGCCGCCGGAATGGCGACCCTCGAGCTCGAGCGGGTGGCCGAGCGCTACGGCACCGTCGAGGTGATCCGCGGCGTCGACTTCGCGGTGCCATCGGGCGCCTTCTGCGTGTTCGTGGGCCCCTCGGCCTGCAGCAAGCCCACGCTCTCGCGCATGGTCGCCGGCCTCGAGACGGTGAGTGGCGGGGAGATCCGGATCGACGGCCGGCGGGTCGACGAGCTGCCGCCGGCACGCCGCGGCCTCGCCGTGGTCTTCCAGTCCTATGCCCTCGACCCACACGTGACCGTCCGCCGGAACTTGGCCTTCGGCCTCGAAAATCTCGGCACGCCCAAGGCCGAGATCGCCCGGCGGGTGGCCGAAGCGGCCCGCATGTTGCGGATCGAGGAGCTGCTCGACCGACGGCCCAAGGCCTTGTCGGGTGGCCAGCGCCAGCGCGTCGCGATCGGCCGGGCGGTCGAGCGCGAGCCCGAGATCTTCCTGTTCGACGAGCCGCTCTCCAACCTCGACGCCGAGCTCCGGGTGCAGATGCGGATCGAGCTCGAGGCCCTGCACGCCCGGCTCGGCAACACGATGATCCACGTCACCCACGACCAGGTCGAGGCGACGACCATGGCCGATCCGATCGTGGTGCTCTGGAAAGGGCGGATCGAGCAGGCCGGGCCGCCGCTCGAGCTCTACCATCGGCCGGCCAACCTGTTCGTCGCGGGCTTTCTCGGCAGTCCCAAGATGAAATTCCTTTCCGTCCGCCCGGCCGAAGGCGGCGTCCGGCTCGCCTCGGGCGACCTTTTGCCCATGTCGGATCTCGCGCTCGGCACGGGCGAGCTGACGCTCGGCGTCCGCCCCGAGCATCTTCGGCGCGCCCCGGCCGAGGCGGGAATTGGCCTCACCGGCCGGGTTCGGCTCGTCGAGCATCCGGGTGCCGAGCTCCATCTCCACCTCGAGACCGCGGCCGGCCCGCTCACCCTGCGCACCACGGGCGGAAAGGCGGCAGCGGCCGGCGATCGGGTGCGGGTCCTGATCCTGCCCGAAGCCTGCCACCTGTTCGGTTCCGATGGTCGGGTCGTTCGATCCGCCCCGGCATCCCACCTCACCCCAAGACCCCGCCCGGTTGCAGGCCGCGGGTCGGGCCACCGCCCGAGGACCGGCCCGGGCGGGTCGATCGGCGGCGGCGCGGGCGGCTGGGCCGAGCAGGGCGGCGAGGTCGGTGCGGAGGGCGGCGAGCAGGAGGCGGAGGCGAGGGAGGTCGCCTTCGAGGGCCATGTCTTCGACGAGCGCCCGGGCGAGCTCGGGGGCGTGGCGGGCGGCCGCGAGGAGGCGGGCCTCGGCCGGGGCTCGGCCCGGGGGGAGCTCGGGCGTGTCTCGGGCCGGGTGGGGGCGCTCGGGTTCGCTTCGGGGAGGGGCGCCCGGGCGGCGAACGGCGCGGGGCGGGGCGGCATTGCGGGGTGCGGGATGCTCGGGCGCGAGCGCCGGCGGTTCGGCTCGGCGGCGGGCGGGGTCGTGGGCCGCGCCCCGGCCGGGCTCGGCTTCGTTCGGGCGAGTTGTGCTCGGGAAGGCGGGCGGCGGTGGTTCGCGCGCGGGCGCGGGCGGCTCGGGTTCGTTCGCGCGATCCGCGGTCGCGGGCGGGAAGGCCGGGGGCGGCGGCGCGGGCTCACCCGACGGGGTCGGCTCGGGTTCGTTCGGGCGATTTCCGGTAAGCGGTGCGGCGGGCTCCTCGTCGGGGAGGTCGGCACCGCGGGTGGTCGCTGCCGGTCGGTCGGCGAGGGCCTTCAAGATCCGGTGCAGGGCGCGCTCGAGCCGGGCGGCGTGCGCCGAGAGGGTGGCGAGCTCGGCCGTTCGGGTGAGCAGGACGGGCGTGCCGTCGGGGTAGATCCGGCCGGCCGGCGGCCGGGGGCGGCAACGGCCGAGTCCGGCCTCGAGCCGGTCGCAGCGGGCGAGCTTCCAGAAGGTGACGGCGAGGCGCTGGACCAGAAGGTCTTCGGTCAAATCCCGCGGCCGATGCTCGGCGCGCAGATCGGCGAGGAGCTCGGCGAACTCGTTCGGGTCCTCGCCGGGGAGGAGCAGGGTCGCGGCCGAGCAGAGGCCGTGGCGCAGGGCGTTGCGCGCCGCACGGGCCTTGCCTTCGGCGGTGACCGGCCCGCGCGAGCGGGCGCCGTTGCGCCGCGAGGCTCGGCGTTGGGCCTCGCTGCGGGGGCGGGGGACGGCGGCTTGCGGCATGGCTTCTCCGGCGGCCGTGGGATCGGCGGGGTGAGGAGATCATATTCCGATAATCGGACCATGTCCACAAGAGCGCCGCGGGTCGACGCCCCGCGCCGCGCCCCGGAACACGAGGCGGCGAGCCGGATCGGGTGGCGGCGCATCCCGCCTCAGGCCCGGCAGTGGGCGATCAGCCGCTCGAGGAAGGCCTCACAGAGGGCGAGCTCGGAGAGCTCGACGAACTCGTCGGGCTTGTGGGCCTGTTCGATGTCGCCCGGGCCGCAGACCACGGCCGGGATCCCGCCGTCGCGGCGGAAAAGCCCACCCTCG
>Ga0308415_1000918_pt1 | contig 13084 bp, 11 predicted proteins | sample HotsprSampleOS55_FD_203465 | JGI IMG/M metagenome (GOLD analysis project Ga0308415, IMG submission 203465) | Hot spring phototrophic mat microbial communities from Octopus Spring, Yellowstone National Park, Wyoming, United States - 20090730_OS55 ... | reverse complement strand
GGTACACTCCTCTTGAACCCCGGCCTCCCTCTCGAACACCGGCCGCCTTCAATCGAGCTGTCCAAGGGTCCCCAAGCCCACACTGTTCGGCCAACCAAAACGGTCCAATCCCACTAAGAAATTCCGGCGGTGTCCTATTCCTCAGTTTTAGGGTACCCGCTTGAAAATGATGCAAACGGGAGAGCCTACCTGGAAGGAAAGCCCAGTGTCCGCTAAATGGCCTTTTTCCACATCCACGGAGTAAATCAACACGGAATCGCTATTTTGATTGGCCGAGAAAAGTACCCGACCGGACGGGTCCAAATTAAAGTTTCGGGGCGTGCGGCCACCACTGGGAGCATGACCAACCAGTTCCAGCTTTCCTTCTCCCTCGTCAAAACGAAAAATCGCGATGCTATCGTGCCCTCGGTTAGAGGAAAATACCCACCGATTCGAAGGGTGAACCACAATTTCTGCCGCTGTGTTTTCCCCAGTAAAATCTGCCGGCAATGCCGAAACCGTTTGCACCAATTCCACAGGTACAGAATCTTGGCAGCGGAACACACTCACGGTGGCCGTCAGCTCGTTGAGCACGAACAAAAAGCGATTCCCTTGGCTGTAAGCCAAGTGACGAGGACCGCTCCCTGGGGGAAGCCTCACAAAAGGCGGATCGTTGGGCTCCAGTTTCCCCGACTCCCGCCCCAACCGGTAAAGCACCACTTGGTCCGTCCCTAAATCAGGGACCAGAACCAGGTTGGTCCCAGGGGCAATCCGGACCTGATGAGGATGCGGCTGGCGTTGGCGTGTGGGATGGACACTTTGCCCCTCATGCTTTACCACGCATTGGGGTGATCCCAGCCGCCCATCTGCCGCCACTTCCAGAACCGCCACCGTGCCTCCACTATAGTTGGCTACCAGGAGCCAATGTCCGTCGGCCGCCAACGTTAAATGGCAGGGTCCTGCCCCTCCAGAGGGTTGCTGATTAAGCATACGCAACCGGCCCGTACCCGAATCGATGGCAAAAGCACTTACCGCTCCTACCCGCTTTCCCTCAAACTCCTGAAGCTCGCCCACGGCATACAGAAACTCCCCTTTAGGATGGAGGGCCAGAAACGACGGATTCCGCACCTCAGCAACGAGCTCCGGCTGGCCTGCTTTCATCCCCGGAAGATCGAAATCCACCTTGTAAATTCCCTGGCTTGTCTTCCCCGTATAGGTACCGATGTACACCCAATACTTTTCCCCTAATGCTGCCGTTTGCAGAGCCATAACCCACGCCACGAATCCTCCGAAAGCCGCCAAAAACAAGAGCACTTCACGCCCCAACCCCCACCGCAGCGGGCCTCTCCGGGACAAACACGAAAACCAGCACCAGGGGTCACCACCCCCCGAACTTTTTGAGAAGAAAACACCCAAGCCTTTTTGTTCAACACATGCCATGGCAGCCTGTCTCCGGTTTTCCATTTTCGGTCAACAACTTACGGCTTATTTTTGGTTAACCACCCTTCCCTAACAATATTCTGCCCGTAAGCACAAAACCCGATCCCGCCGCCCCTTGTACCCATCCTGATACCTGGGAATATTCTCCTAACCCATCGGGCCGCACGCAACAAACGGTGAGGGCCAGAGATCAAAAATCAAGCCGAATGGCGACCTCCGGGCGGCATCTTAGCAAAGTGCCGGTCGCGGGAGCACCCTGCCATCACCCGCTTACTTCCTCAGGCCTGAAACCTTTAGAGGCAGCTGCAAGTACCACTGGCCTTGGGCGACCAAAGTCACCTTCCGAAATTCAGCCGGTTGACCGAGAAAACTTCTGAGATTTGGCCCGGCTTTCGGTTGGCTATTCGAGATTCGAAAAAACAGCTGGAAAATTCGCCTCCCAGGCCTTATTCCATCGACACTAAGCCCGTCACTCCCTCGACCCTTAAGGGCCACCATCAGCCAGTGCTCCGATCCCGGCCTCAAGCTTCGGTCCTGTGGAGGAATCGTCCGAAGGAGGCGGTCCGCCCGATCGGCGTGCTCATAACGGCCGTGGTCTCAGGGATTATGCTGGGGGAAAGGTTGGGGAGCTGGCCAAAGGTGCTCCGGGACACCTCGACGAAAATTGACCAACCGGGCCAAAACGAAAAGCAAATCGCCCAAACGATTCAGGTATGCAACAAGAACCTGCCGAACCTGGGGTTCTTCCTGTCGGAGCCGGACCACCCAACGTTCTGCCCGGCGACATACTGTGCGGGCCATGTGCAAAAGAGCCGCAGCCCGCGTTCCGCCGGGAATAATAAAGTGGCAAAGAGGAGGCATGCTCAGATCGTACCGGTCAATCTCCCGTTCCATCTGCCCGATATCCGAGTCCGTAATCTTCTGGACGCAATGTTTCTCCGCATTCGGAGCCGCAAGCTCAGCAGCTACCCAATAGAGTTCCCACTGCACTCTCCCGAGCACCCGGTCGATATCCTCCTCCAGGGATTCGGTTCGGCATAGCCCGACAACACTGCAAAGTTCATCCACCGCCCCACATGCTTCCACCCGGATATGAGTTTTCGACACCCGAAGGCCCCCGAGTAATCGTGTCTCCCCCGTATCACCAAAGCGGGTGTAGATCTTAGACATTTTCATTCTTACTCCACAGACAATTGAATCTTACTCCACGAACGAAAGCGATTGATCTCGTGGAACCAACAGGATGGACCCGAAATACTTCAAGCCCCTAAAAGCCGATGCCTAATTCCTTGACTATTCTGCCGACTGTCTCCGTCGGTATGGTAGTCTCGGCAAATTTTTACAACCTCCAAGGAACGATGTGAAGATCGTAAGAATCACTCCGCTAGAGTTCTTATCCGTTTTCTGGAACCGCTAAATCTCTCGAGGCTCCAAAAGCCAAGGCCTGATCTGTTGATTGATCTGCTATTTTTTAGCCTAAACGTTGTCGTTTTGGGGGACCTTAGCACTGTCACCGGAAGTACCCAGCGGTCCCCCCTTCAAAGGCCTTGGGATGCCCTGGATGGGACTTTCCTCTACCAAACCACCCGCTTTCCCGAAACAATTTCTTTTCGGGAAGATACTGTCGGGCCCTGAAAGATTACCCACCCTCGCAAAACTAAAGATTATCCATTCTGGCAAAACTAAAGATCATCCACCGTGGCAAAGCATACAAACAGGAGAATGATAATAACCCGGGTTTTTCCGTGCCTTGTCCACCCGTAAAGAACAATAGATCAGTACTCCGCTTCCAAAATCTCGATTCTGAGTTTCCCCAGGGCCTGCAGGAGAGGAAAAATTCCTGCAAGGGCAGCCGAACCTTTAAGACTGCTTGTAGCCATCTTCAAGTGGGCAGCACCGATGCCACCCCGGGCTAGAGTGCCATCCAAGGAATACCAAACGCCATCTATATATACTTCTGTCCACATATGATAGTAGAAGGCACCGGAATTGTAAACGAGGCCCATCACGACTCGCGCGGGGATCTTTTTTGCTCGGGCCAGTGCCGCCAAAAGCACCGCATGCTCCGTGCAATCTCCTTGGCGGGACTCTAACACTTCCGCCGCCGAGCCAAAACCTACCTTGTAGTTACTCTTTGTGATCCAATCATGGACTGCCCGTTCCAAGGCCCCGGCGATTTCCCAAGAGCCCGTCAGTTCTTTGGTACTCTTTTCAGCCAGATCGATGATTCCGGGATGATCACTCTGAATATAGGCATTCGGCTCGCGATCGTCCTCCGTGGGCAGATCCTCCGGCAGTCCTGCAGCATGCGGAGGTAAATGCCCGGGCCGGAGGGCATAAACGGTAATCTCTGCACTTCCATCCTCTCTGGACTCTACCTGTTGGGTAGGCCCCACGGCAAAAAGCCGGGCGGCATCACCGCCTTCCCATAACACGCGATAACGAACCCTTTTGGTTTCATGGGGCCGAGCCAGTTCCCCCACTACCGGTACCCGGACATCTTGCCCCAAATCGAACACTGCTGGCGGAGCCTCAGCTAAGGCCTCCTCTCGGCTGGCTCGATAGACCTCCAATTTCATCGCCTCTGTGAAGCTCTTCAGCACCTCACCGGAGCGGTCAGTCCAAAGAGTCCCCGTTAGCTCGAACCCCTCGCCGGCCACCGTCCGAAAGTCAATCCGAAGCAGCTCGTAGGTCCCGGCAACCAGCCGAACAGGCTCGAAATCTTTGGCCCGAAGTTCAGCCCTGGCAACGATGTGAAAAACCGGAAGCAAAAACTCTATTTCTCGGTGTTCCCCCGGCTGCATCGGCCGGGCCCCTAGCGACTCCTCCACTGCCCGGAATCCCCGAAGGGGATCTTTCCGCGGTAATCGCTGAATCTCCTTTCGCCCTGCACTCACCTGCTCCACAACGAGGCAATCCCCACCCATATAACCGGCAAACTCCATTGGCACGATTCCCTGCTCCTGTCGCCCACGAAAGGCAAGCAGATATCCCTCGGGAGTTTGCCAACTCTCAAGCTCAAGCCGCATTTCCACACTTTCTGAAAAGCGGCGGAGAGTGAGCACCTGTTGCTGGAGGATCCGTAGAAAAGGCGACCCATCACGGACTCTTTCCTCGATTACCGTATGCTCGTAACCCACCTTGGTGCCTGCCAGATAACAAACATCCCAGTATTCTTTGGTAGACAACAGGTCACCAACATTTTGCCAATCCCAACCGGCGGAAACCTCCTCTTTTGCAAAAACTTCTCGGGGCTTCGGGGAACCGCCCACAGCATCTGAAACCGATTGCGGGGGATCATGGGGCAGAGGAGTCCCCCGGCCGCTACAACCGCCCAACCCAATGGCCAAAACTCCAATGAGGATAACTAACCAAATGTTCATTCGAATTCGCTTGGCCACCTCAGTTACCCTCATCCAAAAATTTTTTTCTAGACTATTCGGCCGGCTTCTTCCCGAAGGGAACAATTCCCTTTCTCACCAGCGGGAACGGAAACCATCCGGCGAAAAAACTGCACCCAAAATTATCCCTGCAACAAAAAGTAGCTTTCGCGGAAACATGGAGAGGTTCCCTCTGGGGACCCAGGCCTCCCCTCCAGGGACGGATCTGACAACTGCTCGGGATATCCACCTATTTAAAATCTATCGCCCCCGGCCATCCCCCAAAGCCGCCACCCAGTCCAAAACCCCAGGAACTAGAAAAGCCCACCCCCGAGACCGGAAAAGCCCAGAGGAAAGCCTGGCGATAGATATCGATCCCCTTACTCGCCAACTTCGCGGAAAAGAGTTCCCACATCCAGACTTTCCGAAAGCTCCATCCAGAACTTTTTCTTCTCAGCCGCACGGAGGGCTTCTCGGAGTTTCTCCTCTGCTGCCTCCTTGCCCGTCTGGCAGAAAAGAAGAAAATGGCGAAAGCCTGGAGCCAACTTTTCGTCCGCAGTATGCCGAGGTGATCGACCTCCCCTCCCACGCCCTTGTCCGGACTGAAGCCGCTTCAAAAGAGCCTCGCCAACAGTGCCGTCACAAATGGCTCCCAAGAGCTCCTGCCACTGGCGAAATTGCTCAATAGGGCGCGCAAACAACTCCGAGTTTACTTCCTCCCAAAGCTCCAGGGTGTATCGGAGCCGCTTAATGGTAATCCGAAAGGCATGGAGAGACTCCGGATTCGACTGGGCAAGAGCCTCTTTTGCCCCCATTCGCGCCCGGTACACTTCCTGCCGAAGAACCTCCATCCCGCGAGCGACGACTTCCTTAATCTCGGTCTCCGAAGCCTGAGCTTCGCCCAACAAATCGGTCCAGCTTTTCAGCCGGGATAGAACCGTCGAACCGCGGAGCCAGTCCACAGCATCGGAAACTTCTTTTTGAACCTCCCGCCGTAAATCCTGCAACCGGCGAATTATCCATTCCATCCCAGGTTTTGCCTCGGGAGAGAGCTCCCCGGAGGCCAGATTCTCCAACCGGCCAGCCTGGACGTCCAAATCCCGAGCTTCCCCAAGGGCTCGCGCAAACCTCCGGAGGTTTTGTCTGAGTTTTCGCAGCTTTCGACCTCGGGTAAGATGCCGCGGAAGAACCTCCCGCAAATGCCGCAAGCTAGCCCTCAAACGGCGACATGCCACACGGGCTTGATGGATCGCCTCCGGATCATCCCCCTTCCGAACACCGCCCAAATGTCGGGATAAGCGTCGGATTTGCCGGGACACATAGGAGGCAAAAACTCGGTAAAGTTCATTCCTCATACAACAAAGCGAAAAATTGGTGAAAAGCCTTAAAGCACCTAAACCCCTTTCTTACCTTGTCTCTGCATCTTCAAACTATTCTCTGCACCTTCAAAGTGTCGAACCGAAAACCATTCGAGATCCCAGGCAAACATAATTTGGGATCCCCGCCTTCAAAAAATCCCTCCTAACGACTAGCTCAGGCAATATCCTGATAATCTTGCCCATCCGACCCGATCCCGCTCAAGGAATAACGGCTCTGGAATACATTGCTAACAAAGGAACGTGAACGACAATGCTACCCCCACCCACTCCCAACAAATGCGGTAGCTTCCCCTAGGAAAAGCCATACCTGATCTGAGCCATGGGAAAAGAGCATCCCTATCTGGCGACCGCGACATAAATCCTCTTCCCCCCGGGTTGTTGCCGGCCGACAACCCGAAAGCTGAGCCCTACTTCCAAAGGATGCCCTCTTGCGTGGTACCATCGGCACAGCATCCCCCCTTCGTGAGCTATTTCCGAAGCACTCCCACGGCACTTCAGCATTACTTTAATTGTTTTTAGGAGTTTTCCAAGCCCTGGAGAACAATACCGATCCGCCAATTTAGCGGTCAGCCCCTCCCCATCACAAAGGGCTTTGCCGTCCCAAATTTTACCATCCTGTACCCAGCCTACTGCCGTTTGGCTTTGGAACTAAGTCCCGGCCAAGGATAGTCCGCCCGGCCTGCATCGGGGTCAAAATGTCCCGGCGGCAAACTCTGGTGCCAATTTAGTGCCAATTGCTTGAGCCGCTCCACTATTTCGGGGTGCTCGGCGGCTTGATTCGTTTGTTCCCCAGGATCCTCCGGAATATTGTAGAGCTCCACCCGAGAAAGATCCGGATTTAGCAGAAGCTTCCAGGGTCCCTCCCTGACGGCCAAAATCGGCGAACGATTCCACGGGTGGTTGAAGACGCGAAATCGCCACTGCCAAAAAAGGGGTTTGGTTCGCTGGTAGTCTGTCTGCCCTCGGAAGGCTGCCGCCAAACTTTCACCTCGAAGGTTTTCACGGATCGCCTCAGGCAAAGGCACACCGGCAAGCTCGCAAAGAGTGGGAAGAAAGTCCACCCCACAGATAACCGTGGTGTTGTTGATTTGCCCGGCCGGAGCCCCTGCAGGCCAACTGACAATAAAGGGAACTCGAATTCCTCCCTCGTACAAACTCCGTTTCCTTCCCCGCAGAGGCCCCGCACTGCCATATGCCGACCAAGCGGCATTGGCGATGTCAATATCCTCAGGCCCATTGTCCGATGAAAAAATGATCACCGTGTTTTCACGAAGTGCCAACTCCTCCAAAGCCTGGATCAACCTTCCGATTTGGCGGTCCATCTCCACCACTGTTGCTGCATACACCATGAAAGGGCTCGTTAACCCTCGAGGAGTCAAACGACGAAACTTCTCCATCAATTCCGTCGGGGGATTCAGCGGAGCATGAGGATCATGAAGCCACAGTTGACAATAAAAAGGCCGACCTTTCACCTCCCGCAGGATTTCGATGGTGGTATCGACAAGGACTTTGGTGGCAGTCGGCCTCTCTTCCAAGTGCCACAAGTTCCGATTACCTTCCTGACAATCAATCCAGCGAGCAATTTCAAAGCCATAAATCTCCAATCCGGGAAGCTGCGGCTCTGGCCGACCCAAATGCCACTTGCCCACGTGAATCGTGGTATAACCGGCCGAGCGAAGCACCTCAGCCAACGTGGGAACTGCAGGATCCATAAAATTGGGCATGTCGCGAGCTGCATTTTGCTCCGGCTGGGCCAAATGTCCGTGGAGCCGAAGTTCCGCAGGATAGCGGCCGGTCAGCAGGGCCGCCCGCGATGGGGAGCAAACCGACCCAGCCTGGTAGTACTGCGTGAAGAGAATTCCCTCCTCGGCCAAGCGATCCAGATTAGGAGTTCGAAACCGGGTGTTCCCGTAGCAGCTTAAATCGCCCCAACCCAAATCATCCGTTAGGATAAAAAGAAAATTTGGCCGCTCCGAAGCACGAATAGTCTCCTCCGCAGAAAAGCCACTTAGGCTATCCCACACACCGACCACAACCACTCCAGCGAAAAACCATTGGCAAGAACCACTGGACCACTTCATCTTTTTCATCTCCGACCCTCCCGGACAAAGCGGCTGGAAACATTAACGGCTGGCAGATTAGTTCAGCTCGTTCACCCAAGCAAACCGAACTGATTTTTACCCACGAAAAACCACAATGGCTCCTCGACCTTCTCCCAAAGACCACTTCCGATCATTTTCACCTTCACCAAAGCCCACCACACGAAGAGATCTTGCAAAGATGAAAAATGCCAGGAAAAAACTTCGTTAACCCCTCCTGTTCTTGTTCGTAATGCCACACCTAACTGGGGAACATTCCATCCAAAGAAAGATTAGAGAATTCCAGGCCCAAAAAAAACCGAGCCAATTCTATCAATAAGTTTGCGGCTTGTCTGTACAGTTATGGGGGCGGGGGTAAATCTTTTAAATTCTTCAAAGATCCGACGGGATTGCCTGCCGGGCCCAAGAATTGCGGCCAACACCCGCGGCTCAGTATGGATACAACCCCGGCAAAGTACGGGTGGTAAGATCGGGTAACACATATTTTAGAGTCACCGGCGTGTTGCCCACGCGGACATCCCCGAGCCGGGCATCCCACACCCAAGTCCATTGTCGGAGTTGATCCCGCGGCATAATGATCCGATGAAAGACCCTGGTTCGGCGTTCCTTCACCCAACCGCCGTAACGCCAGGTGTATTGCCAGATTTCAAATCGCAGGGTGGCTGCCCCGGGCATCTCTCCCTCGTAACTCGTCGGTAGATCCCGAAGGAGCATCATAAGTACCCGCACCACTTTGTCATCGCCCCCCATGGCCAAGGGAATAACCTTATTCTCGTAGTGACGGGAATTGTGGATGTCCTTTTCGATCCAAGCCCGATCGTCTTCGTCTTCCACCTTAGCCGTGGGCGGAAGGAAAGGATCAAACTCCAATACCGGTGCATATGTCCATCCTTCAATCCGCTTTTTTCCGCGGAGCATGATTAGCAGCTCGTAACGGCCCGGGGGGAGATTTTCGAAGACCCAAACATTGCTTCCGGCCCGTTTGGCCACCGCATCCACTTCCGGGACATCGATTTTGGCCTTCGGATTCACCGGCCGGCGGAGATTCCCATCCTCGTCCCAACGCTGAAAGGCCCCAACAAATTCCACCTCTTCGACCGGGCCGGATATCTCCAGTGTTAACTTCCCCGCAAAAATTCGCTCCGCATGGAGTACCAGGAAACACCAAAGAACCCCTCCGCAAATCCACCCTAACCGCAACCCGGCCGCTATTCCCCCCTGACCACCCCCGCAACGGTTCCCCGCTGCTAGTCTGCACATATTCCGGTTCACACCAATTTCCTCCCTATTAAAGACCTCGTGCTCCTGGCATTGACATATGCCCGACTTTCCCCAATCGGATAACGGCTTTCAAAAATCTCCAACCCAGAAATCTCCAATCTATGATAGGGATCTGATAGGGATATGATAGGGATCGGTACTCCAATCTGTGTGGCCCTGCACAATTCGGCCCCCTCCGACGGAAGGCCCGAGGACATTCGGAACCCTGGCGGCCAAATGCTCTTGCGGCAAAAATTCCGATTTACACGCGGATTCTTTCTGACCACTTTCCCCCACCAAACCTCAAACTTCGTATGCCCTCAGGGGCAGAACACTACCGAGGAACCGAAATCCCTGGGCCAGAATCATGCAACCTCATCGAAGTCCCCGCTCTCACCAATCGCTACCATGAAACCGAGCGGTGCATCCTGAGGCTGATGGGTACTCATCCTTACAAGAAACCCTTCGGCGGAGAACGCGGTATCCCAGCGACTTGGGGCCGGGAAAATCCTTTCGGCCCAACTGGAAATAACCCGAGCCAGCTTCCTGTGAAACCCCTGTCTGTCCCTAAGGGGACTGCCCTCCGCCTTGACGCCGCCTTTGTGCTTCCTCCAACTTGGCCAGCAGGGCTTTTGCCTCGGGAACCACCGGGCTTCCCGGATAATCCCGAACTAGTTGAGTCAGTAACGCAATGGCTCGCTCTGGCTGTCCCCGGCGGGATTCCCCCTCCGCTACCGCAAAAAGCACGAGGTCTGCATAAGGAGAAGCTCGATTGACCGTGAGCAATTGCTCCAGAATAAGATTGGCCGGTCCAAGCTGGCCCCTTCCCAACCAGTATCGAGCCAAAAGGTAGGATAAATATCCTTCCATTTTGTCGGATGGAAACTCGGCCTCCCAAGCCCGGAGCTGCTCCGCCGCACGTTCGAACCATTCCAGCTGGAGAAAGTCCTCCACCGACCGGGAGTGAGCCCCCTGCCAGGCAATCCGCTCGATATAGGTCCGGGAACTCTGAAGCCTATCTTCGGCTTGCAGATACAACCGCCGTGCAGTCTCGCCATCACCGGTTGCCGCATGATAGTCGGCCAGCACTCGGGCCAGCTTGGCAGCCACCGGGCCCCGATTGATATTCCCCAAGCGTTTTTGAGCCGACTCTAGCAAAGGGAGGGCTTCTTTTGGACTTCCCAGATCGTTTAGGAGGATATCGGCAGCTTCAATCTCCGCTTCCGTTTTGGCTTCTGGGGCCGTTACTTTCCCGGCAGCTCCCTGCCAAATAGCCGCAGCCAATTTGGCATCCCCGAGCCAATCCCGTGCTAGCGGGCCCACCAGCCGAGCCAAAGCGATCAGTTCGACGTCCCCTTTAGCGGCGGAGTCTTCCAAAAAAGCTACCCGTGCTGCCTCCACCGCACTCCGGATGTATTTGAGGGCCTCTGCCCGCTTGGCGGCTAACTCCTTTTTCCGCTGGGCCAGTTGCTGCGGCGAGTCCGCTCCGGAGCTCCCCTGGGGAGCCACCCCCGGCTGAGGTGGCTCCTCTACCCCCAGCACCAACGTTGCCTTCCATTGGTAGGCATGCACCAGTTGACGCAAAGAAACAGCGTCTAACTTCCGAGCATCGTAACCAGCCAAGTGGGGCAAAAACTGATCAATGGTCGCGAAACTCTGCTCCCGCTTAGGACTCTGAGCCCTCCGGGCAACTCCGTAGGTGGGCTGATCCACGAAAATCCGATTTGCGATCTCAACCGGCCGACCCGCCCGGGTAACCGTCAATTTGACGGTGTAAAGCCCAGGCCGAAGGTAAACATGAAATGGATTTACTTCCTCCGATGTTTGCCCGTCCCCAAAATCCCACTGCACGCGAACCCGGGCCGACAACTCCGGGGGGGAAGTATTGGTGAATTGCACCCCTATGAAGGCCTCCGGATTATCGGGCAGGGGAACATCACTGATTGCTTCAAAAGTGAAATCCGGCAAGAGCCGATCTCGGCGAGTACTCGGGGGACCTGGGGTTTCCCGCCCGATCGCCCAAGCCCGAAAAGCCTCCGGCGGAATAGGCTGAGGCTGGGGCTTGGCGTCGGAAGGGTTGGGCTCCCAAGCGGCAATCATGGTAGCGGTAGGACCTGCTGCCGCATGGTAGTATTCGAAGCGATGAAGCCCCGGATCCAACTGGACATCCCGACGCAATCCCGGTCGGGCCACTCGTTCCGCCCGATGACGCCCAGGTGCTTCAGCCACTAACTTGCCGTCGATCAACAAGAAGCTGCAGTCTTCACTCGAGATATAAAATCCATACCTTCCCCGAGCAGGAATTTGCAGATAGCCGGAATACCGGCTGAGAAAGGGTTCCGGTCGCGGCCAAACGGGGTTAAATCCGTGCAGAACCCCTTCCACGTAATCTGCCCCAATAGGCTCGGCCGACTCGAACGCCTGTCTCACAGAGTCGAAGGAGAAGAGATTCACCTCCGGCTTGAATTTCCTTGCCTCAAAAAGCAATCCGTCTTGGTTGGTCCAAGCAGGAATATTTTCGCGATTTGGGGGTTCCCCTCCATAGAGGATAAGGTAGCTACTTTCCGAGGGATCCGTCTGGAAGGCTAGCCGGCAGAAGTCCCCGGGTCCCAGCTGCAATACCCGGGTGGGTACCGGGCGGAGGCGTTCGGTGGCCACCAGGACATTGGCCCCACCAGCTCGAATTTCCCCATGGTGATAAAACTCCACCACGACCACAGAATACCGTCGATCCGGGGGAATTCGCACAGGCCTTTGGGCGTTGAATTCCGTCCCGGCACACCGAAAAGATTGGGCCCAAAGGAACGGCCCGGGAAAACTCATGCCCCACGCCAGAACGGCAAAGAGAGCCGCTACCCGTCGGGAAATGCCGACCATCTTGGTTGTCCTCAAGTCCTGCAGAATTGGTCGCCTAAATATCGGATGAGAATGACCACTCGAGCTCGGGAAAGACCCATTGGCAACTTAGCCGGCTAAAAACGTTCTCCGGAACACCCGAAGCAAGCTTCCCAGAGAACGATAATTGGTCCAAGAACCGGAAAATTATCAACGATTTTAGGCTTGCCACTTCTGACCGCAAAATTATGAACAATCTTAGGCCTGGGGCTTCTTAACTTTGATTCGTTCCGGATTGCCTAAGCTTCATCCTCCGAAGTGTTAGAAGGGTCTCGGGCTGCTGGTTCGCAAGCCAAAAAGCCCAACAATTGCCAAAAAATTGCCCCTAAATTAATGTAAGTTTGTGATACAAGACGGGAAAGGAGTAAACCAGAATGTCCGGTTCGCAACAAACCTCGTCGACTTTGCAGGCAGCCTCGGCCCAGCTTTCCCCAGAGGAGATTGTCCAGCGGGTGGCGAAAGCTCGGGAAATGCTTCTCAATGAGGTACACAAAGTCATCATTGGCCAGGATGAGATGATCGAACAGATGCTCATCTGCATCTTCGCCCGGGGACACTGTCTCACGATCGGAGTGCCAGGACTGGCCAAAACCTTGACTGTCTCGACTTTGGCGAAGGCCTTACATCTGAAATTCTCGCGAATTCAGTTCAC
>Ga0308415_1000917_pt1 | contig 13098 bp, 8 predicted proteins | sample HotsprSampleOS55_FD_203465 | JGI IMG/M metagenome (GOLD analysis project Ga0308415, IMG submission 203465) | Hot spring phototrophic mat microbial communities from Octopus Spring, Yellowstone National Park, Wyoming, United States - 20090730_OS55 ... | reverse complement strand
GGGCTTCGGCAACGCCTTCCTCGAGGCCATCTATTTCGGCAAACCCATCGTCGTGAACACGTACGCCGTGTACGCACGCGACCTGGCTCCCCTCGGATTCCGCACCATCTCCATGTCCAACCTGGTCACCCGCGACATTGTCGAGCAGGTGCGTGAAATCCTGCAAAATCCATCGCTTCGCCAGGAATGGGCCCGCATCAACTACGACCTCGGCCTGAAATACTTCTCCTACGCGGTGGCCCGCCGGAAACTGGCTGCGCGGCTGGCCAATCTTTTCGGGGAAAGCCTCTAAAAAACACCGGCCGACCTGAAACGCTCCGGCTGCGTGCCCCGCTGGGCCCGCGGCCCAACCCGGCCCCTGTCCGGGCCCCCTGCGCGGCAGCCTCCGTTGTTTCTGCGGCCTCGGACGAGGCTTCCCAGCGGCGGTGAAGGCTCTGTTCCAAGGTTGACGCCGCCTCGGTCTGCCCACCCAGCCGATGTGGGCAGGGGGCCTCTGTCCTCCGACACAGCAGATTCGAAGACCCTGTCGTCCTTTGTTTGAACCGTGCCGGCATCGTCAGCTCTGCCTTGCCGGGGATTCATGTCGGGTCTGGAGGGCTCACCGGCTCCTCCGGCCCGCCACCGAACTGCCCCCGGGCCCATGGGACGCGCGCCTCCCGAGCCTTCACGAAAATCGCGGGTCCTCTTTTTCGGTTCATGAGTGTCCCATATCCTGGCGGCCAGGCTGCCTCCCTTCTTCGGCACCACCCGGATCGGTTTTCGAGGGTGACATCCCCCGAGCGCCTGTGTATCTAACGAACTAACCCAGGTGTGCGGACCGGCTCGGAAGGCCCTCCAGCCCTACGCACTGGAAGGTCGACAACAGAAGGGACACTTTCAAACCACCAAGCTCCGAATTCGTTGCCATGCTGCTTCTGACTTTGCGTACCGCCCGGATGAGCGTCCGCTGCCGGTGGTGGACGTGCGGCAGGTTCGCTCCCTTGGGGCTGCTGGCGTTCGCGGCGGCAGTTGCGCTCGGGACGGGCTGCAGCCCGGCCCGGTACCGCAAGGCAGCGGATCGGGCCGCCTACGGGGTGATCCGCGAAAAAAGTCCCCAGGTCCCCAACATGGACCCCGATTTTTCCTTGGAGCGGACCAACCTGCTCCAACTGGAGACCCTACCGGTGAACGAGCGTGTGGAAGAGTTCCTGGGGCCGGACGGTGAACAGGAAAGGGGCGCGCGACTGGTCCGGCTGGAAGACGCGCTGGCCCTGGCCGTCAGCCATAGTCGGGCCTATCAAGCACGCAAGGAGCAGCTCTACCTTTCGGCGTTGGCACTGACCTTGACCCGACACAATTTCCGGCCGCTCTTCTCGGCCCGCGGGCAGGGGGCACTGGGCGGGCAGACCGAGCGCGCGGTGCGCTATGAGCTGGATCAGACCACGGGCGAGCTGCGGCCGGTGCTGAGCGATGCCTTGGTCGAACGCCGCACAGTGAGCGGCTCGGGTGCAGTCCAAGCCTCGTGGCTGATCCAGGACGTCGGGCGCCTAAGCGCTTCCCTGACGACCTCGTTCCTGCGATTCCTGGCCGGTGGACAACGCCCTTCCTCCCAGTTGACGGCCACCTTCGTGCGCCCCCTGGTGCGCGACGCCGGCTACCAACAGCAGATGGAAGCCCTGACCCAGGCCGAACGCCAAATGCTCTACGAGCTGCGCGACTTCGTCCAGTACCGCCGCGACTTCAGCGTCCAGATCGCCTCCGCTTACTACAACGTGCTGGGGGATCGCGACCGCGTCCGCAATGCCTACCTCAACCTCCAAAGTTCCCGGCGCAATGCCGAACGAACCCGTGCCCTGGCCCAGGAAGGCCGCGTGACCCAGACCGACCTCGGACGCCTGGCCCAGCAGGAGCTGTCTGCCGAAAGTGCCTGGATCAACGCCGTCCGCAGCTACAAACAGTCCCTGGACAACTTCAAACTCCTGCTGGGCCTGCCCCTGGACGCCAACATCGTCCTGGACGATCGTGAACTGGAAGCCCTCCAGATCAAACATCCCGACCTCAGCGTGGAAGATTCCATTCGCATCGCCCTGGCGGCCAGGCTCGACTACCTGAATCTCCAGGACCAGGTCGCAGACGCCGAACGCAAGGCCCAACTGGCCGCCAACCAGCTCAAACCCCGTGTGGACCTGACGACTTCGGTCACCCTTCGTAGCAATCCGGACGACACCACCGGGTTGCCCCTGCCCGAAACCGGCCGCTACAGTTACAGTGCCGGGCTGGAGGTCGATCCCGGCCTGGACCGGACCAGCGAACGCAATGCCTACCGTGCCGCCCTCATCCAGCTGGACCAGGCTGCCCGTCGCCTCGAGCAACGCGAAGATGAAATCAAGCTCGAGGTGCGCGACAGTTGGCGGGCCCTGGACCAGGCCAAACGGAATTACGAAATCAGCGAAATCGGCGTGCGATTGGCCGAACGCCGTGTCGAGGAGCAAAACATCCTAGCCGAGCTGGGCCGCGCCCGGGCTCAGGACCTGGTCGATGCCCAGAACGACCTGGTCAATTCCCGCAACCAACGCACCCAGGCCCTGGTCGCCCACACCATCGCCCGTCTGCAGTTTTGGAACAACCTGGGGATCCTATACATCAAGGACCGCGGTCAATGGCAGGAGGTGGAACATGTTCAAGCTCCCTGAACTCCGCCAACAACTCCGCCAACAATGGCGCCGGCACCCTCGCGTGCGCTGGGGGATGATCGCGCTGGGGATCGGCCTCGTCATCGGCTGGGCCCTGTGGCCAGGTCGAACCGTCCCAACCCAGGGGGTCACCTTTGCCGCACGGCGGGGCTCCCTCGAGATCACTGTGCTCGAATCCGGTAGCATCGAGGCCCTCGAATTCCAGGAAGTCAAATGCGAGGTGCGCGTCGGATATCAGGGCACCAAGATCCTCCGCATCGTCGAGGAAGGTTACCTGGTCACCGAAGAGGACGTCCGGCAGGGCAAGGTCCTGGTGGAGTTGGACTCTTCCGAAATCGAAAAACAGCTCGTTCAGCAGGAGATCCAGTTCCAAAACGCCGCCGCCAGCCTCACCGATGCCGAGCAGAACTACCAAATCCAGCTCAACCAAAACCTGACCGACCTGGCCGCCGCGGAACAAAAGGTGCGCTTCGCCCGGATGGACCTCGACAAGTTCCTCGGCGACACTGTCGCCGAGGCTGTCTTGCGTCAACTCGGCCTGGACCTCCTTTTAGCCCAGGTGGCCACGAACCGCATTCCGATCGCAGATCCGGTATCCGCCCGACGCCCCAACACTCCCACGGCCCGTGACCAGCGGGCCGATTTACCCACGGGCCGGTCCCACACCGCAGGCGGCCCTTCGCCTCCGCTTCCTGACCTGCCGGTGGACGACCCCTCCCTTGCTGCGCTCGTTGACCTGCTCGAATCCAAGGCCAATCTCTCCCCAGCCACAGCACCGCAGGCCCACGCTGCGGCGCAAGAGCCCGACCTTCCCACCGAGGCCAGCTTCCGGCTGCCTTCGCCGCAGCAGGTGGATTTTTCCCGCTACGCCAGCCTGGAAGCCCTGGGGGATGGTGAGGCCAAACAACGGCTCCGCAAACTCGAAGACGATCTTCAAGTGGCCCAAAAAGAGCTCGGCCAGGCCACCACCACCCTGGAGGGAACCCGGCGCCTCTTCGAAAAAGGCTTCGTCACCCGCAACGACCTCCAACGCGATGAGATCGCCTACGAAAACAGCGGGCTCAAAGTTCAGACTGCCGAGACTGCCCGCGCCCTCTACCTGAAATACGAATTCACCCGCACCGCCGAAGAAACCTTGTCCAGATACCTCGACGCCATACGAGACCTGGACCGGACACGGCGCCAGGCCATTTCCAAACTAGCCCAGGCCGAGGCGCGGCTGCGTTCCGCCCAGGCCCAGTACGAGATCCAGCGCCGTCAACGCGAGGATCTGCAGCGACAACTGTCCAAATGCGTGATCCGGGCCGTTAAACCAGGTCTGGTGGTTTACGGCACCGGACGCCAGGACATGGTCATTGTTTACGGGGGCGAGGAGCCCATCCGCGAAGGGGCCACCGTGCGCGAGCGCCAAACCATTATCACCATCCCCGACATGACCCGCATGGCCGTCAACGTGCGCATCCACGAAAGTTCCATCAAAAAGGTTCGGAAGGGTCAAAAAGCCCGCATCACGGTGGAGGCGTTTCCCGACACTGTACTCACCGGAGAAGTGACCCGCGTGGCCCTGCTGCCCGATTCCCAGAACCGATGGATGAACCCGGACCTGAAGGTCTACAGCACCACCGTCACCATCGAGGGCGCGCATGAATGGCTCAAGCCGGGCATGAGCGCCAAGGTGGAGATCCTGGTCGACCGGCTCGACGACGTCGTGTACGTGCCGGTCCAGGCCGTGGTGCCGACGGAGCGCGGCCACGTCTGTTATGTGGCCCACGGCCGCCGCATCGAACGACGCCCGGTCCCTATCGGCCAGTTCAACGACGAATTCATCCAGATCAAGGACGGGTTGCGCGAGGGTGAACTGGTCCTGCTGCGGCCGCCGGGCCCTTTGGAAGGGCCGACCGCACCCCCGGCCGACCCCGCAGCTCCTCCCGCTGTGCCAGCCCAGGCCGCAGAAGGTCCGCGTTCTTTCTCCCAGCCCGGTCGCATTTGAATCCCATGCCCGAGCCGATTGTCCAGCTCCAGGACGTGCACAAACACTACCACATGGGGCGCGTGGTGGTCGAAGCCCTGCGGGGCATCTCCCTGACCATCCAGCCCGGCGAATACGTTGGTGTCATGGGCCCTTCCGGCTGCGGCAAGTCCACCCTGCTGAACCTGCTAGGTTGTCTCGACCGTCCCACCGCCGGCCGGTACTGGTTGGGCGGCCAGGATGTATCGGCCCTGGACGATGACGCCCTCGCGGCCATTCGGGGCACGCGCCTGGGGTTCGTCTTCCAGTCCTACAACCTGATCCCCCAGCTCACCGTGGTGGAAAACATCGAAGTCCCTCTCTTCTATCAGGGCTGGCCGGAAACCCTCAGCCGGGAACGCGCCCGGCAAATGGCTGAACGGGTGGGTTTGGCCGACCGCCTCCATCATCGGCCCTTCGAGCTGTCCGGCGGCCAACAACAACGCGTCGCCATTGCCCGCGCCCTGGTCAACGATCCACTGCTCATCCTGGCCGACGAGCCCACGGGCAACTTGGACTCCGTCTCGGGTCGCGAAATCCTCCAGATCTTCGACGAACTCCATGCCCAGGGGAAAACCCTGATCCTGGTCACCCACGACGCGGGCGTGGCTGACCGCGCCCAACGCATCCTGCGCCTGCGCGACGGCTTTCTGGAAAGCGACGAGCGCAGATCCCTGTCCCCTGCTTTGCGCGCCTGATGAGCATGCTCCTGCCCAGCTCTGGTTGGCATTGCCCCTGCAGCGCTGCACAAAAGCCCCACAAACCTGCTGCCCCCACGTGCGGTCCGAAGGAGGGCCCCGGCGGCCTTGCGCACCCGGGCTTTCGTCCTTCACCCTTGGCCCGGGAGGTCCGGCCGTGAACCCCATGCTGAACCATCCCCACCCTGTCCCCGGCGCGGTCTGGAGCCGGTTGCGGCGGACCCTCCGGTTGGGCATTCGCAGCCTTTGGCTGCACCGGTTGCGCTCGCTGCTGACCGTGCTGGGCATCGTCTTCGGAGTTTGTTCGGTGATTGCCATGCTGGCCATCGGCGAGGGCGCCAGCTACGAGGCCCAAGAACAAATCAAAAACCTCGGCAGCCAGAACATCATCCTCCGCAGCGTTAAGCCGCCCGAGGACCAAAAGGTCTCAGAACGCGCCACCCGGAGTTTCGTCTTGCAATACGGCCTGACCTATACCGACCTGCGCCGCATTCGTGCCACCATTCCCGGCGTTACCCTCGTGGTACCGGCCCGCATCATCCGCGAATATGCCTGGAACCGCACCCGGCGAGTGGATTGCGAAGTCGTGGGCACCGTTCCCTGGTATCCGGAGATGCGAAATCACCAGGTTGCGCTGGGCCGATTTTTCACCGATCTGGACCTCGAAACCGGAGCCAGCGTCTGCGTTCTGGGGGCCGAACTGGTACGGGAGTTGTTCCCCTTGGAATCTCCATTGGGCCGGGAAATCCGCGTTGGCGGCCATTACTACAGGGTCATCGGCGTCATGGCACCTCATCCCGTCGGCACCGTGCGGGAGAACGACCCACAGCTCTCCGAGACCGGCGAATCGCAGCGAGCCGGCACGCCACGAATCTACATTCCCCTGGAGACGGCACACCACCGCTACGGCGAGACCCTGGTCCGTCAGCGCGCCGGCAGTATCGAGGTGGAGCGCGTGGCCTTGCACGAGGTCATCGTCAAGGTCCATCGGCTGGAACAGGTCACGGCCGCGGCGGAAGCGATCCGGCGCGTCCTCGAGCATGGTCATCCCAGACGCGATTACGAGATCATCATTCCGCTCGAACTGCTCAAACGGGCGGAACGCACCAAGCAGATCTTCAACGTTGTGCTGGGCTCCATCGCTGCCATCTCGCTGTTGGTGGGGGGAATCGGGATCATGAACATCATGCTGGCCAGCGTGACGGAGCGGACCCGCGAGATTGGCATTCGCCGTGCGCTGGGGGCGCGGCGCCGGGACATCGTGATGCAGTTTCTGGTGGAGACGGTGTTGCTGAGCGCCTCGGGTGGGCTCATCGGCGTACTCTTGGGGACTGCCATTCCGTTCGTGGTGACCTGGACAGCCGGTATGAAGACCCTGATTACCTGGTGGTCACCCCTGCTGGCCTTTGGGATCTCGGCTTTGGTGGGAGTGGTCTTCGGTCTCTACCCGGCCCTTCGCGCCGCACGGATGGATCCGGTGGAAGCGCTGCGGCATGAGTGATCCGCGCCCGGCCGGCAGCACACCCCAGGGCCTGCCGCTTCACGGGCCCGGGCCACCGCTTCAAGTCTTGTCCGGCCGGAACGGCAGCGCCAGTTTGCCGGTGGGAACCAGATCGGCTTCGTCCGGTCCGTGCTGGATCTTTTCGTTGAGCAGATACAGAAACACGGCAAACAACAGCAGGTAGATCAAGCCAAACAAGATCAGCGAGCTCAGCACCACCTCCGGCTTCAGCAGCGGCGCTACACCCTCGGAGGTCCGCATCAGCCCGTACACCACCCAGGGTTGCCGCCCAATCTCGGCGGCAAACCAGCCGGCCTGATTGGCGATCTGGGGCCCGAGCACCGACAACACCAGCAGCCAGAGCAACCAGCGTCGCGTCTCGAGGGTGCCACGATAGGCATGGTACGCTCCCAGCGCAGCCAGAGCGATCATGGCAAAGCCCACCCCCACCATCAGATGATAAAACTGGAACGACCGGTTTACCGGCGGCCAATCCTCCCGCGGAAATTCCTTCAAACCGGTCACCGGCTTGTCCACGTCCCCATGGGTCAGCCAGCTCAACAGGCCCGGAATGGCCAGGCCGTACACCTTTTCCTCGCGTTCATTGACCCAGCCAAACAGGTACAGCGGGGCGCGACTCGTCGTCTCGTAAAGTCCTTCAAAAGCTGCCAGCTTGGCCGGCTGATTCTTGGCGACGCCCACGGCGCTGATGTGCCCGGTGACCAGTTGCAAGAGCGAAGCAGCCAAACCGAAGGCCAGCCCATACTTCAGGCAGGCCCGGGCAAAGTCGTGATGCCGCCCTTTCAACAGGTACCAAGCACCCACGCTGACCACCAGAAACGCCCCGGCCTGCCAGCACCCGCAAATCACATGCGACAGCCGGTGCATCGAGGAAGGATTGAACACCATGGCCCAGAAATCCGTGATTTCCGCGCGCGGCCCCAGGGGCGTGTCCACGATGTGAAATCCTGCCGGCGTTTGCATCCACGAATTGGCCACCACAATCCAGATGGCGCTGAAATGAGCCCCCAGACAAACCATGCAGGTGGCAAAAAAATGCGTGCTGCGCTTAACCTTGTCCCAACCAAACAGCAGCACCGCCAGAAAACCGGACTCCAGGAAGAACGCAAAAATCCCCTCTGCCGCCAGTGCACTGCCGAAGACATCCCCCACAAAGCGCGAGTAATTGGCCCAGTTCGTGCCGAACTCGAACTCCAGCACGATCCCCGAGGCCACACCAATGGCAAACGTCAGGGCAAAGACCCGGGTCCAAAACCGGGCCAGTTGATGGAACAAGGGATTGTCGGTTTTGAGCCACAACGATTCGAAAATGACCAGCATCACCCCCAAGCCGATGCTCAGCGGCGGATACAGATAATGGAACGCCGCCGTCAGAGCGAACTGCACCCGCGACAAGGTAACCACATCCATAACGGCGGCAATTTGCCCCGGCTACATGGCTGGGACAAGCGCAAGCCCCGTCGCGCCTCCACCCGGCGGCGAGTTTCCACCAAAACCCGCCCCACCAAGCATCCAGCCCCAAGGCCCGGATCTTTCCCTCCATGGGCCCTGCAGGCCTCGGCGGACGCATGGCGCGGCCTCCCCCAATGGCCTCGGCAGTGCCTTCGGCGGCACTGGAAGCGCGACGGCGCCCGGCATGGTGATGGGAAAGGGCGCAGCCTCCGGCTACCCATCCGCCCAGAAAGCCAAGTTGATCGCTCGCACCCCTTGCACCGCGGGCGGCGAGGGTACCTGAAGCGGGCGAAGCTTTGGACCTGCAGCCCTTGGGCTGATGCCGGCGGCGCGCGGCAAGGCGGCGGAGCGTTATAGGGTGGAGGCCGGAAAACGCTGCCCTCAAACAAAAGAAAACCGGCCAACATGCCCTGCCAACAGCGGCGCGCATGGACACTGGCGTCGGGCCACCCTTACCATGTCGCATGCTTTTGGGAGCTCACTGCTCAACGGCCGGCGGGTTGACAACGGCGCTGGATCGCGCGCGACGCATCGGGGCCGACAGTTGCCAGTTGTTCGTCAAGAACAACATGCAATGGTTCGGCTCGACCCTGGACGACGCAGAAGTGGCGGCCTTCCGTGCCGCCCGCGCCGCTTCCGGTCTGGCCTGCGTATTTGCCCACGCCGGTTACCTGATCAACCTGGCCTCCCCACACTCCGTCCAATGGGAAAAATCGATCCGATCCCTGATCCAGGAACTGGAACGGGCTGCCGCTCTGCAGTTGCCGTTTCTGGTCCTGCACCCGGGCGCCCATCTGGGGTTGGGCGAATTGCCCGGGTTACATCGAGTGGTAAAAGCCCTTGACGAAGCGTTAGCGGCCACCAGGACCTTGAAGATCCGGGTGGCGCTGGAAAACACGGCCGGGCAAGGTACCTGCCTCGGAGCGGAACTGTGGCACCTGACTTGGGTTTTCGAGCGGGTTCGTAGCCCGGAACGATTGGCAGTATGTCTGGACACGGCGCATCTACTGGCGGCGGGCCATGACCTCCGCTCCCCCGCCGGCTGGGACCGCGTGATCCGGGAAGTCGACCGGGCCGTGGGGCTCGAGCAGATCGTGGCTTTTCACCTTAACGATTCAAAGGCGCCGCTCGGATCCCGCGTGGACCGACACGAGCACATCGGACAGGGTCACTTGGGGCGGGAAACCTTCCGCCACATCGTCAACGACCCGCGGTTTTCCCAACACCCCGCCTGCTTGGAAACGCCCAAGTCCGAGGACCTTCATGAGGACAGGGAAAACCTGGCGCTGCTCCGTTCCATGTGCGCTCAGCCGACCTCCACCGTCCCGGGCAAGGTGGCCAAGAAACGCTCGCGGAAATGTTGACCGTCAGGAAAGGCAATTTGGCGGAGAGAGGGGGATTCGAACCCCCGATACGGGTTTAAGCCCGTATAACGGTTTAGCAAACCGTCGCCTTCAGCCACTCGGCCATCTCTCCGTCCTGTGTTGATGACTTCCGGGCCGCCTTCGAACTACCCGCAGCGACAAGGCGCGCTTGCCGCTGCTGCGTCAGGCCAATCCGGGCTGACCACCGCACACCATACGCGGCCCGTTGTCCTCCGGCAAGGACAAACCATACCGCACCACCAAGCGCATCTTGACAAGACCAGCAGGATGCGGGCGGCACGCCTTGGTGGCGCAGGTAGACGACCTCTGATGTCGCCGCCTGGTAGTCGGCGGCCGGCCGCCGTCTTCGGATGGTTGCAGATCGCCAATCCGCGCTACGGCAGAGTGCCAGTGTCCGCCACAGTGATCGCTGCAAGACGCGCCCGTCCGCGTGAACACCAGGGGTTTTGGCTTGTCCCGGTTGGGTGCAGTGGTAACGTGGGGCATGGCCCGACCTCAGTCCTCCGTCCCAACAGTGCCTGCTTGCACTACCGCTGCCTTTTCGTGCCGGATTTCCCGACGCCGGTTCCTGGGGGTTCTAAGCGCTGCGCCCCTGGCCGCGCCTGCCCTGCTGCGCTCGGCCGCCCCCAACAGCAAGCTCCAGCACGCTTGCATCGGTACCGGCGGCATGGGGGCGGTGGATCTGGAGAACTTCCGACAACACCCGCGCGTGGAGATCGTGGCGCTGTGCGACGTGGACGCGCGGTTCCTCAGGGCCGCCGCTGCCAAGGTCCCCGGCGCACGGCTCTACCGCGACTGGCGCGAGCTCCTCGCCGCCGAGGGCGACCGCGTCGACTCGCTCAACGTCACCGTGCCCGACCACATGCACTTCGCCATCGCCTACAGCGCCATCCAGCGCGGCAAGCACGTGTACCTGCAAAAACCGATGTGCCACGACGTGGCCGAGGTGCGGAAACTCACCGAGGCTGCACGCGCGAAAAAGGTGGTCACCCAGCTCGGCACTCAGTTGGCCTCCGGCGCAGGCGATCGCACCGTCGTCCAATGGCTGCGCCAAGGCGTCCTCGGCCGCGTAAAGCATCTCTACCTCAGCGCCAACCGTCCCGGGGCGGTCGAAGCCTACCGCCCCGCCGGACCCCGGCCGGCCCACGGCCAGCCGCCCCCGCCCTACTTGGACTGGGACCTTTGGCTGGGCACCGCGCCCGAGCGACCTTACGTGCCGGACCTCTACCACCACGTCAAGTGGCGTGGCTGGCTGGACTTCGGTACCGGCTGGTCCGGCGACATCGGCTGCCACATCTTTGATGCGCTGTGGAAAGGCCTCGACCTCCGGCCCCCCAAATCCGTCGTGGCCCGTGTCCAAGAATCCTGGAAGCAGTCCCCCGCCCGCCGGGCCGATACCTGGCCCCAGGCCAATCACATCACCTGGGTCTTCCCAGGCAATGCCGCCACCGGAGGCGAAGACCTCGTGGTCGAATGGTTCGACGGCGATTTCTGGGCACCCCGGGAAATCCGGGCCCTCTACTCCGTCGAGGATTACCCGCCCGAGTCGGCCATGATCGTGGGCGAGAGGGGAGCTTTGCTCAATCCCTTGGGGCGGAGCCCGCTTCTGTTACCCGAAGAGCGGTTCAAGGATGTGCGCCGCCCTCGCTTCGACGAGCGCAATCACTATCATCACTTTGTGGACGCCATTCTCGGCGGTCCCATGTGCGAGTCGCACTTCGACCAGACCGGCCCCATGACCGAGGCCGTCCTGCTGGGCACCGTGGCCGTGCAGTTTCCCGACGAGCAACTGGAATGGGATCCACAAACCCTGCGTATCCCAAACCACCCGGCAGCCGAAAAGCTGCTCCAACGCCAATACCGCAAGGGCTGGGAAATTTCCGGACTTTGAGCTCGGAAAACGCGGGTGCAGTCCGTGCGCTGAGTCCGCAACCACGGTCCGCTCGGCTGTCACTGTGGCGGTTGGGCCCCACCGGCGAAGCGGCCGACGCCCGCGTTGCGGGTGCGCCCGTGCTTTACGGATTGTTGTGCCTGCCAGTCCGTTGCGATGTAAGTCTGCTCGCCCGGCTCCCGCACTGGAACCTTCGGACCGATGTTTCGCACCCCCCCATTCCTCTTCAAGCCTGCGGCTTTTCTGCCACGATCCCTGCCCAAAGTCGGTCGAGCGCCCCAGCCATCTCGCCAAACGCTACAGTGTCCGGCTTCCTCGGCAGTCTTCTCTGACAGGGCAAACCGACTCCCGTTCCACCACGGCCGTATCAATCCATCCTGGCAGGCATCTCCGTGCCGGGCCCGCACGACACCTCCTGGCCGACACCAAACCCAACGAAATCCCCGTGGCCCGCCAACGTTTCAAGAAGGTGGATCCGAACGGCCGCAAGCTCAGGCTCGACGCCGTGCCACCTCAGCCTCTTACCCGCATGGTGAATTGGCCATGGGATCTGCCTGGGCTGCATTTCACTTCGGGATCGCAGACGACAGGAAGCCCGACAGACAGCCGTGGTCCCTCAACATTCCCGCGGCTCTGACCGTCGCAAATCCCAGGAGTGATGAGGATTTGTTCTATTCAGCAACCGCCTCTTTCTGGAATGGCGCTTGCGGCAGAAGAAGCTCCAGCACAAGACCACCAGCGACTTTTTCAGCGCGATGAATGCCGAGCATGATCGCTATGCCCTCCGCTGCCTTCAGGCCCGCCAACCCAGCCTCCAAATCCCTTCGTGAATTGGCCATGCATCTGCGTGGGCCGGGCAAAAAGGGGCTTGCGCGGATGGTTTGGCCGTGGTATGAGCTTTCCGAGCTTGCGGGTGTGGTTCAATGGTAGAACGCGGGCTTCCCAAGCCTGAGACGAGGGTTCGATTCCCTTCACCCGCTCCAAATTTTTTTCTGGCTCGGCTGTCTCGGAAGGGCTTCGGGTGGTTTCGGGCTACGCTGAGTATTTGCGTTGCCAGTCTGGCGGGCAGCGCGCGGGTCCGGGTCACTCGCGTTTAGTCTGCGCCCAGGAGAATGGTTCCCAAAGGATTTTGGCGGCCTTTGTTTTGCTTCGTGAGGGGAACAGGAGATTTTCGCAGGCCGAATTTGGCTTTCAACGGATCGGCCGTTGGAGCAGTGGACCTTGCAGTCGAAGTGGCCAGGGGAAGTGCTTGGCGAGCAGGGTTATGCCTGCCCGTGGGCTTCAAGCCAGGTGTACTCCTAAGGGGTGGGCTGCCCGGGGGATTGCAACCGGCTTGCACGGATGGCAGCATGGGATCGGATCGTTGGCCACGCTTCCCGCCGAATGGAGCCAGTCGGGACTTTGGGGCCGGGCCGGGTCGAGTGCAGGGAACCGAGGCATGGGAGGGTGGATGCGAGCAACGCGGAATGT
>Ga0308415_1000916_pt1 | contig 13101 bp, 13 predicted proteins | sample HotsprSampleOS55_FD_203465 | JGI IMG/M metagenome (GOLD analysis project Ga0308415, IMG submission 203465) | Hot spring phototrophic mat microbial communities from Octopus Spring, Yellowstone National Park, Wyoming, United States - 20090730_OS55 ... | reverse complement strand
GCACCGACCTCTCAGCGTTTTCTCTACAGATCTAAGCCCTCTGTCCACACATGCAATCGCGAGTTCTACCTTTGTCCAAACCTGCAATCCGGAATTTTATCTTTTTTTCCTGCGGTTCCGGGATTCTGCTTGCCAGGAGGACTCTGGCATCCTCTCTCGGGGCTCTCCCACCGGCCCGTTATAACCCTGTAGCAGAAACTTGCAGACTCCCGAAACTTCCGAGCCTGGGGAACGGGCTGAGAATCCGAAAGCTTCATGTCCCCCGTGAGCTCTTATGGAATGCTTTGTCGCGAATACTTTAGCAATAGGCGGAAAAATGGTCCCCAAGGCACAGAGAATTGGAGCCAGCTGTGGGCTCCGAGACCCACCCCCGGCAATCGAACCAACCTGTCCAAGGAAAGATCAACCCCTGCTATAACCGGGGAAATTTCTGGCAGGATAGAGCCGGAGAACTTCAGGATTTTTTCGGGTACCACCCTCGATCCCAGCCGGCCTCAGGAGGCTCGGCAGCACTTGGGGCACCAGACCCCGAAAAGCCTGCAATCTTCGCCCACAAATTCCGAATTCCTTAGCCCCAAATTCCCGGACCCGAAAGGTGGGGCGGTTTGCGGTTTGTGTGCCCCCCATGCTCATCCGTTCAGGTTGTCCCGACAATTCTCCGTGTAGACCGGCTCGTAAGGAGTTCCCAACGCATTATTCGTCCGACGCAGGTTGCGACAGTTGGACGCCGAGTCATGTCCTTACCCGAGTCAACGAGCACTCACCTGGGCGGTTCCCAGTCGGGATGGCCCGGGATCTGACCCACTGGCAGTAATAGGGTGAATTCCTCGGGGGCAAAGCGATCTTACGGTGGAAGCTCCTCCCTCACCCGAAAAAAACCTGTTACCTTTTCCCTTCCTTAGAGGTATCCACAAGAGTTTTCCCCAGGAATTAAGCCCCACGCTGACGGAGCGGAACCGATTGGAGGATCTCCACAATCTTCTGGAAGATTTCTTCCGGCTCGGCCATCCGGCCGGCACCCACCATGCCGCAACTGAGATATCCGGTTCCCGGCTCGATAATGTGAACCCCATCTCGTTTCAGTTGCTCCACATTTCTCTGCACCACTGCCTTTTGCCACATTGCCGTGTTCATCGCAGGGGCCATCAGCACAGGTCCGGAAAAAGCCAGATACAATGTCGAGAGTAAATCATCTGCCAATCCCACAGCAGCCTTCGCGAGGAAGTTCGCCGTTGCGGGAGCCACACACAAGAGATCGGCCTCCTGTGCCAACTCCACGTGAGGATGAACACCTGTATCCCACATTCCGATTCCCACCGGCCGCCGGGTAAGGGCCTCGAAGGTCTTGGGGGTCACCAAGTGAGTGGCCGATTCCGTCATCACCACAAAAACACCGGCACCCGACTGCACCAACCGGCTCACCAAGGTAGCCGTCTTGTAGGCAGCAATTCCCCCGGTGACCCCTACAACGATTTCTCTCCCCTGAAGATTCGACATTACGGAAGCTCCAAAATCTTTAAAACCTAACCTGCCAGACCGCCCGAAAACACCTTCTGCGAATTCCCTTGCCTCTTTTGCCAATTAGGATTGGCATATTTTAATGGAGGGGGCCTTTTCTGTCTGCCGTCAGGGTGTTTTCCGATTCCCTTCGAGCAAAAACTTCCGGGCAAGCAAAACCCACTGCTTTTGCCCCAACCACCCATCCGCTAGTGAACCAGAGATCCGAGCCTCCAAGCACAAACTCGAGAGCCCCGAAATTTTGCGGGCTCCCCGGAAACCGCACCCCCGGCCGGTCGATCTCCCCAAAGTCGGCTCCCGATCGAAAAAGCTCAGAGCCCTACCGACCGGAAAAGCCAACATCCGGCGGGGCCAACCGCCCGGATTGATTATCCGCTATCTGAACATTAAGTTCCGTGTCCAAGTAGATCTTGTCCTGGAGAATCTCTTGGATGACGATTTTCATTCGGTCATCGGTGTCCAGTTGCACCAAGGGTTCCGCCCCCTGCATAAGGGCTACCATCCGTTTCTGAATCAAAGTGGTAAGGCGGAAGGGTCCACCTACCTTGCGGAACAACTCTTCGTCGAGCAGATCTTCGTACATCGCCTACCTCACCTCCTAAAACTCCCGCAGGTCAACACACACCCCAAGTTCGAAGTTTTCTCTCGAAGTGCCCCAACGAATCCAAGCCGGGTGCCGGCCCCAGCACGCGAATGCCGGATTCTCCCGGGAACTGTTTCCTGCCGATCGCTCCCAGGGGGCAAATGCCTCCTCACAGGGCCACTTTGCCAACCGAATCCTGCCCGGGCGGAAGTCCAGCCTCTCGAGCCAAGATACCGCAAATCTCCTCTACGGCCCGGTCCAGAGAATCGTTCACCACCCGATAGCGATAACGTTCCGCATGAGAAAGCTCCGCCTTCGCCCTTGCTAGCCTTTCTCCCGCTGCCTGCGGATCCTCCGTACCCCGTTTGCGGAGCCTTTGTTCTAATTCTTCCCAACTGGGGGGCAGGAGAAAGATGGAGATGACCTCCGGCAGTGCATTCATCACCTTCTCGCCGCCTTGGACGTCTATCTCCAACAACACCCACCTGCCCTCTGCCAAGTGCTTTTCCACCTCGGACCGGAGCGTGCCATACCAATGCCCGCCAAAGATCTCGAAGCATTCCAGGAACTCTCCCGCCTCCCGAAGCCGTGCAAATTCCTCTGGAGAAAGGAAGTAATAATCAATTCCATGCCGTTCCCCAGACCGGGGTGGCCTCGTGGTGGCGGAAACACTCCTAAAAAGGGGTATAGGTGCCCTCTCTAGGAGCATCTTGCGGACAGTGCTTTTCCCTACCCCAGAGGGTCCCGACAACACCACGATTCTGCCCCCACTTCGGGAATTGATCATTTCAGCACATAGACCTCCCTAATGTGTGGGATATTAAACCCACCCTTAGGCCTCAGGAGCTTGGGCCCTTCGAAACCGTTGCTTTTTCAGAGATTTAGCAAGATTCGGAAGCATCCCCCCGCCTGCCAAACCCCAGGGGATAACTGTTCGAGTCCGAAACATGCCGATACAAGTTTCCCACGCTCTGGCGGTGAAGAATGCTTGTTCCAGTCTTCTAGGCGGCCCCATTTTCCCGGCACTGTTACCTGCCCGACTCAAATGGGAAAATGCCCCGCCAGGGGACTCGTTGCAACTTCGGCCGTCACTCCAAATTTTGCACGAGCTCCCGAATCCGTTCGATAATGGTTTTCATTTCCACCACACAGTGAGAGACCACCTCGTCCGAGGCCTTCGCTCCAATCGTTGTAGCCTCCCTATGCATTTCTTGGGCCAGGAAATCCAACTGTCGCCCCGAAGAATCGGCGGAATTCATCATGGTCAAGAAGCGAGTGAAGTGGCCCCGCAGTCGGACGATTTCCTCCCCAATGTCCACCCGATCCGCAAAGGCTGCTACCTCCCGAAGAATGTCCACCTCCGCAGGCTGCAAGTTGGCTGCGGCAAGAAGATTTCGAAAACGCTCCTCAAACCGCTGGCGGTACAAAGAAACTGTTTGAGGTGCCTGTGCTTCAATTCGCGACAACACGGCCAGTCCCTGCTCGCAAAGTTCTCGGAGGCTAGCCGCCATTGCCGCACCCTCTTGGCGGCGAGACCGATCCAGTTGCTCCAACGCCGAGGAAATCACCCCCTCGAGGACAGGCCACTCCAGAAGCCCCTCCACCTCCCCAGGATCGACCGGCTCCACCACTCCCGGCAGACCTAAGAGGGTATCTAGCCGAACCGGTTCGGGAAAACCAAATCGGGCCCGCAAACTTTCCAACTGGTATTTGTAAGCCTCCACAACTTCCTCATCGATCCGATAGCGGACGGGCCCGGTCAATCGTTTCAAATGCACGTAAACATAGACGGTCCCCCGTCGCAGCCGCTGGCGGATCAGCTGTTCTATCGGCGGAATAAAAGCCGTATAACCCTCCGGCAGGTTGACGTGGATTTTCAGGAAACGGTTGTTCAGAGAACGAATCTCGACCCTCACGCTCAGAGAAGCAGCCTCCAGAGTCGCCTCACCGAAACCTGTCATACTCACCACCACCGCCAAATCTCCTCCGCGGGCTAACTGTTCTTCACGTCGGCTTTCCCCCGCTTCTAATCGCTTTTAGTGATCTCCCGGACCTCAAATCCCGTCTCCGAAAGCTATTAGGGGGCCCAGGGCATGAAAAGGGAGCTATAAGGAAAATATTCCTCGAGTGCTAGTGCTAGCACAGGGAATAAAGATCCCCCTAAATTTCCAAGGATTGTTCTAGGTGCCGCGAAAGTTTTAATCCCTACCCGATGAAGGCTATCCTCTTAGGGAAAAACTGTACATCCCGGAGTGAACGAACGGTTCTCCCCCCTTTTTGGTCTCTCCCCCTAATCCCCTGAATATGTCCGCCGACACCTCGAAAAAGAAAAAAGGAATGCATCCCCATGCAATTACTGACCAGATATGCGGGCAGGACCTCCCCAAGGAAGAATCGCTCCCGATGCCCCACTGCAGCCAAAGTCCGAAGTTCCTACCCCCGGGTGCTCCTCGTGCGAAAACGTTTCCCCTTTGGAACTTCCCCCGGAGAGAAATGTTCCCAGATCGGCTCCACCCCTCCGCGGGCTCACTAGCCCCAGTTCCTGGCTATTGTCCGGAAGGTGCGGGGTTTTGCGGAGCACCTGGCGGAAGGTCCGCTCCGACGGTCTCTTGGCCGGCTGGGGCCTGATGTGCAGGCTGTCCTTGAGGAAGATCAATCCGAGCTCGCCCTGTGCCTAACAGACGTACACTAATCAGACAAACTAAGATCCAGATCGAGGCTACGATAATCGTGATCCGGGTGAAAATATCCCCTGCTTTGGTGCCGAAGGGGTTTTGTGTGGCAAGGCCCCCGGCAAGCCCGGCCAGCCCTCCCCCTCGACCTCGCTGGATAAGAATCAGGAGGATCAGAAAGATTGCTAGGAAAAACAAAAGGACCATCACCATGGTCTCAACCAGTGCAGACATTGATCTTCTCCTCTCCAAAAAGCCAGGTGGGCATGGCTCCCGCAACCGGCCCACCCAGCAAATACTCCACAGTTCCGGCTACCCAAACTTGCGACAGCTGCCCCCGCAAGGTCATGTCCCCGATTGCACACCTGCATCGGGACCTATGTTCTTTGGGATACCGCCCTGATGTTTGATGTTTTCGAAATTAACCCGACCCTCGAACTGCACTCTCTGGATTGCCGCTCAGCCACCAATAACTTAGCCCCGGGAATGGGAAACCATCGCCAGAACTTTTTCCTTTCCTATCCCAAAACCACCCTCGGAGCCCGGATACAAAGTCAGCCATTGCCAACCGAGGCCTCTCGCCGCCCCGGATTCTTTCAAAAAGCTGCTGGCAAGTTATCGCCGGGAAAACCCCGCGTTGTTAACTGTGCGTTTACTCCCCAATCCCTCCCAAGTCCAAAATTTCAGCAATTCCCTTAGACCCGGCGACCTTGAGCAGCAATTGCCAAGAATTGATCTCCCTTGAGGCTGGCACCACCCACCAGCACTCCGTCGATGTCCGGCTGAGCAAGCAGAGGACCAGCATTTTCTGCATTAACACTTCCTCCATAAAGGATTCGCACAGTTTCTGCCACTTGCCGGTTGTACCTCTGCCGCAGTAACTCCCGTAAAAGGGCGTGCACTTCTTGAGCCTGCTCGGTGGTAGCCACCTTCCCCGTTCCAATGGCCCAGACCGGTTCGTAGGCAATAACCACCTGCACCATCTGTTCGGCACTCAAGCCGGAAAGCGAGCCGTCGAATTGCCGGCGGATGACCTCGGCTGTCTCTCCCGCTTCTCGTTCGGCCAGCAGCTCACCCACACACACGATGGGAACCAGCCCTACCTGAAGGGCCGCATATACCTTACGATTTACTTCCTCGCTGGTTTCCCGAAGGATATGCCTCCGTTCCGAGTGTCCCAAAATGACATAGCGACATCCCAAATCGACCAGCATGGAGGGGCTAATTTCGCCGGTAAAGGCACCGCTTTGGCGATAAAAGGCATTTTGCGCGCCCAGTGCCACCGGTGTCCCCCGAACGATTTTTCCCACGGCTTCCAGGTACACGCTCGGTGGACAAACGGCCAAGTCCACATGACTTACCTCACCGGCCCCTCGAACGATCGTCTCCGCGAGGGCAACAGCACCTGCCCCATTGAGGTTCATTTTCCAGTTGCCAGCAATCAATTGCCGTCGGCTCACCGATGAATTCTCCTTTGCAGCTAAACCCACCGCGGCTTCGAAACCTTGTGTTCACTCGCCAGAACAAACGCTCCCAGCCACCAAAAACCCCTACACCGGGATGTGTTCGGTAGTCCACCGCTTGTAAGCCCGGCTTCAGTGCTCCTTTCGGGGACTTCGGCCCTCGATCGGTCGGCCCTTTCCGTTGGCTTTGGAAAAAGCCCTTCGGCTAAGAGCGAGCAACCTCGGGAAAGACCCGTCTTTAATCAGTGGCCTCCATGGGGTGGAGTTCGCCCTTCCGGCATGCCGCAATCCCCAGCCGAAACGACCGGTCCCTGCCGCAGCAACAATCGGTCCCAGATAGTCCCCCGGCGGCTACTCACGGGAAGCTTTCGGTAATGCCAATTCCCTCTGGGCTATCCTCTCGTGGAACAATACCCTTAGGGAGCATCCCTTCTCCCCCCAAGCCAATGAAAAATGGTGAAAGAAAGCTTTTTCCGCAACCTTCCTCTAAGCAAAAGGTTGCCCTTTAAAAGTCTGCGGTTACTCTTTTTCTTCCTCTTCTTCCAATTTTGCTTTCCGGATAATCTCCTCCTGGATGTGAGGCGGGACGATATCGTACCGGACAAACTCCATGGTGTAGGAACCTTGCCCACCGGTGATGCTCGAAAGGACCCGGGCATAGCTCATGACCTCGGCCAGGGGTGCCTCGGCAATCACGGTCTGCATCCCCGGCCCTGCCGAATTCAGCCCTAGCGGTCGGCCTCGCCGACTGGAGATATCACTGTTGATATCCCCCACTTTCTCCGTGGGCACAGTGACCTCCAAGCGGACAATGGGCTCCAGAATTGCTGGTTTCGCCTGCTGGAAAACATTACGAAATGCCATCGAGGCAGCTGTCTTAAAAGCCTGCTCCGAGCTATCCACTGGATGGTGCTTGCCGTAGAAGACCTCCACACAAACATCCTGCACCGGGTAACCTGCGATCACCCCTTTTTCGATTCGCTCCTTGAATCCCTTTTCCACAGCAGGCATAAAGTTGCTGGGAATCACACCGCCGACGATCGAGTCCACCCACAAGAAGTTGCTTTCGGGGTCGTAGTGCCACTCTTTCATCTCCGGGAAGCGTTCCTTGGTGGCATATTCCTCGGGCTTAATTCCCCTGGGCAGCGGCCACATGCGGATGTGAACCTCCCCGAATTGCCCCCGACCGCCAGTCTGCTTTTTATGCCGGTAACTCCCTTCCGCTTTGGCTTGGACCGTCTCCCGATATGGGATCTTAGGCTCCTTCGTGACGATTTCTAACTTATCCCTTCGCCGTAGTCTTTCCAGGATGATTTGGAGATGCAACTCGCTCATCCCGGTAATGACCGTCTCCTTGGTCTGGGGATCTCGGTCGATCCGGAAGGTGGGATCCTCCTGGCAAACCTTCGCCAGGGACGAGCTCAACTTTGCTTCGTCCCCGCGGCTCTTGGGACTGGCTGCCAAACCCACCATCGGAGTGGGGAATACCAAGGGGGGCAAACTGTATTCCCCGAAGATGCTTCCTGTCTCCAGTTCCTCCAATTTCGTCACGGCCACAATTTCCCCGGCGATAGCCGAGTCGACCGGCTCCATTTCGGATGCCTGCACCCGGTAAAGTTGAGCCAACTTCACTCCTTTTCGCTGTCCCATCACGGGAATCGTTTCCCCGCTGCGGAGGGTGCCACTATAAATCCGGATATAGCTGATCTTTTGCACATACGGGTCAATTCGGGTCTTGAAGACCTGGGCTACAAGAGGCCCCGCAGGATCGGCCGCGATCTCCACTTCCGTGCCATCCGGAGCGGTCCCCTTGCGGGGTAGCTGAGGGGGAGCTGGAACACACAACGTCCATCCTTCCAGCAGCTCTTTTAAACCGATCCCCGCCTTGGCGGAAACGCAGAAGATGGGGATCAAAGTGCCTTTGACCACCGCGGTGCTGACAAGCCGCCCAACTTCCTCCTGGCTCGGCAGCTGCCCTTCCAAATATCGCTCCATCACCTCGTCGTCTGCTTCGACAATCGATTCGATCAAAGCTTCGTGGATTTCCCGGGGATCAATCACGGCCCCGGAGACATCCTCCGGAGGCTCTAACGTGCTTACTACCCCTCGCAATTCCGCACCCAAACCCACCGGGACATTCAACAGGACACATTCCTTTCCGAAGAACTCCCGAATCCGCCTCACCAACACCGAGAAGTTAATGTTTTCCTGATCCAACTTAGTCAGAATAATCACCCGGCCCAAACCCGCCTTTTCAGCTTCCTGGAATACCCGCCGGGTATTCACTTCGATACCCGCTTGGGCGTTGATGACAATAGCGGCCACCTCCACGGCAGCCAGCGCGCTGATCGTCTGCCCAATGAAATCCGGATAGCCGGGGGTATCCAGCAGCTGGAAATACCGGCCGCCATAAGTACAGTGAGTGACTTTCGCCTCGATGGTGTACTTATGACTTTTCTCCTCTTCATCGAAATCACACACGCTCGTCCCGTCGTCGACACTGGCAGGCCGGGTGATCTCCCCAGCAAATTGCAAGATCTTGTCCACCAACGTGGTTTTGCCCGAAGACCCATGCCCACACAGCGCGATATTCCGGATATTTTCCACCGCCAAGTTTTCCATAAACCTTTTCCCTTAACCCTTTCCTCAAACTTTCTTCAACCGAAGGGCAAATTCCGCGTTATTGGCCATTGTCCCAATTGTGGTAGCCAAAAATTCCTTTTGAGATTCTGAGACTCTTTGCCGGCTCGCCTAATCTTTCCTGGCTCGCTAGATTCTCAGGAACCGATAACCGCTCCATCTTATGAGCAGTACCAGCCGCTAAGAAGTCCGAGCCGCTCAAGCCCCCCAAGCCGTCCCAATGCAAAATGCCGTTGAAGCTGGCCCCCAGAAGCAGCCCTCAGCCATTCGCGGCCCCACAGGACTTTCCGCCAAATCGCCAACCCTTTCTCGGCTTACTAAGGGCCACCGCCTTTTATCCTGCCAAGCGAGTCCGCCATCCAAGCCGGGGAAGGCCCCCCAGCTACCCCGCAATCCTAAAAGTACACCCTTTCTACCCGGTGGGAATCCGCGGGAAAAGTTGGCTCTCTCGGGCCGATCGAGCCCTTACCCCCCATGAGCCAACAAGTGGCTGTAATCCTCTTCAAAAATGGATTTCTTTAAACCCTGCCGGAGACTCTAAATCCTGCCCGGTACTTTAAATCCTGCCCGGTACCTTCCGATTCCCAAATATCCTTGCCGGAAACTCTTTCCTGGGATTAGGCTGAATCAGAACCTGCCCCGAGCAGGACCACCCGTACCCCCTCGACCGCGGCTGGCCGGAATACGTGGCGAAAGCTTCCCGATTTCTCTATCTAACCTCCCGTTCTCTCTATACCTGCCGGCTAAACCTCCCGGGAAGCATCCTAACCCAGTTCCGGCTGCATTTGCCCTTCTTTAAATTTTTCCAGAAAGCGAAAAACATCGGGCAGGTGGACCGTTCCTTCGTACAAAGCCCGCCCGATGATGCACCCCTTGACACCACCTTCTGCCAAAGCCTTGATATCCTCCAAACGAGCGATTCCCCCGGAAGCAATCACGGGAATGTCTACCTCCGCCTGGAGGGCGAGCACCGCGGCTAAATTCGGTCCTGTCAACATCCCATCGGTAGCGATATCTGTGAATACGATCGCTGCCAGTGGTAGGTCCGCAAACGTCCGAGCGGCGTCGCGGGCCAAAACCGACGTCGTCTCCTGCCAACCACGGATGGCAACTCGCCCTTCCCTAGCATCGAGCGAAAGCACTATCCTCCGAGGATACCGGTGGGATAACGATCGGAACCACTCTGGGTTTGCTAGAGCGGCCGTGCCCACGATGACCCTATCGATACCCAGGCCGAGAACCCGCTCGGCTGCTTCATCGGAGCGAATTCCCCCGCCCACCTGGCAGACGGCCGGAACTGCCTCCCGGATCGCCCGAATCGCCTCGAGATTGGTTAGATTCCCCGTTTTAGCGGCATCAAGATCCACCAAATGGAGGCGATCCGCCCCTTGTTGGCACCACCGGCGGGCAACCTCCACGGGGTTTTCGTCGAAGACGGTCACCGCCGTATACTCACCCCGCCTCAGGCGAACACATTTCCCCCCTAGCAAGTCAATAGCAGGCCAAATTTCCACCGCAAAACTCCCACCCAATCGCGTCCCATATATTGCCGGCGGAGAAGCCAAAACTCTCACTAGTATTACCGAAATCGCTTGGGGACACAACCGCGGGATGCCCAGCCCCCGCGGAACGCATCATACAGTATTCCCCTAGGACATCCCACACAGATCCATCCGTTTAGGTGCAAACAAAATAGACTTTGGGGCACCCCATTTCCGGAGGGAAAGGCCCATGGACTTCTGAGGTATAAACACCTGCAGTAAGCACCAGGCCCAACCTTCGGGGATAGGAATCGAAAATTATAGGGAGAATCATCACGCTCGGCCTTTGTCCGCTATCGAGCAGCCTTTCGAGGACGGCTTTGGCCTTCTTAACAATGCCCGGAATGAGTCTTTCTGGATTAGTGCTTACCATGAGCTTAGTGTGCTTACCATGAGCTTAGTTGAGGTTACTTACCCCCAGGACATCTCGGCTGGGGTAAAGCCCACGGGGACCAACAGCCCCGCGGAAAGGCACGGCTCCGGGGTATAGGCAAGTTCTGCCAGCGGTGTCGCTGTACATCCATCATCCCATCGATAGAAATAGGGAAGATTATTCCGGGGTCAGCTAGTCTCCATTTTTTCATTTTCTGGCGTGGGTTCCGGTCGCTCTTGGGACTCCTGCCCCGGTCACTAGCCATTCTCCAAAACCACGGCAAAAACCGGGTAAGATGGTTGCCTCATAAGGCACCGAGTTTTAGTCGCGCGCGGGTCCGACGTTATCATCCTAGAGGAGCGGTCTCAGCTCTCTCCCGGTTGCACCGGCGCGCGGATCCGACGGCATATCAGTCCATCAAGCCGCGGATGGGGGTCCGAGTTCCGCGGGCTCGCAGATCGAAGGCACACGGCGGTCAGCTGGGGCAGTGGGGTGGTCCGAGTTCCCCGGCGCGCATCCCACACCATGGTCACAATAACAAACAGGGTTGAAACCGGGAGTTCCATCTGCGCGCGGATCCTGCCAGGTACTGAAGCGAGTGGCTCCTCCCTGCCGACGGAGTTGCATCGGTGCTCGGTCTCCGGCATTCCCGACTGTCCCCGGGAACATCCCCCCGGATATGGAAAGACATTTCCCCCGGAATTGCTCGACCTAAAAGATGTACCCATAGGGGGTATATGGGCACGCCCTCTATTTGGGGATTCTGATTCAACCTGGGAGTTCCGACAAGATAAACCTCGGAGTTCGGGGAAGATATTAGTCGTTCCCGTCGAACACCCTATTGGGGCTCCACCCGGGTTAGAAGTCCCGACTTAACACAGCCCGAAAGGAGGCACCCATCCCGTGGGAGCAACTAGCCGACGAAGATTGACACTCACCTGAAATGGGTCACTAATGTGAAAAGTTCCCCTTTATGACTCCCGAGCGACGCCCATTAGCCGGAGGAGGCCCCAGCACAAGCCAGCCCAAATCCGGAGTAACATCCACACAGCGAGGTCCTCGGCAATTTTGTTTTCGGAGGCGGGTAACACCTCGAGGCTGTCAAGGAGATTCCGATGTCGCAGGATTCCTTCGCAATTCGCCGAGAAAAGTTAGTTAAGTCGATCAGCAAGCTTGGGTTAGACGGGATCTTGATCACTAATCCGGTCAACGTTACTTATCTAACCGGTTTCACCGGGGAAGATTCCTATCTGGCATGTGGACCTAAGCAGGCCGTTCTGATTAGCGATGGACGTTTCACCCTTCAAATTCGAGAAGAGTGCCCAGATGTTGAAGCATTCATCCGTCCGACCACCGTGCGGATGCCGGAGGCTGTCGCCAAGGTCGTACGGAGGTTGGGTTGGCTCCAAGTCGGTTTTGAGTCGGAATCTCTTTCGGTGCAACTTCACTCCCGGTTAACCGAGACTCTGAAAGCCGTCAATTTAGTGTCAACTCGGGGGGTGGTCGAGCAGCTCCGAGTTATCAAAGATTCTGAGGAAGTAGCCCGGATTCGGGAGGCGGTTTCGCAAGCAGAGCGGGCTTTTACGATAATCCGAGCGGGTTTGTCGGCCACCCAAACCGAAAGACAGATTCAAAATGAGCTCGAGTATCATATGCGAAGACTGGGAGCCTCCGGGACGGCCTTTCCCTCGATTGTGGCGAGTGGTCCCCGAGCGGCCCTTCCTCATGCTGTGCCGATGGATCGGCCTGTGGAGAATGCCCCTTGTCTTCTTATCGACTGGGGGGCCAGGACGCGTGGATACTGTTGCGACTTGACCCGGGTGCTTCTGAGAAATAGAATCCCGCCCAAATTGCGAACGATTTACCAGGTTGTTTTCGAGGCCCAAAAGGCGGCCATTAGCGTGATTCGGCCTGGGGTTTCTGCGGCGGAAGTTGACCGAGCAGCCCGATCGGTCATCGAGAATGCTCGGTTGGCAAGGTATTTCAACCACGGTCTAGGACATGGAATCGGATTGCAGGTTCATGAGGAACCCCGGCTTTCTCCTGCCAGTAAAGACATTCTCCGAGCAGGCATGGTCGTGACGGTCGAGCCGGGAATTTATATTCCGGATTTTGGGGGTGTCCGGTTAGAAGACGACGTGCTGGTCACTCGCGAGGGGTGCGAAGTGCTCACTCGAGTGCCAAAGCAAATCGAGGAGATGACTGTACCGATCTAAGGGGTACTTTCGAGCTGAGTTGACCGCCCACCAATCCATTCCCGCGGGTTATGCTTCGGAAAGCGTTCAGATTCCCAGAAAATTGACTAGGGCAG
>Ga0308415_1000914_pt1 | contig 13110 bp, 9 predicted proteins | sample HotsprSampleOS55_FD_203465 | JGI IMG/M metagenome (GOLD analysis project Ga0308415, IMG submission 203465) | Hot spring phototrophic mat microbial communities from Octopus Spring, Yellowstone National Park, Wyoming, United States - 20090730_OS55 ... | reverse complement strand
ATCACGATGCGCGTGAAGGCGGTCATCATCAGCAGGATGGACGGCGCGACCGACAGCAGGGTGAGTATGGCGAGAATTTGCAGCGAGGTGGAGACCTCCTGCGGATTGCGCGCCGCGCCGACTTCCACGCTCACGCGCGGGATGGGAACCGTCTCTTGGGCGAGGGCTGGCAGCCAGAGAACAAAGAGAAGCAACAGCGCAAGCAAGCGCACTTTGCCAATCAACGATTGACCCGGTTTACTCTCCCGCCCTGTGTTCCCCTCTCTCGCGAGCGGGCGAGGGGAATTATGGAGTGCGGAAGCGAAGCTTCCGCCCGACGCTGAAGCTGACGCTTCAGCACTCCAAACCGATTGGCGTGCGAGCGAGGGCGAACTGCCGTTCGCCCCTACATCCCTCTCCCACAGCGTGGGAGAAGGGCTGGGGGTGAGGGCTAAGTCAGTCGCCACCGTTCTCACTGCCTTCCTCCCAGCAGGCTTTGCAGGCGGGCGCGGGTCTGTCGCAGGCGGGATTGGACATGCGCAGCGGCTTCCTGCTGCAGGTCGGGCGGCGGGGCAGCGGGGCGAGCCTGGCGCAGTACCTGCTCGAACGCGCTCTCGGCAATCGGCACGGGTTCAGGCGTGGGCAGCGTGTCGGTCAGGTCTGCCAAGAGGTGCATGCCTTGCGGGGTCGCGCCGATGAGCAGCAGTTTGTCGCGCGCTTTGACGAGCATCAGGCTCCCGCCGACCGCGCTGCGCGTTTCGAGGATGCGTATCTGCCCGTCGATTGCCGAGCCGTCGCCTGTTTTGCCTGCCCAACGCATAAGGCGCGGCAGCCCCCACCGCAAGCCGACCGCCACAATCAGCAGGGCAATCCCCAGTTGCGCCCAGCCTGTGGAGGCGTTATCGGGCGACGCCACGCGCTGAATGGGCGCGCCCGCGCGCGTGCCGAACGCCCCAGGCGCAAGCGCGTCGGGCGAGTCTTGCGCCCAAGTCGCGGGGATTGCCGTTGCGACGCCGATAACCAAAGCAGACCTCGCAAGGAGACGGGTAATAGAGAACCCATTCCTTAAGGTTCCCCCTACAAACAGGCTAATAGTTACGCGAGCGAGGTTCATAAATCGCCCCCCTCCTTAAGGTTCCCCCCGCTTCGCGAGGGGAACCGCGAAACTCGCGCGCCTGCTCGGTTCCCCCTGCTTGCAGGGGGAACCTTGAGGAGGGGGTTCAAAAGGCGTCTATCGAACCAGTATCTCATGGCTACGCTCCCAGCCGTTGGATGCGCTCGGCGGGCGAGAGGATTTCAGTGATGCGCACGGCGAAGTTGTCCTCCACGACGACGACCTCGCCCCGCGCGATAAGCCTGCCGTTGACCAGCACCTCTACAGGTTCGCCCGCCGCTTTCTGCAACTCCACAATCGAGCCTGTGCCGACCTCCAGCAGTTCGCGAATCAGCATCGTCACGCGCCCCAGTTCGACGGACACCTCCAACGGGATGTCCAGCAGCAAGTCAAGGTTGCGTTCGGGCGTCTCGTCGGTTTCGGCGAAGGGATTGAACCCGACACCCGACGCAGGGGCAGAAGGGGCGGTAGGCGTCGCTGTAGGAGGTGGCTCCTCCAACAGCGCGGCGAGGGGGTCGTTCTCTGCAGGTTGCATTCCCAAGAGGGCACGCGCCAGATTCTCGGTCAGCAGCCAAGTGAGCGTGAACGGCGCGCGTTCGGGAATCTGCACAGTGAAGCGCGTGGCGATGACCTCGTCGACGGTCAGGAAGTTCGGCGGGAAGGCAATCGGCTCGTAGCGGGCGACAATCTGGTCGGGCGTGAAGGTCTTGCTGGTGAGATTCCCAAACGCGATTGCCAGTCCCTGCATCAGGTGCTGTCCGAAGGCTTGCACGGCGTTGAGCGCGGCGTCGTCGAGGGCGTCGGGCGCGCTGCCCAGCGTCGCTTCGAGCAGGGCGCGCTGGCTCTCGGCGCGCTCGCTCGGCTGCTCGCCCACCACAAACAGGCATGGCGCGTCGCTCTGCTCGGCGAACTGCGCTTGGATGTGCAGCACAGGGTCTGCGGTCAGCCCCGTCAGGTCGCCAATCGGAACGGCATTAGACTGTGGTGTCGGGATTTCGACCAGCGTGTTGTTCTGCTCGGACAGGTACATGGCGACGCTTTGCCACACCTGCGCCTGCTTCACCACGAACTGCGTCAGTACCTCCGCCGAAACTTCGCTCACGGTTCAGTCCTCCGAGACGACATTGGTAATCGCGACGACCAGCCGTCGGTTGCGGATGGCGGGCTTGCCGCGAAACTTCACACGGTTTTCAGCAAGCAGGTCAATCGTGCCGTTGACGGGCGTGTCCAGTAAGATAGTGTCGCCGACTTTGAGTTGGAGCAGGTCGCGCAGGCGCATGCGGGTCTTGCCCAGCCGTGCGCGACAGGTGATGGTCGTGCGGTACAGGTGCTGGGTCAGCATGCGACGGAGCAGGGGAGTAGCGCGTTTGCCCGCGCTGGAGACCCAGTTCTGCGAACTCAGGCGCGGGGTGATGGGTTTGATGACCATGTGGGGCACGCACAGGCTCATCGCGTCGCGTCGCTCGCCAAAACGCGCCTCCATCAGCACGGTAATCACAATATCGCTGGGCGGGGCGATTTGCACGAACTGCGCGCTGGTCTCCAGCGTCTCGATCTTCGGGTCGACCTGCAGGATGCTCTCCCACGCGCTGCGGTACGCCATCAGCATGCGTTCGGCGAGCGCCAGCACCAGCGGCTTTTCAATCTCCGTGAAAGCGTTGCGCTCCACGGGCTTGCCCATCCCGCCGAGCAAGCGATCAAGCATGGTAAACACCAGCGCGTACTCCATCTCCAGCACTGACTCGCCTGAGAGCGGCGGCGCGCTGAACACGATGAACGCCGACTGCTTAAGCGAGCGCAAGTAATCCTCGTAAGGAATCTGTTCCAGCGAGATGAGTTCGATATGCACGGGCGTGCGCAGGTAGGTGGCGAGATTGGTCGAGCAGAGCCGCGCGAAGGTCTCGAACACCATCTGCAGGGTACGCAGTTGGTCGCGCGAGAACTTATCGGGTCGGCGGAAGTCGTAAACCTCGTAGGCGACAGGCTTGCGGCTCGTTGCCATCCCGCCCACAGGCGCGGCGACGGGCGCGCCGAAGTCGCCGCCCGAACTCTCTTCCGCTGCAAGCGACGCCAAGAGCGCCTCGATCTCCGCCTGCGACAGAATCTCGCTCACGCCGTTCGCCTCCCGCTGGACATTCGCGCGAATTATCGGCAGGCGCAGGCAGTTTTTGCAGGCGAGCATGATATGGAATAACCACCATGTGATGGGTAAGTGCGTGCGTTTGGGGATAGGACTTGTGTGGGCTGTTGGGGCGACCAGCCTGCTGTGGGGGCAGCAGCTTCACTGGCTGGGCGCGCTCGGCGGCGATTGGAGCGAGGTTAACGCCGTCTCTGCGAACGGCATGACGGTCGTGGGCGAGGCGACGCTGAACAACGGCGAAAGCCGCGCCTTCCGCTGGACGCTGACAGGCGGCATGCAGAACTTGGGCACGCTCGGCGGACGCTGGAGCGCGGCAACCGCCGTCTCGACGGACGGGAGTGTCGTTGCGGGCGCTGCCGAGACCGCAAACGGCGCATATATGGCGTTTCGCTGGACGCAGGCGAGCGGGATGCGCTCGATTGGCTCGCTGGGCGGTGTGTGGAGCGCGGTGAACGCGATGTCTGCCGATGGGCAGGTGATTGTGGGCGTGTCGGAGGATGGGCAGGGCAATCTCCGCGCCTTCCGCTGGACACAGGCAAGCGGGATGCAAAATCTGGGGGTGCTGAATGGCGGCGGCTACAGCGAGGCGAAGTATGTTTCCCACGACGGCAGCGTGGTCGTGGGCGACGCTGACCTCAGCGACGGCAGCCTGCGGGCGTTCCGCTGGACGGCGTCAGGCGGCATGCAAGACTTGGGCACGCTCGACGGCAACTGGAGCAGCGTCACGGGCATCTCGGCGGACGGGCAGGTGATTGTGGGCGTGTCGGAGGATGGACAGGGCAATCTCCGCGCCTTCCGCTGGACACAAGCAAACGGGATGCAAGATTTGGGCGCGCTCGGCGGCAGCTACAGCAGCGCGACAGGCGTCTCTTTAGACGGGACTGTCGTCTACGGCAACGCGGCGGACGCCAGCGGCAACACGCTGGCGGTGCGCTGGAGCGGCGGCGGGGTACAGAGCCTCGGCTCGCTGGGCGGCGCATGGAGCGTGATTCAGCATGGCACACGCGGCGGGCGCATGCTCGTGGGAAGTGCGGAAAACGCGCAGGGGCAACTCCGCGCAGTGGTGTGGACGGAAACACGCGGAATCACCGACCTGAACCAGCGCTACGGTTCCCTGCTAACCGCAGGCTCCTTCTTGGAGGATGCGCGCTTCGTTTCCGAGACGCGGCGGTTTGTGGTCGGGCGCGGCTATAACGCTCAACGCCAACGCTACGAGCCGTTCGTGCTGGATATGGGCGCGGAATGGTTGGGCACGCTGCGCTGGCTGGGCACGCTCGGCGGGCGCGCGAGCATGGCGACGGGCGTCTCGGACAACGGCGTGGTGGTCGGCTCCAGTCAAGACGCGACGGGACGCTGGCGCGCCTTCCGCTGGACACAAACGGGCGGGATGCAAGCGCTCGGCGTGCTGGGGGCACTCATAGGCAGCTACGCGACGGGCGTGTCTAACGACGGCAACCGCGTCAGCGGGTACTGCACCGACGGCGCAGGGCGCACCTTCGCGTTCCTGTGGCAGAACGGGCAGATGCAGACGCTGCCGACACTCATCGGCGCAGGCAACAGCATGGCGACTGCTGTAAGTGGAAACGCCGTCGTGGGCACGACGCGCAACGGCAGCGGACGCTGGCAAGCCGTGCTTTGGAACGCCTTGAACTTGCCTGCATCACTGGGCAATTTGGGCGGGCGCGACTGCTACGCAACCGCGCTCTCAGCGGACGGCGGCACAGCCGTCGGCTACGGCGCGGACGCTTCAGGCAACCTCCGCGCCTTCCGCTGGACGCAGGCAAGCGGCATACAGGCGTTGCGCACGCTCGGCGGACGCGAGAGCCTCGCCTACGGCGTCTCCGCAGACGGCAGATTCATCGTGGGCGTAAGTCGCGATTCGTCAGGGCGTTGGCAAGGCTTCCGCTGGAGCCAATCTGAGGGCATGCGCGCGCTGGGGCTGATGACCGCTCGCTCGGTCTCAGCAGACGGCTCAATCATCGTCGGCTCAGGAGGTGGGGCAGCGATGCTCTGGGACAGCCTCAGTGGGCTGCGCCCGCTCCCGCTGGAATACGCCCCCCTGCTCAGCACAGGCAGCACGCTGATAGACGCCTACGCCGTCTCGCCCAACGGACGCTACATCGTCGGCTTCGGCTACAACGCCCAAACGCGCCGACGCGAAGCGTTCTTGCTGGACACCGCGCCATAGCAGGAACTTTCGGCGCGCACGGGAATCAAACGATTCCATGCGAGCCATAGCTGTAATTGCCCTGTTGGGGCTACTGCTTGGGCGCGGGCTGACGCAAGCCGAGCCGAAACCGCCTGCCGACAAAGAGCCAGCTGCGCCCCGCGAGGCAACGCTTAGCTTTTCGGGGGAGGGGGAACGCTGGTGGTGGGCGGAAAACGCCAAGGGCGAGCCGCTCAGCCCGCCCCAGAAGACCCGCGACGCCTCCATCACGATTAAGCTGCCCCCAGATGCCGACACGCTCTGGGTCTACGACGCCAAAACGGGCAACCTTGCCCAACTCAAAGCCGCCGACCTCAAAGAGAAGACCGAGCTTGCCAGCGACCGCTTTAGCCATGTGGCGCGGGTGCAGGTGAACCTGCAGGCGCAGGGCAAGCCCGTCGCCAGCGCAATCGTGCAACTCACGGACGCCGACGGTAAGACACACACGCGCGTGCTGGAGCCGTCGGCGGAGGGCATCCTGATTTTCGAGCGCGTGCCGCTGGGCAAGGTGTCTATCACCGCACGCTACGGCGACGAAGGGAAAGCCATGCAGGAGACGACCCTCAAAGCCGAGCGTGAGACGCGCGTGCCGATTATCGAACTCGCGCTGAGCGGGAGCGTCGCCACCTTAGAGGTCGCCCCAAAGGGCAGGGAAGGCCAGGGCGACGCCGAAACGCCCACGACCAGTCGAATCGGCGCAATCGTAATGTTTGTGATTGCGCTGCTGCTGGCGGTGGGGGTCATCCTGTTTTTGGTGCGCTTGGCAACGCAGAAGCCGCAGCAGCTCGGCGAGGCGATGAGCAAACTCGGCGTGGAGCTGCCGCAGCCTGCCCAGACAGGGCAGGGGGGCGCGACCGTTGCTGCGCCCGCCGCGCCACCACAGCCCGACCTGCCGCCGCTGGAGAGCGCGGGCGTAGACCCGACGGCTGTCCCAATCGGCGCAACGGCGACCGTAATCGCTGCGGGACCCGCAACGCGCATCGTCGCCACGCAAGGACCCCACGCAGGACAGGCGTTCGAACTCACGGGCGAGCTGATGACCATCGGGCGCGAGGCGAGCCACGCAATCGCGCTGGTGAACGATATGGGCGTCAGCCGCACGCACGCGCAAATCATCCGTCAGGGCGACCAGACGCTGATTGAAGACCTCGGCAGCACGAACGGTACCTATGTAAACGGCATCCGCATCAGCGCGCCGACGCCGATTAAGCCAGGCGATACGCTCCAGCTCGGCGCGAGCCTGTTTCGCGTGGAGTAGCGATGGTCAGCAAACTCCTGTACCTGATGGTGTTCGGCGCGGTGGGCGGCGTGCTTGCCTGGTTCGTGAACGAGCCGTTCATCAGCGACGACATCACGCGCGCGGTGGACTGGGGCGAGATTGCGCTGTTTGGCTCCGTTTCGGGGCTGTTTATCGGCGCGATGATTGGGCTGGCGACAGGTCTGTCGCTGGGCACGGGCAAGCACATCCTACGCGCGGTTGCGCTCGGTGCAGGCGTAGGTGCAATTGGCGGCTGGGTGGGGTTGACCGTCGGGCAGATTCTCTTCGGCGTGTTGGGGGCGACTGTGCCGCTTTTGGGTCTGATTGTGGGACGCATTCTGGGCTGGAGCGCGTTTGGGGCGTTGATTGGGCTATCGGAGGGGCTGATTGCGCGTTCGCCGAAGCGGATGTGCAACGGCGCGCTGGGCGGCGCGATTGGCGGTGCGCTGGGCGGCGCGCTCTTCGACTTTTTGGCGTTCACGCTCGGCTCGGTATTCGGCTTCGCGCTGCGTGCGGAGGGCGAGGCGGGCGCGCCGTCCCGCGCGGTCGGGCTAACGCTTATTGGCGCGGGGATTGGGCTGTTTATCGGGCTGCTGGAGTGGCTCACACGCGCGGCGTGGGTGCGCGTGCTGTACGGGCGCAACGAGGGCAAGGACTACCCGATTGACCGCGACGGGGCGTATCTGGGGCGCGACGAGCTGGCGGATGTGCCCCTGCGCGGCGACCCGCAAGTCGCCCCGCGCCACGCCGAGATTCGCATGGAGGGCGGCGGCTATGTGCTGGTTCCGCTCGCGCCGATGGCAGTCAACGGGCAGCCCATCAGCGCGCCTGTGGAACTCAACGACGGCGATCTGCTGCAGATTGCGTCGTTTCAGGCGCAGTTCCAGTTGCGTGAGGGTCAGGCGGCGCGTGCGCCGCGCGATGTGGCGCGCTCGCCGTTGCCGCCCCCGCCACCCACACCGCCAGGCGTGTGCCCCTACTGCGGGCAACGGCAAGACCCCCTCACGGGCGCGTGCGCCTGCATGCCCACAGCGACGCCCCCGTCCCCGACACCGACGCAGGGCTACCCGCCCGCGCCTGCTGCAGGCGGCGTCGCCGTTGCGCAAGCCACAACGCTGGTGGGCATCGACGGCGCACTGGCAGGGCAGCGCGTCGCTATCCCGCCGACAGGACTGACCATCGGGCGCGAGACGGACAACATGCTTATTATCCCTGACCCGTCGGTCAGCCGCCATCACGCCCGAATTGTTTTCGAGAACGGCGCGCTGGTGGTGTACGACCTGAACAGCACCAACGGCGTCTATGTGAACGAGCAGCGCATCAGCAAGCAATCGCTGCGGGCAGGGGACATCGTGCGCTTCGGCACGGCGCGATTCCGCATAGAGTAGGGTACACTAAATCCCTGCATGGCGTTTCGGGTTTACTGTGGCGCGTTGGTAACGGACGGACAGCGCTACCCGCATCGCGCGCTGGTTATAGACAAAGGACGGATTGTCGCGTGGGAAACCTATGACCCCGCACAGGTGGAGCCTATCCAGCCGCCTGATGTGGACGCCCGCGACCTGATTGCGCTGCCTGGTATGATTGACCTGCATGTGCATGGCGGCTTCGGGCGCGACATGATGGAGGGCACGCCCGACGCGATACGCGCGATTGCCCATCGGCTTGCCTCCTATGGCGTCACGGCGTTTTTGGTAACCCCGCTGACCGCCCCGTGGTCGGCGATTCGGCAGTGCATCGAGGCGGCGCGCGAAGTGCGCTGGAACGGTTCCGGCGGCGCGCGCGTGCTGGGCTGCCACTTGGAGGGACCCTTTATCAACCCCAGACGCGCAGGCGCACAGCCCCCAGAGCATATCCGCCCACCCAACCTGCGCGAGCTGAAGGACGCGCTGGGCACATTAATTAATGAGCTGCGCATCGTGACGCTCGCGCCCGAGCTGGACGGCGCGCGAGAGGTGATAGAGTTTCTGACGCAGGAAGGCGTTATCGTCTCCATCGGGCACAGCGACGCGACCTACGAGCAGACTGTGCAAGCCATCGAATGGGGCGCGCGCCACGCCACACATACCTTCAACGCCATGCGCCCGTTCCAACATCGCGACCCTGGGCTGGCGGGCGCGGTAATGCTGCACGACGAGCTGACCGCCGAGATTATCTGGGACAATGTGCATACGCATCCCGCAACGGCGCAGCTGCTCATCAAAGCGAAGGGCGCGACGCGCGTGGTGTGCGTCTCGGACGGCGCGACAGGCGTCGGGATGCCCGATGGCTATACCTTCGAGCTGTGGGGACATCGGGCAGTTGTGAAGGAGGGCGCGGCGCGAATGGTCGAAACAGGCGGCTTAGCGGGCAGCATCGTCGCGATGGATGCTTGCCTGCGCCACTGCGCCCAGACGCTGGGGCTGGAAGTCGCCTCGCTGGTGTGCGCGGCGAACCCTGCCCGCGCGCTCGGCTACGAAGCCGATTTGGGCACGCTACGCCCTGGCGCATGCGCCGATTTCCTGTTGTGGAACTCGCACACGCAAAAAGTGGAGTATACTTATATCGACGGCGCGTTGCACGATTCGCCCGCGCTGTCGGCAGGAGTCTCGTAGCCTGCCCCGAAGCATTATCATAGCCCTGAAGGAGGTGCGTGATACCATGTGGAGCGACGAGCAGACCCGTGAGAACTTGATGACCGAGTCGACGGAGGCGACTGAGAGCGTCCTGGAGACCCCCGCGACCGAGCCGACTGCAGAAGCCGTTGTCGAGAATGAGACTGAGGCGATAGCTGCGGCTACCGATGCGCCCGAAAGCGCGCCAGAGGAGGCGACGACGCCTATCGACGATACCCCTGCGGCGCCCGCCGAGCCAGCGCCGCTCGCCGTTGCTGCTGAAGTCACCGCCGCGCCCGCCCCTGCCGACGAAGAACCGCTCTCGATGGACGAAGCCATCGAGCAGAGCTTCCCCTCATTCGAGCCCGGCGAGGTGATTCAAGCAACGGTGGTGCAAGTAGACCGCGACGCCGCATTAGTCGATGTCGGCATGAAGACCGAAGTCAAAATCCCGAAAGAGGAGCTGGCGACGGGCAAAGTCGAATCGGCGGAAGAGGTCGTGCGGGTGGGTGAAACCATCGATGTGAAGGTGATGCGCACGCATGGCGAGGAGGGCACGCCCGTCCTCTCCAAGCGCGAGGCGGATTTCGACAAACTCTGGGCGTCCATCGTTCAGGCATACGAAAACAAAGAGACTCTGGAGGCGATGGTCGAGGACGCGGTCAAGGGCGGCGTCTTGGTCAACATTGGCGTGCGTTGCTTCGTGCCCGCCAGCCAGATTGGACGACGCCTCTCCCCGAGACAACTCGATCGGCTCGTCGGTGAGGTTATCCCCATAAAAATCATCGATGTCGATCATGAGCGGCGTAAGGCGGTCGGCTCGCATAAGCTGGCGGACGAGGAGCTGCGTCGCCAACGCGAGGAGGAAGAACGCAAGCGGCGCGAGCAAGTGTTCGCAAGCCTCAAAGTCGGTCAACGATTCACAGGCGTAGTCAAGCGAATCACGGGCTACGGGGCGTTTGTGGACATCGGCGTCTACGAAGGCTTGCTGCATGTAAGCGAAATCTCGTGGGCGCGCGTGAACGACCCGCGCGAGGTACTTAAAGAGGGCGATGAGATCGAGGTCGTCGTCATTCGCTTAGAGCCAGAAAACGGCAAGGTCGCCCTTAGCCGTCGGCAGGTGATGCCCGACCCGTGGCAAGTGGCTGCCCAGAAATATCGGGAAGGCGACGAGCTGGAAGTGCCCATCACGCGCTTGGCGCGTACGGGGGCGTTCGCCCGCGTCGACGAGGGCGTGGAGGCGTTCCTGCCCTTGTCGGAACTGACCAGCAAGCGCGTCAAAAGCCCAGAAGAGGTCGTCTCGGTCGGCGATGTGGTCAAAGGGCGTATTATCGAACTCGATCCGCGCCGCCGTCGCATGATTATTAGCCTGCGCGCGCCTGAGGAACAACGCGCGGTACAAGAGCATCGCCAACGCGCGGGCGCAAGCAAGGGCAGCGGCTTCACCATCGGCGAGCGACTCTCGTCACAGCTGCAGCAACTGCGCACCGAATCGCAAGAGACGCAAAACTCGCCCGAAAGCAGCAACTCAGCGGCAGGAACCGAGACCGAAGCCGCGAATGATTGATGCAGCGGATTGCCATTACGGGTGGCGTCGCTGAAGGCAAGACGACTGTCTTGCGGATGTTCGAATCGCTCGGCGCCTCAGTGCTTAGCAGCGATTCCGTTGCGGCGACGCTTCTGCTTCCAGGGACGGAAGTATGGGAACAGTTAGTCAGGGAGTTTGGGCAGGCGATTCTCGCGGCGGACGGCGTGCTGGCGCGGGAGCGGCTGGCGACGCTGGCGTTTGGCGACTCTGCCGCGCGGAGACGCTTAAACCGCATTATGCACCCTGCCGTCGTGCGCGCCTTGCAAGCGCAGCTGGACGCCTGCGCGCCGTCGGCGACGCCCCTCTTTATCGAAGTACCCCTGCTCGTGGAAGTCGCGCTGCAGGACTTTTTCGATGCGATTGTAGTGGTACAGGCGACGCCTGCGCTGCAACGCCGACGGCTGCTCGAACGCGGTATGTCGCCCCAGCAGGCGCGACAAATCCTGCGCGCCCAGCTTCCGACGCGATGCAAAACCGCCTTCGCCGATTGGGTCATCCGCACGCACCATCCGCTGGAGCAGGTCGAAGCGCAGGCGCGCCGAATCTGGCGCACGCTTATGCACACCCACCAGGTATACTCACAAGCGCAACGGAATCCGATGTGAGGCGTCAAAATCGGGCAGGAGTATCGCGAATGACGCGGAATCTGACTACGGAAGAGGAGGTTCGAACGCAGTGATACGACGATGGCGATGGTATCTGGCACTGGCGGGGCTTTTACTGACTTGCATAGGCTACGCGCAGGGCGGAACGGGAGCGGTCGAAGACCCCTACCGCGATCGCCCTGGGCGGCATGTGCTGCCGAACGCGACCTACAAGCCGATCCCGCCCCAAAACTACAAGATCGCGCCGCCGCGCGCGCCCCAAGAGAGTAATGTGCGGTGGCGCAAGGACGGACTGTTCGACCCGCAGCGATTCCACCAACAGCTGCGGCAGCAGCAGCAGCGTACCCGCGCCCCACGCTGGGATCGTGACATCACCAACGCCGCGCCCGACGAAATGCACCCCGTCTATAACCCCGGCGCGACGAAGATGTATTTCTCCAGCAACGCGGGCGGCGTGGGACCCGATGGGCGACTCATCAACCCCACCCCACGCTACCGTATCTGGCGCGGCGATTTGGACGATGGATCGCAACTGTACCTGAGCAACTTAACAAACCTTACGCCTATCACGGGCGACACGCCCGATGAGCAGTTCGGAAGCCAGATCCAGCCCGCCATCAACGAGCCTGCCAATATCATTGTCTACGCCAATCGCAGCGCGGCAGGGAGCTACAACATCATCGTGCGCAACCTCACTACACGACAGCGCGTCGTGCTAACCTCCGACAACAACGGTATCACGCAGAACCTCCGACCGACCCTTAGCCCAGGCGGCAACTTGGTGATTTTCTCCTCGAACCGCCTGCTGGCAGGCGAGACGGAAGCCGACCGTCGCTACCGACTCTATGTGGCGCGCACCGACGGACGCCCTTTTGACGACGGCACCTTCTTCCGACGAATCACCTTCCCCGCTCCAGGCGAGAACGATGTGGAGCCTGCGTGGTCGCCTGACGGCAACCGCGTGGCGTTCGCGCGAATCGCCCCCGACAGCTCCAGCTATATCTACATCTTGGACTTCAACACACTGACCGTCGTGCAGTGGACACAGTTTGTCGACGCGAACGGCAACCGCCCGCGCGATCGGCAACCCACTTGGGAGATTCTCGACGACACTCCTTACTTGGTCTTTGCCTCGACGCGCAAGTCAGGGCAGCCCCATCGGTTGGGACTCCCTTCCGACCGCGTCGATGTGACCAACAACATCTACGATATTTACTATATGCCTGCGGCGCAGCCAGAACCGCTTTCGGCGAGTACGACCCTTTCGCTCACCACTGACCCCAGTACGCCTGCCTTGGCGCGTCCAGATGTGCCAGGGGTTGCATTCTTCGTTCCCGCAGCAGGTGCGAAGTATCCCACATCGGCTATCGAAGCGCGCAACCGCGTCGCTTATCACTCCCCGCGCACGCAAGGCGCAGAGGCGCCTGGACCAGGCGTTCACGACCTCTGGGAAACGGCAGTGTTCGACCGAACGCCGCCGCTGATGGAGATCCTGCCTGTCGTCCGTCCGAAGGAGATGTTCCCTGGCGATACTGTCGAAATCAAGGTGCGCGTGCTTGACCTGCAAAGCGGTGTCGACTTCGTGCGCGTGCAGTTCAAGGACCCCGACAGCGCGGAACAAGACGC
>Ga0308415_1000912_pt1 | contig 13113 bp, 15 predicted proteins | sample HotsprSampleOS55_FD_203465 | JGI IMG/M metagenome (GOLD analysis project Ga0308415, IMG submission 203465) | Hot spring phototrophic mat microbial communities from Octopus Spring, Yellowstone National Park, Wyoming, United States - 20090730_OS55 ... | reverse complement strand
GCGACTTTGACTACGACGCCGACAGCGCGGACGTCTGGCAGCGCGCTGCGCGCTGGGCGGTCGCCAACGGCGACAATCCCCGACTACGCATCGCCGTCTGCGGCTACAACGACGCGGAAAGCGACGCACTGTTCCCGCAGACGTGGACGCGGTTCGTCTGGCGACGCAGCGGATTAGGTCAGAATAAAGAAAAAGAATGCATCTGGTTCAGCCCGCATTGCGGGGGAGGAGGCGGCAATGATTGACGATAATCCGTTCATCTTCGCACCGCACAGCATTCGCGCCGAAACCTTTCGCCGAGTGTTGCGCACCGCGCGCAGCCCGGCGTTCTTCGAGGTCGAGGCGTTGTTGGCGACGCTAGACTACTGGGAAGCGGATCGCGCTATCGCGCTGGCGTTCTTCGCGAAAGAAAGCAGCTACGGTCTGCGCGGCGTCGCGGTGCGCACGCGTAATTGGGGCAATCTCCGGCGCGGCAAGCGGATGATCGGGCAGACCCCGCACCCGTTCGCAGTCTACGCGAACTGGACAGACAGTCTCAACGACTGGTGCGAGTTGCTCAAAGAGCACTACTGCAAGCGACGCGGATTATGTCGCTTGCGGCAGGTGCTGCCGCGCTACGCACCGTCTTCGGACGGCAACAACCCGGAACGCTACGCAGACTTCGTCGTAGCGATCATCCGGCGCTGGCAGAGGGAGGAGCAACGAGATGGACATAGTTGAAATGCTTCAACTGTTGGCAGCGGGGCACAACGGACTGACCGCAATCGACTACGTCTGGAACGCAGTCTTCGGCGCAATCGGCGCAGCGACGGCGTATCTCGCGGACACCAACGGCGAAGTGTTTCTCCCGCGCTACGACCGCGAGCAGCACAGCGTTGAACTCGGCGCGCTGGGGCGCGTACTCGTCGGTGCGGGGGCTGGGGTGCTGGTCGGGTATTCCGGCTATGTCCCATTCATCGCAGGCGTCGTCGCGCCGACGCTGCTCCCGCTGCTGATTGACAAAATTGCCGGGTTCGCGGGGAGGGAGCGAAAATGAAACTCGAGGTGTTGCTGATGATCAGCGCGTTCGCGTTCGCGTTCGTTCATCCAGACGCAGCGCAAGTCGCGGCGACAGCGGTTGTGTTGCTGCTGGTGACTCGCATTGAGCGGGGGCGACGGGCGAGGAAAAAGAAAAGCGCCCCAGTCGTTCGCTGAGGCGCGAAGAAGATAACGAAGGTTAGTAACGCTGGATGTTGGTAATGAGTTCGATCATCGCTTGAATCGGGGTGTCGCCCTGACCGCGACGCAGTCGATGTCTGCGGCCGATCTCTATGAACGAGTCGGCGAACCAGACTCCGAAGTCGTTTTTCCAAATTTCAACATCGACTACGGTGAAACCTCGGAAGAGGGCAACAACCAGAGCGCCGAGCCGGTGCCAATCTGGCTCGGGGAGGTGAGACCCGATCAGAAGTTCATAATTCAGCGGACGGATGATGTCTTTGTTCGTTGCGGGCGTCTTTTCAGAGCGAGACACGACCCGCATCAATTCGGAATACTCCTTGAACCGTTCGACTTTTACCGAAATGACCATTTCTCTTACCTCCTTTTCGATATAGATGATTGTCACACGCATACTCTACCACACACCCGCCGGTTTGTCAAGTGTCAAATCTCAACCAAAATCCCACCGAAAGCCCTTGACAGATAGGAACTTGTGTGCTAGGCTAACGACCGGCGTAGTAGACGCCGACTTAGACGAGGAGAAAGGAGCCTATGTCCATCTCATTTGCAGATTACCTCGACTTGCTCTACGGCGACGATACCGCCGCCTATACGACCGTCAGCGTCAAGTTGACCGACGGTCGCTTTGTCTGCCAGACATTCTCGTTGTCGCAGCGCGCCGAGATCGTCAAGCACATCGAGCGTCATCTCGCATACGACATCTACATCAAACGCGCTTCCCAGTTTATAAAGCCGGATCGCGGCTCATCGGGAACCGCCGAAATCGCCTACTACCAGCGCGTCATCACCGCAGACATCGATATACAGTCTGAAGCCCACAAAGCCAAGACACTTCCAACGTCGAAAGACGACGCGCTGAAACTCCTCACCGAGAGCGGCTTGCCGGAGCCGACATTGATCGTCCACACCGGCAACGGCTTGATGCCGATGTGGATTCTGCGCGAGCCGCAGTGGGTCTACTACGTCGCCCCGATCCAAACAGGCGTCGAAGCGCAACTGCGCATCGCCGCCGCGCGGTACGGCTGGACGCTCGACAACACCAGCGACGCAGCGCGGTCGATTCGCGTCATCGGCAGCTACAACTGGAAGCAGCGTCCGCAGAAGAAGCCGGTCACAATCATTCGCAACAGCGACCGCTACTATGACCTGAGCGACTTCGCTGCGTTCGCCCGTCGCCCGCTGCTCGCACCGCGTCGCGTCAACGGGAAGGCGACACGGGAGACGATCGAAACGCTGCTGCGCTACATCCCCGGCGACGGACTAGAGTACAACCGCTGGCTCGCGGCGGTCTGGGCGATCCAGTCCGCGCTGCCGGAAGACGTCGCGACTGAGGTTTTGGATCGGTGGACATACGACTGGGAGAAGCACCGGAAGCCCGATCACGTCGAGAGCAACATCGGGGTGTTGATCAACCTCGCCCGCGAGCACGGGTTCGAGGGGACGATCCCCGGCGTGCGCGGCGGGTACGTCGTCTCGCCGGAATTGCCCGACGCGATGAAGATCAATCAGCGTTATCTGGATATCGAGATTGACCCGGACGACGACTATCCGAACATCGTCGTCGTCAAGTCGCCGAAGGGCACCGGGAAGACGCAGTGGCTGGCGGAAGCTGCGAAGTGCTACCGGCGCGTGCTGTCAGTCGGACATCGCGTCTCGCTCGTGCGTCAGAGCGCGGCGCGGCTCGGCCTGACGCCGTACTACGAAGACGGGAAGTGGATTACCAACGCACCGCGCGTCGCTACCACCATCCACAGTCTCGACAAAATCGAAACAGACGCGCCCTACGATCTCGTGATCATCGATGAGATAGAGCAAGTGCTGAAAGCGATCGTCAACGACCGCAACCTGAAAAGCCGCAAGGTCTCCGCGGTCGGGGCGTTGATGGAGCATCTGCGCAAGGCGCGGCTCATCATTTTCGCCGACGCCGATGTAGGAGAAGCGACGCTGACGTTCATTCAGTCTGCGTTTCCTGACCAGCCGATAGCCTACGTCGAGAACGAATACGCACACCGCGCAATCGACCATCTCGTACTGCTGCCATCGCCGGAAGACGTACTCCAGAAGTCATTGGAGTGGTACGACCCCAACGAGTGCAAAATCGCGCTTGCGTGCAACACCCGCGCCGACGCCGACCGCGCGGAATTGTTCTACCGCCAGGCTTTGCCGAACGCGCGAATACTGAAGATTACATCTGAAACAAGCGAGAATAACAACGAGACGCTTGAGCGCATCAACGATATTCTACGAGACGTCGACATCTTCATTTATTCGCCGTCCGTCGGGACGGGGGTCTCCATCGACGTCGAAGGCTTCGCGCTGTTCGGCATCGCACGCAACGGCGTCGGCGTCGGCGACGTTGACGATTTTCGTCAGCAGCTGGGGCGCATCCGCAACCCGCTCGAGCGAGAGATCAACGTGTACGTCGAAACCAAACGAATGAACGAGCCGACTTCGCCCGACGCCTACCGCGATCTCGTCAAACTGCGCGAACTGGAAACCGATTTCCGCATCTCCCGCGCGTCAGGAACAGCGGAACCGGCGACGGAATGGGATCGCGTCTACCTCGATCTGTACTGCGTCGTCAAAGCGAAGACGGCTGCGCAGAAGAACAACTTTTTTGAAAACCTTGTCGGCGCGTATGCGGCTGAAGGCGTCGAGGTCTGGGACGACCGCGATCAGCCGCTGCTGCCGCGCGAACGACGTCGGGAACTGGCGAAGAGACTGCGCGAGCAGAGGGAAGCGCAGGAGCGCGCCCGCGCCGAGCGCATCGCCAACGCGCCCGCGCCGGATGACGCGCGGACAGCGGAAGAGAAGCGCGACGCGGAACGTAAAGTCGAACTTCAGGAGCGCTACGGCATCGACGTCGACGCCGAACTTGTGCTCGACGACGAACGCGGCGCATACGCGCAAGCGCAGCGATTCGCGTCGGTCGAGAACGCGGAAATCGCAAAGGCGCTGGACGAGACGGAAGCGACGCGTCGATTCAGCGCAGACCGCAACCTGTTCGCGCTGTTCGCGTTCTGGTTCAATACGCTCCTCGCTGCGCTGCGTCTGCGACTGGAAGAGGGAGCGGAGATTGCAATCACCGAAGAATTTATTGACCTCGTCGAGCGCAACCAACTGATCATCCAAGCCGCGCTGGGGATCAAGGTGCGCGAAGACTTCCGCCGGAAGCCGATGTCGTTCATCGGCGCGCTCTTCCAGCGGATCGGCGTCGGCATCGAAGGGAAACAGCGGCGGGTAGACGGCGGGAAGCGGGTGCGCGTCTACCGGCTCGTTAACGTCGAACGTGCGCGCCTGCGCGCAACGGGCATCCGCAAGCGACACGCAGAGCGGAACGTCCCGACGTTCGCGTTCTTAGGATCAGCGGCAAAGACAGACTTGACAGCTGTCACAACACGGCATATAAATAAAAGAAAGACAGCTGTCGTGACGGCTGTCATCTAAGCGCCGGGGCCGCGGCTGGAGGGAGCGATGTTGAGGTCATTCGAAGAGCAAGCTGCATTTGGACTGCCGTATGAGCGCGTGATTGCACAAACGGCCGCGACGCTGCTCTATCCGCACCGCCTGGGGCTTGAACTAGTGCGGTTGAATGAGTATGCGTCGTTGGATTTTCTGCTGCTCGACAACGGTCAGCCGATTGCGGCGCTTGAAGTTAAGCGTCGTTCGGTGCGCTCTGACACGTACCGCACGACGATTCTTCCGCAGTCCGTCGTTGACGCGGCGCGTCGCTTGACAATCCCCGTCTATGCTGCTATTCTCTTCAGCGACGGACTGGCAGTATTCAACGTGCTGAGCACGCCGTCGCGCGTGCGCTGGCTGCGTACGCGACGCGGGACGCTGCGAAAGCACCGCGAGTACGACATTAGGGAAAGGGTGGTGAGAGTTGAAGCAGTACATCAACGACCGCGAGGCTGCGATACGCGCAGTCGATACGCTGCGTGAACACGAGACGCTCGCGTTCGACATTGAGACGCAGCCGCTCTTTCGCTACCCGAAAGAGCGGACGAAGACGGCGTATCGCGCGTACTTCGCGTACCTCAAGCGCAACCGCTGGGGTCTGACGTTTGACCCCGATCCCGACGACCTTCCCGACCCGCTGCCCCCTCCCGTCGATCACGTCGCTGAGGCGCAGCGGCTGCAGCGGCTCCTCGCCGAGGCTCGCGCGAAGACGCGCGGGAAGACGACGGCTAATCGGCGCATCAGCGATCTGGAGAGCGCGCTTGATGCGCTCGAAGACGAACTTGCGCCGGTTTGGGTAATGCGACACGTCGCGTCGCTGCTGGCGAACGAGACGTACGCCAACGACCCGGTGCGTCCTGGTCTTGACCCGCGCACGTCGCGGATTTTCTTGATGCAGTTCGCAACGCCGGACGGCGACGCCTACTGCTTCAACGCGCGGCGCGTCGGGCTGGATGTCTTTCTCCCGATCTTCGAGCGCGTGCCGCTGGTCGGCGCGAACCTGACGTTTGATGTGCAGTTCGTGCTGCACAACGTCGGGATTTTTCCACGCGTCGCGTGGGATGTGGTGGTTGCCGACCGCGTCATCACGCTTGGTCTCGACGTTCCTCATTCGCTTGCAGCGGTAACCGAACGCTGGATCGGTGAGAAGTTGGACAAAAGCGTGCGCGAGACGTTTGCCAACCCGCACGCGCTTGAGCCGAACCCGGTGCAGGTCGAGTACGCGCTGAAAGATGTCGAGGTTCTCTTTGCGATCCAACACCGCCAGCAACAGCGCGCGGAAGCGTTGGGTGTTCTGGACGCAGTGCGGTTGTTCATCAGTCTCGTCGTTCCGACCGCAGCGATCGAGTATTGCGGGCTGCGCATCGACGCCGTCCGCTGGAACGAACTGGCGGACGAGGCGGAGCGGCGGCTGCGCGCTGCTTCTGAGCAGTTCGCAGAGTACTTGGGGATCGAACCGAACGAGTTGACGAAGCGCGAACTGGTCAAAACTGCGGCGAAGATGCGCGGGGTTGACATCAACTCGCTGGACAAACAAGAACTCGGCGAGGTTGAGCGCGAGTACGAAGACGACCCGGAGAAGCGACGCTTCTTCGAGTTGTACCGCGTCTGGTCGCACTGGCAGAAGCGCGTGACGACGTACGGTCGGTCGTTCCTCGCGCATATCCACCCGCTCACCGATCGCATCCACCCGCACCTCAAGATCGCGGGTGCGGACACCGGACGGTTCGCTTGCGGCGAACCCAATCTGCTGAACATCCCGCGCGGCGAGGGGGACGATCTCGACTACCGAAGCGCGTTTCTCGCGCCGGAGGGGTATGTGTTCGTCAACGCCGACTACGCTGCGATGGAGCAGCGCATCGCCGCCGATCTCTCGGAAGACCCCGCACTGCTGGCGTTGTTCCGCGCCGGGGGCGACAACCACAGCGTGACCGCCGCGTTGATGTTCCACATCCGGCGCGGGGACGTTGACGAACCGACACTGACAACGCTGACGTTTCAGCATCAGCCGGTCGAAGGGTACGTTATTCCGGCGGCGTGGGACGCCCGGCGAACGGTGCAGTTTGTGTTGGAGAGCGGGTTAGCCGACATCATCGGTAAGAAGTATAAGAAGTCAACGCGCCAAGTCGCAAAGACGGTCGCGTTTTTGTACTTCTACGGCGGCACTCCCGTCGGGCTGGCGAAGAAGTTGCATATTACAACTGACGAAGCGGCGCAATTCTTCCGAGACTTTAGGGCGGTGTATCCGGTGTTGTCGAATTGGTTTGCGGACGCCGCCCGCGCGCCGTTCGAGCAGTCCGCCAGGCGCGCTGACGGTTCGACCGCTGGGTACGTTTCGACCTACGCCGGTCTGCGCCGCTGGTTCACGCTGCCGAAACCCGCAGTCAGTCGCGCTGACGAAAAGCGCGTCTGGCGCGAGCGCGGCGCGATTCAGCGCCAGGCGATGAATTTCCCTTGTCAAGGAGGTAACGCGGTCGTTATGGCGCAAGCGATGTCAGACTCCTTCCGTCTCTGCGCGCCGCGCGAGGGCGAGGTTGAGGCGACGTTAGGGATCGAACGAATGATCGTTGCGCCGATTTATGACGAAGCCCTCGCTATCGTACCCGAAACGCTTACAGAAGCGGAGGCGCAGCGCTGGCTGGAGCAAACGATGCTCAACGCGGCGCGGCGGTATATGACGCAGTGTCCGCCCGCGGTCGAGGCGAATCCTATTTCTAAGAACTGGAGGAAATACTGAAATGAACACCTTTTTCGGAGTCCAAATCCAAAAACCGCAACCGCTCGTTGACGCCATCCGCGGCGTCGTTGCCGCGAAGCGCAGACCGGTCGCGGCGCGGGATCGGGTGTACGCGAGCGAGATTTCGGCGTGCGACCGGCGCATCACATTCGCGCTGCTCGGCTGCGAGCCGGACGCGCTTCGTGAAGACAATCCGTCGGCGCTGATCGGCGATGCGATTCACGCGCATCTTGAGGAGTTGTTGATGGAGTCGTTCCCCGGTCGCGTTGAGACGGAAGTGCGGGTCGTCAGCGGCGCGGTGTCGGGGCGGATTGACGCACTGCTGATGGAAGACGACAACACGCTGACGGTGATCGACATCAAAACCGTCAGCGCGAAAGAGTGGGCGACGCGATCGAAGATGAACGAGTACGTTGACCAGATCAGCGTCTACGCCGCGCTGGTCGAGGCGCAGACCGGCGTGGTGCTGCTGGTCAATCGCGACACCGGCGAGATGGAGGAATTGCGCTTCGAGATCGACCGCGCCCGCGCCGAGGCGCTGCTCTATAAGGCGCTGCGACTGCAATCGCTGGCGCTGGAGGGGTACATCGCCGAGGCGGTCGCTTGGGGCACAGAGGAATGCCGGTGGTGTCCGTTCCGAAAACGGTGTGAGCCGCTTGACAAAACGGGTGTTCTGGAGTATACTGCGGACTAAGGCGATTGTGCCTGAGTGATAGAAAGGAATGGAGGTATGTTCAAGGAACTGATCAACCACAACGGAAACGGGCGAGAGCGCCCGGAACTCAACGGCGCGTACATCGGGCGGTTTTTGGGTGTCAAAGAGCGCCAACGCCCGACGTTCGAGACCCGCAACGACCCCGAGCCGACGTTCGAAGACGTTTTCGTCTTCGAGTTCGAGGTAGAGGACGATGACGGGAACCCGCTGCGCGTCTCAAAGTGGGTGCGCAAACCCACGCGGTTGACACATCCGAGCAAGAACGGAAAAGTCACCAATCTGTATCGGGTTCTCGCTGCGCTCTACGGCGTCGCACAGATGACCGACGCGCAACTAGAGCGCGCAGAGGAATTCGTTGAGAACGAGGCGATTGGGCGCGAGTATCAACTCACCCTGGAGACGAAACCCTCCGGGTGGGTTGAGATCGTCCACATCGCCCCCGTCCGTAAGGCGCGCAACCGGAAGAAAGAAGAAGATGAAGAAGTCCCGTTCTGAACCTCGCTGGAAAAGAAAGGAGCGCGAAGCACTCAAAGCCTTGCAAGCACTGTTTGGACGGGTGAGCGATCCAGCGCTTGCCCGTCTTTTAACGCCGACAGGTCGCGTAGGGCATCTCACGCGCTTCGGCGTTGACGGATTCGTTGGGAACAACCCCGGATTTGCAGTTGAAGTGAAAGCGAGGAAACGAATGCTGACGAAGCCGACGATTGACGCACTGTTGCAAACAGTCGACCGCGCAGCGCGGTTCGACCGTATCCCGCTGTTTGTTGTTGTGCTCGGGGATGATGTCCCCGCGCGTACCGAAAACGGCGCGCGGGTGGACCGCGAGTGGGTAATGATGCCTCGACGAGCTTTAGAAGAGCTCGTCGGGAAGGAGCGAGCGAATGAGTGATGTGGAAGAACGCTTTATGCGCTGGCGCACGAGACTGCCGCCGGACGCTCCGTTCGATGCCGAAGCGCGGGCGTTGGCAATTCGCGCGCTGGCGGATCGGGAGGCGTTGGCGGAATATTTGCTTGAACACGAGTGCGCGCCGTCGCTGCTCGGCGAATTCATCTTTCAGCATTGGAGCAGCGCAGTCAACGATGCGCCAGAGAGCGCGGCGCGCCGTCTGACTGACCGGGTGATGCAGGCGCTGGAGCGGATCGAAGACAATTTCGACCGACACGCGGCGTCGCGACGGTTCCAGATCGGGCTTGTTCCGTCGGCGCGCACGCTGCGATTGATATGCAAGGAGATCAACGATGCGAGATGACGATCTGCACGCAGCGATGCGCTTCTTCGCAGAACGCCTGCGCGGCGCAGAAGCAGACGAAACGCGGCTGCGGCGCTGGACGCGCCACAAGCTGCGCAACGACGCGCAGGCGGTCGCGGAATTGATGCTGACGGTCGGATACAGACCGACGTTTATTCGCTACTTTCTACGGTACCACATCCGAGCAGTCGATCCGGAAACGGACAGCGAGGATGTGGTCCTCGTCGTCGCTGACTTGCACGCGGCGGCGAAGCGGCTGAAGCAGCCGTACCGCGATCTTGCGGCGGTCTGTCTGAAGTGGGGATACGTGCACGAGACGGTTGTTCAGATGTTAGCAAAGATACTGGAAAGGAAGCAGTGAAATGTGGTGGAAGATCGAGGAAGTTCCGCATCAAGAACTTGAAGACTGGGCGAACGCAGTCGGCTGTTTTGAGCGCGCTGCGAAGCGTGACGTCGCGGTGCGCGCAGCAGGCGCGTTCGTCATCTACGATCTAGACGGGAAATTAGGCTACGTCGCCGGTCGTGAAGCGCCGGAGGGGGCGTATCTTGTTGAGCGATGGGTGCGCGGCAAGAGGGGGTGGACGTTGTATGAGTGAGATTATTTCTTGGGTAGTTGCCGCGGGCGTCATCTTTGCACTCGTCAACAGCAACGCTGCGGACGGAATCCTTAGCGCGCTCGACCTCAGCGACAACCTGCGCCGAGCGGTCGACTGGGCGCGCGGGGTGCGGGGCGTTCCGGCGCTCGTAGCGGCGATTTGTTTCTTCATTATGGCATATGTCTTCGGCGCACTCGCGTACCGCTACGATCTCGTGCCGACGTGGCGATTCATTCAGCCGATCGCTGCCGACGTGCTGTCCACCGGCGCGGAATGGCTGACGCTGTTTGCGCTGTTTCTGACGCTGCTTCCGACGCTCATCGAGCTTGCGACAGTCGGGCTGGTGCAGCGGGACATCAAGACGCTCCAGTGGATGGTGTACTTCTTCATCTTCTTCGATCTTGTGACAGACTACAAGGAAGCCGTCGCGCTCGTTGAGACGTGGCGGCGCAACGGACTGTTCGCCCCGCTGCCTGACGCGCTCGAGGGCGCAGCGGCGGTGATGGCGAAGATCGGCTGGACGTTCGCAGCTTCGTTCGCGTTTGAGTTTCTCACTATTCTCTGCGCGGTGACAGCGCTGCTGCTTGCCGCGAACGTGCGCGCGTCCGCCAGCGGGGGAGGCGGGCGATGAGCGTCAGCGGGAAAACAGTTTTCTTGATGCTGTTCGCCGTCGCGGTCGCGTTCAGCGTTGATCCAGTACTCGGCGTGATGGCGTTCACTGCGATGATGGCGGCGACGAACCGCGATGCGGTCGTGCGCGCGTATCACGCGCTGAACGACGCGGCGTACCGGCTTGAACGGCAGCTCGAACAGCGCGGCTGGCTGTTGCACGCGCCGTCGACAGCGGACGGCGAAGCGGCGGATGACGCTGTCACAACACCGCGTATAAATAAAAGAGAAGATGATGTTGTGACGCCTGACGAAAACGCGGACGCGCCGACTCCCGGCGCTGACGTCGCAGCAGCAGCGGCTGTCACAACGCCAGCTGTCACAACATCAACAGCTGTCACAACACCGCATATAAATAAAAGAAACGAAAGTGTTGTGACGCTCCCCTCTCCCTCGCTGTTCAACCCATCCGACCCGCGTCCGGCGCGGTTCGCCGTTCCGCTGGGGCGAGACCAGACCGGAACGTTTCGCTGGCTTGACTTCGAACGCGACGCGCTCCACATCGGGCTGTACGGGACCAGCGGCTGCGGCAAGGACCATCTGTTGCGGCTGTGGTTCACTGCGCTGCTCAACGAGCGCGGTGTACAATGGGCGATCTTGGACGGTAAAGGAGACTGGCTGACGCCGAACATCGCCCGGCTGCCGCAGATGTTGTTCCCTCCCGCGGGCGGTTACGGCGACGAGGGACAGCAGCGGATACTGAGTGCAATCGGTGCAATCAACGAGGAGGCGAAGCGTCGGTTCGGGCTGCTGCTCGGCGCAGGCGTGCGCAGCGTCGAGGAGTACAACCGAACCGCGTCCGACCCGCTGCCGTTGCTGATCGTCCTCGCAACCGACATCATCGATGTGGTTGACGAGACGGAACGACTGCTTATCGCGCTGGTCAGCAAAGCGCGGGCGTTGGGGATCAGAGTGATTGTGTCGATGCAGACGCCCACCGGCAAGCGGTTGGAGTGGCGGATGAATCTGTCAACTCTCATCTCCGGCGCGCTGGTGGACGGGAGCCAGGACGCGCCCGCGCTTGGCGTGCGCGACCCGAAGGCGCTGCTGTATCGCCCGTCGCAGCTGCCGCCCCCGCCGGGCGAGCGCGGGGTGTTTGCGGTGCGTCACAACAACGAGCAGTTCCTCATCCGCACGCCAGCGTTGGTCGGCGACTTCGACGCGCTCGTCAACGCGCGCAACGATGCGGCGTTGTTGGAAGCGTTGTTGTTCAACGCTGTCACAACACTGCATAGAAATAAAAGAGAAGACAGTGTTGTGACGGCTGAGGCTGCGACTGCTGCCGCAGCCCCCGTCCCAGCGCATCAGCAAGCCGCGGGACGGAACGAAGGGGTTCATTTGGCGTCAACAAGCCCGGGGACGGGGGCTGACCCGTCCCAAGGCGTCAGCAAGCCGCGGGACGAAATTGTACCGTCCCAAGGCTTTCTGATGCCCGGGGACGGGGGCGGACCCGTCCCAAGGCTTTCTGATGCTCTGGGACGGAACGCATCCGTCCCCGTCCCCAACCGTCCCGAACCCGCGAAAAGCGCCGAAATTGGGGGTTTTGGGGGGTTTTATGAGTGCGGGGACGGGGACGAAATCACATCGTCCCGCGGCTTTGTGATGCCGCAAAGCGTCTCCAGCCCCGTCCCAGAGCGTCAGCAAGCCTTGGGACGGACTGAAGAGACGGATAGGGCTTCAGAAAGCCTTGGGACGGACGTCGATCCGTCCCCGACGGACGGAGAAGACGCGCTGCTCGCAGCGCTGGCGGCGCTCCAGCGCGCGGGGGTCAGTCGAGAGCAGGCGCGGGCGCTAGGCGCGCGGTTCCGCAACGACGACTGGGCGCGAGCGGCGCGGTTGAGGAGTGAAGACTGAAAGGAGAAGAGAAGATGGCGACGATCATCTCATACGGCGGAGGCGTGCAAAGCACAGCGCTGGTCGTACTGGCGATGCAGTGCGGGTGGCGGATTGACGAGATTGTTCACGTCGATCTGCTGGACGCAGAGTCGCCTGCAACACGCGAGTACGTCAAATACTTCGCGGGTTGGCTGCGAGAGGCGCATCAACGCGACATCACAATCCTCCAGCGTGACCTGTACGGTGATATGCTAGCGAATCCGTCGTTCACGCCTGCGCCTTGGCGCGCACGAGACGGCTCGTTTATGCTCAAGCGCCAATGCACACGGCAGTACAAGGTGGAACCGATCCGACGCTATCTGTACGACAAGTACCGACGCGAGAAGATACAACTTATGCTGGGGATCAGCGTTGACGAGTTCCACCGTATGCGCGATTCCGGTTCTGCGCGCATCGAAAACGTTTACCCGCTCGTTGATGAGCGCCTTACCCGCAACGACTGCCGCGCGATCCTCGAACGCGCCGGACTTGCAACACCGCCGAAGTCGTCGTGCTGGTTCTGCCCGTACCGCAGCGTCCGCAGCCAGGCGGGACTGCTCAGACAATATCCGACGCTGCGCAAGATGG
>Ga0308415_1000910_pt1 | contig 13117 bp, 8 predicted proteins | sample HotsprSampleOS55_FD_203465 | JGI IMG/M metagenome (GOLD analysis project Ga0308415, IMG submission 203465) | Hot spring phototrophic mat microbial communities from Octopus Spring, Yellowstone National Park, Wyoming, United States - 20090730_OS55 ... | reverse complement strand
GAACTTCCCGTGCTCGCGCCCCACCGCGACCACGGTTTCCCAGCCGCCAGGGATCCCCTGCCACAACAGCACCGCCGCCGTGGTCGCCCCCACCAGGTAGACCGCCCACTGTATGACATCGGTCCAAATCACCGCCCGCATCCCGCCCATCCAGGTGTACAACACGGTGACCGCCCCCAAAATCAGTATGGCCGTGGCATCGCTCCAAGGAACCAGTGCTACCAAAACCAGGGCCGTGGCCATCAACCGCACTCCGTCGGCCAGCGATCGGGTGATCAGAAAAAGGACCGATGCCGTCTGGCGCACCGTGCGATTGAATCGCTGTTCCAGCAGTTGATAGACGGTCAGCAGTTCCCCCCGAAAATACGCCGGCAGCAGGCACCCTACCACCACCAGCCGCCCCAGCAGGGAACCCAACACAAACGACAGGAAGGTGAAATTGCCCCCCTCGCCACGGCTGTTGGCCGCAAAGGCGAAGGCCGGCACGCTGATGAAGGTGACGGTGGAAGTTTCGGTGGCCACGATGGACGCCAGCACGGCCGCCCAAGGCACGCTGCGTCCACCCAAAAAGTAATCGCGCACGTCGCGCTGGCGCCGACCACAGGCCCAGCCCACGCCCAGCACGCCGGCCATGTACAAAATGCAAAGGGCCAGATCCAATGTGTCCAACCTTGGGGCCTCCCATTTGCGGTGGCCCGGCCCTGAGGGCCGCCCAAGCCCGGAAGGGCCAAACCGCTCTACGGTTCTACTGGCAGTCTCCCAGAGGCCTAAAGGCCCGGCCCGTTCATAGCAATTGGCCCTGGGCCTGTTCCTGCAACAATGCTTCGACCAGTCGAGGACTGCGCTGGCGGCGACGTTCCATGATCTGCTTGTCCAGGTTCGGATCGTACGGGACTGGATAGTCGCCGTTGTAACAGGCTAGGCAGAGACTGTCCTGCGTCCGGCGGATGGCCTGCACCATGCCCTCCAGAGACAGGTACCGGACCGAATCCGCCTTCAAATACTGGCGGATCTCTTCCAAGCTGTGGTTGGCGGCCATCAGCTTGCTCCGGTCAGGGAAATCGATCCCGTAGACGCACGGGTTCATGTGGGGCGGGCAACTGACACGAACGTGTACCTCACGGGCCCCCGCCTCTTTTAACGTGTTGACGCGCGCGCGGCAGGTGGTGCCTCGCACGATCGAATCATCCACCACCACCACGCGTTTGCCCCGCACCAGTTCCCCGATCAGATTCAACTTTACCCGTACGTTGAAGTCCCGGATGAGCTGCGTGGGTTGCAGGAAACTGCGCCCTACGTAGTGGTTGCGGACAAAGGCCATCTCGAACGGAATCCCGGATTCCAGCGCATAACCCAGGGCCGCCGAATTGCCGCTGTCCGGCACCGGGATGACCAGATCCGCGTCGACCGGATGTTCCCGCGCCAGTTGTCGGCCCATTTCCACGCGAGCCAGATGCACATTGCGCCCTTCCAACTGGCTGTCCGGGCGCGCGAAATACACGTACTCGAACACACAGAACGCCCGACGTCGATGCTCCGGGAAGGCCTGCAGACTCAACAGACCGCCCTCGCGCAGAATGAGAATTTCGCCCGGTTGAATGTCCCGCTCGAAGCGCGCATGGATCAGATCGAAGGCACAGGTCTCACTGGAGACCACCCAGGCATCGTCCACCCGGCCGAGCGACAGCGGTCGGAAGCCGTGCGGGTCGCGCACCGCGATGATCTCCGTCTCGGTCATGATCAGCAACGAGAACGCGCCCTGGATGCGCCGGATGGCTTCCACCAGCGTGTTGGTCGAGCCATTGCAGCGGGGCTGAGCCAGCAGGTGCAGCACAATTTCGCTGTCCACCGTGGTTTGAAAGATCGAGCCGGCCGCTTCCAGCTCATCGCGCAACGCGGCTGCGTTGGTCAGGTTGCCGTTGTGAGCCACGGCGATCTGTCCGCGCGCGCAGTCCACGGTCAGCGGTTGAGCGTTGCGGAAATGGGACGAACCGGTCGTCGAATAGCGTGTGTGGCCGATGGCCAGGTGCCCTGTCAACGATTGCAACGTAGCCGCGTCGAACACTTGGGGCACCAGGCCCATCCCTTTGTGAACCCGGAACTGGCGGCCATCCGACACAACGATCCCGGCGCTCTCCTGACCGCGATGTTGCAGTGCAAAGAGACCGTAATAGGTCAGTTCGGCAGCCTTTGGATGGCCAAAAACACCGAACACACCGCAATAATGTTTGGGATACGGTTGCATCGCCGCCTGCGTGAAGCGCCTTTATGACACCAAAGGTCGGCACCTTACGCAAGTGTGAATCCAATCCGCTCCGAGCGCAAATCGAACCTCCGTGGGCGGGCAGTCGGCATTGGCCGCGACGCCGATCGGCTCTTCTCCTTGGAAGGCCGGTATGGCAGGCCGCGAATGAGGGGGCCCGTCTTTGGAGGGCAAGGGCTGGCCCCTTCGTGGTTGCGAGCTTGACGCGTCGTGGGCGAGTCAAGGGATTTGGAGCCGGTAGAAGCGGGCGCTGGGCTCGTTGGGCCACGGCAGCTGCACCTCATAACGGCCTTGGGAATCGAATCGACCGACGTACACGACCTCCCACTCGGACAGCGGCAGGGCCACATTGCCGCTGCTCAGGACCCGGAACGTGCCCTCTGGCGAGCCGCCCGAACCGAGGAGGAGCAGACCCTCCGCCGTGCGGCCGATGTGGTCGATCTGCGGGGGATGGAGAGTGCCCGCCACGGCCAGGATCCCTGCTGTAGCTAGCCGGCTCGTGTCCCAAGCCAGGCCAGTGGGCAACTCGGGCAGCACGAGCTCTTGGAACTGGCCGGAATATTGGCCATTGCCCGAGACAAAGAGGGTAAAGGTTGTGCCTCCTGCAGGTGGGCCACTGCGCAGCGAAACCACCAGGCGGCCTCCGAAACTCAACCCGCCATTGAGCGTGCGCACCTGGTCGGCTGTTTGCGTTTGGCCGTCCACCGCCATGAGCGTAATGCCGCCCAGGACTGCGTTGCCAGTGACGGTAAGGGTGCCCATACCGTCTTCGCCCGGGCTGACTTGGGCCGTGGCCGAGCAGACCAAATGGCCAGCGAGCAAGCCGTTGCCGGCCAACACTTGGCCCTCTGTGAGGGTCAGGGTAGCATCCCAACGGTTGGTCACGCTCAGGGTGGCACCGGAGCTGATCACCAGAGGGCTGGAAGCTGACAGCCCGGCATTGTCCACCAGGGCCAGGGTTCCGCTGCGGATCCAAGTGGGCCCGGTGTAGCTGTTGGCCGCTCGGAGGTACAGGGTCGCTCCCCCCTCCTTGTTGAGTCCGCCGGGCCCGCTCAGCTCGTTGGTCAACGCCAGCCACGTACCACCGACGGTGATGGTGATGTTGCCCAGCAGTTGAATTGGCCCACCGAAGGCATTGGTGCCGCTGGCATTGTTGATCCGGCCACCGGCTCGCAGGATCAAAGGCTTGGTCAGGACATTGGAAACTTGGTAGAACTGCAACACGGCATTGGAGAACACGGTGAGCGGCTTGGTGTCATCACCCAGCGTCGTCCAACGCTCGACCGCTAAGGTGCCTTCCTGGATTTCGATTTCGCCCAGAGCCGGATCCACCTGGACTCCAACCAGGGCGACCGTGTTGGTGCCTCGTTTGGTGAGTTAGAAAGCTTGGCCGCCGGTCAGCAGCCAAGCATTGGCTGCTGTGGCGGGTTCGGAGCGCAGATCCCAGCGGCTTGTGCCGCCGAAGGTTGTGTTCCCGACCAGGGTTACAAATCTTAGGTTCGGTCCCACGAACGTCGGGTCGCCACTGGTGTTGACGATGGCGCCCTGACCGTCCACACCGGCTCCGGAGACGGTGACCGGTTCAAGACCGAGGTTGACGTTGTTGGCTCCCAGGTCGAGAGTGGCGCCATCGGCCACAAAGGTTCCTGCGTTGACATCTCCGAGCGCCGTGCTGCTCAGCGTCCGGAGGGTGCCTCGCTGGACGCGAACTTCTCCGCTGAAGAGGTTGTTGGCTCCGGCCAGCACCACCGTGCCAGGGCCGTCCAACGTCACGAGCCCGAAGCCTCGGATCGGATTGTTGACTCGCAGTTCCCCGCTGCGATTGAATGTCAACTGGGCGTGGTTGGTAATCGGCCCGGGACCGAGGTTGCCTCCAAGACCGCCGTCGCCGATTTGCAGGAATCCGGAGTGAATGGTGATGGGGCCGGTGAAATCATTGCTGCCCAGATTGGCCAGCACGAGACCCACTCCGTGAACTTCCAAGCCACCGGGGCCGGTCAGTCGGCCGGGCCCTTCGAGCTGGTACGGTTGGCCGAAATTGTTGAATACCATTCCGGAAACCTCCAGATCGCCGCGCAGCTCCACATTCCGGTAGATGGATTGATCGTCAAAGTTGACGTAGTCACCCGGCGCAAATCGGCCCATCTGCCCGAGGCGCAACCAGTTGGCCGTCTGTTCCGCATCCCAGACGTTGGGCGCCCCGCTGGCGCCGCCGCGCCAGTAGAGGTTGGCCACGGCATGGTCCACTCGCACGCGAATGGTTCCCGGTGTAGTGGTCGGATCCACCACGGAGAATCGGTAGCCGCGCGGTGCGATCACCTGCAGGTTGTTGGTGGTCCCGGTAAGGGCGCCCGAGTACTGGATCAACGTGTATTCGGCGCCGGTTGCCAGCCAGGGAATCGGTGTGATCCGGATCGTGTTGAGGCCGCTCAGTTGCACAGGTCCGTTCACTATCATCCGGTCGTTCTGTCCCTGTGGATCTCCGGCCAGATCAAAAGCCAGAGTCGCGTTCTCGAGCAAGAGTCCGCCCACTGTCAGGGTAGCCTGGGGCTGAGCAGAACTGCCGGGGGAGATGTTCCCGCCGCCTATTGCCACCGGCCCGGCCAGGCTGCCTATGCCGGCCAACGTTGTGCCCGCGCCCACTTCCACCGGGCCCAGGCCGGTCTTGGCACCCTCCACGATCAAGGTGCCGCCCGTGAGCCGAGTCCAACCGGTAAACGAAGCAGTCCCGGCCAACACCCGAGTGCCTCCTCCGCCTTTGAGAAGGCTGCCCGGGCCGGCCACCGGCCCGGCTAGCGTGAGCGTAGTGCCTCCGGCCGTGTTGACCACACAATCGCCCTGCAGAGTAACAGCCCCGACCAGGGTGTTCAGCACGCCAGCCCCGCAATTCAACGTGGTCTGGATGCCGTTTCCTTCCAGAAGCACGACCTTGTCCAAAGGCGTTTGCAGGTTCCACAGTTGTAGCGTGGCCCCAGGGGCCACCCGCAAGGTGCCCGCAGGATTGCCCAAGCCCGTGGTGGTGGTTTCCACCGAAAACACGCCCTGTTCCACAGTCACATGCCGCAGGGCCGGATCTACCAGAGTGCCCACCAAGGAGACCTGGTTGGGCCCGCGTTTCACCAGATCGAAAGCTGCGCCGGCTGTTGAGAGCTGAGAGCCCGCCCCGCGAATGTCCCACCGTCCTGTACCACCAAACACCGTGGAACCGGCCAAGGTGACCATCTGCAGAGCGTTGATCTGGTCCGGCCCCGAGTTGATGATGGCCCCTTCACCCCTGACGCCGCTGCCTGTCACCCGAATGGGTTCATTGCCCAGATTCTGACCGTTGACATCCAGGGTGGCTCCATCTTCGATGACCGTGCCACCCCACACCGTGCCCAAGGCTGTGGCACTGCCCGCACGCAACACGCCAGCCGCTACAGTGACCTCGCCTTCGAACAGGTTAGGCCCGCTCAAGGTCAGCGTGCCTGGCCCCCGTTGCATCAGTTCGCCCATGCCGCTGATGGAACCGGAGACCACAAGGTCGTCACTGCGGTGGAAGACCAGCCGACCATTATTGACAATCGGTCCCGGAGGCAGGTTCCCGGTGGCGTCGTTGTTGCCCACTTGCAGGGTACCGGCGGCAATCACGGTGCCCCCCTGATAGTCATTGATTTCTTCGTTGGCCAGCAGGAGACGCGCCGACCCGTCTTTGAAGAGCTCGGTCAGTCCGGTCAATCGACCGGGGCCGGTGAAGGTGAAGTCGCGCGTATTGTTGTGAACCAGAATTGCGCCCGGAGCAAGGGCTGTGCTCAGCCGGACCGTGGTGGCAGAGGCTGTGTCGTCGAAGGGCACGCTATCCGCGTCGTGATACACCGAAGGTGTCGTTCCAAACGCCAACCAGTTGGTACTTTGGCCGACATCCCAATCCGGCCCAGCGCTGCCGGTCCATGTCAACGGGCGCGGCCCGCTCAGCAAGACCAGATAGATGGTGGCGCTGGCCACGTCATTGGACAAATAACCGGTGGTTCCGGTGCCCGGCAGCCGTCCCAAGGTAAGGTTGAATCCAGAGCCCTGAATGCTCTGCAGATAGCGTAAGATGGGAAATTGTACCGGATAACCGGCAACCGCGCCCAGCGAGACAACCTCGACCACGTTGGACGGCCCTGCGGTGACCAAAGTACCCACTTCGAGGTTCGGACTGGCAGAGAGGCTCACCAGACGCAGTCGGGCTTCCTCTAACACCAGGCGCTGGATTCCCGGACTGACCGTGGACCGGAGCGTCAAAGTGCCGCCCCGAAGGGCCACCTCGCCAGGATGCGTAAACCCGCCTGTGAGGCCGGACACGTCGAGCGTGGCACCGGTGCCCACCAAGATCCGGGCGCTGTTGGCGATCGAGCCATTACCAGCCAGAGCGAGGGTCCCTTGGCGGACTTCGGTTTCGCCGCTGTAGGAGCAAGGCCCGGTCAGGGTTTGAACCCCGGACCAATCTTGACCAGGGACACGGGACTGGAACCGTCCTGGATCAGTCCACCAAAAGCGGCGGATTGATCGTTGTCTCCCACGGTGAGAGTGGAGGGTGAGCCGCCGTTATTGAGGATGATGCAGCTTTCGCCGGGTCCGGTGTTCAGCAGGCCGTTGATCGTTTCGTTGTAGCCGTTGAGGTTCCAGGTGATGAAACGGTTCACTCCTCCGGCCATCACTACATTGCCACGGCCGAAGCCGTTGGGAATGACCTCGTGGTTCCCACTCAGAAAGGTGTTGTACAGCGGTGGCGTGCCTCCGGAAAGTCGCGCCGTCAAGATCGTCGTACCCGTCCAATCGTTGGACGGATTGGACAGGCAGACCGTACCGGTGACAGTGGCAGGGGAACAGAGGGTCACCGAGTACGGCCCTGAGAGTCGGGCGGCGATGGCCCCGCTGGCACCGCCGTTGCCGCCGATGGTGGTATCGCCCAGCAACGTCCACGGTCCATTGAACAGCCACCCAGGCGAAGTCCGAATGGCGCCCAACGGCTCCCCTACGGTGCCGTTGCCGGCAATGTAGACGGCATTGGTAACGGGAATGGCCGGCCCTGAGCCGCTGGGAAACAGATAGGAACCGGGCAAAATGTAAATCGGCCCCGTGCCACAGGCGTCTGCATTGCCGGTTCCGACTTCGCCGCCGACCATCTGCACTCGTCCCTGCAAAAGGAACGTGCCACCCGAGTAAGTGTTGTGCCCGCGCAGTTTCACGGAACCGGGGCCCATTTTCACCACGGTCACCGATCCGGTGCCGTTGTCCGTAATTCGGGCATCCACCGCCAGCGTTCCGGCGGATTGGCTGGTGTTGTTGAGATTAAACACGATCTCGCCGGGACTGTCTTCGCCGCCGCCGGCGGTCAACGTTCCGATGTCCTGGGTGCCTGCTGCCCCGCCTTCCCCGATTACCAACGTCAAACCCGGCGTGGTGTCCGACTTCAGAAACCCGCCGTAGCGCCCCAAGCGCAAGATGTTCCCTGCGCCAATCCGAAGGTTAGCCGCGGTGTTGCGCCGGTAGTGAAGCGTATTGACTTCGGTCAAACTCCCTGCCCCGGCCAGGTCGACAATCACGTCCCCGCTGGAATCATTGTCGATGAGCAAATTGGTCTCCGGGGTGGCAAAGTCTTTCAATCGCTGCCCAGTAACGTAGACCCGATAGTCGGTGAAGTTGCCCCAGTAACCTCCTTCCTCTACGCGCGCGTAATTGCTGGCGATGGCGATGTTGAAGAGCATGGTGCCGTCGCTCACTGTCGCCCAGCCGCCCAGCAGACCGTGCAGATTGGTTCGCGTCGTGGTGACCTGACCGGCACCGCTCAGCGCCGGACTCATCACGGTGAGCACCCCGCCCGGGTCATGGGTCAAAGCTCCCAGATGCACGAAGACCTGGTTATTGTTTTGGTTGGTAACCCGCACCACCGAGGCTCCGAACGTCACATGCGTCCCGATAAAACTTTGCTCGTTGGTGCGGTTGGGGGCCCCCTGGACCACCAGCGAAGCATAATTCACGGTTCCAAAGCCTGCGGTCTCTCCTCCCAGGACCAACCTCGAGCCCGGGTGCAGTAGATTGGTGGCCGGGGCATTGGCTCCCGCAAAATCCAGTGTCAATGTTCCCACCCGCACCGCCGTGGGCCCTCGGTATGTGTTGGGACCCGAAAGCGTCAGCGTACCAAAACCTCCCTTAACCAGGCCGCCCACCCCGCCGCTGTCGGCCAGGACCCCCGCGTAGCTCAGCGTGGTTCCACTGGCTGTTTCGATTCGACCATATCCGCTGCCCATCAGCGGTCCCAGCCGGATCCCTCGGTTGCTGGACAACACCAGAGAAGCCGTGGCTCTCAGCCCTCCTCCATCCAACACCAGTGCATCCGGACGAAAGCCAGGCGGCTGGGCCCCCAGGTGGCCGTCAGATGAAATGCTCACCAGGCCTTCCCGAATTACGACCGGCCCGCCCAGTGTGTTGGCGGCCGAGAGGGTCAGGAGACCGCCCCCAAGCTTCAAAATGCCTCCGTGGGCTCCGTCCAAAGGGCCCGTCAAGGTTAGGCTGCCTTGGTCCACAACCCACACAGGCGTCAGAGCTCCCAGGGTCAGAGGCAAACTAACCGTCTGCGTAACCAGCGTTTGCAGGTTGGTAATTCCTCCACCCAGGGTCACGCGGTTGCCCCAGAGATTGAACGGACCGGCCGGACTTAGGAACGTCAGCCCGGCGAACAGAGTGCCTGCGACATAATCGTTGGTGCTATTCAAGCCCAGGTTACCCGCGAAGAACAAAGTGTCCCCGGCCGTTGGTCGCACGTTGGACACCCAGTTTGCGTCCGTTCGCCAATCGCCATCAGGCCCGCCTCCGAGCCACAGGCGATCTGCGCCGTGCGTGTGGGCCAAGCCGAATGCCACCACAACCGGCCAAGCAAGCCTCCGCCCGAGTGTTTGGGAGGTCGCCCAAATGCTGATCGGGTTTGCAAGCTTTCGCATATAGCCACTTCGCCTGATTATTCGAGGGTGCAACGTCCTGAGCACGACCAGCCCTGCAGATGTCCGAGGTCTGCCCACAGCAGGTTACCCCGCACGCAGGCCCAGGCCGGAGCGCCGCGGATTTTCCCAAGGGCCTTTTCCCCAGAGCGACAACGGCGGAATTGGGCCGCGATTCTACAGTCAGCCGCAGCAAAGCGTCCGGCGGACCATTGGATCGGGTGTTCGGATTTCACAACGCTATCCTTTCACAGGGCCGCCCTGGCGGCTATCGGACGTTTGTTCGATCGGCTTCCAGAGGGTTTCTGCTACGCACCAAGTGGCCCAAATCCCCTGTGGCATCCGACCGCCCAGCACCCCTTTTCGGCCGACAGGTTCCACGCGGTCCTGCTGGAAACGAGTGTGGCCTTGCGGGAAGGGTCGGGCGGGATTGGCCGCGCCCTTGCAGTGCGCCGGGGGAAGGGCGCCAAAGGAGTTGCCCTGTGCGCGTGGGGGTCTTAAAGGTCTTGCCAGTTGATTGCGTTATGATATCATACCGATATGCATAGCGATGTGGTTCTCTCTTCGGGCGCCGGTGGGGCCAAGCCGCCCAGTCAGGAACGGGTGGTCTCCGTCCTCAACGGTTGGGTCATGTTGGCGGTGAATGTGCTACTCGGGCTGGTGGCCGTGGGGCTGCTGGTCCATGCCATTCGCACCAGCGTACTGCAGGATCCTTTCCCCTGGGGAATCTTTGCGGGCAGTCTCCTCCTGGGGGCCTTTGCCGGTCTGATGGGTTCAGGGCACTTCACCCTCCAGCCCAATCAGGCACGGGTGCTGATCCTCTTCGGGGCCTATCACGGCACGGTCAAACGAAGCGGCTTCCACTGGGCCAATCCCTTTTACAGCCGCGGCACCAAGATTTCGCTGCGAGCCAACAATTTCAGCACGGAGAAAGTCAAAGTGAACGACAAACGCGGCAACCCCATCGAGATTGCGGCGGTGGTGGTTTGGCGGGTGCAGGACACGGCCCAAGCGATGTTCGATGTGGAGGACTATCACCAGTACGTGGACGTCCAGAGCGAGGCGGCCGTACGGTACCTGGCCTCCAGTTATGCCTACGACCAGGGGGAGGACGACGAAATCACTCTGCGCAGCAATGCGGACGAGGTGGCTGCCTGTCTGAAGGAGGAACTGCAACGGCGGTTGGCCAAGGCCGGCGTGGTGGTCGAGGAAGCCCGGATCACCCATTTGGCCTATGCACCGGAAATTGCCCAGGCCATGCTGCGTCGGCAACAAGCCGAGGCGATCATTGCTGCGCGCCAGAAGATCGTCCACGGTGCGGTGAGCATGGTGGAGATGGCGCTCCATGACCTGGCTTCGCGCAAGGTGGTGGAACTGGACGACGAGCGTCGCGCAGCCATGGTAAGCAATTTGCTGGTGGTGTTGTGTGGGGACAGCGAGGTAACCCCGGTGATCAACACCGGCACGCTGTATCCCTGAGTCGTTTTGGGGCGACCTTTCCAACGAGCGCGGACGTTGTGAACTCTTCCCACTTTTCGCACGGACCTCGGGAGTTTCACGCCCCTTGGAGCCTCGGTAATCGGCTCAGTACGGTCCTGTTGTTGGCGGTCTTGGCCGTGGTTCCTCTTCTGGTGGCGTTGGCGCCGCAGCCCCGGGCGCGGGGCTGGGCATGGTTGGGCGTGGGCCTGCTCTGGCTGATCCTGGGCGGGGTGGCCTTGTTTTGTGTTCGCGGTTACGCCCTACGTCACGGGGAGCTGTGGATTCGGCGTTCTTTCTGGTGGACGCGCCTGTCCTTGGCGGAATTGCAAGCGGCCCGTGTGGATCCGGACGCGTTTCGGGGGGCGATCCGGATTTGGGGGGCCGCTGGGTTTATGGCCGCGTATGGCTGGTTTTACAGCAAGCGCCTTGGCCGTTTCCGCGCCTGGGTGACGGATCCGGCCAAGAGTGTGGTCCTGGAATTTCCCGGGCGGACGGTGGTGGTCAGTCCGGATCGGCCGGAGGCTTTTGTACGGGCTCTGGGGTTCGAACCGCAACCTGTGCGTATGCCCTTCTGATGGCGGAGCGAAAGGCCTTTCTCCTCCGTGTGGATCCCGAGTTGCTGAAGGAGCTCGAGGCTTGGGCTCAGCAGGAGCTTCGCAGTCTCAACGGTCAGATCGAGTACCTCTTGCGACAGGCCGTTCAACAGCGCAGGCGCAAACAGATGCGCTCCCACCAGGGCGCCAAGTCACCTCCAGACTTGCCGAGTTCGGGTGCGTGAGAGGACCGGTCTCACCCCATGGGGCGGTCCGGTTGTTTGCGCCGTACGAAGGGCCGAGCGAGGAAGGCGGGCGCAAAGCCGTGGGGTTTCGGGGGCTGTCGCAGGGAAGTTGGTTCGGGAAGCCCACTCTTGCGCACCCCGTTACCGCCAGCCATCACGTCGCTGCCTGCTGCTGCGCGGCGGTTACGGCGGAACGACCAGGGTCATTGTTTGGCAGTGCCCCAGCGGCGGTAGAGGAATCGTTCCCAGGGCGAGAAGAGGATTTTGTCGGCGAGCAGGCCGATGCCGATGATGATCAGCATGACGCCTACGACTTGATCCATGGCGTGCAGTTCGCGGCCGTAGTGGAGGAGTTGGCCGAGGCCGAATCCGGTGAGGATGGTGACGTAGATCTCGGCTGCCATCAGCGACCGCCAGGCGAACGCCCAGCCTTGTTTCATGCCGCTGACCAGGAAGGGCAGGGACGCCGGGACGATGACCTTGAACCAGGTGTGCAACCCTCGGGATCCCATCGTGCGTGCAGCGCGCGCGTAGATGGGCGGCACCGTCCGCACGCCATTGTCGGTAGCAATCAGGACCGACCACAGCGTTCCCATGATGACCACAAAGAGCATGGCGATTTCCGTTTGTCCGAACCACAACAGTGCCAGCGGCACCCAGCAGACACTTGGCAAGGTTTGCAGACCGAGAGCGATAAGACCGAGCGTGTCTTCGACGAACCGGGATCGCGCGGTGAGCAGGCCGAGGGGCAAACCCAGCGCCAGTCCGAGAAAATAGTCGATCAGCAACCGTCGCAGGGTGACCAGGGTGGCATGGAGGAGGGTGCCCTCTCGCAGCGCATCATAGAGGTACTGGCCGACGCTGAGCGGTGAGGGTACGAGCACCGGGGACCAGACCTGCGCGCGGACGAGAAGTTCCCAGGTGATCAGAAGGACGGCGAAGAACAGGATGACAAGCATTGTTCGTTTCATTCGGTGGGCTCCATCCACTCCGGGGTCAAGTGCCGCTTCAGCGCACTCATGATGGCGGTGGCATGCCTGGCGAGGTCCACGCTGTTGATGTCGCGTGGTCGGGGCAGGTCGATGGAAAACTGTTCCTGAATCCGCCCCGGGCGCGGCGAGAACAGCACCACCCGGTCTCCCAGACAGGCCGCTTCGCGGACGTTGTGGGTCACGAAGACGATGGTCTTGCGCCGCTGTTGCCAGATTTCCTGGATGTCGCGATAGAGTTGCTCCCGCGTGAGCGCGTCGAGGGCGGCGAACGGCTCATCCATGAGCAGGACCCGGGGGTTGGGGGCCAGTGCGCGCGCCAGTGCCACCCGCTGCTTCATGCCCCCCGACAATTCGTGGATGTTGGCGTCCAGGAACTTCTCCAGGCCGACCAGGTGGAGGTAATAGGTTGCAATTTCCCGGCGTTCCCTGCGGGTCAGGTCCGGTTTCAGTTTCAGGCCGAACAGTACGTTGTCCAAGACGTTGAGCCACGGAAACAGGGCCGACTCCTGAAACATCACCATCCGTTCCGGACCTGGCCCGGTCACCGGCCTGCCGTCGGCCAGGACTAGCCCCTGGTCCGGAGTTTCGAGCCCGGCGATGATGTTCAGCAGGGTAGACTTGCCGCAGCCGGAGGGGCCGACCA
>Ga0308415_1000909_pt1 | contig 13126 bp, 19 predicted proteins | sample HotsprSampleOS55_FD_203465 | JGI IMG/M metagenome (GOLD analysis project Ga0308415, IMG submission 203465) | Hot spring phototrophic mat microbial communities from Octopus Spring, Yellowstone National Park, Wyoming, United States - 20090730_OS55 ... | reverse complement strand
CGCAACGCATTTCAGGAAGTCGCCGAACGACGCCCCATCTTCCGCTGTCGGCGCTGCTGTCGCCACGCCGACGTTCTGCGCCTTGATCGCGGCAGCGACCTCCTCCCGCAGCCGCGCAGCGATCTCAGCCGCAAGCTCTGACTGATTCATCACGATTTCCGTCATCCCTTCCTCCTTCACTTGATGACAAGTCGATAACTTCTCAACATTGTACGCGGCTCTGCGGGCGTCGGCGTGATGCTCGCATCCAGCCCCAGCAGCCAGCGTTTGATGAACATCGCCTTCCCCGCCGGTTGGCGCACCACCAAGTGCGCAGCCGTCCCGCTCGACCAGCCCATCTCCGGCGCGATCTGCGCCAAGTAGCGATACTTCGCATCGAGCAGTCCGCGGATGACCACCCCCTCGTCGGTCAGTTCCAGCGCGCCGTAGCCGATCTGATCCTCGATGAGAATAACCCCGCTCGCCGTTTTTACCGGCTGTGCGTGGTTGAGCCAGATCGGAGTTTCGCGCAGTCGCCCGAAATCGGTTTCTCGCGTGAAGAACTCATTTTCGAGGTCGGTTGCGTCGGGACTGCCGAACACCACGAGCAACCCCTCAACGTCGCCGCTCTCGATTGCTTTCAGCGCCGCGCCGGGCGCGGTCTGCCACTCCATCTCCTCACCTCCCCTTCAGCACCGCGATTGCTTCCTTCTTCGCCGCTTCCGCCGCGTCCCTCAGCGACGCCCAGCGCCCGCTGTGCACCCGCGCTTGCGGCATTCCGTAGACGTACCGCGCATAGGACGCGGTGTTCTCGACGATCCGCGACGTTTTCGACAGTTTCTTGATCCGCAACTTCTGCCGCAAGTTCCCCGTTCGCCGGTAGCGTGAACCCGCTGGCGGGGGCGGATAGATTTGCATCACGCCGTGAGCCGCAGCAGCGCCCGCGTCAAGCGCGGCTTCGATTTGCGGCGCGCGCGGCAGCATTTTGCGCAATGCGTTATCCAGATCGACAGAGACGCTAACCTGCATTTACCCGCTCCAGTCTGACGCCGCACCGACAACGCGGGTGCGCCGGGGGCCCGCTCCGCCCGCCCCACTCGTCCTCGCGCTTGCCGTGAAGCGCGCCGCAGATCGGGCAGACGCGCTCATCATTTGCGGTCTCCCAGATCATCACGTATTCTAGATTGTGCTCAGCGCGCAGCCCGTCGCGGTACGCTCGCACGCCCGCGGCTGCGGCTTCAGTCGCAGCCGTGATGGCGACGGTCTCAGCGCGCTGTGCGCCGACAACCGGCTCGATCATCGCGATGAGCTCAGCGCGATCCGCGCCCGGCATCCGCCGCCACGCCGCAACCGCGCGGGCGATGTAGTCGCGCGTGTACGGATAGAGCAGCTCCTCGACTTGCCGCCGCGTCGCTTCCTCAGCCCAGTCCGCCAGCAGCGCGTCGACGTTGACCGTCACGCCGACCTCGACGCGCATCTCGTCCGCGAACAGCCGCGCAATCGTCTCGATGTTGCGACGCATCGCGGGATAGAGCGTCTCGCTGAACGTCTGCGCCGTAATCTCGTCAGCGCCGTCAAGCATTATCCCGCGCAGCCGCTGGAATGCGCGCTTGAGATCGCGGTAGAGTTGACGCTCGTGCGGCAGCAGGTCCGGCTCTTCTTCTTTCTTCAGCGCTTTCGCCGCGTCTTCATCCGGCTCCTCGCTTGTCGCGCCGTTGACGCCTGCCAGCCGCAGCGCCGTTCTCAGATCGAGCCCGGCAGCGATCGCCTCGCGCGCAATCGCCAGTCGGTTGCGCAGCCGCAGCAGCTCTCGATCTGTTTCGTCTTCAACGAACTGCGGCAGATCGAGCCGCGCGCGAGCTTCGTTGAGCGTCAAAACCGGCTGCCCGGTCAGACGTTGAATCGCTTCGGCTTTTTCAAGTTCTGAATTCTGCACTGCGTCAATGCGCGCTTCGTTGCAGCGCAGTATTTGATTGTATGCAGCAAAATGCGGCTGCAGCATCGCTGTAACTTCGCGCGCACGAGTGAGGATCGTCAGAAGAATAAACGTCTGATAGTCGCGCAGCGCAGTCGCGTAATTGCTGGCGTTGCTGAAGACGAGCGACATCGGGACTTGGAACGCGGTGATCATCAATTCCGCCGCGCGCTGAAGCAGCTCCGGCTGGATAGCGTCGGAGAGCGTATCCCCCAACGTCACCGGCTTGACCTCGCTTGACAGCGCGAGGTGCCGGAATGCGTTGCGGATGCCGCTGACGAGTTGACGCAGCCACTGCTCGAACCGCGAACGTTCGGCGTCCGTCGGGCGCTGGGCGAACATCCACACCGTCGGACGCACCGCCCCGCGCTCGAAGTACGCCGTTTGGTACCGTTCGGCAGCCAGCAGCGCCCGCGCCTGCGTCAGCGCCGTCGTCGCCAGCCCTACGCCCGGTTCGACTTCGCCGCGCACCGACGGCTCCCAGAGATACAGCAGTTCTGTTTCCGGCTCAAGGCGCACTTCTGTGTTGTTCGCGCGTCGGACGAAGCCGACCAGCCCGCGCTTCGGGTCGGTGACGGGCGTGATGGTGCGCGGGTGCAGACGACGCAGACCGAGCGACGCTGCGGGGTCGCGCAACAGATACGCCGCGCCGTACAGACACAAGTCAATCTCGACGCCGCGGATGATCGCCGCCAGCCGTTCTGCGTCGAACGCGACCAGCGTTCCGCGTCGCGTGACAATCTCCCACGGCAGCGACGCGAGCGCGTTGGCGCGCAGCGTCACCGCGGTCCGCACCACCGCGACGCGCTCATACGCCGTCTCGACGTCAACAGCGTCGCCGTCTCCGCTGAACACGCCCGTCCACGCGGACGGAAGGAAATCCTCCAGATTGAGCGCCTTGATGTCGTAGCGCTCAAACGGCGACAGTACGAGTTGTGCGGTCGTTCTAGACATCAAACAGCACCTCTGCGCTGCGCGACGCGCCCCACACTGCCAGCGCCAGCGCAATTACGCCGTCGTCGTGGCATCCTTCCGGCGCGCTGTAGCGTGCGCGACCGGAAGCGCCGATCTCGACGCTGAACATCTCCAGCTCGCTGAGCAGCCAGTCCAGAGCGGGCAGCGTAATCGTTCGCTGCTCCAGCGCCAGCGCGAGCGTGTCGATGAGCAGCGCTTTTGATGCAACCGTCGTCGTAAACGCCTGCACCGGCAGCCCGGCGCGCTGCAGCTCCTCGATATTCGGTGCGCCGATGCTGTTCGCTTCCGCAATCACCGCGCCGGAACCGTTGCGTTGCCAGAACGCGAGCAACGATCGGCGCTGCGTTGCGAAATCGACATCTACGAGACGCTCCACGTCAACGACGCAGCGCGTCTGCGGATCGAGCGCGACGAACACTGTCGCATCCTCATACCGCCCCCAATCCACGCCGATGACCGCCGCCTCGTCGCTGCGGACAATCTCGCCGACGCACGCGCGAACGTTGCGGAACACCGCGCCGCCGTCGTCGAGGAACTCGGCATCCAACTCTTGGCGCGCCGCGCGATCGGTCATCGCGGACCGCAGCAGCGCGATATCCGCCGGATCGAGGAGTGGATTATCGCTGGTCGAACGCCGCACCGTCGCCCAGCGCGGGTCGTCAATCGCGCTCTGATGGATACGCCAGAAATCCCCCTTCCCCTTCGGCGTCCCCGCAAGCACCGCGCGGCCGCGTCGGTCGAGCAGCGCGGGGATGAGATTCTCGCGCCAGATTGTTTCGAGATTGCGCACTAGTCCAGCCTCGTCGACGACGATCAGATCGTACCCGCGCGACCGCCCCGCGTCCTCGTTGTCCAACGACCAGAACTCAACGCGCCCTCCGGTCGTTGTGTCAATCCGCCTTTCCGCCTTGTACTCTTCCGCAACAGGCGCGCGGAGCACGCGCCGCACTTGCTCCCACACCGGCAGCATCAACTTGTACGTTGGCGCAAAATACCCGACCGTCTGCCGGTGCACCAGCGCCGCCTCGACCAGCATCCGCGCCAATAAGTGCGACTTCCCCCACCGCCGCCCCGCGCGCAGATGCACAAACCGCGCGGTGCGGGTCTGTTCCGCAACCGCGCGCTGGTCGGCGTGTAATTGCGGCAATCGCACCTCATACCGTCTTGACGAACGCCGCTTCATCAAAAATTACCAGAACATCACGTTCGGCGTTCGGTTGCTCATCGAACTGCGACAGAAACAGCCGCGCCGCAGCGACGCGCGCGCTTGCCGGAACGTCCTCGTCGAGAACGATCATCAGCAGCGCGCGCAACACTGCAGCGCGGGATTCGTCTGTCAGCAGTTCGTCTACGGTCATTTGTACTTGTAGTACTTCCGCGCGATAGCTTCAGCCTCGAATTTGCTCAGCGGAACGTGATACGAAACGACGCACCCGATAATCACCGCCAGCGCCGCCTGCACCTCGGCGGGCAGATCGATCCCGGCGAACTCACGCAGCGCCCAGGTGAGAATGATGACAGTCGCGGCAGCGAGCGCGCCAAAGGTCACCTTGTCTAGCGGTTGCGAAAAGGGAAGGTTCACGTGATGCCCTCCTGCTCCTCTCTCTCTCTCTTACAGCGGGGACGATGTTCACCCGCTCATCTTAATTATACCGACAGCGCCCCGCGATTTCGTACGCGAGTCGCAGCGCGGGGTTGTCACAACACTGCGTATAAATAAAAGAAGATCGAGTGTTGTGACGCTGCTGATGATCCGACAGCGGGCGCGCCCGGCACGGGTCGACGGCGGAAATGTCACAACATATTGTCTTCTTTTATTTCTATGCAGTGTTGTGACACTGCTGACAAACAGAAACCCCGCCGTTGCGGGCGGGGTTTTGAGGGAAACGAAACGGGACACAGAGGGTGTGAGTTAGTCACGCAAAGCCTGCTCTATCAACCACCCGCGCCAGCCCGCTCGCGCTTCGTCGATCGAGTCGTAGCGCTCGTAGTAGTAGTACGTCCGCGGAGACGGGTCAGCAGCAGGGTAAGGGTCGACTTCCCACTCGATCTCCTGGATATAGACGGACCCATCCTCAGCCTCGAAGACGAGGATGAAGCCGCCATTGGTTGTATATTCGTTCCAGGGACTCCCGTTGTCCCAGGCGTGCGGGCGACCAAGCGGGCGCGCCTTGATGCGCACCCGCTCGTAATCAGATACGCCGTTCTTCTGCACCGGTCCGTTCAGAATTGTGACGTCTTGAAACATCTCAGCCCTCCTTTCGCTTGATGATCACATCATACCGCGCCAGCCGCGAGCTGTCAACCGCCAAGTGCGTCGCTGTCACGGCTTGCAGCGCATCTGTTCGGCGGTCCGCCGGTTGAGCGTGAGACAAACAAAACCCCTCGCCGTGCTGGCGAGGGGTGGGGGAAGGAGTAGGGTTGTTATATTCTGTTGATGCTCTTAAGATACTCCCGGACCCCGAACTTCTTCAAGACTTCGCCGAACTCTTGTTCGGCTCTCTCGAGGTCCGGGAACACATACAACGTGTCACATTCCCAAATGAACACTCGCAGGTCTTCTGCGACAGCCAATCTGTAAAGTTTCCGTCCGAGCTCGGTTTTAATTGACATTTCAGAAAAGTCCCAGCCGAAAAAGTGCACACACTCGATATCGTTGCTGCTTGTTCCGATGAGCCAGGTTATCTCACGCATTGGTTTCTCCTTTCTTTTCCTAAGCGATTACTTATTACGTCTCCACTATACCGCGCAACTCGACATCTGTCAAGGGGGAATTTTGAAGAGATTTTGAGTTGCTTCACAGTCGGCGGAGCGGGAATAAACAAAAAGACCCGCTGGAATGTCCAGCGGGTCTGTGTAGGATTAGAGTTTAAAGGTGGAGCTTCAGTATCTTCTCAAAATCCCATCGCTCCACCCCGCTTATGGAGCCGTTGAGGAGGCCTTCCTCAACGGTGTGATAGACGTAAAGATGATAGTACGTGCGAAACGGGTTGGAGAAATGGTCTATGTGTTGGACGTAGCAGAGCCCATCCTCCCCCTCAAAAATGAGGGAAAAACCACCACTCCCCGGCTGCGTGTAGTCGCACCAGGGAACAACGCGTCCGATAGGACGCGCTTTTATGGTTTTCACAATTGGAGCTTCCGCCTCAGGCGGGTAGTGTACCAAAACGACGTCTTGGAACATCTTACTTCTCCTTTCTTTAACTCTCCGTTTGTTTGATGATCACAGTATACCGCGCCAGCCGCGAGTTGTCAACCGCCGTCAGGCGCGTCGCTGTCACAACACGTGATTCTCTTTTATTTCTACAGCGTGTTGTGACAGCGCTGCGACACTGTTGATGACCCAGCCGCGAGCGGGGCTGCGTACGAGCGACGCAGCGGACGGGCGCTGTCACAACGCCGTATAGAAATAAAAGAAAAGCGTGTGTTGTGACAGCGCTGAACAAACAGAAACCCCGTCGTCGCCGACGGGGTCCGGTAGGAGAAGGAGGAAGTATCGTCTGTTGTTACTCGCCGCGACTCGCTTCCTCACGCCGCAGCTGATCGATCAGCCGACGCGCTTCACTTTCAGTCGCGCGCCAGCCGACCGGCTGCCCGCGGTACTCGACTGCGTAGTCGCGCGCTACGCAGTCGAACAGGATGCGATAATCGTCGCCGCTGGCGATGACAATCTCACGCGCGGTCTGCGGGCCGCGGCTCGGGGAAGAACGTCGCTTGCGCATTGTCGTCTCCTTCTATAACTCGCGCCTCTCGAGGAAATATGCTTTTAACTTCCTCGAGGGCGGCAAACTTGAGAAATTTAGCAAACAAGCTGGAAGGTTCAGGGAAGCGGGTTATTTCCTGCACCCACGCCGATCCGTCTTCCCCCTCGAATATGAGGAAGAAGCCGCCCACGCCCGGCTCTGTTTCACTGAGCCAGGTGTAGGGACGACCGACAGGCCGCGCCCGGACTACTTCAATCTTTGTCTCCTGCCCGGGGCGGTGTTCTACCAACATTACTTCCCGAAACATCTTGTCCTCCTTTCTGATGAGCGACTATGTCGCTAGTATACCGCCCGCGCGGCTGACTGTCAAGCCGCAAAATCGCGGGAAAATCTCGAAAATTGGGTATTGACAAACGGCGAGTTGCGCGGTAGTATAAAGACGTAATAACAATCACCCAAGCGAGAAAGGAGAAACCAAAATGCAAACCTATCGAGTGTGGGAAGGCGAGCGAACGTTTCTGCCAGGCGACGACACCAGCAAGTACACCGTTATCGAGATTGTTGCCGAGGAACTCGGTTGGTTTGAAGATGTGAACCCCGACGGGTTTTCCGGCACAGCGTACTACGTCTACAGGACGGAGAGTGGAGAAATTATCATCAACGTTGTGAATAAAAACTACGGTATCGGTGAACCTAGCCGCGCCTTAATCTACCGGTTCATCAGCCTCGAAGAGGCGGCACAGAGCGAGCAGCGATACGCTCTTGAGGAACTGCGGCTTATCTAACGAACCAACCAACCACAAACCCCGCGCCTCACAAGCGCGGGGTTTCTCTTTCTGCAAACAACGAAGGAGGATCAAAAATGCTTCATATGGTTTGGGAAGGAGCGAAGGGGAAGGACAACTACCGGATCATCACGTTCGAGGGTGAAGAGTTGGGAACTTTGACGGTCTGCTACGACGAATTCGAAACGCGCGGAATCGTCTTCCGCGTGTTTCGAATGACGGACGGGCGGATACTCATCCACAAATTTGTGTGGGAGTATCCTCCCGTTACGCTTGAGAGTTGGGAGCGGGAACAAGACCGCATCCCGACGACGGCGGAGCCTTGGGCGCTCGTGTATGTCTTTTCTGACATCGAGAGCGCTGCTGGCGCGGGGTTTCACGGCGTGCTTGAGAAGCTGAATCTTATCTGACGTACGCCGTAATTCGCGCGCAGCTGTCACAACACGCGCTTCTCTTTTATTTCTATAACGTGTTGTGACAGCGCTGAACAAACAGAAACTGCCGGACGCGCGTCCGGCGGTTCTGGCGTTCACGTCGGGGGCTAGTCGAGCTTGACGAACGGGGTGACGGCGAAGGTGTAACCGAATTGGTCATCGAACGCCAGCCACCCCTTGGCGTTCCTGCGAACACTCAGACGGGAATTGTTTCCAAACAGCTTCAATCCTCGCCGAAGCTGCGACACGCTGTAGCGCCACGTTTCGTCGCCGACTGCCGGAACAAACAGCGCATCTCCTTCGCCAAATAAACCGGACAAGGCGACGTAATCTTTCGAACTTAGGGTGCGAAGGAGCTTCAAGTTCGGTTTTTCAGCGAGAGGGGCCCATCCTCCCTCGGCGTCGGTCAGCACTCTGACCAGACGCTCTACCGGGAATTGTCGGCAGTAGAATTCCGGCAATTCCACGGTCTTGAATTCGCCTGCTACTTCTCCCACGTTCTCCTCATACCGCGTGCTCCTTGCTTGCAAGGTCACGCGGTTGATGTTTACCTCAATACGTCCGACGTACGTCGCTTCCGCCATCTCTTTGAGTATCCTCGCAGCCTTCGGCGGAATCGTTCCCTCCCCGCGGAGGAAGGCCTCATTCCACCTCGCGACGACCAGCATATAGCTGTCAGTCGCCGCCGCCACGCCGTTGCCTACGTGAATCCCCTCGTAGGGGGGAGCTTGAACGTCGAGAGCGACGTTCAGGAAGTTCGCAAGTTCCGTGTTTGGCATACTCAACAACTCCTTTCTTCGAAATAAATGGACGCCCCGGCGAACCGGAGCGTCCCCGAACTGCTTTTACTCGTCTAACGACGTTGTGCGTGGCGGGATAATTCCCGCGTTTTCCAACTCCCACCGAAACATCGCCGCCGCTCCGTTCACTCCGTCCAGAGACGGAAAGACGTGAATGTAAGCGTGCGTCGCTTCTCCTTCCCACCGAGACCAGCGCACAACGTGCACCACAATGCGCCCATCGTGCGTCCGGTAAAACGTCGTATGAGTTCCTCTGCTGTTCTCCTCCTCCCAAACCGCTCCAAGTTCCTCCCCGATAAACGTCTCGTATTCAACAAACTCGATGTCGTTGCCGAGCACTACCCGTCGGGAACCTTTCCAAATCGTAATTGTCGTCATCTTAGACCTCCTCTAGAGCGTGTATCGATTATGCTCATATCCTACCACACCACGCACCGGTTGTCAAGCGTGAAATTCGCCGGATTTTCTCTGAAATCGAGTATTGACAAAGCTCGGCGTGCGCGGTATAGTAGAGACGTAATCAATAAACGCACCTAGGAGGAACGAAGAATGAAGACTATCAGCATCTGGAAAGGATTTAGGAGCTTCACGGGTGACAACAACTACGAGGTTGTCACGTTCAGCGGCTCGGAAATCGGCGCAGTTCGATTTGAGGAAGCAGACAGCGATATTCAGTATCGCGTGTTCCGCAGTGAAGACGATAGAATAATCGTCTTCTTTGTCGAAAGGAAAGGGTACGATTGCTTCGCCGAAATCTTCGAGTACCCGACGATCGAAGAGGCTGCGAAGGAGTATCGGTTTATCCTCAAGAAAGCAGGCGTCATCTAGACGCCACGCCTACCCGTCAAGCCCCGTCCGGCGATGGATGGGGCTTTTATTTTACCCTGCACTTCCCACAGTATCCGTACCGCCGCGCAGCAGCGTACTGCTGCTGCTTCGCCAACTTCGCCCCGCAGCGCGGACAGCAGTGCGACTGCGGATGCGAGTTCGTATCCGAATTCGAATGCGAATCCGAAATCGGATGCGGATGCGAGTTCGTATCCGAATTCGAATGCGCATCCGAAATCGGATGCGGATGCGAGTTCGTATCCGGTTTCGGATGCATCTGTTCAGCATCAGTAGTATGCTGCGCGCTGCTGTGCGTATGCAGCAACGTCGCAAGCGTATACGCAAGCGCTGCTAGAGGCGCGCTCTCCAGCAGTGATAGTATCAGCAGCAGCCAGTCGAACGTTGCGAGAAACTGCGCTGCGCCGCTCAGTCCTGTTGGAACGCGCGCAGCGTAGTCGGCGATGACGTTGAGCGTGATTGCGGTGAGCACCGCCGCCCGCGCCACGCGCGCCGCTAGTCGCTGACGTCGCTGGTCCGCGAACGTCGCGAACGCCAGCGACAGATACGCCAACTCGATCCCGGCCGCCGCCAGCCAGCCCGCGACGTCGCCGCGCGTCGGCGCAAGCGCGCGCTGAACGCCCAGCGCGGACGGGGCGCTCAGCAGCAGCACTGAAAACGTTGCGAGAATGCGGAATTTCACGAATGCTTCTCCTTCCCCGTCACACCACGCATTCTTCTTTTATTTCTATAGCGTGTTGTGACAGCCGCCCTCCTAAGTTTCGCAGAAACCCTCTTCACAGAAGTCACTCTGGTCTTCAAGCGCAGCCCCCGTCCGCAACACCGCGATCTCGTCTTTCCCGCGCTTCCGCCGCTCATCGTTGATACGCCGCTCCAGTTCCTCACCCATCTCGCGCAGCGCCGGGTATTGTCTGAGCAGTTCCGCCTGGCTTCGCGCCGATCGGTACGGGCAGAACCAGCACGACGATTTCGGCGGCGCTGCTAGTCCGGCGCGTTCGATTATTGCGCGGCAGTCGTTGCGGTTCAGGCGCTCATCAACGAGCGGGTAGACGTTTTCGATGCGCGCAGAACCGGAATCGCGCATCCGGTGGAACTCGTCTACGCTGATCCCCAGCATTAGTTGTATCTTCTCGCGTTTGTACTGCTGATACAAATAACGACGGATAGGTTCCACCTTATACTGTCTGGTGCACTGGCGGCGCAGCATAAACGAGCCGTCTCGTGCGCGCCACGGTGCGGGCGTGAATGCCGGATTAGCCATCATATCCCCATACAGATCGCGCTGTAGGATTGTGATGCCGCGGTTGTACGTCTCCCGCAGCCAGCACGCGAAATGCTTGACGTACTCGCGCGTTGCGGGCGACTCTGCGTCCAGCAGATCGACGTGGACGATTTCGTCTATTTGCCACCCGCGCTGCATCGCCAGTACGACCAGCGCTGTGCTTTGCACGCCCCCGCCGTATGAGATGATCGTCGCCATCTTCTCTTCTCCTTTCAGTCTTCACTCCTCAACCGCGCCGCTCGCGCCCAGTCGTCATTGCGAAACCGCGCACCTAGCGCCCGCGCCTGCTCGCGACTGAACCCCGCGCGCTGGAGCGCCGCCAGCGCCGCCAGCAGCGCATCGTCCCCGTCCGTCGGGGACGGATCAATGCCCGTCCCCGCGCTTTCTGAAGCCAAACCAACCCCTTCAATCCGTCCCGGCGCGTCAGAAAGCCTTGGGACGGGACTAGGGGCGGTTTGCGGCGTCACAAAGCCGCGGGACGGCGCGATATCGTCCACGTCCCCGCACTCAGAAAACCCCCCAAAATCCCCAATTTCGGCGCTTTTCGCGGGTTCGGGACGGTTGGGGACGGGGACGAATGCGTTCCGTCCCAGCGCATCAGAAAGCGCCGGGACGGGTCTGCCCCCGTCCCCGGGCATCAGAAAGCCTTGGGACGGTACAATTTCGTCCCGCGGCTTACTGAAGCCTTGGGACGGGCATTGACCCGTCCCCGGGCTTGCTGAAGCTAAACGAGGCTCTTCGTTCCGTCCCGCGGCTTGCTGATGCGCTGGGACGGGAGCTGCGGCAGCAGTCGCAGCCTCAGCCGTCACAACACTGTCTTCTCTTTTATTTCTATACAGTGTTGTGACAGCGTTGAACAACAACGCTTCCAACAACGCCGCATCGTTGCGCGCGTTGACGAGCGCGTCGAAGTCGCCGACGAGCGCAGGCGTGCGGATGAGGAACTGCTCGTTGTTGTGACGCACCGCAAACACCCCGCGCTCGCCCGGCGGAGGCGGCAGCTGCGACGGGCGATACAACAGCGCCTTCGGGTCGCGCACGCCAAGCGCGGGCGCGTCCTGGCTCCCGTCCACCAGCGCGCCTGCTATCAGCGTCGAGAGGTTCATCCGCCACTCCAGTCGCTTCCCTGTTGGCGTCTGCATCGAAACGATTACGCGGATGCCCAGCGCTCGCGCTTTGCTGACAAGCGCGATGAGCAGCCGTTCCGTCTCGTCAACGACGTCGATGATGTCCGTCGCCAGCACAATCAGCAGCGGCAACGGATCGGACGCGGTTCGGTTGTACTCCTCGACGCTGCGCACGCCTGCGCCGAGCAGCAGTCCAAACCGGCGCTTTGCCTCCTCGTTCACCGCGTTGATTGCGTCCAGGATCCGCTGCTGCCCCTCGTCGCCGTAGCCGCCCGCGGGAGGGAACAGCATCTGCGGCAGCCGCGCGATGTTCGGCGTCAACCAGTCGCCCTTGCCGTCGAGGATCGCCCATTGCACCCCGCGCTCGTTGAGCAGCGCAGTGAACCACAAACGCAGCAGGTGATCCTTCCCGCAGCCGCTCGTACCGTACAGCCCGACGTGCAGCGCATCGCGTTCGAAGTCGAGCCAGCGGAACGTTCCGGTCTGGTCTCGCCCCAGCGGAACGGCGAAGCGCGCCGGACGCGGGTCGGCTGGGTTGAACAGCGAGGGAGAGGGGAGTGTCACAACACTTTCGTTTCTTTTATTTATATGCGGTGTTGTGACAGCTGTTGATGTTGTGACAGCCGCTGCTGCTGCGACGTCAGCGCCGGGAGTCGGCGCGTCCGCAGTTTCGTCAGGCGTCACAACATCATCTTCTCTTTTATTTATACGCGGTGTTGTGACAGCGTCATCCGCAGCTTCGCCTTCTTCCGTCGACGGCGCGCGCAACAGCCAGCCGCGCTGTTCGAGCTGGCGTTCGATCCGGTACGCGGCGTCGTTCAGTGTGTGGTACGCGCGTACCACTGCGTCGCGGTTGGTCGCCGCCGCCAGCGCGAGGAATGCGAACACTCCGGCGACCGGATCAACGCTGAACGCAACCGCAACGCCGAACAACATCAGAAATACCGCTTTGCCGCTGACATTCACCGCCCGCCTCCCCCGCTGCCGCCGGAAGCGCTCACGTTCGCCGCGAGCAACAGCGCCGTTACCGCAAACAAAACAGCGAGAAACTCGAATGCAAACGACGCCGCGAACGTCCAACCGATCCACGCTATCACCACTGCCGCGCCTTCGAGCGAGTCCGGCAGCGGGGCGAACAGTCCGCTGCGCTGCCAAACGTCAACCAGCGCTGCGGCTTCGTTGAAGTCTGTTACGAGGTCGAAGAAGATAAAAAAATAAA
>Ga0308415_1000902_pt1 | contig 13195 bp, 11 predicted proteins | sample HotsprSampleOS55_FD_203465 | JGI IMG/M metagenome (GOLD analysis project Ga0308415, IMG submission 203465) | Hot spring phototrophic mat microbial communities from Octopus Spring, Yellowstone National Park, Wyoming, United States - 20090730_OS55 ... | reverse complement strand
TGAAGAAGATAAAGGCATCTCCTGCAGAGAAAGTAGTAGTAGCACCGTTGGAGGCTATACCCCCTATAGATGAGCGTTACCTCGCAGATGCTCTAGAGAGTATACCCCTAGTAAAAGGGGATAATGTTATGGTACCTTACTTTGGTGGCAGACTTACATTCCAAGTCGTTGCTGTACAGCCATCCAATGCTGAAGCTGTTATAGTAACACAGAAGACCATATTCAATATAGCAGAGAAGGGTGAGACTATAAGGGGAGTACCAAAGGTTACGTATGAGGATATAGGAGGGCTCAAGGAGGAGATACAGAAGGTTAGGGAGATGATAGAGTTACCTCTAAGACATCCAGAGATATTCGAGAAGTTAGGTATAGAGGCGCCCAAAGGAGTACTGCTCTACGGTCCACCTGGTACAGGTAAGACGCTCTTAGCAAAGGCTGTAGCAAATGAGAGCAATGCGCACTTTATAAGCATATCTGGTCCAGAGATAATGAGCAAGTTCTATGGTGAGAGTGAGGCAAGGTTAAGGGAGATATTCAAAGAAGCAAGAGAGAAGGCTCCTAGCATAATATTCATAGATGAGATAGACTCAATAGCACCAAAGAGGGAGGAGGTAACAGGGGAGGTTGAGAGGAGAGTAGTAAGTCAGTTACTCTCACTTATGGATGGTCTAGAGTCCAGAGGCAAAGTCATAGTTATAGCAGCTACGAATAGACCTAATGCTATAGACCCAGCATTAAGGAGACCTGGTAGATTCGATAGAGAGATAGAGATAAGAGTACCAGATAAGAAGGCAAGGCTGGAGATACTACAGATACATACAAGGAATATGCCGTTATCGAGTGATGTTAATCTAGAGAGGATAGCCAATGCAACTCATGGATTCGTAGGTGCAGATCTAGAGTATCTATGCAAGGAGGCAGCTATGAAGTGCCTAAGGAGGGTACTCCCAGAGTTGAACCTAGAGGATGAGAAGATACCACCAGAGGTACTTAACAAACTCATAGTAACCATGGATGACTTCCTCGAGGCACTCAAGGAGGTTACACCATCAGCTATGAGGGAGGTGTATATAGAGACACCAGATGTAAGATGGAGTGATATAGGAGGTCTCGAGGATGTCAAGAGACAACTACAGGAGGCTGTAGAGTGGCCGCTGAAGTACCCAGACCTATACAAGAAGTTAGGGCATAACATGCCGAAGGGTATACTACTCCATGGTCCCTCAGGTACAGGTAAGACCATGCTAGCAAAGGCCGTTGCTACAGAGAGTGAGGCTAACTTCATAAGCATAAGGGGCCCAGAGCTCCTGAGCAAGTGGGTTGGTGAAAGCGAGAGGGGTGTAAGAGAGGTATTCAGGAGGGCAAGACAGGCAGCTCCATGTGTGATATTCTTCGACGAGGTAGACTCCATAGCACCTGTAAGAGGCATGGGTGGAGATAGTATGGTTACTGAGAGGGTAGTAAGTCAGTTACTCACTGAGATGGATGGTATACAATCATTACAGGGGGTAGTTGTATTAGCAGCTACGAATAGAGTAGATATGGTAGATCCTGCATTACTCAGACCAGGTAGGTTCGATAAGTTGATCTATGTTGGGATGCCAGACAAGTATGCTAGACAGAAGATACTAGAGATACATACAAAGAACAAGCCGTTAGCAGAGGATGTTAATTTAGTCAAGATAGCAGAGGCGTGCGAAGATTTTAGCGGTGCAGATGTTGCAGCTGTAGCTAATACAGCTGTATCGCTTGTACTACATGAATATCTGAACAAGTATCCTACACCCGAAGAGGCTGCAAAGCATGTGGAAGAGGCAAAGATATACCATAGACACTTCGAAGAGGCTATTAAGAAGGTTAGACAGCAGAAGGAGGGTAAACCTGGAGAGAAGGTTACCGTACCCTACTATAGGTAATACCGCTAGATGAACATTAAGTTATCTCCTTATTTTTCTTTTAATAACATCTCATATCATACCCTATCATACTCGCATCTTTATACATTCAATTACTCTATACTCCTACAATCTGTATATATTATTATGTAACTATATTATCAGATTGAGACAGATGCTGATAGTACTAACTGGTAGACCTGGAATAGGTAAGACAACCATACTTAAAAGGATAACCACCATACTGAAGGAGAAGGGTATATGTGTAGGCGGTGTACTCACAGAGGAGGTAAGAGAGTATGGAATGAGGATAGGGTTCGATATGCTAGATGTATCATCTGGTCTAAGGTTAAGACTTGCAAGCATACATGGTATAGATGGACCAAGGATAGGTAGATACTCTATAGATCTGAATGTATGCAGCAAGGCTGCATCTATCCTGGTTAATACCGATTCGGATGTGATAGTATTCGATGAGATAGGACCTATGGAGCTACTATCTGATGACGTATCAGATGCACTACTACATCTACTCAGTGTAAAGGATAAGAAGAGTATCGTAGTGGTTGTACATAGAAGGTTCAGGCACAAGATGATAGACGAGTATATCAAGAAGGCCTCTATCCTTATAGAGGTTGATGCACATAATAGAGAGTTTCTACCATCATACATCTCTAACCAGATCATCGATGTAGTGTAAGCCAAATGGATGTGATATAACATGCTATAAGGAAGTTGAACTACGCTGTGATACAGTTAAACATGGAAAGCGTATACATCAACTGCTTGTAATCTGTACCATCAATGTATAGATATAGATATAATGATCCCGCGGGCAGGATTTGAACCTGCGACACTCCGGTATCTATGTTGCCTAGTAGGACTGTTCGGGTCAGCCAAGGCCAACCGCTACAGCCGGAAGCTCTACCAGGCTGAGCTACCGCGGGTATGTATTAATAATAAATACTCTGATAAATACTTAACAGGGATGGATGTAAGTATAGGTATACCTAGTTACAATGAGGAGAGGAGTATAGCAAATATACTCAAGGCTATAGAGATACAGGTATCCAAATATGGGAATAGATGTAACATATCAGAGGTTATAATATCAGATGACTCCACAGACTCTACAGTAGATATAATCAAAGATTATTCGAGCAAGAGCATATTGAATATTATACTTATACACCACGATAAGAGAAGGGGCGCAGCAACTGCATGGAATGAGATACTCCACAAAGCCAAAGGCGATGCCATAATACTATATGATGCAGATATCATACCTGCTCCAGATACAACAAAGATACTTGCAGATGCTATATCTGAGGGGTACTCTCTGTGTGCAGCAGGTATAAGGCCTGTCAGATGCACTGGCATAGCAGGTAGGGCAAGCATGTTCACCGCATCTTGGCTGAGGAGGATGAGGTTACAGGGTATAAACCAGTATACAATTATGGGTAGGGCATTGGCCCTTGCTGGTAAAGTTGCTAAACATGTAACCATACCTACAGATACCATAGCTATAGACCTGTACTTACAATGCAGAGTCATGGAGATGGGTTACAGGATAGAGTATAGGGATGATGCTATAGTATACTTCAAACCAGTAGGGAGTATAAAGGAGTTAGTGATGCAGACTAGTAGAGCTCTACAAGGACATAGAGAACTCGCATACTACATCGATAGGCTTAACCTAAGGGCTAGTATGAGTAGTATGTTAAAGGCATTGATACAATCTTCTATAGAAAATCCTTTAGGTCTGGCATCTCTTATCCCTGTATACATGTTATATCCATTCTATAGTAAGAGTGACTCATCAAGATGGAGGGTAGCTGAGAGCAGTAAAGGATTGAGTATAGATGATGTGATGATTATTAATGGTTATGAGGATAAGACTAGATATCATTGATACCATGGATGATTGGATTGATTAGTTGATCAATTAATTAATAAAATGGAATAAATGTTCATGATATTCACTGATCGCTCCTTCTCTGTAGACTAGTGAGCTCATTAACCATCTCTGCTATATGTAGTACAGCCTCACCCTCTTCATTAACCTCTACATCAAGGTCCTTGTATAGTCTAAGCCTATCCTCCTTGCTCTTGCTTATGGCATTCTCTGCTTCCTTGAGATACTGGAGCGTCTTGCCTGCTACATACTTCAATACATTTATGGTTATGAAGCGCAGGTGTGATGGTATAGGCTTTAAGAGCAGCGATGCATATCTATCTATCATACCTACCGAGTGCTTAGTGGCCTCTAGTATGAGCTCCTGCCTCAATGGTGTATACTCTGGCATCCATTTGGCTGCTTGTCTACGCATCGATCGCAGTGGCATCAACGGGAAGACCCATACGAATACCCTATGGTGTTTTATCCTGTCCAAGAACTCAAGGGATCGTATAACATCACTCTCAGTCTCCTTAGGTAGACCTGTCATCATCGATGCCACAGTGAACCAGTGGTTATCATCTAATATGCCCAAAGCATCATCTATAACATCTGGCCACTCCTCTATACTGAATGGCTTGACCTTACCTGGCATTATCATCTTGACTAGACTGGGGCTTACTGTCTCTAATCCAGTCTCTACGAATCCAGGGTTGCTCTCATCCAGCTCCATTATCTCAGCCATCTCCTTGAGTGTCCTTGGACTAGATTTTATGCTTGCGCATGAGAAGAAGTCTGTACCTACACTCCTCACATCAGGGAACCCCTTAACACTCCTCCAGAGATCTACTATGGCATCGTGGTTTATCTCGAAGCCGCCCATCCTTCTGCCGTAGAATAATGCATCCTCAGAGTGTAATGTTATACTCCTAAGACCATGCCTCACCTCCAGCTCTACCTCCTTGAGTATCCTATCCTTCGGTATCGATCTGAACATGAGTAGATCAGGGGAGCAGAACTGACAGCCTCTACCACATCCCCTAGTTATCTCAACTATGCCACTCGATGAAGGACCCTTTATCAATGGTATCCTAGCTGTATCCATCGGCATGCTCCTGACCCTCCTCGGTATATCCTCCCCTCTCATAACCTTACTGAATAACTCACCTACTATACCTTCAGCCTCTCCATCCACTAGACAGTCTATCTTCCATTCATCTAACCTCTCTGGATGCTCCTCGAGTTGCCATATCCCTGGCCCCCCTACTATAAGCCTTGATCCGTATTGCTTCAGTAATGGATTACTTATAAGATCGTTGAATGCCATTGCTGTATACGATCTTGAAGGCCACCAGTCTATGAGTCTGAACATACATGCAGTCAACTGAGACACTGCTGCATATCCTAGTGGATCATGAACGGTCAAGCCTATAGCCTTCGTCTCCCTCCCTATAACCTTATGTAACTTCCTTGGATCTGCTACTATAACCTCGTCCCTTGTGAATCCATGATCAAGCAATGCTGCCTCTACCTTCCTTATACCGTATGGGGCTATCATTAATCTGCCTTCATCGTCACTTCTTGTGGCAAAGAATATAGACTCCATTATCCTTCGGTTGTACGGTATATTGGGGTAGTTTGATGGTATGCACCCTATGAACCCTATCCAGTTGAATCCTCTGTAGTTACTTATTGCGCATACATCACCTGTGAGTACTATCTTGTAGCCATCACTGCTACTCATGATGCCACCTCATGCATACCTAACTAGTAGTACTTTATCTGGATCGTAACCCAGTTTCCTCCCCCAATCCTCTATGACCCTGAGTATCATCTTAACGCCCCACTTGAAGAACGACATCAATGCTGCCTTGAGGAATGGATTGAGTCTTATCACAGATGGAGGTAGGTTGTACAGCTCATATATCGTATGCCTCCAGGTCTTGTAGATCACTGCATACTGACCCTCGCTTATATTAGATGCATTGAAGAACTCATCCCCCTTCAATACGCCTATAGGTACGAATGTCAATGGCGTGGCTGTGAAGTGTGCCTTACTCCCTATACGCTCAGGGAGCTCCCTCTCCATCCTATCTATAAGCCTGACGGTATCCCAACAATCCTCCTCGGTCTCTCCAGGTAACCCCAGTATAAGTGTATATGCAGGTATCCAGTAATTCTCGTTGAGTATCCTTGTTCCATGGAATATCACATCAGGCCACTCATCGGCAGAGAATGGCTTTGCCTTGAATGGCATGTAACGTTTTATGAGTCTCGCAGAACCAGTCTCAAGTCCTGGTTGTATACCTATTATATTATCTGGGCTGGCTCTTATCACCTCAGATACACTCTTAACCATATCTGGGTCTGCTACCACTGCTGAGACTGTACCATGTGTAGGCTGTGCCCTCTTTACACCTTTGACACTCATAACAGCCTTGAATAGATCTACTATAGCATCCCTATTAGGCATAAACCCCTTCCTATCCTCCAGACCGTAGAGGAAGATATCATCGCTCTGCAACCAGACCTTATGTGTACCAGCATTCACGTTAACGCTTATCTCCCTCTGTACCTTATCGTAAGGCATGTACTTTGCTACCCTAAGGTTAGGCTCGCAGAACTCGCAGTTCCTACCACAACCACGCATAGCCTCGACTACACCATGTATACTTGCGTTAACTATATCTGGTATCTCATCCAACCTTGGCTGCCTGCCTACCCTTACCCTAGGTTGTAACCTACCATCCTCTATATCCTTGAATAACTCATACGCTATATGATCTGCCTCTCCTATCACTGCATGATCTATCATCAGATCCTCTTGCTGCTCTACCCTGAACTCGAACTGCCATGCACCAGGTCCTCCTACCACTACCTTGAACCTGTAGCCATTATTTAGCCTCATCTCCTTGAGCATCCTCACAAGGCTTACAAAGTACTTCTGGTTAACTGGTGTAAAGTACACCTGTCCTCCTGTGAACATCATGCTTACAGGTGCAAGACCTAAGGGGTCCATAGCATATATCCCTACAATCGTAGTATCCTCATCCACATAACTACGCAGATGGTCTGGGTGCACCACTGCCACATCATCTCTAGCATAGCCCTTGAGTAGCCCTGCCTCTATCTTCCTTATTCCATAAGGCGCCTTACTCAATATACCATCATACATCCTTACATCTGGAGCAAGGAACCTGAATAACCTATCTGGCACATGCTCTGATGGCGCACAACTAAGAAAGTCGAATAATGGTATACTCCTGTACTCGCTTGTAAGGGTTCTATCGTTTGTCAGTACTATGCGCCTGCCCATGGATGTAATTTATAATTCATAATTTTAAATCTTTCTAATATTATGAGCTGGGAATGGTGTATGATCAAAATACTGATATATTATCTCCTATGTTAGTAATCTCTTGGTATCGCTACTCAACTTTATAATAATTTCATTCTCCTTTATAACCTCTATGAAACCAAAGTCCCTGAGTGTGTATATTATACTGCTTGCCTTATCCTTATCCATCTCCAACTCCTCAGCTATCTCATCTATGGTAACCTCCCCCCTCCTAGTCAGTATATCAAGCATATCTTTAACTAGACTGCCCATATAAGATAGTATACTTTATACTACTTCTACTTTGTGTAGCATAAATTATAGTATGTACATTATGTAATAATTCATCACTATGAATGGAAAATTATTTATCTTGATTGATTGTAATGATCGTATGGCGGATTACATACTACACTATCCAAGGAGGATAACCCTATTCAAGGGATTGATGCACCTCATACGTAAGGACGAAGTTATAAAGGAGGCACCGCTCTATATAGTAGTACATAGAAGTATAAAGGAGTTGGTGGAGGTACTCAAGAATGAAGGTTTCCATAGACTGATATTCTGTGAGAATAGGATGAAGGATCAGGTAGGGAATGGGTTCACTAAGATGCTGAGCAAAGGTTGGGAGATCCATCTGAGGTTCTTGAATGTAGATGGACTCAAGGAGGATCTAGTGGCATTGAATGGCGAGGTAGAGATCTCAAGGAGGTATATACAGCATATCTTCAGTTCAAGGGCATCGGTACTCTATGAACTCACTAGCATACTCAAGAGGAATCAGATAGATTACAAGATATGGAATGCCAATATAAACGACTATGTGAGTAAGATAATAGATGATCATCAGATAAGACTGAGAGGTATACCCTTGCTTGTACCATGGGTTCCTTCATGTGTAGTAGGTGGGGGGTATGGATTATTCCATCTCCTAAGGTTCCTCAGTATGATATAACCTAAATTAAATAAATTACTACTCAGTATAATAATATAATGATCAAGATAGTGCACCATGGTATATCAGAGGCTGAGAGGGAGGCCCTGTATAATCTGCTCAGAGAACCATTTGGTGTAGTTGAGATGGAGGATAAGATAAATGAATCAATGATGAGTAGCGTGTATATAGAGCTGCCCATACGTTACGACCATGGTTTCATAAGAGTGCTAGGAATAGATAGATGGGAGGGACTGAAGGAGATACTCAAGAATATGAGATGGAGGAGAGGCAAGAGTGAGTTTATGCTGACTATTAACTTCAAGGATAAGCATGTTAACACAGTATTCACCATAGAAGGTTCAGATCATAAGGTATTCAATAAAGCAGTAGAAGGCATAGAGTATGTTGTAGATACTGTACACTTCAAGGATGCTAGGAGTATGTATGGTAGTAATAGTAGTATAGTATTTGAGTTCAACAGAGAGGATATGAGATGGTATCCAAAGAGGTAGTAAGAAAGATCGATGATAATCTGGCGTATTATTAATTATTACTACCTCAATTCAAGTCGTTATCTGCTTTATCTTCATCCTTCCCTTCATCACTCTTCCCTTCACTCCTACTCCTATTCTTGCTGTCTATCTCATCGAATACAGAGGCATCGCTCAATGCATCGCTCAATTCTTTATACTTCCTATCTATGAACTCCAAGGCTTCTTCTAACCTCTTACTCTTACCATACCTGTACCTTACAAGCTCTCTATGCCTCCAGTAGTTACTCCCATCATCCAATGCTACAGTGGTAAAGTAATCAGGACCCTTTAGGTTATCTGGCATATTTACATTATATGGAAGGAGGTACTCTACTATGAACCATTCATCTCCATCAGGGTAATCTGCACCAGTGAGTATATCAAAGAAGATATGGAGGTAGTCATTTAGCCTAATACCCTTGCCCTCCATCAGTGGATGCTTTACACTCGATACCTTGTAGTCCCTGAGCAAGAGCTCAGGCTCGAAGTATGAACTTATCATCGCCTTCCTTAGTATAATGTTAGCATCACTCAGCTTCAATACAATGCAAGAAGCTTATGCACCATATAACTTTTTAACTATAGTTTATTAATCAGATTCTATTAGCAGAGTTATGCTTACCATAGCAAAGTTCGGTGGTAATACACTAGGTATCAACGGGAGTAATATACCTCTTGTACTCTCAAGGATAAAGGAGATGCTTAACGATGGTAGAGTAGTGGCAGTATTCTCAGCGCCATTCACAGAGTACGGTAAGGCTAGGTCTCTAACAGATATAGCAATAGAGATAGGCAAGAGATATGCATCATCCGAGCCAGTGGATATAGATGTACTCAGCAGTGTATACGAGTATATAGCATCAAGGTACATGGATGAGGATAATAGGAGGGCTTTCCTATCAAGACTCAAGGGGTTCAATAAACAGGTTATAATAGCACTCAAACAGGCAGCAGAGTATAAGAGGTTCGTTGATGTGACTAGAGCTAGAGTTCTAGCATACAGCGGGGAGCTTGTTATGGCTAATGCGATGCATCATATACTCAGCAGCAATGGTATAGACTCATCCTATGTAGAGTTCAGCGACTGGCCTATAATAACCGATGATAACTACGAGGCAGCAAACTTTATGCTAGATGCAAGTAAGAACGCAAGTAGAGTACTGTATGATATGCTGAACTCCAGCGATGTTGTATGCATAGGTGGTTTCATAGGCAAGACCCCAGATGGGCTTGAGACAACTTATGAACGTGGAGGCTCTGATAGAACAGCAGCAGATGTAGCAGTACTACTCTACGATAGATATGGTAACGATATGCTCCTAAGCTTCGAGAAGGATAGCAGTGTATTGAGCGCTGATCCAAAGATAGTCAGAGATGGGTTGGAGCATATCAGAGTACTCTCATACAACGAGGCTAAACTGGCTGGTATGTTTGGGATGAAGATACTAGACCCCATAGCAATAAAGGATATAGAGGATGCATCTGTAGATGTTAAGATAAGGATAACCAACATAAACGATGCTGGAGATTATACAGATATAGTTAAGAGACCAGTAGATTACAGCATAAATCCGATCAAGATAGTAACAGGTAAGAAGAGATGCTGTATAGTAAGGATGGGTAGTGAGAGTGCATGGCACTTCAAGGCACACCTACTCAGGTACAGGAGGTACAACGAGTTTGTACAACTCAGTCCTTACGTGAGAGATGATAAGGAGTATTCAAGGATACTCTTCCTTGACTCTGAGTTCATAAAGAGGTACGAGAAGTACCTCAAGGCATACGATAACAGTGCAGAGATAGTCTATGGTAGGGGAGTTATAACGCTAATAGGGGATGAGATGCATCGAGTACCTAACGTTGCATCTATGGCAAGTAGCACTCTAGGTGAGCAGTCTATAAATATAATAAATATGGATGCGCAGGAGGAGACCTCAAGGATAATAATAGTGGTTGAGGATAAAGATGAGAACGTTGAGAATGCCATAAGGGCTATACATTCAAAGAGGAGCGTGTATGCTGGTGCAACTACACACTAAAGTTTATTTTATCTAGATATGTAGCACTAGTGTGCAGATAGGCAGCAAGGTATGGATGAATGGTAAGCTCATCGATACCGATAAGGCTACCATACATGTACTTACACATGCACTACACTATGCTACTGCTGTATTCGAGGGTATAAGGTGCCATGATACAGGTAATGGTGCAGCTATATTCAGATTACATGGGCATGTAGATAGGTTACTTGCTAGTGCAAAGATATACATGATGGATATCCAGTATGGCTTCGATGATATATGCAATGCTATAATAGAGACCGTTAGAGCAAACGGTATGAAGGACTGCTACATAAGACCCATAGCATACTACTCATACGGCAAGATGGGTGTGAATCCTCTACCTAATAGGGTAGATCTGAGTATAGCTGTATGGAGATGGGATGAGTACCTTAGTAGTAACGAGGGTATAAGGTGCATGGTATCCTCATGGCGTAGGATAGACCCCAGAACTATGCCTGTAAGGGCCAAGGCAACATCTAACTATGCTAACTCAGCACTGGCAAGGATAGAGGCACTAAAGAATGGGTTCGATGAGGCTATAATGCTTAACATAAATGGTATGGTTGCAGAGGCTAGTGCTGAGAATATATTCATAGTAGAGGATGGTATCTTGTGTACTCCTACACTAACAGATGGTGCGTTAGCAGGGATAACTAGAGATACTGTACTACAGATAGCAAGACATGAAGGCATAAAGTACGAGGTAAGGAGTGTGAGCAGGGATGAACTCTATACAGCGGATGAGGTATTCCTCACTGGTACAGCATCTGGTATAAAGCCTGTCATAAGTATAGATAATAGGGTAGTAGGAGATGGCAATGTAGGAGTAGTGACTAAGAGGTTACAGAGTATATACAGGGATATAGTCCTAGGTAAGGATGTAAGGTTCTCTAAGTGGTTAACTTATATAGGCGAATGAGTAGATTCTTCCGTTGATTGATATTTATTTATCTACCATCTATAGTCTATTAGAGTATGAGTAATAGATTCGAGCAGGAAGTAGAAGTAACAGGGCACCTGATAGACTCTATGATACTCACTAGGATATTCGATAAGGTGATGGATATGAAGGGAGACTTTGAGGTACTAGACTTCAGGATAGGGAAGGAGAAGCACTCGTATAGTTACGCTAGGTTACTCATAAAGGGTAAGAGTAGCGAACATCTTAGACAACTGCTAGAGGAGGTGTATAGGGAGGGTGCGGTACCTGTTAAGATCGATCCTGTGATGCTGGAGTATGCACCAGCAGATATGGTACTACCAGATGACTTTTACAGTACGACTAATAATAGAACTATGATATATGTAGATGGTAGATGGATAGATGTTGAAGGTATAATGATGGATAAGTGCATAGTATACGATCCTGAGAGTAAGAGGGCATACTGTAAAGCGATAAGGGAGGTAAAGAAAGGAGATGTTATAGTTGTGGGGGAGCAAGGGATAAAGGTTATACCTCCAGAGAGGCCTAGAGAGGGTGTAGATATATTCAAGTTCATGAGTAGCGATGCATCCAGCGAGAGGCCTACACTGCATATAATAAGGAAGATAGCTACTGATATGCATGAACTCAAGAACAAGGGGGGTAAGATAGTAGTGGTAGCTGGGCCTGCAGTTGTGCATACTGGGGCTGCTGATGCACTTGCTGAGTTGATAAGACTGGGCTATGTCAAAGCATTACTAGCAGGTAATGCATTGGCTGTACATGATATAGAGTATGCTCTATTCGGTACCTCTTTGGGTATGTATGTACATGATGGCACGCTAGCAGTGAGAGGTCATAGGCATCATATGCGTGCTATAAACGAGGTATTCAAGGCAGGTTCCATAAGGGCAATGGTAGAGCAGGGTAGACTAAGGAAGGGGATAATGTATGAATGTATAAAGAATAATGTTGAGTATGTACTAATAGGCTCGCCTAGGGACGATGGCCCCATACCTGATGTTATAACAGATGTAGTACTAGGATGGAAGAGGTACAGAGAGGCTCTCAAGGATGCGGATATGGTTATGATGCTCAGTACTATGCTACATTCAATAGCAGTAGGCAATATGCTACCATCAGAGGTTAGAGTTGTTATAGTAGATATAAACCAAGCAGTGGTAACCAAGTTGATGGATAGAGGAACATGGCAGGCTGTTGGGGTAGTCTCAGATGTTGGTGTATTCTTACCTACTCTACTCAACAATATACTAATGCTAGAGAGTAAAGGATAAGTTTAGTCTTATAAATAGTAGATGCATATGGGCCGGTAGTTCAGCGGTAGAATGCCCGCCTCGCACGCGGGTGGCTCTATACTGATTGTATAGGGTCAGCGAGAGGTCGCGGGTTCGAGTCCCGCCCGGTCCATACTAGTCTATCGATCATTGGAATGTAATACATTGTCCTATCTATTAATCATGTAGATATCTAGTAATACGTTGATCTATAAGACGTTATTGTGTAGGAATTAATGAATAAATTATAATCGCTCATAATACAGAATGTTGTTGCTAGTAACGATATGATGAGATTACCCTTATTCTATAC
>Ga0308415_1000900_pt1 | contig 13209 bp, 11 predicted proteins | sample HotsprSampleOS55_FD_203465 | JGI IMG/M metagenome (GOLD analysis project Ga0308415, IMG submission 203465) | Hot spring phototrophic mat microbial communities from Octopus Spring, Yellowstone National Park, Wyoming, United States - 20090730_OS55 ... | reverse complement strand
GTAAGGATAGTCAGACCTATGTGGATATAGGATTGGATAGACCTGCACTACTCAAGGGTAAATATACCCATGGTATAGGCAAGAGGGTTACCGTGATGATACTCTCTAGGGATCCCCTGGAATGTAGACTAGTATATGAAGATGAGTTGAAGCGTTACTGGGGCTATAGAGTGATAAGGGCAGAGGGTCTATCATCTTTACCTACTAATATGTTCATTATGGTAACATCCAAGCATGGTAGGTATATGAAGTTAGATGAAGAGACAGTACAGATGGTAAGGAATAGAAAGGAGAAGACTGGAATAATGTTAGTCTTCGGTTCGCCTTACATGGATGTGCAAGAGATAATCAGGTATGAAGGTAAGAGAATAAACGATCTTACAGATAATATATATAACTTCTTCCCTGAGCAGATGGTAGAGAGTGTAAGGTTAGATGAGGCTATACTGGGCTGCCTATCCATACTGAATTATATCATTAGAGTGGCGGGCCCGGTGGGCTTCGATCCCACGACCTAGGGCTCTCTGCTCTTACTACCCATTAACCGCAAGCCCTCGCCATATCCTGACTAGGCCACGGGCCCATCCATACATACATCCATCCATCCATCATAGATACCTGCTTAGTATAGATATAACCTTCTCCCTCCCTACATCTACTATATACGTACCTAATCTAGGACCATGATCAGAACCTATCAAGATTGTATAGAGCAATCTGAAGAATTCTTTAGGCTCTATACCATTCCTCCTTGCAGTATCGAATATACCCGATTGTATAACCTTAGGATCATTACTGCTCTTTATAACATCTATAAGACTACTCAACGCTCCCTTCTCCATATCGTTGAGCACTACTCTCCCTGTATCTGCTACTGAGCCTCCATTAACCTCTGATCTGTACAGTCTTGCCTTGATTATCCTCTCCTTCAGGCTCTCACTAGCATCTCCTTTTATCATTCCATATGCCTTGAGTCTATTAACTACATACTCAACCTCACTCCCCTCTAATGCAACCTCCGCTAGCTGTGCTAGTAACATGTATGGTATATGCTCTCTAGGTATGTATGGGGGTTTACAATGGTTTATATACTCATATATCCCCCTCTGTTTTATAACATTCATATCCATCTCCATCTTCACATCATAACTACCCTTACTGCTGAAGTACACATCCTCTAGTCTATCATACTCATCCTCCAGTTTAGGTATATCCTCAACCCCTATATGCCTTGTACCGGCTATCCTCTTGAATAAGAGTAGTGTTATAGATTTTGGGGTGCCATACCTTAACCAACGCTGGGGGGTGAGCACATTACCAGCACTCTTACTTATCTTCTTCCCTCCTTTATCAAGGAACATCTCGTACCTAACATGCAATGGATGCTTGTATGCGAGTATGTTATCTGCTATCCAGTCATTGACCTTAACACTATCAGCTATATCCTTTCCATATGCCTCGAACCTTATATCCAGTGCTCTCCATCTGGAGGCGAACTCGACCTTCCAACTCAGCTTACCGTCGGCTCTCCTTATATCAGCCTCTCCTTTATACCCACATCCCTCGATGAACCGCTTCCCTATTATACTGCCCTTACATTCATACAGTACTTTATACTCATCTTTGAGATACTCATATGCATTGGCAAGGTATATCCTCTTACAGTTTGAGCATATAGGGAAGTATGGCAGTGCCTCCTTGAACTTATCCTGTCCTACAAGCTCTGCTATCTTCTCTCCTATAACCTTACTATTACTCAGTATAGTATCTATCTCCTTGACCAAGAGGCCGTTCTTGTATGACTCATGACCGCTCTGGAACCTATACTTCACCTCTAGTGCATCCAGGGCCTCGAGTAGCATACTTGACATGTGCATAGCATAGGAGTTATGGCATGAGAATGGGTCTGGTATATTGCATACAGGATATGCTATATACTCATTGAGCCACTCTGGTAGTCCATATGGCACCTTCCTCAACCCATCCATATCATCACTGTATGCTACCAACTCCGAGGTATAGCCCATATTCTCCAATGCAAGCTTTATGCCGTATGCTCTCACAGCATCTCCAAGGCTACCTATATGAGGTATACCAGAAGCACCTAGACCAGACTCAACCCTTATCAATGATGTATCCCTACCGAGCTTCTTCTCCCTCTCTATAAGGGCATATGCTACCTTATCAAGCCATGTACCCTTGCCTATTATCCTACTACTATTCTGCAAGATGGAGGTATCTACTCCCTTTGGTTATATTTATTTATGGTCCTAGTATTCTTTAATGCATGGATGTAGAGAGTAAGATAGAGCTTATCATTAGAGAGCCTACTGAGGAGGTAATAACTTTAGAGGAGCTTAGGTTACTACTGGGGAGTAACACTAGACCAAGGCACTACATAGGTTTAGAGATATCTGGGCTACTACATCTAGGCAGTCTGGTACTGACTGGTTACAAGATAAACGACCTCATAAAGGCAGGGTTCAGATGTACAGTACTACTAGCAGATTGGCATACATACATCAACGATAAACTCCATGGCGACTGGGATGCAATAAAGAGGGTAGCGAGGTACTATGAGGATGCATTCAAGCTCTTCTGTTCTGGCGTTGAGGTTAGGCTAGGCTCACAGCTCTACGAGGAGTATGATGATTACTGGAGTGATCTGATAAGGTTCAGTAAGCATATAACACTACCAAGGATCATGAGGTCACTTACTATAATGGGTAGGAGCGAGAAGGATAGACTTGACTTTGCACAACTTATCTATCCTGCTATGCAGGCTACTGATATACATGCATTGGATGTGGATGTTGTACATGCAGGCATAGACCAGAGGAAGGTACATATGCTTGCTAGGGACGTATTCCCCAAGCTCAGGTGGAAGGTACCTGTTGCGTTGCATCATCACCTACTCCCAGGGTTAGGCGAGCCTGTTATGCTTGGCCTCGATGAGGATACCGGTATGGATATCAAGGTATCGAGCAAGATGAGTAAATCAAAGCCACATACAAGCATATTTGTGCATGATGATGAGCATATAATAAAGGAGAAGTTAAGGAAGGCCTGGTGCCCAGAGGATGTTGAAGGTAACCCTGTACTAGAGATGGCTAGGTACATAGTATTCCATGAGTATGATGAGTTCACTGTAGAGAGGAGCGCAAAGTATGGAGGTAATATAACATTCACTAGCTATAAGGAGCTGGAGGATGCATATAGGAGTAAGAGGATTCATCCATTGGATCTGAAGAACGCTGTAGCATACTACATAAATAGGATAGTAGAGCCTGTAAGGGAGTACTTTAAGAGTAGGGAGGAGATACTAGAGTTACTAGCAAAGCAGTGATAGTTCAGTTCAATCTATGATTGATCAATTGGCTGATTGGTTAATTGATTAATCAACCCTTGGTTTGGTAGAATTAATTATGGATAAACTACCTGCATCATATCATACATCAAAGTAGAGATGGAACTCATGTGGATGGGGCCTTAACTTTATCTCCATGTAATCCTTACTCTCCAACTCTATAACCTTATCTATCACATCCTGCGTGAATATAGGCTTAAGGTAATCACTATCGCTCTTCAGTGCCTCTACCGCATCTATCAGTGTTGGGGGTAACTGCCTTACTCCTAGGGCCCTCCTCCTCTCATTGCTCATCATATATATATTCTCATCTATAGGGTCGCTAGAGCCCTTCTTCCTCTTTATACCATCTAGACCAGCAGCAAGTACCGCAGAGAAGCATAGGTATGGGTTACTGGAGGGATCAGCAGCCCTAAACTCAACCCTCTTACTCTTCTCCTGAGACCTGAAGTATACTGGTACCCTTATTATAGCAGATCTGTTACCCTTGCTCCATGCTACATATACTGGTGCCTCATACCCCGGTACTAGTCTCCTGTATGAATTAGTTGTAGGCGCTACTATGGCACATAGAGACTCTGCATGATCCAATATACCCCCTATGAAGTATCTGCCTAGCTGACTCAACTCAGCATACTCATCATCTGCATCATAGAATAGATTCCTCTCATCATTCCATAGACTTACATTAACATGCATACCAGAACCGTTATCCATGGCTATGGGTTTGGGCATCATGGTAGCGACCAACCCATGCATCCTTGCTACATTCTTCACAACGTACTTGTATGTTAGAGTGTTATCTGCTGCATTGGTCAATGTATCAAAGTGCATATCTATCTCGCACTGCCCACCAGTAGCAACCTCATGATGATGGGCCTCACATGGTATATGGAAGTAATCGTTCAGTATATCCATGCATTGGTTCCTGAAGTTAGTCAATGTATCGTATGGCTCAGCAGGCATATACCCTTCCTTGAGTCTTATGACACTGGAGGAGTCGTTACTCCATGGTACCTCCTTACTCTCTATGCTATATCCCATACCCTTACTGGGTATGAGCGTATCCCATGCTACCCTGCTGAATACAAAGAACTCTACCTCTGGACCCCAGTATGATGTACCGAAGCTCTCCTTTAGGTAGGACTCTGCCCTCTCAGCAACAGACCTAGGGTCCCTAGACAACCTCTCGTTGGTATAACCATAGTGTACATTGCATATCATCCTTGCAGTCCTTCCCTGGTCCTTCCATGGTATTATAGCGAATGTATTAGGATCTGGCTTCAGTACTAGATCAGACTCGTATATGTATGTAAACCCCCTCACAGAGGATCCATCGAGTTTAGGGAATCCCTCGACAAGTACATTCTTATCTACAAGTTTAGCATTGATAGTTACGTGATGGAACCTACCATTCAGACTGGTGAACTGAAGGTCTATGTACCTTATATCCTGCTCCTTTATCATCGCTACTACATCATCCAGAGTGTAGCTTACAGGTTGTAGTGAACCATCTATAAGCCTATAAGGCATATACTGCTTTCCATAATTCGTTATTTAATTATATCGCTGATTGTATAACAGTAGCATGGAGGATATAAACAGATTATACGAGTATATCAAGGATGAGTTTGAGAGTGTAGATCTACAGGGTATCAAGGATAAGGATATGTATATAAGGCTAGCAGAGATCCTTAACGGACTCAGGGGTAAGGGCTACGAGGGCATAGATGAGAACGTAAGGTGCGCACTTGTAGAGATACTCAATAACCTTGTAAGGCTCATGTTAAGTATAAGGATGGAGAAGGTTAGAAGCAACACTACTACTGTAGACCATTCTATGCTCACAGAGGAGGAGTTGTACATAGCAATGGAGGAGAGACGGTTCAGGGCAAAGTACGATTTAGTACTATCATCTATAATCAATGGTAGGAGTAAGTTATTGGAGCATATAAGAGCAAGTGTAAGGAATACTCTGGTAGTGGTCAGATTCTTGAAGGATACGGATAGATTCTTAGGTAATGATGGGCATGTATATGGACCATTCAAGTCTGAGGATGTAGCAAGTATACCATTAAAGGATGCTCTGGAACTGACTAAAGATGGTACAGTAGTAGAGTTACCGGCATTAGATATTTAATCATCCCCTTCCCATCACTCATCTTCTGTACAGTCAAAGATAAATTAGATATATTGATAGTATAGATAGTATAGATAGATATGCCCCATACAGATATAGATCTACTCACACATCTACTCCTTGCGCTATACCCTGCAGCATCATTCTTCTTCATAGAGGTTGCTGCTAGATACACTAATGTGAGACTATGGCGCAAGTCTGTACTGCAGGGTATTGTATCACTTGCATTTGCGGTCACATATATAATTATCATAGATGCCGTTGGATTAGCTATAGCATTGTTCATATTTGCACCATTGCTATTCATACATGCAAGGAACCTTAAGAATAGGGAGTATCTCAATAACAGTGGTAGCAGAGAGGCAAGGATATAAGGCATAGACTAATCCATTTATACTTATAAACAGAGGCATACAAGGATCAAGCAAGTATGTATAGACACTAATCCATTGATACTCAATAGATATAAAGCAGTGGTAATTATAATTAGCAGCATCCCATAATAATTGATCTGATATCTATAATGTGTAATGCTGCTGTTATATCATTCATGCTAGTGCTACTGTTAATACTCAACAACTAATTGGTATTACAGGCTCATATATGCCATCTCACCTTTCAGCATCCAGAATCTTACGGTATATATGGTTACAGTAAAGGCATCTTATCCTCACAGCCCTTATACTTGAGTGTCCTACTCTAACCATAGATGTTCTACCAGGTATTATAAGCCTCTTGCACCTCTTGCAGAAGAGCTGCCTTATTTCGTAAGGCAACCTTATCCTGTACCTCATGCTGATTCTCTTGATGAGCATAGCCTGTTCCTCAGCAAGTTCCATGTTATAGCATGCAGTCTCTAATACATGCTTGAATAGTATCTCAATCCTCTGTCTTGCCATATCCCTCTTCAATATCTTTAACTTACCTTTACCAATAGCTATACTATGGGCATAATACTTATAATCGTTGAGTCTGCACTGGAGCTGGTACCAGAGAGTATATCAAGGCATAATGCAGTGTTGAGGCATGCAAGGAGTAGAGGTAAGGAGCCCACTAGCATGATATTGGATAGAAGTTATCACCATGTAGCTATGTTAAAGCTCAAGGACGCATATAAGAGGGGTAGACCAGATATACTCCATTTCACACTACTCGAGGCTACAACCATACCATTATACTTCAAATCTATGCTAGATGTATATGTACATACTATAGATGATAAAGTCATAGAGGTGGGTAAGAATGTTAGATTACCTAAGAACTATAATAGATTCGTAGGTCTGATGGAGGATCTATACAGTAAGAAGGTTATAACTAACAGACAAGGTTACCCATTATTAGTCTTAAAGGAATCTACTATAGACTCATTGATTGATAGAGTAAATCCTTCTATAATGATAGGGTTATCTAGGTATGGGGTACCTAAAGGTGCTGAGTATGTAGCATGTAGCACTGCTGGTAGTAGCGATGCATGCATAGTTATAGGAGGTTTCCCAAGAGGCACGTTCAGAGAGTCCACTACTAAGCTATTCACAGAGATGGTATCTATAAGCGATTACTCCTTGGAGGCACATGTGGTTGCTGCCAGGGTACTCTATGAGGTGGAGAAGGCTATGGGTATACGGTGAGGAATGTATATGCATATATATTTAATCACAAATTACTGTCATAGCGGTCGTAGTCTAGTCTGGTCTAGGATATCGGCTTTCCAAGCCGGTGACGCGGGTTCGAATCCCGCCGACCGCATCTAATCTATAACTCGTATCCATTATAATATGTAGCCAGAGGAGATGAAGGTGAAGGGAAGGTGTAAAGATCAGGCATATACAAGATGGAGAGACTTCTCTATTAGATAGGGAGGGCATGTATTGATGATACCTTAACTGATACGTCTCTTAACTTAACCATTATCATCAGTTCTATTATGAACTTATCTATCTATCCTTACATTAAGGTATATCATTAATACTCTAAACCAGTTCATAACATGCTCCTTCTTACTACAATCATCTTTGCATGGAAAGCATTCTGTTCTACCTATCCTTTATTTATGTACTGTATAGCTCCATAACGTTCTTATCATTATCATCATATACTATATGTTTAATCCTTAGCCATCTGCAAACTTTATAGCAATAACTCATCTATGCATACTGTATATCTGTTGCCATACAATCTCTTTAACTTTTTATGAAATTATAACTACTGATATCGTTCTTTATTTCTTAAATATGCATTAATAGATACTTCTTTGTATAATATTCATAGTAACCATAACCAGTATACTTCCCTTAAAATAACTGATATCATATACTTAATCACTCACATATAGCTACATATCATCTCTTCATCAATGGCTCTAAGCATAAGATAAGTCTTAAGCTCCTTACCGAGTAGCAAAGATATATGCCATATATCTTGAGTATGTATGCTTCTATTATGTATTTATAATATAGTATAGTATAATCTGGTATTACTTGCTCTTAAGTTAACAGAGCCTAATTAGATTAGATTAGATTAGATTAGATTTATAAATCTCAGGTATAGATACTAAGCCATGCTCAAGTCAGATATAGAGAGTATAGCAAGGGAGTTAGAGGATAAGAGTGCTGAGGATGTACTCAGATGGGCTCTAGGGACATTCCATCCTAGGATAGCATTTGCATCGAGCTTCGGAGCAGAGGATGTAGTGATAATAGATATGCTTATGAAGATAAGGAGTGATGCAAGGATATTCACACTGGATACTGGCAGATTGAACCAAGAGACATACGATGTTATGGATGCCATAAGGGCGAGGTACAATGCGAATATAGAAGTATACTTCCCAGATGCTAAGGAGGTTGAGGATATGGTAAACAGGTATGGTATGAACCTATTCTACCACAGTGTAGAGTTAAGGAAGCTCTGCTGTGAGTTAAGGAAGGTTAAGCCATTGAATAGAGCCTTACAAGGTTTGGACGCATGGATGACTGGGCTAAGGAGAGAGCAGGCAGATACAAGAGCAAGGATAGCTAAGATTGAGATAGATTCACAGCATAATGGCATGGTAAAGATCAACCCAATAGCAGACTGGACATGGGATATGGTATGGGATTACATAAGGAAGAACAACGTACCATACAATAGGTTACATGATAATGGTTACCCTAGTATAGGATGTGAGCCATGCACTAGGGCAGTGAAGCCAGGCGAGCACTTTAGAGCAGGAAGATGGTGGTGGGAGCAGACTGCACATAAAGAGTGTGGACTACATCTCAACCCATTGAATAAGAAGTAAGCAAGCGATCCTATATATACTAATGTTGTTATATAAGGTGTTATATGCATGAGTATACCACATGGTAATAAACTAATGGAGAGGGTAGTGGGCGAGAGTACAAAGCATAGATTACTGAATGATAAGGATATACTAAGAGTAGAGATCGGCAATGATAAAGCAGATGATGTAGAGAATATAGCATATGGTATACTAAGCCCGCTCGAGGGGTTCATGGATGAAGAGGATCTCCTACATGTTATAAGGTATGGTAGACTAAGCAACGGTCTAGCATGGACTATACCTATACTCTTGGATGTTAAGCATGAAGATGCTATAAAGATGAGTGATGCAAGAGAGGTTATACTCTACAACGGTAATACTATAGCGCTGATGCAGATAGATGGGTATTATAAATACAACAAGTTAGATATGATTGATTCTGTATATCAGACCAGGGACCCAGCCCACCCAGGTGTAGCAAAGACTCTAGCTATGAATGATACATTAGTAGCAGGTAAGGTATCCCTAGTACAGTGCAAAACTAACGCTCTCAGTAGGTATAGGCTCACACCTAGGCAGTGTAGGAGCATATTCAGGGATAGAGGATGGAAGAGTATAGTAGGCTTCCAGACCAGGAATATACCACACCTTGCACACGAGATGCTCCAGAAGTCTGTACTTAACTTCTTCGATGCGTTATTCATAAACCCACTGATAGGCAAGAAGAAAGCAGGAGACTTCAAGGACGAGGTAATACTGGAGGCCTATGAAGTGCTCATAGATAACTACTACCCTAAGGATAGAGTGTTCTTCGCTACACTGCATACAGAGATGCATTATGCTGGACCCAAAGAGGCTATACACCATGCTATAATGCGTAAGAACCTTGGCTGTACTCACTTCATAGTAGGTAGAGACCATGCTGGCGTAGGCAACTACTATAAGCCATTCGCTGCACAGGAGATATTCAAGGAGTATCCAGATCTAGGTATAGAGCCTGTATTCTTCCCTGCATTCTTCTACTGTAAGAGGTGTATGGGAGTGGTTAGTGAGAGGATGTGCCCCCATGATACTAGTTATAGATTAGAGTTGAGCGGTACCAAGTTGAGGAGCATGATAAGGGATAACGAGAGGCCCTCTGAGCTACTGATGAGACCAGAGGTATTCGATGTTATAATGCGTTATAAAGAGCCTTTCGTGTAGCGCTCCAGCACAATATATCTATCATCCTCGTATACAGTGTCATAGAACCTCTTCAATGTATCTAGTCTACTCAACCAATACTCTGCTACGCTAACTGCATCATCATCTGGGCTCTTGCCTATAACTATAACATCACTGTATAACCATGGTTCATGGAATGAATCCTTCCATCTCGATGATTCTATTATCTCATCGTACCTACTTAACTCTATCCAACTAGATATCATTATCTTATGCTCCTGCATTGAACCTGTTATAACCATTATCTTAGCATCGCTCATACTATACCTTGATCGGATGAACTCGCCTACCTTGAATGAATCTGAACTTGCATAGTAACCTGCTTTGGCATCCTCGTATGTTACTATACAGTTAGATGTATATACTTGTATTATATATCGCATGTACTCCACACATATGGACTCTGTAAATACCAATTGGTATAGAATTACCACTACAACAACAATCAACGCTCCTCTAATACTGATACTCCTTATGCTCAATAGTAGGAGTATGGGGGCTAGGAATACCAGGAACCTGGAGTTGAACCATAGATCCATCTCGCCTACGCCTATGAGCATACTTGATAATGTGAATAACGAGGGCAATGCAAGGTAGAACCATATCGCATTATCCTTCCCTTTCCCTTTCCCCTTCCCCTTCCTACTGATAATAGATATCATTGAGTACAATGCTACTATTAGCAAGGGAGCATAGAATACATATGCTGTAATACCATACACTCTAATTACATTCAATGGCTGCATGAAGAGCATATCCCTAACTTCCCTATGCATAGCCTGCCATGATGCGGAGTAGTACACTGCATCAACGAACTCTAACATATCACCATAGAAGTGATGATTATACACAAGCCATATAACGACTCCAGTTGATGCTATGATCATTGAGTGCAGTATATCCTTATACCCATAGTTATTCCTTCCATCTCTATTCATCAGATGAGTAACAAGTAATACGATAAGAGATAGAGGTAGTAGCCAAGCCTCATATCTGGTTAATGTTGCTAATGCTATCAGTATAGAGCATATATAGAGATCTCTTATCTTAGAGTACTTCATGAAGATGTAAAGATAGTATGCTGATGCTGTAAAGAATAACATGAATAAGGACTCTGTCATAGCAACTATGCCTAGATAGAGTATGTTAAGGTTAAGGGGGTAGAGCAGTGAGAAGAGTAGAGGAACTTTATCATTAAGCACTAATCTAGATCTTAGCATACATACCCTTCCAGCATGCTCTCTCCATACCTCGCTAAGCAATCTATGCAGTATCAGAGTAGTTACTACTGTAGCAGGAAGGCTAACCAGAGACCCTGCCATACCTGTAAAGAAGAGAGCATCTATCTGTGCTGGTAGCATGAAGAGTAGTTTAGGTAAGGGCAGCCATACAGTACCTAGCATCTCCAAGCCTGTACGCTCCCAGTCTAGGAGTCTCCTTGCCCCAACTAGGTGTGATACAGCATCACCATAGTATAGAAGGGAGTATCTATCATTAGCATACAATGTAAGCATGAGTGTTGATCCCGCTACTACAACTATCACTATTATAAAAAATTAGTATGCATACGATGCCTTACACTGCATAAATATATATTGTTAATACCCATTATACTCTTATGCGTAATGTAGTCATAGCATTAACATTATCCATGATTCTAGTGGCAAATACATCATTGGTATATGCTGAGAATAAGAGTGATAGACTTGTCATCCCTTTCAGTGCAGCAAATACAGGTATGAGTAATAAGGCATACTATGAGTTCAAGGATGAGCATAGGGCTAACTGGATAATAAGTATAAGCAACTACCTGATATACAACCCGAGTAAGGCTGACGCTAATGTGATCATAAGGTTCCTAAATAACTTCAACAAGGATGAGTTCCTAGAGGTAGGTATGTCTAGCAAGAGTAATACTCTATGGTTCGCTGTATCTAAGGAGCAGACAGGGTATACAGTTATGTACAGGAATACCAACTCATGGTTCCAGGATAGACAGATAATGCTAACCTATGCTCAAGGTGATAGGCTGAGTGTTAACAATGGACAGAGGATAATAGTTGATAGACTCAACATAGGGCAGTTTGCTATCAAGGGCATAGAGGTATTCAGCACCATTGATGACCCTACTACAAGTAATACAGTAGGGGGCCAGATAGTAATGGATATAATCTCTGGTAACCCACTTGACAATCCTATAATGAGCGTACCCTTCATAGTAACTGCTGTAGTTGCAGCAGTAGTGATTCTGCTCTTGAAGACTAGGAGGAGGGAGATGGAAGAACAGCAGGTATAGTGGAGTTGAGAGTATGCAGCTGAGTAGGTATGAGGAAGAAGCACTAGATGGGAAGTATGGTGATACTGTAGCACTAGCCTACAGGGTACTCGTTGCTATAGGCAATGCAATAGAGGCAGATAGACTGATAGATATATCGTGGGCACATGTATCAGGTGTCAACTATAATACTATAGGCGATGCTGGTCTAAGGTTCCTAGAGGATATAAGTAGGGAGGGTATTAAGGTCAAGGTCAAGACCACACTGAACCCCATGGGCTACGATAGAGGCAGAATAGAACCTATCATAAGTGATACATTCATAGAGAGGCAGGAGAGGATACTCGATGCATACTCTAGGTTAGGAGTGACTGGCATCCATTCATGCACTCCATACGATAGGGATGTATTCCCTGATATCCCTCCTACTGGTTCGCAGGTGAGTCTTGCAGAGAGTAATGCAGCTATATATGCCAACTCTATGCTAGGCTTACTAACCAACAAGGAGAGTGCCATAAGTGCATTAGCAAGTGCTATAACAGGCAAGGCACCGTACTCTAACCTAAGGCTACAGGAGAGGAGATACGCCAAAGTCTGTATAGACGTGAGATATGATATTAAGGATGAGTTAGATTACGGACTTTTGGGCTACTATGCGGGCAAGTTGAATGAGGAGTGCATAGCATTAAATGGTATAGAGTATGATAGGCTAACCTCTGCTGATACGAAGGCGTTATGTTCAGCATTAGGTACATCTGGCTCCACTGGCATGTTCATATTAAAGAGCATAGATGCTAAAGAGAGGCATCCATTCGATAGGAGCGATGCCATAAAGGTAAAGGATGAGTTGAGTGATGCAGATGATGGTGATATAATAGTATTCGGCAGTCCTCAGTTGGGCTTGGATGAGCTCTCAAGTATCATAGATAGGCTCAATGGTA
>Ga0308415_1000898_pt1 | contig 13225 bp, 13 predicted proteins | sample HotsprSampleOS55_FD_203465 | JGI IMG/M metagenome (GOLD analysis project Ga0308415, IMG submission 203465) | Hot spring phototrophic mat microbial communities from Octopus Spring, Yellowstone National Park, Wyoming, United States - 20090730_OS55 ... | reverse complement strand
ATCGCCCAGCGGACGCAGGTGCTTGACCTGCTGGCAGCGGGCAAGGAGGCGGAGGCGAAGCAGGCCGCGGCCGCCATGACGGACGCCATCAATGAGATGAACCGGGCGCTCGAGGACGCGGCCGACTTCAACGACAGGATTGCCGCGGATTCGCTGGAGGCGGCCGACTCCGCGACGGCAACAGCGCGGACGCTGCTCATCGGGCTGACGGTGGGGGCGGTTGCCGCCGGGCTGGGACTGGCGTCCTGGCTGGCTCGGTCGATGGCGCGGACGGCGCGCGAGGTGCGGGACGCTGCGCGGACGATAGCCCGGGGGAATGTCCAGGTGGAGGTGGCGGTCCGCTCGAAGGACGAGCTGGGCGAAGCCGCGCAGGCCTTCGCGGAGATGACCGGCTACCTGAAGGAGATGGTCGGCGTGGCGGAGCAGGTTGCCGACGGCGACCTGCGGGCCGAAGTGCGGCCGCGCGGGCACGATGACGCGCTCGGGAACGCGCTCCAGCGGATGGTCGGGAACCTGCGCGGGCTGGTGGGCCAGGTGAAGCAGAACGCGGAAGCGATCCTCGGCGCAGCCGGCCAGCTGGGCGAGGCGAGCGACCAGATGGCCGCGGCGACGGGACAGATCGCGACCGCCATCAACGAGGTGACGCGTTCGACCGTGGCGCTCTCGTCGCTCTCGCAGGAGAGCGCACGGGAGGTGGAGCGGGTGGCGAGCGGGTCGCAGCAGGTGGCTGCGGGCGCACAGGAGTCGGCGGCGGCCGCGGGCCAGTCGCGGGACGAAGCGGCCCAGATGGGCGAGCGGATCCAGGTGGTCGCGCGGGCCTCGGGCGAGGTCGCCGAGGCAGCAGAGGAGTCGCGCCGGGCTGCGCAGCAGGGCCAGGCTGCGGTGCGGCAGGCGGTCGCGGCGATGGAGTCGATTGCCGCGGCGGTGGAGCGCGCTTCGAAGACGGTGGACATGCTGGGCGAGTACGGCCAGCAGATCGGCGACATCGTGAAGACGATCGACGAGATCGCGGCCCAGACGAACCTCCTGGCGCTGAACGCGGCGATCGAGGCGGCGCGGGCCGGGGAGCAGGGCCGCGGTTTCGCGGTGGTGGCCGAGAACGTCCGGTCGCTGGCGGAGCGCTCGAGCGCTTCGACCAAGGAGATTGCGGACCTGATCGCGAAGGTGCAGCAGGGGACGCAGGAGGCCGTCCAGGCGATGGCCGCCGGGGTGCGGGATGTGCAGGAGGGCCAGCGGATTACCGCGGAAGCCGGGCAGGCGCTCCAGGCGATCATCGGGACGGTCGAGCAATCGGCGGAGCGGATGCAGCAGATTGCGCGGGACGTGCAGGGGCTTGCGGCCGGCGCGGAGCGGATCGTGAGCTCGGCGGAGCAGATTGCGGAGCTGGCGCGCGATTCGGCGCAGGGCGCAGGCGAGATGGCCGCGGGCACATCGAAGGTGACCGAAGCGATCCTCCAGATTTCGGCGACGGGCGAGGAAACGAGCGCCTCGGCGGAGGAGGTTTCGGCCTCGACGGAGGAGCTTTCGGCGCAGGCCCAGGAGCTTGCCGCGACCGCGGCCCAGATGCGGGAGATGGCGAGCGCGCTGGCGGCCGCAGCAGGGAAGTTCCGCCTGGCCTGAGGCGCGGGACCGCCGGACCCGGGTGGGCCCCCTGGCCCGGGCCCGGCAGGATGCCGGCCGGGGCGCTGCCTGCGGGCAGCGCCCCGGCGTTCGTTTGCGGGCTTCAGCGGTGGCGGGCGAACGGGTAGGCTCGCGCTGAAGGAATCGTTCGCAACGAGGGGGACGCGGTGAAGACGTCGTTCTACGAAGCCGACCCGTTCAGCGGGAGCAAGGGCGAGCACTACTGCACGATCGACTCGGACTACCGGTGGGAGAAGGGCGACGAAGTGTGGGTCGAGACGGGCACGCGGAAGGTGAAGCTGCGGATCACGTGGGTGCACGTCACGGTGCACGCGGACGGGACGGTGACGCGGGAGCTGCTCGGGCTGAAGCTGTGAGGCGGCGTCAGGCTTCGCCGGGCGGGGGCACGTCGGCGCGGTTGAGTTCGCGCAGGCCGGCGCGGTGGAGCGCGGTGAGCATGGCGTAGCGCTCCGGGCCGGTGCGGACCCACTCCTCGGCGGGGGTGCCGGCGAGCGGGCGCTTCACCTCAGCGGGGACGCCGACGGCGAGCATGCCGGCGGGGATGACGGTCCCGGGCGCGACGACCGCGCCGGCGGCAACGAGGGCGCCTTCGCCCACGGTCGCGCCATCGAGCACGATGGCGCCGTTGGCGATGAGGGCGCGGGCGCCGATGGTGGCGCCGTGGACGACGCAGCCGTGGGCGATGGAGACTTCTTCGCCGATGAGGGCGGGGTTGCCGGCGCGGCTGTGGACGACGGCGCCATCCTGCACATTGGCGCCGCGTTCGATGACGACGTACGAGGTGTCGCCGCGGACGACGGCGCCGTACCAGATGGAGGCGCCGGCGTGGATGGTGACGTCGCCGACGACAGTGGCGGTCGGGGCGATGAAGGCGGTGGGATGGATGCGCGGGACTTTGTCGCCGACAGCGTAGATGGGCACGGGTGGATTCTCGGGCAGGGCGCGGGGAGTGTCGATGTCGCGCAGCCGGGCGGGTCGCCTACAATGCCGTGGCGGGCGCGGACTGGCGCCGGAAGGAGGGATGCATGGAGATCGACGGGAAGGTCGCGGTCGTGACAGGCGGCGGTTCGGGGATCGGGCGGGCGACCGTGCTGGAGCTGGCGCGGAGGGGCGCGAAGGTGATCGTGGCCGACATCGACGAAGCGGGTGCGCGGGAGACCGCGGAGCTTGCGGCGAAGGCGGGGGGCCTCGCGATTGCCCGGCGGTGCGACGTCACGCAGACGGAGGACCTCGCGGGGGCGATGGCGTGCGCGTTCGAGCACTGGGGGGCGCTGGACATCGTTTTCAACAACGCGGGCATCGGCGGCGAAGACCTGTTCGCGGACGACCCAGGGCCGTGGCAGCGGATCATCGAAATCAACCTCATCGCCGTTATCGACGGGACGCGGATCGCGGTGCGGGAGATGCGGCGAAGCGGCAGGGGCGGGGTGATCATCAACACGGCGTCGATGGGCGGGCTGCTGCCAATGCCGGATTCGCCGGTGTATGCGGCATCGAAGGCGGGCGTGGTGAACTTCACGCGGTCGCTGGCGTACCTTGCGGAGCAGGACCGGATCCGGGTGAACGCGGTCTGCCCGACATTTACGGATACGCCGCTGGTGCGGCGCGCGGGCGACGCGCGGGTGGAGGAGGTCGCGAAGCTGGTGGGTGGCATCCTCCAGCCGGAGGATGTTGCGGCCGGGGTGATCGAGCTGATCGAGGACGACTCGCGGGCGGGGGCGATCATGCGGGTGACGGTGCGCGGGGGGCGGGACTACGCGCGCGAGGTCCGGCCGTACTGATGGCGGGCGGCGGATTCGAGACGATCGCGTTCGAGCGGGACGAAGAGCTGCCGGGGCTGGCGACAATCACGCTGAGCCGGCCCGAGAAGCTGAACGCGATCAGCGGGCGGATGCACCGGGAGCTGCAGGAGGTCTGCCGGGAGCTGGCCGACGACGCGGAGACGCGGGTAGTGATTGTCACCGGCGCGGGACGGGCGTTTTCGGCGGGGGCAGACCTCGGCGGGAGCACGTCGGACCCGAACCGGCCGCCGCTGGCAGCGCTGCAGGCGGAGCGGTCGCCGCTGCAGGAGCGGCTGCGGGCGATGCAGGGAAACCGGACGGCAGCAGCGCTGGAGGGGCTTCCGCAGGTGACGATCGGTGCGGTGAACGGGCTGGCGATCGGCGGGGCCGTGGTGCTGCTGGCGTGCCTCGACCTGCGGATTGCGGCGGCTTCGGCGTGGTTTGCGATCCCGGAGGTGGACCTCGACATCCCGCTGACGTGGAACGCGCTGCCGCGGCTGATGCGGGAGCTGGGGCCGGCGCGGACGCGGGAGCTGGTGATGACGTGCGACCGGTTTACAGCGGAGCAGGCGGCGGCGTGGGGGTTCGTGAACCGGGTGGTGCCGGAGGGTGAGGCAGTCACGGCGGCGCGGGAGCTGGCGCGGCAGCTGCTGGCGAAGGACCCGGTCGCGCTGGCGGTGACGAAGAGCACCTGTGCGGCGCTGGCGGAGGCGATGGTGCCGACGCACGTGACGCACAGCGACCCGGACTACCTGGTGCTTGCGCGGCTGCTGGCGCAGGAACGGGGCGGGCGGTAGGTTCGACAGCGAGCGGCCCTGCAGGGAGAATGCGGAGGGTGCAGCACGACCCCTACGGCGCTGACGCGGCCTTCTACGACGCGATCCACGACGGGTTCCGCGACGACATCGACCTCTGGCTGGCGTATGCAGGGCGGACGGACCGGCCGGTGCTGGAGGTGGGGTGCGGGACGGGGCGGATCGCGGTGGAGCTGGCGGCGCACGGGCACGAGGTGACCGGCATCGACCCCTCGCCGGCGATGCTGGCGCGGGCACGGCGGAAGGCCGAGGAGCGGGGCCTGGACGTGCGGTTCATCGAGGGCCGGGTGCTGGACCTTGCGCTGGAGCCGGGGCAATACGGGCTGATTCTGCTGCCGCTCGATGTGTTCCTCTACTGCAGGGACGGGGACGAGCAGCGGTGGACGCTGAGCACGCTCGCCGAGGCGCTGAGCTTCGACGGCGTGCTGGCGATCGACCTGCCGGGGCCGGGCGCGTGGCTGGACCCTTCGACGAACGGGCAGCCGGTGCTGGCGTTCGCGGGCGAGACGGACGAGGGCATCCGGTTCGAGTGCTGGCACGTGCACGAGGACGACCTCGCCGAGCAGGTGCGGACGCTGCGGGTTGCGTATGAGACGGTGGACGACGACGGGACGGTGCGGCGCCGGACGGCGGTGCACCGGCTGCGGTACGTAGGACGGTGGGAGATGGAGTACCTGCTGGAGGCGGCAGGGCTGGACCTTGCCGACCTGTTCGGCGATTACGACCTCTCGCCGCTGACGGGCGGGAGCGAACGGATGCTGGTGATTGCGCGGAGGAGGCCGGCATGACGAGGCCGCGGATTGTGCTGGATGCGATGGGGGGCGACAACGCGCCGGGGGAGCCGGTCGCGGGCGCGCTGATGGCGGCGGGCGTGCTGGGGGTGGAGGTCATCCTCGTGGGGCGGAAGGACGCGATCGAGCCGGAGCTCCGGGGGACAGGGAACATCCGGGATGTGCGGCTGGTAGAGGCGCCGGACGTGATTGAGATGGACGAGCACGCGACGGATGCAGTGCGCGCGAAGCCGCTCAGTTCGATCAATGTCGGGCTGCAGCTGGTGAAGCGGGGCGAGGCGGATGCGTTCGTGACGGCCGGGAACACAGGGGCGACGATGGCGGCGGCGCTGCTGACGCTCGGCCGGATGAAGGGCATCGGACGGCCGGCGCTGGCGACGATTTTCCCGGCGGCGGACGGGAAGCTGACGATGCTGCTCGACGTGGGGGCGAACGCCGACTGCCGGCCGGTCCACCTGGTGCAGTTCGCGCACATGGGTGCGGCGTACATGGAGCGGATGTTCGGGCTGCAGCGGCCGCGGGTGGCGCTGCTCTCGATTGGAGAGGAGGAGACGAAGGGGAACCAGCTGACGCTGGAGGTGCATCAGCTGCTACGCGGGAGCCGGCTGAACTTCATCGGGAATGTGGAGGGAAAGGACCTGCCGCGGGGGCTGGCTGACGTGGTGGTCATGGACGGCTTCACCGGGAACGTCGTGCTGAAGACGGCGGAAGGGATTGCGGAGCTGCTGTTCACAGAGCTTCGGAAGGCGGTGGAGCTTACGCCGTGGAACAAGGCAGCGGGGCTGATCCTGATGTCGGAGCTGCGGAAGGTGAAGCGGCGGCTGGACTATGCGGAGTACGGCGGGGCGCAGCTGATTGGGGTGGACGGGATCGTGGTGATCGGGCACGGGCGTTCGAACGCGCGGGCGATTTACAACGCGCTGAAGGCGGCGCGGGACGCGGTGCAGAACGGGGTGCTGGAGACGATGCGGGTGGTGGGGAAGGAGGTGCCGGCGCGGGGGCAATCGGCAGGAGAGGCGGCTGGAGAGGATTGCACCGACTGAGCGCGGAAGGTGCCGGCAGCGGGCCGGGGAACGACACCCCTGCGACCGCTGCCGGCGAATACGACGGGTCGCGCTCTACGGTTGCGGCTGGCGATTGCAGTCCGGCTACCGCACGGTCGAGGGGGTCGGCACGCAGGCGCGCGTGCTGATGGGGGCGGGGACGAGGCACGGCCGCTTGGCCGGCGTGATGGGTGCTCCGCACCAGGCCGGCTTGCCGGGCGTCGGCGCGACGCACGGCCGGGGAGCGGGCGTAACGGGCACGGCGCAGGGCCGCGGCTGGCTCGGCGTCGGCACGATGCACGGCAGCGGGCCGGCGGTTTCTGAGCCTGAGGAGAGGGGCGGGGTCGTGGCGGGCAGGCCATGTGACGGGTCGCCCTGGGCGCTGGCTGCAGCGCCGAAGGTGGCTACCGCAAGGCCTGCAGCGGCGACGACGGTGAGGAGGAACTTCATGGGCTTCATGGGGGTGACCTCCACAGCGAAGGGATTCAACGAGGACATCGGGAGAGGCCCAGGAAAGGAGTCACGACCGTGTGTCAGCCGTACAACGGGCAGTGAGGGGTCGCGCTGCCGGCGGCGCCGGCGGGCCAGGGCGAAGGCGGTGACACGCGGCAGACAGCGAACTCCAGGACCTCGCGCCGGCCGATGATTACGGCCCTGGCCCAGGTCTCGGCCTCGCGGCAGGTGGGGCGATGACGGATACCTGGACGAAGGGCGAGGTCGCCGGCAGCCCGGTGCGGGGGTCGATGAGGTGGCGGCCGGCGTGGCTGGCGGCCGGCCAGCGGCGAAGGAGGAAGGCGGCGACGAGGGCAGGGGCTGGAAAACGGACCGGCAGCCGGCGGAGGGGTGTCCGCGCGGCTGCCGGCGGGTGAGCGGACCGGCTGCCGAGGGCGAGAGCCCGGGACTACGGCGTGACCTTCGGGCGGGGGGTCGGGGAGATGGGCACGGAGCAGGCCTTCGGGTGGGTCGGGACGGGCACGACACAGGGGCGCGGGGTGCGCGGCACGGCGCACTGCCGCAGGTGGGTCGGGACGGGGACGACGCAGGGGCGCCAGGTGGTGTCGCTGGACTGGTCGGCGACGGTTGCCGATGCGGGGGACTTGCCGACCGAAGGCAGGGACTGGGCGCTGGCTGCGGCGCCGACGGTGGCGACGGCGATGCCTGCGGCGGCGACAACGGTGAGGAGAGACGTGATGGGCTTCATTGGGATGACCTCCAGTGCAAGGGGATTCACGGAGGACATCGGGAGGGAGGCGGGAGAGGAGTCACGCGCATATGTGATTTTTACAAAGGCCAGGCGGGGGTCGTAGTACGGGAGCCGTCGGCGGAGAGGGCGAAGGCGGCGACGCCGCGCAGGGCGGCGAGTTCGAGGCCCTCGTGCCCGCCGATAAGGACGGCCTTGGCCCTGGTCTCGGCCTCGCGGCAGGTGAGGGCGATGACGGAGACCTGGACGAAGGGCGAGGCTGCCGGCAGCCCGGTGCGGGGGTCGATGAGGTGGTGCGCGGTGCGGCCGTCGGCGGTGGTCCAGCGGCGGCGGAGGGTGGTGGAGGTCGCGAGGGCGCCGGCGACGATGCCGGACCAGGCGGTTTCGCCGGAGGGGCCCTCGACGGCGAGTTCCCAGCCGCCGCGGCCGGGGGCGTCCTCGCCGATGCAGCAGATGTCTCCACCGGCGTTGACCATCGCGGGCGCCTTCGTGGCAGCCGCCAGGTGCTCGGCGGCGAGGTCGGCGGTCCAGCCTTTAACGATGCCGCCGAGGTCGAGCTGGCCTTCGCGGAGGCGCCAGCCGCTGGCCGTGCGTTCGATGGCCGCGGGCGGGTCGGGGGCCGGGAGGGGCACCGGTGCGCCGCCCGCGAGGGCGCTGAACGTGCGGTCGTAGCCGGCGGCGGCGAGTGCGGGGAGGACGAGCGGGTTGAAGAGGCCGTCCGTTGCCTCCCATGCGGCGACGGCGAGCGGGAGGATGGCGTCGAGCCAGGGGTCGGCGACGGTTTCGCCGCGGTTGAGGCGGGAGACGAGAGAGGATGGACGGAAGCGGGGGAAGCGCTCCTCCTGCTGGTCGAAGAGGAGGCGGGCCTCGAGGAAGGGGAGCATGGGACGCTCGTCGGCGATGACGATGAGGTCGATGCCGGTGTCCATGGCGCGAAAGGATTCGATGTGCTCCACGGCTTTGCCCCTGCGGGGTGAGCATAGGAGGATCGGGGCATGGAGACGACTGACCGCCCGCCGACCGACCGACCGTATTTCATCGTGAACCCGGCCTCCGGCGGGGGCCGGACCAGGAGCCGGGTGGGGGCGCTGATCGATGCGATTGAGCGGGCGGGGCTGGAGGCGGACTGCGCATTCACGACGCGCCCGGGCGAGGGGATCGACCTTGCGCGGGAGGCAGTCGCGGCCGGGCGGACGTTCCTGGTGGCGTGCGGGGGCGACGGGACGGTGAACGAGGTCGTGAACGGGGTCATGGCGGAGGGCGCGGCCGAACGGGTGAAGGTGGGGACCATCGGCATGGGCACGGGGAAGGACATCGCGAAGTGCCTGGGCATCGGGCGGGGGGCGCGGGCGCTGCGGGCGATCGCGGAGGGGGCGGAACGCCGGGTCGACCTCGGGAAAGTGACGGCCGTCGGCGAGGATGGGAAGGAGCAGGTGCGCTACTTCCTGCTGGAGGCGTCGGCCGGGTGGGTGCCGGAGATTTCGCAATCGACGCCGCGCTGGCTGAAGCGGCTGGGGGATACGGCGCCCTACGTGATCATGACGGTGGTGAAGATGCTTGGGCCGATGGGGCGGAGCTTCACGCTGCGGATCGACGGCCAGGAGTACGACGGGCGGTACAACACCGTGAGCGTGCACAACATGGAGCTCTGGGGCGGCGACCTGGTGGCGGCGCCAGGCGCGGCGCCGGACGACGGACTGTTCGATGTGATCCGCTGGGGCGACCTGGGGCGGCGGGAGGTGCTGCGGGCGGTCTCGGGGCAGCGGGCCGGGGGCACCCACCTGGAGATGGAGGGGGTGGACCGGCACCCGGCGAAAGTGGTGGAGCTGTCGTCGCCGGCGCCGACGCGGCTGGACCTGGACGGGGAGCTCGGCGGCTACCTGCCGGCGCGGATCGAGATTGTGCCGGGGGCGATCCGGTTCGCGGCGCCGCCGGGGGAACCGGGAGCGCGGTAGCACAGGGAAGCAGGGCGGCCGTACACTGCAGGGGACAGTTCGTTACAGCGAAAGGACCCCTCAATGCGTGAAGTTGTCATCGTCGATGCGGTGCGGACACCGCTTGGCCGGCGCGGCGGCGTGCTGAGCAAGAACCACCCGGTTGAGACCTCGGCGCTGCTGCTCCAGGCGCTGGCGAAGCGGAACAACATGGACCCGGAGATCGTGGATGACGTGATCTACGGGTGCGTCTCGGAGGTTGGGGCGCAGTCGACGAACCTGGCGCGGAACATCGTGCTGACGGCGCGGTGGCCGTACACGATCCCGGGCGTGACGCTGGACCGGCAGTGCAGCTCGAGCCAGCAGGCGGTACACTTCGCGGCGAACCAGATCGCCTCGGGCGTGCACGATGTGGTGGTGGCCGGCGGGACGGAGTGGATGTCCCAGATTCCGCTGGGGGCGAACATCGGGCAGGGGCTGGGCTTCCCGTTTACGGACGCGATGCGGGAGCAATACGACCTGAGCAGCCAGGGCATCGCCGCGGAGCGGATTGCGGAGAAGTGGGGCATCACGCGGGAGGAGGCGGACGAGTTCGCGGTCGAGAGCCAGGCGAAGGCCGCGCGGGCGCAGGCCGAGGGCCGCTTCAAGAACGAGATGATCCCGGTGCCGGGCAAGAAGAAGATCAAGAAGGAGGACGGCACCGAGGAGTGGGAGGACGCCATCATCGACTTCGATGAGGGCATCCGGCCGGGGACGACGGTGGAAGTGCTGGCGCAGCTGAAGCCGAGCTTCAAGGAGAACGGCGTCCACCACGCCGGGAATTCGAGCCAGATTACGGACGGGTCGGCGGCGGTGCTGCTGACCCACCCGGAGAAGGCGAAGGAGATGGGGTGGAAGCCGCGGGCCCGGATCGTGTCGCAGGCGGTGGTGGGCTCGGACCCGGAGCTGATGCTGACCGGGCCGATCACGGCGACGCCGCTGGCGCTCCAGCGAGCCGGGCTGACGATGCGGGACATCGACCTGTTCGAGATCAACGAGGCGTTCGCGAGCGTCGTGCTGGCGTGGAAGCGGGAGCTGAACCCGGACATGTCGAAGGTGAACGTGAACGGCGGGGCGATTGCGCTCGGCCATCCGACGGGGTGCACCGGCGCGCGGCTGTTCGCGACGCTGATCAACGAGCTGGAGCGGACGGGCGGCCGCTACGGGCTGATTACCATGTGCGTCGGCGGCGGCATCGGCACCGCGACGGTGATCGAGCGGCTGGACTAACGCGGCCGACCAGCGCGGCATGAGGGCGGGGCGTCCCGGATCCGGGGCGCCCCGCCTGCTTTTTGTTCGCAGAGCTGCGGCGGCTCAGCGGGAGAGGGCGGCGGGCTCGGGCTGGAGGATGAACCCCTCGTAGCCGTTGGCGGCGACCTCGGCGCACTTCTGGGCGTAGGCCCCGACGCCGCCAATGTACGGCATGAAGACGCGCGGCTTGCCGGGGACATTGGCGCCGATGTACCAGGAGTTGGCGCGCGGGTAGAGCGTGAGGTTCGCGACCTCGTTGACGTGGTTGACCCAGGCGTCTTCGGCCGCGGGGGAGGCTTCGATGGTAGCGAGGTCGCGCTCGCGGAGGTACTCGAGGCAGTCGGTGACCCAGTCAACGTGCTGTTCGATGGAGACGAGCATGTTGCTGAGGACGGAGGGGCTGCCGGGGCCGGTGATGGTGAACATGTTGGGGAAGCCGGCGACCTGGATGCCGAGGTAGGTGCGGGGGCCGTGCTCCCACTTTTCGCGGAGGGTGAGGCCGCCGCGGCCGCGGATGTCGATGCGGAGGAGGGCGCCGGTCATGGCGTCGAAGCCGGTGGCGTAGACGATGGCGTCGAACTCGTATTCATCGCCGTTTTCGAGGCGGACGCCCTTCGGGGTGATGGCGGCGATGGGGTTGTCGCGGATGGAGACGAGTTTGACGTTGGGGCGGTTGAACGTTTCGTAGTAGGCGATATCGACGCAGAGGCGCTTGGTGCCGAAGGGGTAGTCGCGCGGGCAGAGGGCCTCGGCGGTTTCGGGGTCCTGGACGATTTCGCGGATTTTTTGTCGGACGAACTCGGCGGCAGTTTCGTTGGCGTCGGGGTTGATGGCGATGTCGTTGAAGGCGCCGCCGATGGCGAAGCCACCCATGGCCCAGCGGCGCTCGTATTCGCGGCGGCGCTCTTCCTCGCTGACGGCGAGGGCGGAGACATCGTTGAGGGGGAGGCCGGTGATGCCGGCGGACGTGGTTCGGGCTTCGGCGCGGAGCTCGGCGATCCGCTCGGCGGCGGCGCGCCACTGCTCTTCATCGAGGAAGTAGTTCTGGGCGGGGACGGAGAAGTTGGGAGTCCGCTGGAAGACGGTGAGGTGGGCGGCCTGGCGGGCGATGATGGGGATGGACTGGATGGCGGATGAGCCGGTGCCGATGACGGCGACGCGCTTGCCGGTGAAGTCGACACCCTCGTGGGGCCAGGCGCCGGTGTGGTAGGACTCGCCTTCGAAGGTTTCGATGCCGGGCACCTCTGGGGTCTTGGGGACGGAGAGGCAGCCGGTAGCCATGACGAGGTAGCGGCAGGAGTAAACGTCGCCGCGGTCGGTGCGGACGGTCCAGCGGGCGGCGGCTTCGTCGTAGTGGGCCGCGGTGACGCGGGTGGAGAACTGGATATCGCGGCGGAGGTCGTAGCGGTCGGCGACGAACTGGATGTAGCGGAGGATTTCGGGCTGGGTGGCGTAGCGTTCGGTCCAGCGCCATTCTTTGGCGAGGTCGGGGTCGAAGGCGTACTGGTACTGGAGGGATTCGATATCGCAGCGGGCGCCGGGATAGCGGTTCCAGTACCAGGTGCCGCCGACGTCGTCGGCGGCTTCGATGACGCGGGCGGAGAAGCCGGCGCGGCGGAGGCGGATGAGCTGGTAGAGACCGGCGAAACCGGCGCCGACGATGATGCTGTCGAAGGACTGCGGGGCGTTCGAGGTCACGGCGCGGCCTCCTGCGAGGGGTGCGGGGATTCTGCCACCGGGGGAGGAGCGTGTCCACGGGTGCGGCAGGCCGGGAGGTTTGCGAGGATTTTTGGCAATGGGCACGAAACCGGCGGGGCAGGTGACGCGCGGGAAGACGGCGCCGAACCGGCTGCGGCTGGCGGATACCTACCTGCTGGTGGCGGAGGGGGCGCGGCTGCGGGCGCTGCAGGGGCCGGCGGTTGACCTCGGGTTCGGCGATGTGCCGGTGACGACGGTGGAGCTGTTCGAGCGGCTGCGGCGGGCGAACCCCCGGGCGGAGGTCATCGGGGTGGAGATCGACCCGGAGCGGGCGGAGCGGGCGCAGGCGTTCGCGCGAGCGGGACTGCGGTTCGTGCGCGGGGGGTTCAACCTGCCGCTGGCCGAGGGGGAGCTGGCCGGGCTGGTGCGGGCATTCAACGTGCTGCGGCAGTACGACGAGGGGGAGGTCCGGGCGGCGCTGGAGACGGTCGCGCGGGGGATGGCGCCCGGGGCGCTGCTGGTCGAAGGGACGAGCGACCCGTTCGGACGGCTGGCGTGCTGGTGGGTATGGGAGCGGACGGCGGCGCAGCCGGTCCCGCCGGGGCGATGGCCCGAGCCTCCGCTGCGGCGGGTTCGGCTGGTGTTCGGGCAGCGGCTGCGGTTCTTCAGCGAGGGGCCGCGGGCGTTTCAGCCGTACCTTCCGAAGGAGCTGATCCACCACGCGGAACCGGGCGGCGTGCTCGACCGGTTCTTCGCGGCATGGGAGCGGGCGTGGATGGCGGGGGCAGGGCGGCCGCCGCGGGAGCGATGGCGGGCATCGGTACTGGCGATGGCGGAGCTGGCGCCGGCGGACCGGCGGCGGCGCGTGGTGGACCGGGGCCTGGCGGCGTTCGGGTGCGACGCGGGGCCCATTGCGGAGGCGCTGGCGGCGCTCAGTTGACGCCGCCGGGGTCGCCGGGGCGGAGCGGACTGGTGAACTGGCGGCCGATATCGGTGAGGTCGCCGGAGAGGTCGTCGCCGGCGGGGCGCAC
>Ga0308415_1000891_pt1 | contig 13303 bp, 14 predicted proteins | sample HotsprSampleOS55_FD_203465 | JGI IMG/M metagenome (GOLD analysis project Ga0308415, IMG submission 203465) | Hot spring phototrophic mat microbial communities from Octopus Spring, Yellowstone National Park, Wyoming, United States - 20090730_OS55 ... | reverse complement strand
GTGCGGGAGTATTTCATCTTCGACCCGCACGGGGAGTATCTTGAGCCGCCGTTGCAGGGGTATCGCCTGGTGCAGGGGGTGTATGAACCGATAGCGACCGACCCGCTGCGGAGCGAGGTGTTGAACCTGGAGTTGCGGCAGGAGGACGGGATGCTGCGGTTGTACCATCCGCAGACCGGCGAGCGCCTGCCGACGTCCGACGAGGAAGCGCAGGCGCGCCGTGCAGCAGAGGCGGCGCGTCTGGCAGAGGAGGCGGCGCGACGAGCAGCGGAGGCGCGCGCGGCGCAACTGGAGGCGGAGGTTGCGCGTTTGCGCACGGAACTCGCGCGGCTTGCCGGTGCGCAGGCGGCACTAGAATCATCGTCATCGGAGGAAGCGTAGCCATGCCAATCTACGAATATCTCTGCCCGCAGTGCAACGGGCGCTTCCAGAAACTGGTCTATGGGTTCCGCGATCCGGAGGGGCTGGCGTGCCCGCGTTGCGGTTCGACCGATGTGCGGCGCGCAATCTCGCGGGTGGCAGTGCTCAAATCGGAGGAGTCGCGCATCGAAGCGCTTGCCGACCCCTCAATGCTCGCCGGTCTTGATGAGAACGATCCGCGCTCCATTGCGCGCTGGGCGAAGAAACTTGGGAAGGAACTCGGCGAAGAAGCGGGCGACGATTGGGACGAGATGGTGGACGAGATGCTGGAAGAAGAGTTGCAGCGCGGCGCTGGCAAACAGGAAGGCGAGGATGGTGAGGGCGATGAGACGGAAACCGACGCTTCTACGTCTGCAAAACCCAAACCCGCCGACGATCTCGGATGGGCGTAATGCGGTATGCGGTTTCGTTCCCATCTGTTGACCGCAGCGGCAGTCGGACTGGCGCTCTACCCGCGCGCGCCATGGCGTGCTGCGCTCACAACCCTGAGCGGCGTGGCGCTCGACACCGATCATTTTCTGCTCTACGCGCTCCGCAGCGGCGACTGGAATCCGGTCGGCGCATTGCGCTACGACCGCTGGCGTCACCACCCGCCCCGGCGCGGCGATACCCGCCCCCGTTATGGATCGCTCCGCTCGGTGGCGCATGAACCGCAGATCACATTGCCGCTGGTATGGCTCGCGGCGCTCCTCTGGTCTCCTTTGCGCCCGGTTGCCGTCGGGTTGACGGTGCATCTGGCGCTCGATCTGCACCTGCCGCACTACGACTGGCGCATCCGTCGTCGGGCGCGTGGCAGGTGCGAGCGGTGCGGTATCGCTGGCGTGCCGCTCGAAGTTCACGCGCTCGTCCATCCGCGATACGGCGGCAGACGCTGGTCGGCGCACAACTATGCTCTCTGGTGCACTGCATGCGCCCGTGCAGTGCGCGAAGCGCGGACGTCTGCGCACCTGCCAGATGTACCTTCGCCGGAATGCCGGTCGGCTGAGGAAGAGACCGCCTCTAAGGAGAACGTATGGAACCGCCGCCAGGTCTGACCTGTCGTGATGCCATCCGCGGCATGCCGCTGGCGTTCAACGCGCATGCCGCTGCTGGATTGCGCGCAGTCATTCAGTTCCGCATCACCGGCGCCGAACCGGGCGATTACTACCTGCGCATTGCCGGAGGTGAATGCTTCTTCCACGACGGCGTCTTCGACAAACCAGACGTTAGCATCCACGCCCGTTCAGAGGTGTGGCTCGCCATTGCCCACGGCGAACTGGACGGCACACTGGCGTACCTGACAGGGCGTTATCGGGTCGAAGGCAATGTCTGGCTGTTGATCCGCTTGAAATCACTCTTTTCGGCGACCGGCAAAGTGTGAATCACACCTCGCGAATGTCAAAGACGCTTTTGACGACCGGCGCGATGACTTCCCGCACCCGGTCGAGGCTCAACCCGCTGACCTTGAAGGTGATCAGGCGCGCGCCGTCTTCTTTGTCGAACTGACCGAACGAGATAAAGTTCCCGCTGGCTTCGAAGATTGCCGTGCTCAATCGTGCAAGCATACCAGGGCGATCATCGAGCAACGCCGTCACCCGCACGCCATGCTCGCGCACGCTCATCAGTTCCAGCAAGATTTTGAAGAGATCGGTTTCAGTAATAATGCCGATAACCTCGTGTCCGCGCATCACCGGTAAACCGCCAATGCGCTTATCCGCCATAATGCGCGCCGCTTCCTCGATCGGCGTGTCTTCGGTCACGGTCACCACCTGGCGTGTCATCACCTCATCGACCGTCAGTTTACTCAACAGGTAGTTCATTTCCCACACGCTCAACGACGTGACCGGTGACGGCGAGGCGTACAGCAGATCGCGCTCCGAGACAATGCCGACCAGTCGATGATGCGCAATGACTGGCGCGCGTCGGATGCGCTTCTGCCGGAAGAGCATCAGCGCGTCGGAAATGGGGGTTTTGGGTTCCACCGTGATGACCGGAGCAGACATACGTTCACCGACAAGCATGAGCGTCCTCCTGTTGTGTGTAGGGGCGTCAGCAGTGCATCCAGCAATGTTGTTGTCCGCGCTGACGCAAGCGAATCATCCTTCCAGCAATTCTCAATATGCGCGAAACCTTTTGCCGACTCGCGACTTCCCTGAGATTGACGACGACACTGCCTTCGCTGACTTTTTGCTGTCATTCTCCGCGTTGATATGCGGCTGGACGGATGGCGGGCAGTGCTCATTGCGCTTACGATCCATCCTGATGCTCACGCGCCAGACGCATCACCCGGAAAGCCTCGGCGTATGTTAGACCGGCGGTTTTGCCGGTTTCTGCCGCCCAATTGCGCACCCAATCTCCATCGCCGACCTGCACCTGACTGGCGTGGCAGCGCAAGGCTTCGATCTTGCGTTCGATCGTGGAGGAAATGTCCACGTAGACCGTATATGGTCCGCCATGATCGGCAGTAATGTACAATTCTTTGACCTGGTGCGGCTCCAGACCTTCGGCGAGCAACTCCGGGAAAATCGGGCGCGTCGGGGCGCTGGGGAAGACGGCGGTGACCGCCGCTTCGGCGGCTGCACGGTGATCGGCGTGGTTGATATACTCATCGCCGTAGAAGAAAGCCGTCGGATCGCCGCACACCACGCGATCCGGCTTGAGATGCCGGATCAGGCGCGTCAATTCGCGGCGCAACTCGAGGGTCGGTTCGAGGACGCCATCTTTATACCCCAGAAAAAAGACCTCCCTGACGCCAAGCACTCTGGCAGCGGCGCGCTGTTCTTCTTCACGAATGCGAACCAGTTCGCGCAAATCCTGGTTGGGGTCGTTGCTGCCAGCAGAACCATCGGTCACAATGCAGTAGTAGACCTCGTGCCCTTGATCGGCCCAGAGTGCGGCGCTGCCGCCCATGCTGAACTCTGGATCGTCGGGGTGGGCAAAGATGCCCAGAATGCGCAGGGAAGATGATGCGTCGCTCATAGCCTTTTCTCTATCTGAACCATGTGATGGGAGTATCATGCAGTGTACCGCGATTCGGGGAGGTTGTCGAGCACGATGATGCAGGATTTGCGGATCGCGGATCACGTTGCGCTTCGGCTCACTCTGTGCTATAATCGCCGTCTGCAACTGAAGAATGCTTCTGCTCTCTTGCGCCCGCGCCACCGCGCATGGTGCGGGGTCTGACAAAGAGGGCCTGTGACCAGAGGAGGATCAATGCGCGAGCGTCGTCGTGACTACGAATTGTTATTCATCATTCCCCCAATACGAATGAGCGACGAGGAGATACGCAACGCCATCGAGCGCGTCTCCCAGACGATCACCAATCTCGGCGGGGTTATTACCTCAACCAATCATGCACCACCCTGGGGCCGTCGAAAATTTGCCTATCCGATCCGCGCCTACGTCGAAGGTGAGGCGAGTCGTCGCGTGTTCACCGAAGGGTACTACGTTTTGATGCACTTTCAGATGGCTGCGGATCGCGTTGCCGAACTCGAACGCCTGCTCAAACTCAACGACTCGGTGCTGCGTTATCTGCTGACACTGGTGGAAATGCGCAGCGCGGCGCCAGCGGTTGTCGCAACGGTCGGCGCCCTTGATGGCGAAGAAACCGAAGACGAGGAGGATCTTGAGGAGGACGAGGAAATTGACGACGTCGAGGAAATCGAAGAGGACGTGGACGTCGACGAAGACTAATGGGCGCTGTTCGTTATAAAGGGGAGAGGAACGAACAATGGCGAAGGATCTCAACAAGGTGATGATCATCGGGCGTCTCGGTAAAGACCCTGAGATGCGCTATACGCCTGGTGGAAGCCCTGTAACGACGTTCAGCGTCGCGACAGGACGGCAGTGGAAAGACGGCAGCGGCGAATTGCACGAGGAGACGGAATGGTTCAATGTAGTGACCTGGAATAAACTGGCCGAGATCTGCCACGAGCACCTGCGCAAATCCAGTCGCGTCTATATCGAAGGGCGCCTCCAGACTCGCCATTGGGAGGATCAGAACGGGGTGACGCATTACCGCACTGAGGTTGTGGCGAGCGATATGATCATGCTCGACAGTCGCGGTCCTCGTGAGTCGTCGCAGTATGGCGATGAGCCGCCGTATCATCACCCCGATCATCGCCCTCAGCGCGGGCAGCAGTCGAAAGACGATTTTGCCATCGGTGATGAGGATATTCCGTTTTAGTACAACAGGCGAGGTTTATTGTGACTGAGGATCAGGCTCGTCGCAGCGTCGGCGCGGGACGCCGTCGCTTTGGCGCTCGACGCAAGGTCTGCATGTTCTGCGCGGATCAGATTCGTGTCGTAGACTATAAGGATGTTAAGCGTTTGCAGCGCTGCATGTCCGAGCGCGGCAAGATCCTGCCGCGCCGCCGCACTGGTGTCTGCGCGCGCCATCAGCGTTCGCTGACGGTGGCGATCAAGCGTGCGCGCCACATGGCGTTGCTGCCGTTCGTTGCAGCGCATATCCGCTCGTAGATGGCTGTGGTGTTCCCCGAAGGACCGCCCGGTTTGCCCGCGTCTGCTGTACGATGCAGCAATGTGAGCGAATCGTGGCGGCTCTTATGTGTGGGGTCTGTCTGTTATGACGTTTAATCAACGTAAACCGCAACCGCCGCGCCCGCAGGAAACGCGCTCTGCAACGCCTGCTCGTCGCCATTTGCGTCGGAGTGAGATCGAGCGTCGCCGTCAGCGCGCAATTATCATCGGCACGGCAGTGGTGGTGGCGATCGCGGTGCTGGCGCTGGCTGCCGGTCTGGTCTATGAGCAGGTCTGGTTGCCGGGACGACCGGTGGCGCAGGTCGGGAGCGTCGTGCTGACGCGCGGCGACTATGTCGCGGAACGACGTGGGGAGGCAGCGCGCCTGATTGCCCAGAGTCTCTATCTGGCGACCTTTGGTCCGCAATTTGCCCAGCAGTTTCTCGATCAGATTCCACAGATCGACGCTCAGGCGGCAGCGGCGCGCAATGAGCCGGTCGATGATGCACTGGTGAATCAATGGGTCGAACTGCAACTGATCCGGCAGGGAGCACAGTCCAGGTTCGGCATCCAGGTGACCGATGGTGAGATCGCGCAGGAGTTTATCGATCTGTTCGGTCCCAATTTTGCCCCGCCTGCCGATGCAGTGACGCCAACTGCGGTGCTGCTGCCAACGTCGCCGCCAACCGCGCCGCCTGAGCCGACGGTGGGTCCGGGAACGCCGTCGCCAACCCCCTCCGGTCCAACCGCAACGCCAACGCCGTCACCAACGCCAGAGCCGACGGTGACGCCGTCGCCAACGCCGCTGGCGGATGAGGCGCTTGCCAGGCAACAGACGGCGCTGCAACGGCTCTACGATGAGTATGTCAATGAGATGCGGCGGGTCGATCCCCAACGGCGCATCCATCTGACGCTTGATGACTTCCGCCGCGGGTTGTCCAACCAGTTTTTGCGTCAGGCGTTGACGCGCCGGGTACAGGAGCAATTGGTTCCGGATTCGACCTTTACGCCCAGCGCCGACCCGTCCGCTATCGAGACGCGCCACATTCTGCTGAAGGTGACCGTTCCGATCACTGCGACAGAAGAGGAACGTGAGCAGGCGTTTGCTGCGCGTCGTGCGGAAGCGGAGGCGCTGCTCGCCGAGGCGCGCGCCGCTGCCGATTTCGGCGAACTGGCACGTGAACGTTCCGAGGATTACAATACAAGAGCGGCGGGCGGGGCGCTGCCATCGTTTGATAAGGACGGAAAGACGCCGGATGGTACGCAGATCGATCCGGCGCTGGTCGCGGCTATCGCGAATGCGTCTGAGAATGAGATCGTCGGTCCGGTACGCACGTCATTTGGCTGGCATATCGTGCAGTTGGTGCGGCGCACGGTCGATTCGCGCGAGACGCAACTCAACCGGGCGCGTGCTGAGGCGTTTGAGCGCTGGCTTGAGGAGCAGCGCGCCGCTGTCAGTGTGCAGCGCTTCCCAACCCTCGTGCCAACCCCTTCGCCGTTACCGACCGGTACGCCTCCACCGTTGCCGACGGTGGATTTGGGCGGCGAACCAACGCCGACGCCACTGCCGACCGAAACCGGAGTTCCGGTTGGGGGAACGCCGGTCACAACGCCAACACCAACCGGAACAGCCGTTCCAGTCGAGAGAACGCCTGCCCCGACGCCGTAAGGAGTGTGTCGCGTCCTGCGCCGGTGTGCAGGGCGCCGACGCTGTGCCGCAGGCGTGGCATAGACAACCATGAGACGTTGGAAACCACAGTCCACTCAGGGGCGATGGGTTGCGCTCGGTCTGTTGATCCTCGCCCTTGGCGGCGTCACTCTGGCTGTTGTCGGGCTGATTCGTCGTCTCTCCGGCGCTCCTGATCAGTGGCAGATCGATATTGGCGCTTTTGGCTTGCTGCTGCTGCTGATCATCAGCCTGTTGGCGGCAGCGTGGTTCGCCTACCGCCTCATCGCCGCGCTGACGCTGACCTACGCCATCGACCGCAATGGGCTGTACATCCGCTGGGCGGGCAATCAGGCGATCGTTCCGCTCGATCAGGTGGTGACGATCGATGTGGGCGCCGGTCCGGTCTTTTTGCCGTTTGGCATCTTCCAGCGGGTTGGAACTTACTGGGGAAGTGCATTCGCGGGTGACAAGCCGCTGCATCTGTATGCGACACAACCGCCCGATGCATGCCTGATTATCTATACCGCCGATGCCGCCTATGCCGTGTCGCCTGAAGATCCAGAGGCGTTTGTCCAGGACCTTGAGCAGCGCCGGAGTCTGGGGGCAACCAAAGCGCTCCAACCGGCGATCGAGTACAGTCGGGTGTTCCACTACGCATTCTGGCGTGACGGAACAGTGTTGGGACTGATTGTGGCAGCGCTGGTGATCAACCTGCTGGCGCTGGCGATGATCGCTGCCGCCTACCCATCACTCGCTCCTGCCGTCGAGATGCGCTTCGATGCAACCGGCGAGGTCGCTGAGTTGCGTCCGCGTCATCAGGTGCTGTTTCTGCCGCTGGCGGCGCTCGGTCTCAGTCTGTTCAACACTGCAACCGGGATGCTGTTGTACCGGCGTCTGCCGCCCGGCGCCCGCCTGCTCCAGGGCGCCTCGGTGATTGTGCAACTCCTGTTCCTGGTCGCAATCGCGCAGATCCTGTGGTGAGCGCGACGGCGCCCCCTCATCCCTCCAGCAACAATCGCTCCGGGTCTTCCACCAGTTCCTTGACCCGCACCAGGAACGATACCGCCTCACGTCCGTCGATGATGCGATGATCGTAGGAGAGGGCGACATACATCATCGGACGGATGACGACCTGCCCGTTGAGCGCCACCGGACGTTCCTGAATCTTGTGCATGCCGAGAATGCCAACCTGCGGTGCGTTGAGAATCGGTGTGGACATCAGTGAGCCGAAGATGCCGCCATTGGTGATGGTGAATGTGCCGCCTTGCAGGTCGGCAATCGTGAGTTTCGACTCGCGGGCGCGGCGCGCCAGTTCTTCGATGCCGCGTTCGATTTCTGCAAAACTGAGGCGATCCGCGTTGCGCAGCACCGGCACAACCAGCCCTTCGTCGGTGCTGACGGCGATGCCAATGTCGTAGTAGTGCTTGACGATAATCTCGTCGCCGCGAATCTCGGCGTTGAGGAGCGGGAAGGCTTTCAACGCGCCGATCACCGCTCTGGTGAAGAACGACATAAAGCCGAGACCGACGCCGTGGCGCTCACGGAACGATTCGCGATGCCGTTTGCGCAGATCAATCACGGCGCTCATATCGATCTCGTTGAACGTTGTGAGCATTGCCGCCGTGCGCTGCGCCTCGACGAGTCGGGCGGCAATCGTCTGGCGGCGGCGGGTCATGCGGATGCGCTCTTCGCGTCGTCCGTCGTCGGGAACCGGCGCCGGTTGCAGAGCGGGCGCGGGTGCTGGCGTGCCTGGGGTGACAGCCTGAACTGTCTCCGTCGGAAGCGGCGCTGGCGAACCGGCGCCGTGACGGATGACATCATCTTTCGTCACCCGACCGCCGGGTCCGCTGCCGGGAATTGCGGCAACATCGACGCCGCGCGTTTCGGCGAGACGACGGGCGACCGGCGTCGCCGTCACTCTGGCGCCAGCACCGTCGTGGAGCGGCATAGCCGATTCTTCCACCTTCTCCGCAATCACCCCCAACAGTTCGCCGATGGTCACCGTGGCGCCATCCGGCTTGAGGATACGACTCAGAACGCCAGAGCCGGATGCGGTCACTTCGACCGTCACCTTGTCGGTTTCGAGTTCGACCAGCACCTCACCCGCAGTAACTGGATCGCCCTCGTGTTTGTGCCATGCCCCGACCGTCGCCTCGACAATCGACTCGCCCAGGGTCGGGACCTTGATTTCGACAGCCATAGACTCCTCGTGTTATCGATACTTTTCGACAGCTGGCGCGCGCAGCGCTTCGGCTATTAACCGTTGCTGTTCGATCAGGTGCAATGCCAGCGACCCTTCCGATGGGCTCGCCGACTCAGCGCGCCCGACATAACTGAGGGTCATATCGGGACCGATCAGTTCGCGCAGGCGTGGCGCGACGTAGCGCCACGCTCCCATGTTTTCCGGTTCCTCCTGCAACCAGACGACTTCCTGAAGGTGAGGATAGCCTTGCAGCACTGCACGCAATTCGTCGACGGGGAAGGAGTACAACTCTTCGAGACGCACCACGGCGACGCCGTTTGTCAGCGGCGTATCGTTGGCGCTGAGCAGATCGACGTAGATTTTGCCGGAGCAGAGCACCAGGCGCGCCACATCGGCAGGACGTTCGCGCGCCTGCGGATCGTCGATCACACGCTGGAAACGCCCCTCACTGAGGTCGTGCAGCGACGAGCCAGCACGCGGGTGGCGCAGCAGACTCTTGGGCGTCATGATGATCAGCGGGCGCGGGTCAGTATTCAGCAGCAGCGCCTGACGTCGCAGCAGGTGGAAATACTGCGCTGCCGTCGTACAGTTCGCCACGCGAATGTTGTCTTCGGCAGCGAGTTGCAAAAAGCGTTCGAGACGCGCGCTGGAATGTTCCGGTCCCTGCCCTTCGTAGCCGTGGGGCAACAGCATCACCAGCGCTGGCGTTTGTCCCCACTTCTTGCGCGCCGACACGATAAACTGGTCGATAATAACCTGCGCCCCATTGGCAAAGTCGCCAAACTGCGCCTCCCAGATGACGAGCGCACGCGGATTATGCGCCGAATAGCCAAACTCGAACCCCAGCGCGGCAGCCTCGGAGAGCGGACTGTTGTAGACCGCAAATGAGGCACGCGCCTGTGGCAACGCCTGAAGCGCACACCAGCGTTCATCGGTTTGCACATCGTGCAGCACCAGGTGGCGCTGGCTGAACGTGCCACGCTCGACATCCTGCCCGGTCAGGCGGATCGGAATTCCCTCTTCCAGCAGTGATGCAAACGCCAGCGCCTCGGCGTGCGCCCAATCGATAGCGCCTGGCATATGGAGCGCAGTGCGCCGTCGTTCCAGCATCCGTTCCAGGCGCGGATGGACACGGAAGCCGGGGGGCCACTGGAGCAACGCCTCATTGAGCGCCGTCAACCGTTCTGCTGACACGGCGGTGTGGGTGCGACGCGCAATACCGGGCGGCGGCAACGGCGGCGGCTCCTCAAAGTGCGGGTGGGCTTCGGCGTCGCTGCGCGCCTGTTGCAACCTGTCCCACACCTTCCTGACCATCTCCTCCGCTTCGGTAGCAGACACCACTCCTTCGGCGATCAGTTTCGACGCCCATTGCTCGCGGACGGTCGGATGGCGGGCAATGATGGCATACATGCGTGGTTGCGTAAATGCCGGTTCATCGCCCTCGTTATGCCCCCAGCGGCGATAGCCGACCAGGTCGATCAGAAAGTCTTTGCCGAACCGTTCGCGATAGGCGTATGCCATGCGCGCAACCGCAATACACCCTTCGACATCATCGGCGTTGACGTGCACAATTGGGATTTCAAACCCCTTCGCCAGGTCGCTGGCGTACAGGGTCGAGCGTCCCTCGTGCGGCGATGTGGTGAACCCGATCTGATTATTGACGATAATGTGAATGGTTCCGCCGGTGCTGTATCCGGCGAGGTTGGAGAGGTTGAGCGTCTCGGCGACGATCCCCTGCCCCGGAAACGCAGCATCGCCGTGGATGAGGATCGGAAGCGAGGCGTGCCTGTTCTGAAGCGGCGCGCCAGCCTGATCGCATGTTTCCTGTGCGGCGCGCGCGCGCCCGGCGACAACCGGATTGACGAACTCCAGATGGCTGGGGTTGGGCGCCAGAGTGATCGGCATCTGCTCGATCCCTGCTTCGCGGAATGCACGGCGGGCGCCGAGGTGGTATTTCACATCGCCAACCCAGCCAGGCGCGCCGCGTCCTTCCGGCGAAAGCGCCGCATCACGCCCCGCCAGCAAAAACTCGCTGAGAATGGCGCTGTATGGTTTGCCGAGAATGTGCGCCAGGACGTTCAATCGCCCGCGGTGCGCCATGCCGATCACCACCTCGTGCACCCCGCCGGTCGCCGCGTTGCGAATGATCGAGTCGAGCATCGGGATCAGCATGTCGCATCCCTCGATCGAAAACCGTTTCTGCCCGACGAAGGTCTGGTGCAGATACCGCTCGAAGGTTTCGGCTTCGGTCAGACGCTCGAGTAATTCACGTTTGCGCCCGGCATCGAAGCCGTAGAAAAACCGGCGACTCTCGACTGCTTCACGAATCCAGGCACGCTCCTCGAAAACCTGCACGTGATCCGTTTCGTAGCCGATTGTGCCGCAGTAGACGGAGCGCAGTTTCTGAACCCCTTCGAGCGCATTGCGCGACTCTGCCGCCAGCGGTCCACGCACGATATGGGCGGGCAGGAGCGCCAGGTCAGCATCGTTGACATCGTGGATCGCGGCATCGAGACCTGGATCGCCGGGAGGATCGCTGCCAAGCGGATCGATCCGCGCCGCCAGATGCCCCAGTTCGCGGATATAGCGAATGAGACGGGCGGCAGCGACGGTATGGGTGACATCGATTGGCGATGTTGGTCCAATGTGCGCTTTGGACATGTCAATGTCCGGCGTCGTCGAAAGGTCGATGGTCACAGGGATTGCGGGGGCAGGCGTCGCTGTCGGCAACGCCTCTTCCGGCGACCACTGCGCAAAGAAGGCGCGCGTTTCCGGATCGACCGATGCGGGATCGGTGCGATACCGTTCGTAGAGTTCGATCACATACCCGGCGTTCGGGCCGTGAAAACGTGTATCTGAAGGCATGCAGCACCTGTTCTTTGTTCTTTTTCGCACCCATTATAGCACTCGTGAGCGAAGGGACAATTCGTTCTCTTGCCGTGGGGTTGATGAAGATTGAGCATTAAATCCGCTCTGCTGAACTGACCGTGGGGCTGATGAAGATTGATTCTCCTGCAAAGAGGGCGTGTCACCGCCGAGGCGCAGCGAATGCAGAGTACGACTGCTGGAAAACTCCGTGCTCTCGGCATCTCTGCGGTGCGTTTTTGCAGTGGAGTCAAGATTGAGACTATAAACGGGCTATGGCGGATTTAATTCTTGATACTCAGAAGCCCCGCTGCATGGCGTGGAAGCCCTCACAGATGATCTGTTCAGATCGAGCGGATCTTTTGGAAACTCAGCGCGGGCTTTCGCCCGACAACGCCTCTTCGGTCAACAACATGTGTTCAGATCACTTGAGTTCGTTTACTCCTGTGTACTATAGTGAGCAGAAGCAACAAGATGCTCTCTGCCTGCGACGATCCATCTCAACGGGAGAGATCGGGGCAGCGAGCGTAGTCTATGTAGAGGATTGATATCGTGTCTTCAGTCAGCAACGCAGAGTACATCGCACTCAAGAAAATCATCAAGGAACGCGGCCTGCTCGACAAACAACCCTGGTTTTTCATCGGCGTCATCGCGCTCAAGGTCGGTATGCTGATCGCCAGCATCGCCATCCTGTTTCTGGTCGACAACCTCTGGATTCAGGCGTTGAACGCCATTTTCATGGGATTCGTTCTGGCGCAGATTGGTTTCACATCGCACAGCGCCTGCCATCGGCAGATTTTCCACAAGGTGGGCTGGAACGATGCCGTCGGCATCTTTCTGGGCAACCTGCTGCTGGGGTTGAGCGCGGAATGGTGGACGGGCAAGCACAATGCGCACCATGCGCATCCGAATCACGACGGCATGGACCCCGACCTGGATGTGCCGGTGGTGGCGTTCACCCCGGAACAGGCGAAGTCGCGGCGCGGCATCTGGCGCTGGATGACGAAGAATCAGGCGTTTCTGTTCTTCCCGCTGCTCACGTTGCAGGGGTATGCCCTGCGTGAGGTCAGTTATCGCTTTGTGCTGAGTCCTGAGTCGCGGCGGCGTGGGATCGAGATCGTGATGATGGCGCTCAATCTGGTCTGGTATCTCACGCTGCCGATCATCGCGCTGGGACCGTGGGCGGGGATCGGGTTCATTCTGATCAGCCAGGCGTTCTTCGGTGTCTATCTGGGGTCGGTTTTTGCGCCCAATCACAAGGGAATGCTGATCGTCGATGACAACACGCAGATCGACTTTTTGCGCCTGCAGGTGCTGACGGCGCGGAATGTCAGCGGTCATCCGATCACCGACTTCTGGTATGGCGGTCTGAACTATCAGATCGAGCATCATCTGTTCCCGTCGCTGCCGATGCATCGTCTGCGCGAAGCGAGCGAGATCGTCAAGAAGTTCTGCGCAAAGCACGGCATTTCCTACCACGAAACGTCGATGATCCAGTCGTACCGCGAAATCCTCGGCTATCTCCACGAAGTCAGCGCACCGCTGCGCGAGTCGAAGGCTATTTCGGCGTCATCGTCAACACCGGGTGCGTAAATCAAATCGGGGATGGAGAGAATCGCGTCGAAGCCGTCGGGTTTGACCCGGCGGCGCTTCGATTCTGAGCACAACCCACGACGCTCCTCTGCCAG
>Ga0308415_1000888_pt1 | contig 13320 bp, 15 predicted proteins | sample HotsprSampleOS55_FD_203465 | JGI IMG/M metagenome (GOLD analysis project Ga0308415, IMG submission 203465) | Hot spring phototrophic mat microbial communities from Octopus Spring, Yellowstone National Park, Wyoming, United States - 20090730_OS55 ... | reverse complement strand
AGCTGCCTTGCGGAGAGCCACAAGGCAGGAGTCTGATCGGAGGACAGCGTAATGCACCCACGGGAGCGCTCCCAAAATCAACTAAGCTTGGGACACACTCCAAGATTGCCTCTGGAATCGTGACGCCGAGCCGAAACTGTGCATCGTTGAGCACCCGGTAGAAGTCCTCCGGGTTTTTGGCATTGCGCAGGGCATAGAGTAGCCCCATCTCGTTGTGCTCCTGGGCTGCCGCACCCAGCGAATGCCCAAAGCCTGCCAGCGTGCGTTGGAATTGTTCTTCCAGCTTGAAGACCTTCTGCAGGTATTGGTTCAACACCTCACTGGTGTCTCGGACCAGAGGACGGCGGTTCCGCTCCTCCTCTCGGGCACGGACGTCAAAGAGAAACTGCTCGACAAACGGCGCAGGGTCGCCGAACTCCAAGATCGCCCAGGCGATGCGGTCCCGCCAGATACTCTCTCGGTTCTGCCCCTGCTGCGCCCAGAATTGACCGAAGATCTGCCCTAATTGGCGATGCGGGTTGTCCACCTTGAGCTTATCATCAGCAAGCAGCTCCACCCAGCCCTCGTACATCCGGAAGAGCCGCTGCAGCTTGGAGAACTCCCGTAGGGCTTTCATATACAAGGCTTGTCCGGGCGTGCCGGTGATGGCGTAGAGCGTGATGGGAGACGGCGGACGCTCCGCTGCTCCCAGGAGAGTCGCCAGGAGCTGGCGCGCTTCATCAGTAAGCTTATCCGAGTGCCGCACGTGCTGAAAGAGGGCCAGAAGCAACCCCAAGGTGGTCTCGTTGACATACGGACCCGAAAACACGACGGGCGCGTTGCCGCCTCTCTCACCTGCCACGCGCAAGGGCTCCAGGACCTCCCGGTGCAGCCGCTCCATCTCCCGCGGGTCGGAGTGGAAGATGAATATTACGGGGAGCAGTAAATGTCTAACATCTCAGGCGGCGTACCGCACACTCGGGTGGTGGAAGTAGCGTCGCACCTTTTGTGGTCGGCGCTGGATGCTCCACAGGTAACGCCGGACGTTGTCCATGAGTTCGGTCTTGTTCCTGGGCCGCTGCCGGCCCACCGCGTTGGTCTTGACGTCCTGGTTGAGGAACTCGTCGGGGTTGAGATCCGGGCTGTAGCCCGGCAGGAAGAACAGGCGGAGATGCCGGCGATGGCGCTGGACCCATCGGGTCACCGCGGCGGAGGTGTGTACGGGGTGCTCATCCACGATGAGGAAGACTTTCCGCTTGGCGTGGCGGAGGAGCCGGCGCAGAAACCGGAGGAACACCGCCGCGGTGAACTGCCCCTCGAAGACCATAAACGCCAACTGCCCGCGGTTGGTGATGGCGGAGATCAGGTTGCACCGAAACCGCTGCCCTGTGCCGGGGACGACCGGCGTGTGGCCTCGCCGACCCCACGAGCGCCCGGCCTGGTGGTCAGACCGCATCCCCGTCTCGTCCCCCCAGTAGATGGTCGCCCGCTCCTGCCGCGCCAATGCCCGGAGGGCCGGATATTGCTTCCGGACCCAGCGCCGCACGGCCACCGGGTCCCGCTCGTACGCCCGGCGCAGGGGCTTCTGCGGGCTGAACCCCCACCGCCGCAGATACCGCCCCACCGTCCACACCGACAGCCTCACCCCGCACCGGTGGGCGATCAGGTCCCGCACCGCCTCGCGGGTCCACAGGGCAAAGGGCAGCTTCACCTGGTCCGGACACCGGTCGGTGATCAGGCGTACGATGGTCGCGGCCTGATGCGGCTCCAGCCGAATCCGCCGGGGCCGCCCCCGCGGACGCGACCGCAGGGCCCGCACGCCGCCCACCCGCCAGCGCCGATACCACGCATGGACGGATTGCCGCGACACCCCAAACACCCGCGCAGCCTCCGCCTGCGACATCCCCCCAGCCACGGCCCGGACCACCCGACGGCGCAGCGCATCCAGGGCGGCCGGCGACAAGTGCCGAGCGTCGTCGTCCCTCACAACGTCCAGCGTAGCAGATCCGTGCCGGTATGTCAAGCATTTTATGCTCTGATTAGTAGATCTGTCTGTACGCGTTGGAGAGGGCGGTCCTCAGGGGATCGGAGGTGATGCTGATGGACCCGCTGGTGGCCAGCTGCTGCTCCACGGCGGACTGCACGGGGGCGAGGATGTTGCGTTCGTGAAGAATTCTGAGGACGTTTCTGGCCTGCTCGACGGAATAAGGAAAGAGGACCGGGTTCAGGAAGACGAGGGCCTCGGCGGTGGTCCTGCTGTTGATCTCCGTGGTGTCAGTGACCCCGGAGTGGCCGAGGAGGACAAGGCGGTCAGGCGCGGTCCGGGCGATGAGGAGCTGCAGGGCGCCCTGGTTGGTGACGGCTGTGAAGTTGCCGGTACCCTGCCCGGTCTGTGAGATGGCCGACTCGCTGTAGGCGGTGACGACCCGGAGGTCGCCGAGCTGGACGCTGGCCTGCGGAGGCAGGGCGAGTGTTCCCTGGACCTCGCGGGCGGTGGACGGCCGGTCGCCCCCGCCGGGTGTCTGGCTGGTGGGGGGCTCTGCCGCAGGCGGTGGCGGTCAGGACCGCCACCAGGACGGCGCTGAGAAGCCGCTTGCTCATATGCTGCGCTTCACCTCCTTCGGTGATGTGTTGCTTCATGGCGTCACGGTGAGCTGGAAAGGAGCGTCCGCGGAGACGGGCGGGTACGCGCACCATCCGCCCCAGGAGTGGACCGCGCGGAGGACCAGGCGGTAGCTTCCGGCCTGCGCGGAGCTGTCGGCGCTGAGCACGATCGTGTGCCGGTTCTTGCCGCCTCCCACGAAGATGGCGCCGGGCTGCAGTGAGATTCCCGCAAGCGGGGAGCCCAGGTCGGTGCGGGATGCCGGACGGCGGTCCCGGGCGGAGCGCCGCAGCCGCATGATCCCGATGCCGTCGCCGTCATCGGAGTCCATGAGCAGATACAGCCGCAGCTCTACGGACCTCTCGGGGGGCGTGACGGTGACCGTGAGCTGCAGGGGGGCCGAGGACCCCTGCTGCACGGTGATGGCGGACTGGTCCAGCTGCATCTGGATGTCTGGGGGCGGCGCTACGACCGTCAGGTTGACCGGGGCGAGGACCGGGGGCTGGCCGGGCTCGGAGACCTCGACGAGGGCCTTGTAGGTGTCCGGAGGGGTGGAACCTGAGATCTCGACGGGGATTTCCTCCGTGAACTGCAGGTCCCTGCCGTCCAGGGACAGGGTGAACGGGTTCGGGGAGAACCGGATCCCTGCGGGCAAGGGGTTTCCGGTCCGGGTGACGGGGTGGAAGGAGAACAGGAGGCTGGAGGCCGAGCCCTTGATGACCGTGACGGAGATCGTCTGGGGGTCAGAAACCCCGCGGAGCACGCACTCGTGAGTGATGTCGGCCCTCCAGGCCCAGTCGGACGGGTTGTTGGTGATGGCCACTGCGAACCGTCCGGTTCCGATCCACCACGGGTCTGTGATGGTCCCGTTCCTTGTGCCGTCCGCGTCGAATGGCCCCCCGTCGGCGATGCGGTAGACCACCTCGTTGCCGCTGGCCTCGATGGGAATGGGGAGGTGGGAGGTTCCCACCTGCTTGAGCAGGGAGGATCCGAGCATGAGAGGCTGAGGCAGTCTGACGCGAATGGTAAGGACTCCTCCGGGCTGTCCCACGCGTGCGGTGAACCGGACGGCCCCGTACGGGGCCTGGAGGCCCTGGGGAGGGGTGAAGCCCTGGACGGCTTCCGGGCCCTGGGCGAAGGTGCCGCCCTGCAGGCTGATTTCCACGCGGCCCCCGGGGGTGTCCACGCTTCCCGAAGTGGGGCCGGACGCGGGCGGGGCAGCGGTAGGGCTTGTGCCGCAGGCTGCTGCGAGCAGGGCTGCCAGGAGCACAAGCCCGGGCCCGTACGCGCAGCATAGCGAACAGAATTTCGAATATCTTGCCGCTCACCATAGCCACCTCCCTTGGGTCACGCGGGCGATCCCCCGCTCCGGGCTCAATGACAATAATACCCAGCGCACACGTTGACCTCGAGGTCATCTCCGCCTGTTGCCGGAGGCCCCGGCCCTGAGCAGGACCACCCCGCGGTACGGCTGCAGGGTGAACCTGTCCACGGCGGGGGCGGACGCGGGGTTCTTGAAGTTGTCGTGGCCGAGCACTCGCGCCTGGCCCCGGGGCACGGTGATTTCCACGGGCGACCCCGTGGGGTTGGTGGCGACCCAGCCGTCCTCGAACTCCCGGATCCACGCGCCGCCGCTGAGCTGCTGGGCCTCCCCCAGGGGCCGGCCCAGGTGCAGGTAGCGGGGGTCGTACTCGTCAAGCCAGTAGGTGTCGCGGTACCCCCACATGGTGAGGTGGAAGAACCCGTTCTGCCTCTGCGGGTCGTAGCCCAACAGGAAGCTGGTCATGGCGAACCAGAGCACGTCCCATGCGCGCATGTCCCGCCAGATGATGGTGTCCATGCACTCGGTCCCGCGGTCCCGGCATGCGGGGTGGGGGTCTCCGGAGCCGCTGAGGTTGTTGGTGGACAGGATGGAAAAGCCGGTAGCGGAGCGGAGGTTGTTGAGCCTGGACAGCCAGTAGCTGGTGGTGGGTGGGAACCTGCCGAAGTCCACGAACCCGGCTTCCTCCATGACGTGCCCGCCGACCTGGTTCATGAACGTCGCGTAGTCGGAACTGAGCTTCCAGACGTTGAACATCATCTTGAGTCCGCGGGCTGCGTGCCAGGCGACGGCTTCCCGGACGAAGTCCAGCATGTGCTGGCGCCACAGCTGGGTGTTCCAGGTGCCTCCGGCGCGGTAGGTGGCCAAGTAGTCGGGGGTGCTGTCCAGGCACCGGAAGTTCTGGGTGTCCCAGCTGGAGAGGGGGCAGAAGGCGGCGCCGCTGTAGGGGGGTCCGATCACGGCCCCGTCGACGAAGATTCCTGAAGCGCCCCTTGCGTCCACCACGGGGTTGGGGCCCCACATGTCTTGCCACCCCTGCTCGGTCCAGTACCGGCGCCAGCTGGGGTTGCCGAGCTCCATGGCCATGTACTGGGGGTACCACCTGCTGACCAGGTAGTCGCCCGTGCGCTCCCCTGGGGCGAACCACGGGTCCTGGGACCCGATGCCGTGGCTCTGCCGGAGCTCCTGGTAGTACGGGCGTCCGGAGACCGGGAACCGGTCGCTGCCCACCCAGTTCAGCTCCGCGGGCGCCATGCGGTACAGGAGGACCCACGAGTCCGGGTTGAGGGCGCGGATGGCCTGCACGGGGCGGTCGGGGCTGCCGCACCAGCGGGAAGTCCGCCGCGCGAGGTGCATGGACAGGTCCAGGAGGGCGAACCTGGCGGCCTCTTCCACGGGGTAGCAGTTGCCGGGCCTTCCGGTGTTCTGGGCAATGGACCCGTAGAGGACGGCTCCTGCGGGCACGAAGGCGCCTGTGCGGGGAGAGGGGCTTGTGCCCGGCCCCGTGTCCACGAGGGCGCTGCCGCCGCAGGAGGCGATCAGGGCTGCGGCCGCTGCCAGGGCTGCGATGCGGGCTCCATGCATCCGTCCGGCAGCCATGCGCTCACCTCCTCCCGGCCTTAGCCAGGGCCCTGCGCAGGTCCGGCAGGGGGTCCAGCTTGCCGTCCTGTGCCACGGCTGCGGCGAGTGGCATGGAGGTAGCGAGCTCGACCAGCTCTTGCGGGGGTGATTCGAGGTCGCGGACCGGCACGGCGGCGACCAGCATGGTGCTGCCGACACTCCGCAGCAGCCGTCCGGCGTCGGCCAGGGTGTCCAGGACGGTGACCAGGACCCTGGGGCGGGCGTGGAGGAGCAGCGCCTCGCAGATGTCGGGCAGCTCCCGGAGGTCTCGCACGGGGACCCATGCGGCGCCTCCCACGGACTTGTCCGGGACCCTGCCGCGGCCGCCGACGCGCCCCTGGGGGTCCACCAGGACGGTGGACACGCCCAGCTGGAGGCTGGACGCGGAGCAGATGTCGCGGAGCGCCCTCTCCTGGGCCTCTGGGTCTCCGATGACGACCATTCCCGGCCTGTGCTCGTCCTGGGCTGCTTTGAAGGCCGGCAGGAAGGTGGTGAGGTCGAGCCTGCGGTGGCGGTGGAGGTAGACGATGATGCCGCGGGGCCCTGTGGCGGAGCTGAGGACCATGCGGAAGTGGAGCTCCCCGTCCACCCCGGAGATCCCGTCGTCGCTCCAGGGGGCCATGGCCTGTCTGGCGGCTTCCAGGTCTTCGTGGCTGAAGTTGCCGGCGAGGACGACGGACTTGCCGGTGTCGGTCCACAGCTGGGGGCCTCTTCCGACCTCGCAGACGACGGCGCGGAGGGAGGGCCCGGCGGCGGCTGCGGCCTTGAGGATCCTCGGGGGGAGGCCCGAGAGTGCGCGGGACAGTCCTGCCTCAGGGGACTCCCGGGCCTCCCCGTGGATGGGGGTCGTGCGGGCTTCGCGGCTTATGGCTTCCCTCCGCCGGTGGTGATGGGGCCGGAGCTGACCACGCGGGGGGTGACCACCATGACCAGCTCCACCCGTTCTACCCGGTCGGTGGTGGTGCGGAACAGGGCTCCCAGGATGGGCAGGTCGCCGAGGAACGGCAGCTTCGTGGTGGTGGTGGACCGGTTCTCGCCGATCAGCCCCCCGATGATGACGGGGGTTCCGTCGCGGATCGACAGCCTGGTCTGGACGGACCGCTGGCTGATGATGGGGAAGCTGTCCACGAAGCCGCTGAGGGTGTTGGCCTCTGCGGCGAGCTGCAGCTCCACGTTGCCGTCGGGCAGGATGCGGGGCGTGACCTGGAGGCGCATGCCTGCGTTGACCGTCTGGATGACGACGGTGTTGCCCTGCTGGTCGCGTCCGAGCACGGGGACCTGGTCTCCCACGGTGATGGTGGCCTGCTCTCCCGAGACCGTGAGGACGCGGGGCCTGCTGAGGACTTTGGCCTTGCCGTTGCGGGCCGCCGCCTGGAGGCGTGCGACGATCTCGAAGGGGTCGAGGCTGCCGGGGGCGAGGGAGATGGTGTACTGGGCGCTGATGCTCCAGTCGATGCCCAGGGTTTTCTCGACGGAGTCCTGGACGCTGAAGACCTCGGCTTCCACGAGGATCTGGGGCAGTGGCCGGTCGAGGGTCTGGAGGATGGCGCGGACCCGCTCGTGCTGGTCCGGGGTGCCGGTGACGATGATGGTGTTGAGGGTGTCGTCGCTGGACACCTTGATGTCCTTGACCTGCTCGGTGATGACCTTGGCGGCGGTGCTGGGCCTGGCGTAGCGGAGCGTGTACGGTTCCGTGACCGGGCCTGTGGGCCTGGGCCGGGGCCTGGGCTGCTCGGCCTGCTGCGGGTCCTTGCGGTCCAGCTGGCGGACGGCCTGGGCGATGAGGAAGCTCGTGTGGGGGGTGGCCCTTACGATCAGCTGGTTGGTCTCCGGCATGGCAGCGATGGCGACCTGTGCGGGCCCTGGGCCGGGCCCTGGGCCGGCCTGGGGCTGCGGCTGCTGCTGAGGCGGCTGCCCTGCGGGTGGCTGATTGGGGGGCTGCGGCCCTGCCGGGGCGGTGGCGCTGCTGCCGAAGAGCCTGGCCAGGGCCTCGGCGACTGCCTCGGCGTTTGCGTGCTGGAGGGTATAGACCCTGACGACGGTGCCGTCCCACCCTGCGGGCCGGAGGACCTGCTGGCCCTGTCCGGTGGGGGCCCTTGAGGCGATGAACACGCCCGGGACGGTCTCGCGGATGACGAGCCCGTAGGCCTGTTCCAGGACGCTCCATGCAGCCCGGAGGGGGGTGTTTCGGAAGTGGACGGTGGCCCTGGCGTCCTCCGGGACGCTGGGGTCGACGGTGATGCCGACACCTGCGGCGCGTGCTGTGGCCTGCAGGACGGCGGCGAGGGGTGCGGAGACCATGGAGACGGTGACTGTGGGTTCGGCGGCGGCCGCGGGGTGTGGCGCGCCTGCTGCGGCGGCTGCCAGGAAGACTGCAAGCGCCAGGATCACGGTTTTTCTCATCTGCCGACCCTCCCTGTCGGACTGGGTTGCTGGCCGATGCGGACCACGGTCTTCCTGCCTGCTGCCCGCAGCGTGACGTGGTCCGGGGTGATGGAGACGATCACGAACTCGCCGGCCTGCTGGCCGGCCTGGAGGACGTGGATCTCGTTGCCTGTGCGCAGCACGGCGTAGGTCCCTGCCGGGCCTGTCGCCATGCCGAGGTACTCAACCTCCGGAGCTTGTTCTGTCTGTGCAGGCTGTGCCGGGGGTGCTGCGGGCCTGGCGGGCTGTTCCGGCACAGGCGGCAGTGGTGGACGGGGAGGCAGCTGGCCTCCCGGTGCCGGGATCCCGGGGACCCTCGGGACCCTCGGGGTGTCCCCGTTTTTCCGTTCCAGGGCCTGCCACTGTGGCGGGGGCGCCATGGGGTTGCGCTGCGCGGCCGCCGTCCGCGGCGCCGGTGTCGGGGCCTGGAGCTGCGGTCGGGAGGGAACCGTGCCCGCAGGTCCCGTGGGCGTGACCGGCGCCGCGGGCGGGGCCGGAAGGGGCATGGGGCTGGCTGCCGGGACGATGGCGGCGGCCAGGGCTGCGAGGAAGATGCCTGCTGGTTTCACTGCTGACCTCCCGTGGGGGGTGGTGTCTGGGGCCCCGGCGGGCCTCCCTCGAACAGCAGGACCACCGTGGCGGTGAGCTTCACCGTGCCGGGCTTTGCGGGCAGGCGTTCGAGCGACAGTTCTTCCACGGCGCCTGTGGGGAGGCCGGCGAGGGCTTTGACGATCCCGACGGCACCCTCGTAGGAGTGCTCCACGGACACGTTCATCCTCACCTGGCTGGCGATGGGCTGCCCGCCGGGGGGCACGAACTGGCCGGGAGCATCTGCCCGGACCGAGTAGCCTGTTTGGGCGGGCAGGAGGGTGGCGATGGAGGCCACCTGCTGCCTTGCCTCGGTGACCGGGGGCAGGGCCTGGACCTTCTCCTGCTGGAGCTTTCGGATCCTGGCGCGCATTTGGGCGGTTTCGGTCCGGAGGGAAGAGACCTCCTGGGCGAGCCGGGACGCCTCTGCGGAGGCAGGCTGTCCGATGGCTGCGAACACTGCGGCAGCGCCTGCGGCGCACAGGACTGCGACGAGGAGGGCGGTCCTGGACGTCATGGCTGCCCTCCCGGTGCGGCCGACAGGGCGGCCTCGATTTGGAACTTGTACGAGGCGGCCGGTGTCTCGGCCCTGTCCACGGCCTTGATCACCACGGACTGCCAGGCGGAAGCTGCTGCGGCGGCGAGTTTGAGGACGGAGTCCCTGGACAGGGCCTGGCCGTCGAGCTTGACGGTTGTCCCGGAGACGTGCACGCGGTCCACCCACAGGTCCTCGGGGACGATCTGTGGGAGGTGGTCGAGCACCTCGGTGCGGGCTGCGCGCCTTCTGAGCTCGGCGAGGGCGGCTCTGGCCTGCTGCTGGCGGGGCCCTTCCAGGCGTGCGAGCTGGGCCTGGAGGACGTCGCGCTGGGCCCTGAGCCCTGCGGCTTCCTGCCGCAGGGCGTCGGCCCTTGCCCGTTCGCCCATGGCGTGCGCGGCGGAGGCCAGCAGGAGTGCGGCGCACGCGGCGGCGGCGGCCTGGGGGGCCCATGGCGCAGGTCCCCGCAGGGTACTTGCCAGGTCGGAGGACCTCGGGGCTTTCCTGGAGGCGGCTCCTCTGGCGACGGCTTCCGCGGCGTGCGTGGTTTCCAGGACGGAGTCCGCCTCGATCCCGGATGCGCGGACCAGCTCGGCGACCCTGCTGGCTGCGGGGCCTGCCAGTACGACCCTCTGGGGGGCTTTCCCTTCCCGGGCCAGATAGCGGACCGTCAGCTCCACTTCTCCTGCCAGGTCTTCGACCTTTCCGGCAGCCACGGTCCTGGGGAGGAAGGGAGCGTCGGTGGTCCCTGCTGCAATTTCCGCGCCGGTGCTTGAGAGGGCTGGCACGAGGCAGAAGGCCCGGCGTGCTTCGGGCAGGCGGAGGAGGGAGAGGGCTGCGGGCTCGACGGCGTCGATGCGGAGCCCTGCCCGCTCGCCGGCGGAGAGCAGCCTCCTTACGGTTTCCTTGCTGGCGGCGCAGACCCACCATGGCCCTCCTTTGGCGGCCCCGTGGGCGTATGCCGGCTCGGCGTCCTGGACGAGATCCCTGGCTGCGGAGGCGGCCCAGTTCTTGTCCTCCGGCGGCTCGTGGGTGGACTTGATGGGGGCGGTGAGGGCCGGCAGGGCGGCTGTGGCCCGGGCCTTTTTCTGCCCGGTCCCTTTGAGGAGCGAAGAGAGCAGGTCGTGCCACTCTTCCTCGGACAGCTGGTCGAGCTGCGGGGTGCAGGGCACGGAGGCGGTCCTCGTGCCTGTGAGGAGCACGGCCTCTCCTGCTGCGAAGGCCAGGGCAGCGCGTGTCGGCATGGCTACCGGATGGTGCGGGTCAGGGTGTAGGTGGCGCCGGAGCCGACTTCCACGACCCTCCACTCGAGGGTGACTTCGCCCCCGGGGTCCTGGTGGAGGGTGATGGTGCCGGACTCTGCCTCCCCGGGGTTGATCCGGCCGGCGTACCCGGACGGGTTGACCCGGGCGACGGGGTCGTCCCCTCTGCGGCTCCTCGCCGTACGCGGCGATGCGCTCGGCAAGGAGGCGGAGAGCCTCTTCGCGGAGGCGTTCGGCATCGGCAGGAGCAAGGGAGTCGTCCTTGCGGATGAGGAGCTGCCCCTCCTCCCAAACCCACCTGTCACGCGCAGTCGAGTAGTGCTCGACAGCGCATGCAACGCAGATGGGCATGAAACGCTCTGGAAGGATGAGCCCCGCCTTGCGTGCCTCCCGCCAGTCCTCATGCTCGCGGGGAGCGGGAACCAGCGGGGCAATGGCAGTCAGAGTAGGCCCCCAAGTCCCCCGCTCCTTGGGGAGGGGCACTCCACAGTGCCTGCAGCGGGGAAACTCCCGCTGCCAGCACCTCCTGCACCGCCCCACCCAGCCACGCGGGAGCTCGGCACCGCACTCGCGGCACCGCTCCCGGGGGCGCGCGCAATTCATCTTCCGGTCACCTCCCCCTTCCCGCTTCATCGCGGACAGGGTCGCTGAGCCTGTCTCCCGCCCGGGCCTCTGCAAGAGCCGCCTCCAGCAACCGAGCTGTCCGGTAGTACTGGACGGCGGTCCACCCAGCCCACCGGTGCCCGGCCCGGCGCAGGGCCGCGTAGTACTGGCCCCAGAACGCGGAGGCTTTCCAGGTCCGCGGCGGTCTCGTCGAGGCCGCGGCGGGAGTGACCCACCTCGTGAGCGAGGGTGATGAGAACGTCGTCCTCATGCACCCCCAAGGGGACAAAGAGCATTATCTCACCCCCCTCGACGTGAGGGTTGAAGTACCCGCTCACGCCGAAGGGGGGAGAGGGCTCCGCCCCCATATGCACCCGGATCGAGCCGGTGAACCCGGCACGCCGGGCAAGGGAGGCGACTCGCTCGTACATCAGCTCGTCGCCCCCCTGAAGTCTTCGAGGCGAAGCCCCCCGGGCACGCGGAACTCTACGTTCCGCGCCCCGGCCTCGTACCCGTACTCGTCGGGCACGAGGCGGTTGGGGTCCACCTGGAAGACAGCTACCACGCCAGGCTCCGGGTCGCGGTGCACCTCGGCCCAGAGCCGGGCGTACCACACCGCCAGGGCAGGGTCGGTGGTCACGTACTCCCCGACCTGCCCCGTCTGGAGCATGCGGGCGAAGTCGCGCGCCCGCATGCCCCGGTAGACGATCATCGCGTGGCCCCCCGTACGGCCGCGCGGACCATGTCCATGGCCGCGCTGACCGCCGCGGCCGCGACCACCGCGGGGTGCGCCCCGTCGGGGTCGTGCCGGACCCGGGACCAGAAGGCCGCGGCTGCGTCCGCGACCGAGGCCTCACCGAAGGCACCCTCCTCGCCGATGCGCCGCAGGTGCCACCGGACGGCACCGCGGAAGAGTGCCGCGACGCTGTCCGGGACCCCCGGCACGGAGGGGCCGGGCTCGGGGAGCGGGCCCATGGCGTCGTCGGAGAGCCGCACCGCCAGACCATCGCGGTACGGCCCGACGTACCACGTGGTCAAGGTGGGCTTCATGGCCCGCCAGAACGCCACCCACCCGCCGTCCTCGCCGTCCCGAGTGAGGACGACAGCCATCACCCGGTGACGGGGCAGGACCCCCGCCAGGATCTGCCGGTTCTGGTCGGACGGGAGGCCGCCGAGGTCGGCGACCACCACGTCCGCCCACCGGCAGAGGCCCTCCAGCTGACGAGCGGCCTTCTCCACCCACTCAGGGGAGAAGAACGCCCCCGACGCCTTCAGGGCCTGCTTGGCCCGGCGGGCCAGCCCCTCGGCCTGCTCGCCGCGCCCGAGGCAGTGGGAGTCGTTGACCCACTGCCCCTCGGAGTCGGGCGAAAACGCCTGCACGAACCAGCGAAGGCCTCGCCCGGCCTCCAGGGCGCGGCGCTCGGCAGCCTGGAGCGCCCGGTACATGTCCCCCCGGAGGCGGGACTTGCTCGCCTTGGGGGGACCGGACAGAACGACCACAGTCACGGCTTAGAACTCCACCGTGATCGTGGTGGCCCCGCCGATCGGGACCACGTCCCCGACGGATGGACCGTTGGGGTCGTGGGTCGCCACCACGACCCCGCCCCCCAGCCGCGGGTCGAACGTGCCGACCCACGGCCGGGGGTGGAAGTGGTGCGCCAGGGCGGCAAACGCCCACACGGGCAGCCGCCCCGAGACCACGACCGGCTCCACGCCCCCCGCGGGCGCCCGGGCCTCCACGGCTCGCAGGAGGTCGGGAAGCTCCCGGGGCTCGATCAGGCCCCGGGTGAGGACGACGTCGATGATGATCATGGGTGTGCTACGCCCCCAGGTTCTCCGCGAGGAGGTCAAGCTTCCGACCCGCCATGCGGAGGGCGGCCAGGGCAATCCGGGCAGAATTGGACTGCCCACGGTCCTCCCCACGCCCGCGCAGGAGACAGAGCTTGGCGTCGAGCTGCGCCACCGCCTCAGCAGCGGTGGACATCAGCTCGACAGCCCGCCCAATCCGCCGGGCGGGCTCAGCCGCGAGGAGGGAGATCGGGCGCAGCTCCTTCCCCGCCTCCCGGATGCTGTGGAGGGCCTGCCGCGCGTAGCCGGACTGGACCTCCCCAATGGGGCTCGGGTCGCCCCCGAGCTCGGCGCGCACAAGCGCGTCGAGCTCCTCCACCGCCTCGAAGGCGGTGTTGAGGGCGCCCTCGAACTCCCGCAGCAGCAGCTCGGTCCGGTCCACTTTCCACCTCCTCCGCGGCGGGCGGCGACGGGGGCTTCCGCCCCCGGACCCGCCGCTCTTCCCAGGGCTCCAACGGGGCCTCGCAAGGCCCCGGACCCACCCCCGGAGACGCCTCATCCCGGCCTCTCCAGAGGCGCCCAGGTCCGCGCCCGAAGG
>Ga0308415_1000886_pt1 | contig 13339 bp, 15 predicted proteins | sample HotsprSampleOS55_FD_203465 | JGI IMG/M metagenome (GOLD analysis project Ga0308415, IMG submission 203465) | Hot spring phototrophic mat microbial communities from Octopus Spring, Yellowstone National Park, Wyoming, United States - 20090730_OS55 ... | reverse complement strand
CCAAATATGGGCAAATGAGGTCATTATAGGCCAACATATCCAGCCAGCAGGGTATTACTCAAATCCGGCCAAACTGAAAAATCAGCCTTGACAGAGTACTCATGGTGAGTTTATGAATGGGTTCTTGTAGACTTCAATGGCTCCGGTTCCCCCTGCAATGGGGAAAACCCTTTCCAATGTGTAGATAGTTTTGAGACCGGCAGGGATAAAAGATTGGTTATCAATTACAAAAGTGACTTGCTTTTCGTTGAGATAATTGAGCAATCTTTGCTCATAAAGCTCCGGTGAGATTTTAGCAGCAATCAGTACGGATTGATAATACTCATTGTTGTTGATTAGCCCGTCCAAGTTGATCACCTGGCGGTCGGAGAGGAAGCACAGGCTTCCAGCGTTCCATGCAGCAAACACGGTCTCAGGTTCTGTGTTCTCGCGCATCCAGCGTGCTACAGCAATTCTTGTATATTGTTCACCCAAATCGTAAGATGTCCCTACAAGGTGGTAAAAGCTCGAAAAGGTTAACCCTAGACAGGCGATTAACATCGTACCTACTGCTATAAAGCGAAATATGTTTTGATAGGCAGCAGGCAATCTGTCCAGCAACTTTTCCACCACAAGCGCTTCTGTTGCCAAGCAGAAGACGAAAAATGGTGATAGGTACCAGACAGCATATGTGCTGTTAATGCCTCCACTGGAATAGTATACAATGTACAAAGCACTAGCCAATAGAAAGGTGACATATAGGCCACGAAAGCAGTTCAAGTCAGCGTGGCTTTGGTGGTTATTCAATAATTGCTCAAGGAGTGAATTCCCTTTAAGTCGGTATCCTGTTAGCACAATCAGAACAAGTGCGCCAATTGTGAAAGGACCAATAACCCCTTCCCCAGCTAGAGGCGGGAAAAAGCCATCGGGCTGGCGAATAAATAACCTCCAACATTCAACAGGAAAAGTCAGCCGGAATCCCCGGATAACGCTCTTGATCAGCCATTTGACAATATCCTGATTCAGCACAATTTGATCGCTCTTGACCAATCCAGAGACCGGAATAAACGAGCCGCCCATATAATAATACCCTAGGAATAGAACAACAGCGGAGAGAAGGAGCATAGGTGACACAGATGCTGTAAGGCGCAGGGCTGACTTACGGTAAGCCACATGGTGTAACAAGTACCACTCCAGGTACAAATACAGGGCAGCAATATAAATCGCTGAATCCAGGCGAGTCCATACGGCCAGCACTGCTAATAACGTGATAGCAACAAATCGCTTACCGATTGGCTTTCCTCCTTGAACATCTTCAACGGCCATCATAGTTTGCAGCAATAGCAACCAAAAGAATAACGCATGGAGCGAATTTTCCATCGCAGCCAGGTAGTAAGGGAAGCGAGCCATAAGATAGAACCATGAACATACTGCAATTAAACTCATCACAGGATGTCCATTCTTACGATAAATCTTCCAGATGGCGAAATAACCCGATAGATTGAGCAGTGCGCAGAGCATCAGGCTAAGGAATAACAGAGCGTACTTGCTCGGTACGATAAAAGCCAAAGCAACTAATAACCAGAACCAAAGAAACTGAACCCCGTTGGTCGAGTTAATACCATCGAAAGTCGGGAATCCATAAACCTGCATATTCCAGGCTGTTTGGAGGTAATAGTAGGTGTCGTCTAGGGTAACTCTTGATATTATAAAGTCCACGCCGCGGGTAATTAGAGCGAGGTGGATCATTAACTGAAGCCCTGCCAGGCATATGATGAATATGAGCACAGGTTTTGATCTGGTCATTTCCTTCCACCAGATTGGTAAGTTATTTTGTCATATGACACTTTTAGCCATAGGGAACCGAGACTCCATCAAAGTCTCTAGAGAAATCCGTGCACACCTGCCCTCTCCGTATTTATCGCTTCGTTTCCGAGATTGTCAGATGGATAGTACGCTGGCTCATTTTCCTGCTCCGAGCACCTCTTTATAAAAATTAACGCTTAACCTGCCAATATGCTCCTGACTGTAGAGCGTTGTCGCCCGAACATATCCCCGTTCCGCCAGTTCCTGTCGCAATTCAGGGGACTCTTTCAGCCGTCGCAGGCACTCCGCCAGCGCGGTCGCATCCCCTTCCGGGAAAATGAGCCCGGCATCCCCCACCACCTCGGGGATGGCCCCGGAGTCGGAACCCACCACGGGCACTTTGCAGGCCATCGCTTCCACCAGGATGCGCCCGAATTGTTCCTTCCAGACCCGCGTGGTGCGAGAAGGAAGAACCACCACATCCACCTGGGCCAGGATTCCCGGCATCCGCTCCGGCGGTACCGGCTCCAGCCAGCGGACCAGCTCCTCTATCCTCAGTTTCCGGCTCAGTTCTTCCAGCGCCGGACGATAAGGGCCATTGCCAATCAGCCAGAGTTCTACTCCCGGGCCCAGCCGGGCCACGGCTTCCATCAGGGTATCCAGCCCCTTCTCTGGCACAAAGCGGCCAGCGTAGGCCACCACAAAAGCCTGCGAAGGCCGGCGCTCTAACGGGCGGAAGATGCGGGTATCCACGCCGATGGGAGGGATCACTGCCGTCGGGCCGGAGTAACCCATCTCCCGCAAAACCTGCACCCCCTCGCTGTTGGCACACAGAATCGCATCGGCCTCCCGGAGGGAAATGTGGGTGACCAGCCGGACATACCAGCGTTTGGGGCGGTTGACGTTCTGCCAGGTGTGAAGGATCAGTTTGGCCTGCGGCGCAAAAAGCCTCCGGGCCATGGCGATCTGGAGGGCCGCTAGGCTATCGGGCTCCTCCTCGGCGTGGATGATGTGGGGACGGATAGATGGCAGACCAAAGGTCAGCGTGCGGTAGAGGGCCCGGTGGGGATCGTTGATTGATCCCACCAATGGAATTCGCCGCACCTGGCAGCCCGAAACGGCCGGATTCACGGCCACCCTCCCATACTCGTCCTCCCAGAAGGTCGGGCGGACCAGCCAGAGGGCCTGTTCAGGCCGGGTAGCCATCACCTCCAGTTTCCGCTCCATAGAAGGGGAGCGGTAGCGAGCAATATGCAGGACGCGAATCACTCCGGACGCCAAGCCATTGCCTCCAAAGTGGCGAAAATATCCTCCTGAGGACGAGTGAGCCGCTGCCAGGCCCACCCTAAGAGACGAACGGCCAGCCAGAGGGCCCGGGCCAGCATCCATGGGCGGGCGCTGCCATCGGCCAGGCTCCGCTCCAGAGGCATAGTAGCTCGCCTCAGGAATGCGGGCAGGGGCGGTAGTGGTGCCGTCCTCCAGATGTGAATTTCTCTCAGGCCAGCCTTCTCCAGAGCCAGATGTAGGGAGTCAGCCGTGAGAAGCACCAGGTGGGCCGGCGGGCGATAGGCAGTCCAAAGTTCAGGAGCACGCACGGCCTGCCAGTGACCGGCGTTGGGGGTAGACAGCATCAGCACACCTTCAGGCCGGAGCCGCTGAGCGAGCCGACGGAGTTCGGCGACAGGCTCCCGGAAATGCTCCACAACCTCCCACAGAGTTACGGCATCATATACCGCGCCCTCGGGCAGTTTCTCTATTGAGGTCACGACCGGAACGCCGAGCCGGCGAGCGGTCTCCTCTGCTATTGGCTCTGAGATTTCCACTCCGGCCACTTCCCAGCCATCAGCCCGGGCCAACTCCAGGAAAAAGCCATCGGCACAGCCCACATCCAGTAACCGGCCGCGCTTCGGGAAAACCTGGGCCAACCTTCGTAGCCGTCGGCGAAAGTGGGGGGCCAGAGCCTTGTGCATCGCAGCGTAATCTCCGTACCCAATCTCTGTGTTGCCTGCAAAGTAGGGAAGGTCCTGATAAATCCTTGCCACTTCTTCAGCCAAAGGCATAGGGCTCACATACACAGCACGGCAGTGAGAGCAGCGGACATAGGAGAATCCGCGTCGGGAAACCACCGGGTGTGCAGCTACAGAACCACACACCGGACAAGGCTCTGTCGCCACCATCATGCCTCCTAAACAGGCCTTTCACAGAGAGGGGATTTGATCTTCCACGCAAAACCGGTCTAACAACTGCCGGTCCCGCTCTGTCCAGATTCCACGCCCGTTCTGGATGCGGATCCGTTCTGACAACTTGGCGTAATTCATAAACTTGGTGTAGCCCAGGATAATGGCCAACAACAGGCCCTGTTCCCCATACCGCCAGAGGCCGGCAAAGAAGTAATGATAGACAAAGCAGCGTATCCCCCTGGCAATGGCTTCTATCAGGCTTACCCGGTTGCGGGAACGATGCAGATAGGCCGCCTCCAAATCGGTGTAGAAGTTGAAGGACCCACAGGTCAGTGAAAGGTTGGTCATTGCGTAATGGTAAATGACGCCATCTAACACTCCGTGCGGTTCGGGTACCCGTACCACTTCGTGCAAGGGCCGTTCCCAGATAGCCAGGCGACGGTCAAACAGGCGCGGAACTTCGGTGCGGCAAATCCAGGCCCGCAGCCGGGGAGTTACCCGACGACGCGTGGGGTCAGGAATCCAGCGCCCGGAAAACAGATGGACCCGCTGGATATGATAAGCGTTGAACTCGGACAGGCGGTCTGTGGCAGCCAGGTAGCAAATTTCGTCGCGTAACTCCTCGGAAACCCGTTCATCCGCATCAATAAAAAGCACCCAATCATAACGGGCCTGGGTCTGGGCATAGTTGCGCTGGGCCGCGAAATTGGCAAAGGGATGCTGGACCACCCGCGCGCCCGATCGCCGGGCAATGTCTACCGTCCCGTCCGTACTGAAGGAATCCACCACCAGGACTTCGTCCGCCCAGGCCAGACTTTCCAGGCACCCGGGCAGCATCTCTTCCTCGTTCCTGGTCAGCACAATCGCAGAAACAGGAATGGCCATTTTCGCCTCACGGATTCGGTGTTCTGTGCATGAGTCCCCACACATACCTCACCCGCTCCCCTGTCTCCCGGGGCCGCAGGGCGAAGGTCAGGGCGTAGAAGGCCAGAAACGCCCAGGCGGCCTTGACGAGAAGCCGCAGGAGAAGGCCCAGGTTCTCCAGGGGTACAACGCGAAGGGCCGCCACATACACCAGCAGAACAACGGCACCGACCAGTACAGGGAAACCGAAGGCCGCACTCAGGTTCACCGTCAGTTCGCGGCGGACGTAGCGATAGGCCAGCACCATCCCCAGAAGGAGCGCCAGCCCCACGGCCCCGCAGGTCCCCAGCGCCCCCCAGCGCAACGTCAGCGGGAGCCCTGCAAGACCCAGCATCCCAACCTGTGCCCAGAGCAGTGTCGCCGCACGGGCCGGTTTGCCCATCGCGTTCAGCAATACCCCGGCGTTCTCCAGGTGGGGACGGACCACGAAAAAGGCAATGAGGATTTGCAAGAAGAGGGCACTGGGCAGCCAGCGCTCGCCGTAGAACAGAGCGATAATCTCGGGCGCAGCGATGAAGACAGCAATGGCCAGCGGCACCGCTACCATACCAATGGCCCAGGTCACCATCGTGGCGCTCTTCTCCAGCCGGGGCCGGTCATCCTGCAGGCGCGCATATGTGTAGAAGGCGGGGTGAAGGAGCACGGCGTTAAAAAGCAACCCCGGCCACTGGGCCATCCGGTAGGCCCGGTCGTAGTATCCCAGGGCCGTCACCCCAGCGAAAGTGCCGATGAGGAAGTTATCCAGTTGGGAAAAGAGCATCCCAGCCATCAGCCACAGGCCCGTCGTGGCGCCGAACCGCAGGAAATGCCGGGCCAGGTCCGGGCGGAACCGCCAGGGCTCGTCCCACAGGCGGGGCACTCTTCGCCGCACCACCCACCATACGCCCAGCCAGAAGAAACTGTACGTCGTCGTCTGGGCAACCAGACTCCACACCCCGCCGCCGTGGGTCGCCAGCCAGAAGGCAGGGATGTAGGATAGGGGAAAAGCAATGCCCTGATACAGGCTGACAATTCCAAAATGCAATCCCTTCTCCAGCAAGGTCCCGGCGATGCTGGACAGCCCTTCCATAAAGGCGGCCAGGGCCAGGACCAGCGCAGCCCAGATGACCAAGCGGTCATACCCCAGGCGAAGCAGGATCGGGGCAGTCAGTCCCATCAGGACGGGGCCGCACAGGGCCGCCACGGCATCCATCGCCGCGTAGGTCCCCACCGATTCCCCCGTCGTCTCCCGGTACTGGCCAAAGGCGTACCCCAGCCCCAGTTTGGTCTGGAGCCGCAGGAGTTGGGCAAAGAACATCGCCAGGGCAAAGACCCCGAAATCGTCCGGGGAAAGGATACGGGTGAGGACGATATTGGCGACAAAGCCAAAAGCCAGAGTCCAATACGAACTCACCGCCACCCATAGCCCACCCCGTACCGCCCGGTAGGCCAGCGGAGCTTCCGGCGGGGACGGCTCGTCCATCGCGCGCTGGACCGCCTCTCGGTTCTGCACCTTTCTACGCTTCAACGGATGTGTAGGCCCTCTCAGGTACCCGGCCAGTATGAAGGGTCACGACGAGTTCTCCCGCTCCCACCAGGCGGCGGGCAGAAGCATGCAGAAACTCCACACTGACCGCTTCCCCGTCCTCCCCATAACTGATGATTACACCACCGGGCTCCTCTATGGCATCCACCGGGGGCAAATCCCTCAGCACAAACAGAAGGATGTCCGCTTCGGGATCATAACGGATGCGCATGTTACTCCTCCCGCCAATACTTCTCTACCTTGCTCGTCCAGTAAACGGTAAGAATCTTGCGTCCTGCCTCTACTTCCACAAAAACCACTCGTAACAGGCCTGCCCCTCGCCTTGCTTGAGCGACCCAAGCCCCAAGATCGCCCGGCACCACCTGTTCAGGCGCATTCAACACATCCTCCACTTCCTGTCGGGTGATGCCCAACCTCCTCCGCCATTCTTCCTGGCGTTCTTCCGCATGCCGTGTCCAGATGATTCTCATGCGCTACCTTTGTGCCCTTGCATCTGCCTGTTCCTTCTGGTCTGATGCGCATTGACTACGACCTGTCCCCCGTAAAACCCCGGCAGGCCAGGGGGGTCTCATCCGCCACGGTCTCCCTTCTCCCGCTCCAGATAGGCCGCGATGGCCCGGGCGTAGGCATCAAAGTCGGTCAGACGCTTCTTGAAGAGGTAAGAGACCTCATTCCGCAGGTACGTCAACCTTTCTACGATCGCGTCGTCGGCGTCCCCCAAGGCCCACCTCCCGAATCTCCTTGAAGAGCACTGCGGTGAAGAAGTCATACATCGGCTTCAGGTCGGCGTAGATTTGGCCCGCCCGGACCTCAAACTCCACCCGCGCGGCCCGGTCCCGCTCAAAAATCAGATGCCCGTGCTTCAGGACCTGATGCTGCAATAGCGGCGGGGCGTCGTTCAGGACCACCAGATCGGTCGGGCGGCCAATGACGCGCTCCGCCTCCCAGCCCAGGCGCAGCCGACGGTCAAAGCGGGTCTCCTCATCCAGGTCGGCGGCCAGCAGGACGGCGATGTCCACGTCGCTCTGGGGGCGCGCCCGCCCCTGGGCCACCGATCCGAAGATGTAGGCTGCCACCACGTCCGGCTGAGCGGCCAGATATTCCAGCAGAGAGGACATCCACTCGTTCATCGCCGCCTCTAAACATTCTACCACAAAGGTCCCAAAGGGTACACGAAGGGCACAAAGAAAAACCTTCGTGTCCTTTGTGTCCTTCGTGGTTCTGAAATTAAACCAATGTCACCACCGAACCCTGAGGAGTCTTGGTCACCTCAATGCGCGCCGGGAAGGCGTCCCGCAGTTCCTCCAGGTGGGTGATCACCAGGATGCAGGCGAATTCCTCCTGAATGGCGTGAATGGCCTCCACCAGCCGCTCCCGGCCCTGAGCGTCCTGGGAGCCGAAGCCCTCGTCCACGAAGAGAGTCTGGAGTTGGGCGCCGGCCCGGCGGGCCAGCAGACGGGAGAGGGCCACCCGCAGGGCGAAGTTGACCCGAAACTGCTCGCCGCCGGAGTAGTTCTCGTACGGGCGCTCGCCCAGTTCGTCCGCGATGCGGATGTCCAGGGTCTCACGGACTTCGCCGGAGAGAATCTCCCGCTGGGTCTCCAGCCGGACGTGCATCCGCCCGCCCGTCATCCGGGCCAGCAGGCTGTTTGCCTCCACCTCTATCTCCGGCACCACGGCCTCTATGATCATCGCCGGGACGCCCTGGATGCCGAAGGCGGTGCGGAGTTCGGCGTAGAGGGACTCCTGGTGGGCCAGTTCGGCCCGCCGCCGGAGACGGGTCTCTTTCTGACGGGCCAGTTCGTCACAGGCCGCCAGCCGTTGCTGGGCCGCACCCAGGCGCTGGCGGGCCAGGGACTCCGCCTCCTCCACCCGCCGCAGTTCCTCCTCCAGCGCCGGGGCCTCCCGGAGACGCGCCTCCAGCGCGCGCGCCGTCTCCTCCAGTTCTCCCTGACGGGCCTGGTCGGCGGCCACCTGCTCCTCCCAGCGGCGACGGGCCTCCGCCAGCCGGGCCAGTTCCCGCTCCTCCCGCTCCACGCCGGTCCGGGCCTCCGCCAGTTGCTCCCGCCGTTCGGCGTAGACCTGGAGTTCCCGGACGGCCAGGCGGGCCTCCTCGTGGGCGACGGCGTCGTAGCCCAGGGCCGCCTCCTGCGCGCGCACCTCCTCCAGCGCCGCGCGTTCGGCGTGGGCGTAGTCCTCCGCCGCCAGGGTGGCCGCGATGCGGTCGTGTTCGGCCCGCGCCGCCTCCAGTTCCCGCTCCGCCTCCTGTCCCGCACGGATGCGCTCCGCCAGCGCCGCCACTTCCCCCTCCAGACGGGGAAGTTCCTGCAGCGAGGCCTCGTTCGCCCGGACCTCCGCCTCCAACTGTTTGATCTCCTCGCCCAGTTCCTTCAACCGCGCCGCGTTGGCCCGGTACTTGTCTCCCTTCTCCCGTCCCTCCCGCTGCATCTCCTCCAACAGCCGCAGACGGTCCGGCTCGGTCAACGGACGACGACAGAGGGGACAGACCGCCTCCGCCCCCTCCAGCATCTCTATCCGCTCTTTCAGGACCTCCATTTCCTGCTTGAGGGACTGGTTGACCGCCCGGAGTTCCGCCATTTCCAGGGACAGGCGATCCAGGGACTGTTTCGCGGCATCGTTTTGTTGACGGAGTTCCTTCAGGGCGGCCGCCTGGGCCACCAGTTCCTCGTGACGGCGCAGGATGTCGGGGGTCACCCGACGGGCAACCAGCATCCGGATTTGCTGGGCGGCCCGCTCCCGCTGGAGTTCCAGTTCGTGGCGGGCCCGGTTGATCTCCGCCTCCAGCGCAGTACGCCGCTCCCGGAGTTGGGCCAGGGCGGAGAGTTTCTCACTGTAGCGCCGCTCCCGCTCCAGCGCGTCCTGGTAGGCCGCGTACCCCCGCTCTATCTCCTCCGCCCCGTCCAGCAGGGCACGGTACTGAGCCCGGCGCGTCTCCCGCTCCTGCCGCTCCCGCTCCAGCGCGTCCAGTTCCCGCCGCGCCTGCTCCAGGCGCGCGGCCAGTTCCTGCCGTTGCTCCTGGACGCGGCGGTAGTCGCTGCGGGCCCGTTCCATTTCCTGCCAGGCCTCCCGGAGACGACGGAGTTCGGCGCCCCACCGCTCCGCTTCCCGCCGCGCCTCCTCCAACTGGGCCTCGTACTCCGGACGGCGGGCCAGTTCTTCGTCTATCTCCGCCAGACGCATGTCGTTCAGGCGGGACTCGCTCTGAATCTGGACCAGGCGATTTTTGGCCCGTTCCTCGTACTCCTGCCAGACGTCCAGGCCCAGGATGTCGCTGAGGACCCGTTTCCGCTCGGCGGGCGTCTTGACCGTGAACTCGTCGGCGCGGCCCTGGCGGAGAAAGGCCGAGTTGACAAAGGTGTCGTAGTCCAGGTGGAGAATCCGGACAATCTTCTCCTCGGTGGCGCGGATGGAACTTTCCGCCAGGGAGCGCCAGCGGCCGTTATCCTGAACCTGGAAGTCCAGCAGGGTGGAGCCGCGTTTGCCGCCGCGCCGCTGGCGGATGACCCGGTAGAGGTTATCGCCCAGGCGGAAGGCGAAGTCCACCGTCATCTCGTCCGCGCCCTGGCGGATGAGGTCGTCGTCCCGGCGAGACCGGGCCGTTTTGCCCCAGAGGGCCCAGGTGATGGCGTCCAGCAGCGACGACTTTCCGGCACCGTTCTCCCCGCTCAGACAGGCGACGTGGATGCCCGCGAAATCCAGTTCGGCCTGACGGTAGGGCATGAAGTTGGTGAGGGAAAGTTTGTATGGGATCATGGCACAGGTCGCAAGTCGCAAGTCGCAGGTCGCAGGGTGTCCTACGCTGGCACCTCCGCGCCGCGCCGGATAATTTGCTGGAAGATGGCGGTCAGGAAGCGGCTGGCGTCCAGGATTTCCAGCAAGACAATGCGTCCGTCGGCAGTCAGGTGAGTGATGATGGAATCACTTTGCTCGGCATGGTCAACAATCCCGTCGGGCATCATTTCTATCAGCAGGACATCTTCTTCCCAATCATACCGCATCTTCATAGCGCTCTCTCCTCCCAGGGTAGAAGGTGATGACAACGGCATCTTCACCCTCCATTCGGTAAACTACTCTCAGGACATATCCTTCCGTCAGCCGCTTCTGGGCAATCAATCGTCCTCCTGATTGAAGAACAACCCGGTCCGGATGCATCAGAGTATCCGCCACCTGGTCTGGGGTGACAGGGAATCCGTGTCGCCTCAGCACCTCAAACTTGTATTCAGCGTGGCGGGTGTACCGAATAGCCATAGGGCTCACACCAACTCTATCTCCCAGTCCACCACCTGCAGGTCCGGGCGGGTGGTCTCTATCCAGTGGACGGCCCGCTCCAGGACCGCGTGAGTGTAGGCGGCGTCGTTGGCAACGGTGACGATGGCGATGACCGCCGACTGCCAGAGGTCGTTGTCGTCCACTTCGGCGGCGGCCAGGTTGAACTCTTTGCGCAGACCGTTCAGCAGAGGTTTCAGACGGCCGCGCTTCTCCTTCAGGGAGCCGTTACCTGGTAGATGAAGTTGGATGCGACAGAGGCCGACGACCATTGGTCATTCCGTCATTGGTCATTGGTCATTGGTCATTGGTCATTGGTCATTTGGTCATTCTGTCATTAAATACACCGGATTGCCCATCGCGCGCATCATCAGCGCGGCCGGCTCCTCGTCCAGCGGCGCCTCCGGCGGGTCTATCACCTCGGGCCGGAAGTAGCGGTCGCCCTCGGGACGAATCTCCCAGGTGTGGGTGAAGTCGTCGGCGGAGATTTCGGTCTGCAGGACCCGCCGGGCGGAGACCAGCCGCAGGAGGCACCCCGCCGCGCCCCGGACCCGGCAGGTCAGGCGGACCGTCGCGCCCGGCGGCAGGGGGAGTTCGTCGCCCATTATGGCCCGACGTCCGGCATCTTCAGCCGTCAGTTCTATCAGCGGGCCCGCCGGCCCTTCGGAGATGAAGACGTGCCCGGCCCGCAGGCCCGCCACGATGGCTGGAATGGAAAGTTCCTCCGCCCACACCCAGGTGGTGGGGGTGCCCAGTTCGTACCAGCCCAACTCGCCGGTAAAGGGGCCCTGGTGCTTGTCGGAGCCGCCGACGGCGGTGATGCGGTGGCCGTCCCGCAGCAGGGAGTCCCAGACCGCCAGCGCCTGGTAGTTGGAAATGAACCAGGGCGCGCCCCAGACCTCCATACAGTCCGGCCCGAAGAAATCGCCGAAGGCCCAGGGCGGGCCGTCGTCTTTGGGGTGGTTGACGGAGAAGAGCGCGCCGTGCTCCCGCGCCCACTCCCGGATGCGGCGCATCAGGTCGTCCCGCCAGCACCGGAAATCGGCCCAGTCCGTGACGGGCCAGAGGTTGGCATGCCCGTGATAGGTGGAGATTTCCACGCCGGGGATCAGAAGGGGCAACCCTTGCGGTTGCCCCCCTACAGGTTGCCCCGACGATAACCGGCGCAGTTCGGGCAAGTGGCTGACGGTGTTGTGTTCGGTGACCGCCACGAAATCCAGCCCCTGGGCCCGGGCGGCGGCGACCAGGTCCTCCAGCGGGGCGGAGCCGTCGGAGTGGTGGCTGTGGGCGTGCAGGTCGCCGCGAAACCAGCGGGGGCCGGAAGCGACAGGAGCACGGTCATAGGGACAGGGCAGGGGAAATGGCGCATCGTCCGTTGCACCCGATTCCAGATGGATGGTGATGCGGTAGTCGCACCCCTCGGGGGCCAGTTGGTAGAGGCCCAGCAGGATGTGCCAGGTACCGGGAAGGATAGGGCCGGGCAGGTAGCCGGGGGTGGCGTCGGTGGCGGAGAGGGTGAACTCCCGGCGGGCCGTGCCGCTCCAGCCGCGAAAGCCACGCCCACCGGGGAACTCTGCCCCGCGCGGGTCAAAGAGGCCGATGTCCACGATGTTGCCCTCTTCCCAGCCGGCCTTGTCGGCGCTCAGGGGACGGCTGAACTCGTAGGCAACGGAGAGGCGCGCCACGCCCGGCGGCACATTAAAGGGGATGAGGGGGAATTCATCCCGGTCCCGGTCTTCGGGGGAGAAGTGGCCGTGAAGGACCAGTTCCATAAAGCCCTCTCCAACGGGGAATCAGGAGAATCAGGAGAATCAGGAGAATCAGGAGAATCAGGAGAATCAGAAGAATCAAAGAATCAGCGGCTCGCTGATTCTTTGATTCTTCTGATTCATCCCACCTCTTCCGCCCGCATCGCGGCCAGAATGACGCTCAGCCGGTTGCGCAGGGCATCCGCCTCCACCTTCGCCTCCTCCAGGCGCAGCGCCAGCGCGTCCCGGCGCTGGAGCGCCGCCCTGTACTCCTCGTCGGCATCCAGCGCAACCAGGAGAATGCGGGCCCGGTCTTCGGCAGTGGGGGCCAGCGATTTCTCCCCTCCCGCCTTCTTGATCCACTTCCGTTCCACCCGGGCCTGGGTCACGCGGAGGTCGTACTCGGCCCGGGCCAGTTCCGCGGAGAGATGGGCGACTTCCAGCCGGGCCGCCCGCAGTCTCTCCACCACCTCGTTGGCTTCGTCGTACAGTGGGTGCATCAGGAACTCCCTGGAGAATGTTGCTCAAAACCAATCGCCGTTCTAATCGCCTGCAGGAGTACGGTTGCCTGACTCAGGAACTCCTCCAACTCCTCTCTCTCCGGGGGAGAGACAAACAGAAAGGGATACCTTTGGGGAATGTAAAAACCGTTGGCCACCTCACATAATTCGCGAAACGGTTCCAATTCGGGCATGTGGGAAACCGCCTCATTCAACAGCACAACGAGGTCGTGAGTTCGGCGAGGAAGGATGCCCTGGTTCAACAAAAACGCCTTCAGCGCTTTCTCCAGGGCCTGCTGGAGATGAAAACCCGCGCCCTCGGAATCCCCGACATCCAGGAGCACCCGCACCCGGTTGAGGTCCCGGTAGGCCCGCTCCAGCCAGTCCTCA
>Ga0308415_1000879_pt1 | contig 13372 bp, 10 predicted proteins | sample HotsprSampleOS55_FD_203465 | JGI IMG/M metagenome (GOLD analysis project Ga0308415, IMG submission 203465) | Hot spring phototrophic mat microbial communities from Octopus Spring, Yellowstone National Park, Wyoming, United States - 20090730_OS55 ... | reverse complement strand
GGGACGGGCAAGGAACTGCTCGCCCGGGCGATTCATCACAACAGCCGGAGGCGCGATCAGCCCTTCGTCGTCGTCAACTGCGGCGCCATCCCGCGGGAGTTGCTCGAAAGCGAGCTGTTCGGTCATGTCAAGGGTTCTTTCACCGGGGCGGTGGCCAACAAGCGCGGCAAGGTCGAGGCGGCCGACGGCGGCACGCTGTTTTTGGACGAAATCGGGGAACTGCCGCTCGAACTCCAAGTGAAGCTGCTCCGCCTGATCCAGGAGGGCGAAATCGAGACGGTCGGCGCCGGCGCGCCCCGCAAGGTGGACGTGCGCATCATCGCCGCCACACACCGAAGTCTTGAGGCGATGATCGAAGACGGGGCCTTTCGGGAGGATCTTTACTATCGCCTGGCGGTAATCCCGCTCGAGCTGCCGCCGCTGCGCGAGCGGGCCGAGGACATCCCGGAGCTGGCGCAGCACCTGTTTCAGCGCGCCAAGCAGAAGCACGGACGCCCGGAGCTCAAGTTGCCGCCCGAGCTTCTGCCCTACTTCTCGGCCTACCGCTGGCCGGGCAACGTGCGGCAGCTTGAGAACGTCATCGAGCGGCTGGTGGTGCTGACCGTCGGCGACACGGTGACGCTCGATGATCTGCCGGAGCTCAAGACGGCCGAACCACGCACGGGCGAGGCCCTGCACCTCGAGCTAGGCCCGGAGGGAATCAGCCTGGAAAACATCGAGAAGGAGCTCATCCTCCGCGCACTCCGCAAATTCCGCTGGAACCAGACGCAAGCGGCGCGCTACTTGGACATCAGCCGCCGCACCCTGATCTATCGAATGGAAAAGTACAACATTCGCCGCGAAGCCGAAGGCGGTTGACGCCCCGGGCGCTGTCCGAAAACGTACAGCGAAGCCCTAAAACGTACAGCGTGGAGACCTCCCGGCGTCGCTTTCACTGCTCGGGCGAACCCGCCCGGGATGCGCAAGCCTAGACAGAGCGGTCAGATCGGAGATGGCGAGCGCAGTTGAACGGGTTTGGCACCCGGGTTGCTGCTCTATCTACGAACGCCGGAGCCGAACAACGCTGCCCGCGGCCGGCGCAGAAACGCGAAAGGACGACTCCCCGATGAAGAATCTGCGCAACATTCTTTTTCACGCCGTCCCGGGCGAGGCAGCGGCGCCGGCGCTGGCCCGCGTGGCCGCCCTGGCACGGAAGAGCGACGCGATCCTTACGGTGGCGGGCGTGCTCGAGGAGATTCCGCGTGAGCTGTGGATGCTCGTGCCGCCCATCGGCGCCGGAGCGGTGACGGAGATGGCGGCCGCGGAGCTGCTGGAACGGCTCGAACTGCTCGTCGAGCCGCACCGGCGGCGCGGCATCGAGATCGACACGGAGGTGCTGCTCGGTGATCCGTGCCGCGAGCTGGTCCGTGCGATCGAGCGGCGTCGGCACGACCTGCTGGTGGTGGGGATGGGCGAGCAGACCATGTCACGGCGCGGCCTGGTGCGCCTGCTCAAAGCCGCCCCATGTCCGGTCTGGATCGCGCGCCCGGGCGCGACGGCGGCCGACGGGAACATCCTGGCCGCGGTCGAGCCGGGACGGGACGGTCAAACCAGCTCTCTGCTTTGCCGGAGGGTGATGGAGACGGCCGGAGCCATCGCCCGCCTGGAAGCAGCGCGGCTCGAGGTTCTCTGCGTCTGGGACGCACCGCTCGACGGGATCCTCTCGCGCTGGCCCAGGCTGCCCCCGGAGCGGCTCCGGGAGGCGGCCGATCGAGCCTATCGGTCGGCGAGAACCTCCGTCGAAGGCCTCTTGGGCGAGCTCGGTCTGCCGCGCTTGTCCAACTGCCTGCACATGCGGCGCGGGCGGCTGACGTCGGCGCTCGCGGATCTGGCGCGCAGCAAGCCGGTCGACCTGGTGGTTCTCGGTCTGACCGCGCGCGCCAGAACCCCAGGCTGGTTCTTGGCCTCCGAAGTCGAAGCGCTGCTCGACAGGCTGCCCTGTTCCCTGTTGACGGTCCGGCCCGAGGCGCTCGACGCCCCGGCCAAAGAAGAGGCCGCATGACTGACGTTCGGCGAAAGGAGGTCCCACGTGACGCTGTTCAAGACGCTCGATGAGAACCGGAACGAGTTCACCACGCGCAGGGAACGGCTCCTGCGTTGGGTGGTGGGCTCGGCCCTGGCGGTGCTGCTCTTGGGTGGCATCTATCTGATCACCCTCACCGTTTGAGTTTGGGCGTCCGATCCGAACCATCTCCCGGACGCTCTCGGGGACCGGCGGGGATGTTGCGGGCAGAACCGCCGGTCCCTCTTTCCCGGAACGATATAATGGCGAGACGCGGCACGTTCGGAGGCGGAGATGGTAACGCGCAAGAAGCTCATTTTATGGTCCGCGGCCCTCGTGGTGGCTTTCGCGGTGGGATTTCTTCCCCGGTACATCGAGGTGCGGCAACTGCGCCGCGAGCTCGCCGCGGCGCGCGAGCAGGCCGAGTTCGTGGCGGTGCGCGACCTTCTGGCCCAAGCCTACCTGGAGGTGACGCAGAACAACTTCGGGACCGCCGGCCGGCACACGACTCAGTTTTTCGATCAGGCGCAGGAGCTGGCTCGCAGGCTCGGCGACCCCGATCGCAGGCGGCTGCTCGAGGAGATCGTTCCGAGTCGCGATGCGGTTACGGCGGGCCTGGCGAAGGCCGATCCCGCGGTCATCTCGGCCGTTCAGGATCTTCTCCGCCGTCTCTACTCGGCGCCCGCCGGTCGCTAGTTACGGCGCAGGAACCGGACGGCGGGAGCGGATCGCCGGCGGCTCCGCCGGCGCCGGCGGGGGCAGATGCTCGGCGATCACCTGAAGCTGTTCCACGCCGAGGCGCAAACGGAGGGCGCGTTCGAGAATTTCCACCGCCGCCGCCGGCAAGGCTTCAGGGGCTTCGTAACGGAGCCGGACGCGGACGCCTTCGGGACTGAAGCCAAGCTCCTGGTCGCGCAACTGCCCTTGCGCGGGGGGCCACACATCGTTGAGAGCCCGGGCAAGCCGCGCGCTCGCTTCCGCCCGGAGACTCTCGAGCGCCAGCGGCGAGGGAGCGGTCGGCCGCAGGCTCTGGCGGATCGCGGCAAGCTCCTCCTCGCCGGCCACCTTGCGCACCAGCAGCTCGACCTCTTTGCCGGTCCGGCGAAGAATCTGCCGCTCGGCTTCCGCGATCCTCTCCTCCGTGACGCCTCCGGTCAACACGAGACGCACCCGGATGCGGTCGCCGATGTCGATCTGTTCGGAAACGATCTCGTCGGGCGAGGCTAGCGACCGGACCGCCTCGCGGATCGCCGTGCGGGCCAGCGTCTCATCGCGGAGCTGAAGCAGCGAGTCCCGCAACGGAACGAACAGCACCGCCAGCAGGATGGCGAGCATCGTGATGCGCCAGCGCAGGCGGCCGATGTCGCCGAGCGAGCGAGCCAGCCGCGTATTTGCCAGCAGTAAGTAAAGGCGCTCGCCGGCGGCGCGGGCGCGGATGGCCGCGTCGATGGCGCCGCGAGCCTCCGACGCATCCATGCGGGCCATGAAGAAGACCGCGAACGCTGCGGCCGTGATCGCCGTCAGGTTGGTCAGGAACAGCAGGCCGGCGCCGGAGATGATCGGCCACTGAAAGCCGCTTCCGACGCCGAAGCCCACCGTGCACAGCGGCGGCATCAGCGCCACGGCGATGGCGACGCCCGGCAGAGCGGTCACGCCGCCGCCCCGGCCTCCTCGGCAAACGATGAGCGAGCCGGCCAAACCGGAGAAGATCGCGACGCCGAGATCGAGCAGATTGGGCTGCGTGCGCGCCAGAATCTCGCTGGTGGGCGCGCGGAACGGAATCAGCCAGACGATCAGCGCCGACAGCAGGATCGCCCCCGCAATGCTGGTCGCCAGGTTCAAGGCCGACTTGATGCCCAGATACAGGTCGGCGGCCGCCAGGGCCAGCCCCGCGGCGATGATCGGCCCCATCAAGGGGGAGATGAGCATCGCGCCGATAACCACCGCCGGACTGTTCAGCACCAGCCCAAGCGTGGCGATCGCCGCCGAGAGCACCAGCTCGAGCCAGTAGTTGAGATCGTTCACCGCCGCGGACTCGTCGATGCGGCGGTAGACCTCCGGCTTGATCGCAGCGTCGATTCCGAGCAGCGTTTCAAGCCTCTGGCGAAGAGAGATATCGCCGCTCATCCCTTTGGACGATTCTAACGTCCAAAGGGCGGTTGAGATGCGCGGCGCGGATCGCCGACAATGCCAGGTGAGATGACACACCGTGAGCGCGTGCGGCGGGCGATTCGCCGCGAGGAGACCGACCGTGTGCCGATCGATCTCGGCTCGACGCTCGCCACCACCCTGACCGTCGGAGCCCAGGAGCGCTTGCGTCTGGAGTTCGGACTGCCCGAGGCCACCCCCCGGATTCTCTCGCGCCGTTCGGGGACCGTCATTCCCGATGAAGCGATCCTCGAGCGGTTCGACATCGACACTCGCGCCCTGCTTCTGGGGACGCCGGAGCGCCGCCCGGACCGCGAGATCTCCGCCACCGCTTTCATCGACGAGTGGGGCGTCACCTGGTCGAAGCCGGAGGGCGGCCATTACATCAACACCGCCGGACCGTTCCATCATCTGGACGAACCCTCGGCGCGAGACGTGGAACGTCACGACTGGCCCGAGCCGGACGATCCCGGCCGATACCGCGGCTTGCGCGAGCGCGCGCGGGCGCTCTACGAACAGACCGACTACGCCATAGTGCTCGGCCTGGGGGTCGGCCCAGTGCACCAGTGCCAGTTCCTGCGCGGCTACGCGGAGTGGCTCGAGGACCTGATTGCGCGGCCCGCCTTCGCACAGGCGCTCATCGAACGGGTCACCGACATCTGGACCGCCATCGCCCGGCGGGCGCTCGAGGAGACGGCCGACTACGTGGACGTGGTCATGTTCGGCGACGACGTGGGCACGCAGAAGAGCCCGCTCGTGCGCCCGGAACTCTACCGGGCCGTCATCAAACCCTGCCACAAACGCATGGCCGAGGTGGTCAAGTCGTTCGGCAAGCCCCTGCTGTACCACACCTGCGGCTCCGTCTACGCGCTGATCCCGGATCTCATCGAGGCAGGCGTGGACATCCTCAACCCGATCCAGGTCTCGGCGGCCCACATGGATACCCGGCGGCTGAAGTCGGAGTTCGGAGGCGAGCTGGCCTTCTGGGGCGCAATCGACAACCAGGGCCTGCTCCCGCGTGGCACACCGGGGGAGGTCCGCGCCGAGGTGCGGCGGCGCATCAGGGATCTGGCGCCCGGAGGCGGGTATGTGCTCGCGGCGGCGCACAACATCCAAGCCGACGTGCCGCCGGAGAATGTCATCGCGATGTTCGAGGAGGCGCGCGAGTTTCGCCTGTAGCGCTCAGCCGTGGCGGATGAGCAGCACGTCGCCGTCGGCGACGGGGTAATCCTTGCCTTCCAGACGCAGCAGGCCGCGCTCACGGGCGCCCGCATAGCCGCCCGCCTCGACGAGCGTCTTCCAGTTCGCCACCTCGGCGCGGATGAACTTCCTCTCGAAATCCGTGTGGATCGTCCCGGCGGCTTTGAGCGCCGTGGTGCCGGCGGGAACGCTCCAGGCGCGCACCTCGGTCTCGCTCGCCGTAATGAAGGAGATCAAGCCGAGGAGCCGGTAGCCGGCCTCGAGAATCCGTCCAAGGCCCGATTCGGGAAGCCCGTAGCCCGCCATGAACTCAGCGGCTTCCCCCGGCTCGAGCTCGGCCAGTTCCGCTTCGATCTTGCCGCAGATGGCCACCACCTCGGTTCGGGGCAAGGCGTCGAGGTGGCGCCGACGAAACTCCGCCTCGATCTCGTGCAGGCGCGGCGCGTCCTCTTCGCCCAGGTTCAGGACATAGAGCATCGGCTTCTGGGACAAGAAACCGAAGCCGCGCAGGCGTTTTTCGGCCTCGCTATCGAGCTCGAGGCTTCGCAGGGGGCGGTTGGCTTCGAGCACCGCCCGCGCCTTCTCGATCAGCTCGAACTCGCGGTCGAGCTCGGCGCTCTTGATCTTTTTGCGATCCTTTTCGAGCCGCTCCAGCCGCTTTTCGACCATCACCAGGTCGGACAGGATGAGCTCCGCCTCGACGTCGTTGAGGTCGCGCACCGGATCCACCGATCCCTTCTCGTGGGGCACGCTGTCGCTTGCAAAGAAGCGCAGCACATGCGCCAGCGCGTCAGCCAGGCGCATACCGGCCAGGAAGCGCGGCTCCTGGAGCGCCTCCCGGGAGATGGCCGGAAAGTCGAGAAACTCCATCGTGGCATGGGTGACCTTAGGCGGGCAAAACAACTTTGCGACCTCATCCACGCGCTCGTCCGGCACGACGGCGACGCCGAGCCGGGCTTCAAGCGGCCCGTGCCGGACCGACTCGTGAGCTCCGGTCAGGATGGTAAACAGGGATGTCTTGCCCACCATGGGCAAGCCGATGATGGCGATTCGCATCGCTAGAGAGGGACTTCGATCGAAGCCAGGATTTCGGCCAGCACGCGTTCACCGGCGTCGGCGCCGCGACTCAGCAAAGCCACGCGCGAGTTGACCACAACGCGGTGCGCAAAGACCGGCGTGGCCAGCCGTTTGACGTCGTCCGGAATGACGTAGTCGCGCCCCTCGAGCAGGGCGAGCGCCTGAGCGGCGCGGTAAAGCGCTTGCGCCCCACGAGGGCTGACCCCCAACTGAAGCGACTCGTGCGAGCGGGTGCGCTCGACGATGGCCATCAGATAGTCGGTGACCGCCTCCTCGACGCGTACCGCGTGGACCGTTTCCTGGAGTTCGATCACCTCGGCCGCCGAAAGAACCGGCTTCACCTGCATCCCGATCCGGTCCTCGCGCTGGCGGAGGATCCGGCGTTCGCTCTGGGCGTCCGGGTAGCCGATCCGCAGCCGGAGCAGGAAGCGGTCCAGTTGCGATTCGGGCAGCGGATAGGTGCCGTGGTGCTCGACCGGGTTCTGCGTCGCGATCACCATGAAGGGCCTCGCCATGGGATAGGAGACGCCGTCGATGCTCACTTGCGATTCGTTCATCGCCTCAAGCAGCGCCGACTGGGTCTTCGGCGTGGCTCGGTTGATCTCGTCGGCCAGCAGGAAGTTGGTGAAGATTGGGCCGCGCTTAAATTCGAACTCGCGGGTCTGGGCGTTGTAGACCGTGACGCCGAGCACGTCGCTTGGCAGCATGTCGGAGGTGAACTGGAGGCGGTGAAAATTGCAGTCAACCGAGCGCGCCAGCGCCTGGGCGAGGGTCGTTTTGCCGACGCCGGGCACGTCTTCGATCAGCAGGTGACCGCGAGCCAGCAGACAGACCAGCGCCAACCGAACCACCTCCGCCTTGCCTCGCAGGACCTCTCCAAGAGCCGCCTCGAGTTGGGAGAGTCTTTCGATCGCCGCCGGCAGGGCCTCGGCTGTTTCCCGCTGGCCCATCTCATGCTCATGATAGCGAACCGGCGCGAGGCAAATTGTGTTAGGGTATGAGGGAGCGAGGCCTTCAAGGTCGCGCGCGGGCGCGTAGCTCAGTTGGTTAGAGCGCGTGCTTCACACGCACGAGGTCACAGGTTCGAGTCCTGTCGCGCCCACCACACACTCGGCCTGCTCAGACCTGCTCGGGCATCACGTAGGGCTCTCGGTAAGTTCGCCGCAGCAGGCGATTGGCCTCCTCGTCGCCCGGGAAGGTCTCCGCTTCGGGGTCGAAGACGAGCTTGCGAGCCGTGCGGTAGGCGATGTTCGCCAGATGGCACAGCGCCGTGGAGAGATGCCCCTCCAGGATCTCGCAGTGCAAATCCTCGCGCCGTCGGGAGCGGACGCAGTCGATGAAGTTTGCAAAGTGATTGCCGTCATCGTCCGGCCCGGGCTCCAGATCCGGGATCGGCGGCCCCGGCTCGTAGGAGATCTTCGGGAAGCTGCGCGCCACCACCTCGAGCGCCATGCCTCCCAGCGGGTTCCGCTCCGGATTCACCAGGAACCGGCCGGACACGGTGGACCAGTTGTTGGCCGAGCTGACGTAACCTTGCGGCGTATAGAAGACCACGCCCAGATGCATGCCGCCGAACGGCGGACTTGGCAGCGTGGTTACTTCGAGCTCGACGAGGGTCCCGTCCGCATACTCGAAACTCGCGTTCTGCACGTTGGGCGTCTCCTGGTCGGAATCGTCGGCGAAGCGGCCGCCCACGCAGTGGATCCTCACCGGGTGCACCTGCTTGCCGAGGCCCCAACGCACCAGGTCGATCATGTGCACGCCGTTGTTGCCCACCTCGGTGGTCGAAGTGTCCCAAAAGTAATGCCAGCCGTAGTGGAAACGGTTCGGAGTGAAGGCGCGGTAGGGCGCCGGTCCTAAATAGAGGTCCCAGTGGACGCCTTCGGGAATCGAGCTTTCCTCGGCCCGGCCGATGCTCGCGCGCCCGCGGTAGACTACCGCCTTGGCCCGGTAGACCGGGCCGAAGCGCTCCTCGCGCACGAAGCGGATGGCCGAGCGCACGCGCGGCTCGCTCCGCCGGTTCAGGCCCGCCTGCACGATGCGGCCGTACTTGCGCGCGGCCTCGACCATCTTCCGACCCTCCCACAGAACGTAGCTCACCGGCTTTTCCACGTACACATCCTTGCCCGCCTGGCAGGCCCAGACCGTCTGCAAGGCATGCCAGTGGTCCGGCGTCGCAATCGAGACGGCGTCGAGATCCCTGCGCTCGATCAGCTTCCGGAAGTCCACGATGGTCTCAGGGCGGTAGCCCGCAAGCTCTTCGACCTCGGCAACGGCCGGAGCAAACAGGCGCTCGTCGACGTCGCAGAGATAGGCCACGCGCACGCCGGGCATCTTGGCGAAGATCTGGTAGTGATCGCGACCTCGCCCGCGAAAGCCCACTACCCCCACACGCACCGTATCGTTCGGGCTCTGGCGGCCCCAGGCGGGTCGGATGGCGGGCGCGGCCGCAAGCGCAGCCTGTCCGAGGAAGGTGCGGCGGCTGGACGGCGGCGTAGCCGTGGTCGATTCTCGGCTCTGTTCAGGCATCTCGGGTGCCGATTGTACCATCGCTTCCCCGGCCGCCGCCGTAACGGGAAGGATATCGGCGCGGTATGCTTTTTGAGTTCCTGCTGCTATGGCCAGAATCTACTATGTCGGAGACTGGGCCGTCATGCTCGGCCCGGTTTTCGCCGAGACGCCCTTCAATTACGTTTGGAAAGGCACGGACCTATACAACTACGGCCACTGGCTCAAGGAAGCCATCGAGTCGGGCGGCCGGCACCAAGTGACCAGCGTGCCCGCTTGGGAGTTCTACCGGCTGCCGCCCGGCGGCTACGAGGAGGTCCTGGCCTCTTACGACGTGTTGATCTTCTCCGACGTCGAGGCCAAGCTCTTTCAGCTCGACCCGCACTTTTTCGACCGGAGCAAATTCGGCGCCAAGCCGCTCACCTTTCCCGACCGGGTGCGGCTCACCGTGGAGGCACTTCGCGCCGGCCGGCACATGATGTTCCTGGGCGGCTGGCTGAGCTTTAACGGCGAGATGGGCAAAGGCGGCTGGGGCCGTACCGGGCTGCGCGAGATCCTGCCGGTCGAATGTCTCGACTACGAGGACCTCCGCGAAAGCACCGAGGGCTGGCGCGCGGTGGCGGTCCAACCCGACCACGCCATCCTCGACGGGATCGATCTGGCCTCGATGCCCCCGATCCTCGGCTATAACATCGTGCGGCCGCGCGCCGGCTGCCAGGTGATCGCCGTCTGGGAAGGCACCGCCGACCCGATGCTGGCCGTGGCCCGCTTCGGGGAGGGCCGCGTGCTCGCCTATACCTCCGATCCGGCGCCGCACTGGGGCTGCAACTTCGTCTACTGGGATCAGTATCCGCGCTTCTGGCAGAATGCGGTCGATTGGCTGCTCGACGGCTAGGCCGGAACCCGGCCGCGCACCATGCGACTAACCCTGTTGGACTGGATCATCCTGGCGGGCTCACTGGCCGTCTGCTTCCTTCCGGCGCTGTTTTTCGCCAAGCGCTCGGGCAGGAACACCTCGGAGTACTTCGCCTCCGGGCGCGCCGTGCCCTGGTGGCTGGCCGGCCTGTCGATGGTGGCGACCACCTTCGCCAGCGACACGCCCAACCTGGTCACCAACTTCGTCCGCACGCAAGGGGTGGCGGGCAACTGGCAGTGGTGGGCCTTCACGCTCACCGGCGTGGCCACGGTGTTCTTCTATGCGCGCCTGTGGCGCCGCTCCGGCGTGATGACGGATCTGGAGTTTTACGAACTCCGCTACTCCGGACGCGCCGCGTCAATCGTGCGCGGCTTCCGAGCCCTCTATCTCGGCCTGTTCTTCAACTCGATCATCATCGCCACAGTCAATCTGGCCGCCTGCAAGATCGCCGGCATCCTGTTCGGCTTCAGCCGCTGGGAAACGCTTCTGGCCGTCGGCATCCTCAACGTGGTCTTCGCCGCGCATTCGGGCCTTTGGGGGGTGCTGGTGATCGACATGATCCAATTCTTCGTCAAGATGTCGGCGGTGATCGCGGCGGCTTGGTTCGCCGTCAAGTTACCCGAAGTGGGCGGCTTGAGCGGACTCGTCGAAAAGGTCTCGCGCATGGAGGGTCCCGGCGGGCTGAACTATCTCGATTTGGTGCCGGATTTTTCAAGCAACTGGGAGCTGGCGACGGCGGTCTTCCTGATGCCGCTTGCCGTGCAATGGTGGGCCGTCTGGTATCCGGGTTCGGAACCGGGCGGCGGCAGCTACATCGCCCAGCGCATGCTCGCTTCCCGCACCGAACGCGATGCAGTCGCCGGAACGCTGTTCTTCAACATCGCGCACTACGTGCTTCGCCCCTGGCCCTGGATCCTGGTGGGCCTGGCGTCGCTGATCGTCTATCCGGAACTCGGCGACATCGCCAGGGCCTTCCCGAATCTCGACCCGTCGCTGATCGGCCACGATATCGCCTACCCCGCCATGCTGCGCTTCCTGCCGGCAGGCTGGGTGGGCCTGATGGTAGCCGGGCTTGTGGCGGCCAACTCCTCTACGGTTCTGACGCACCTGAACTGGGGCGCTTCCTACATCGTTCACGACTTCTACCGGCGCTTCCTCCGGCGGAATGCTCCGGAGAGCCACTACGTGCTCGCCGGCCGGCTGGCCACCATCGGACTGTTCTTGTTTTCCTCGTCGCTTGTCTTCGTGCTCGAGACGGCGCAGGACAGCTTCAACCTGATCCTACAGGTGGGCGCGGGCACGGGCCTGCTCTACCTGCTGCGCTGGTTCTGGTGGCGCATCACCGCCTGGAGCGAAGTGGCGGCCATGCTCAGCTCGTTTTTGATCTCGGTCGCCTTCGCCATCGCCCACCGCTACGGCTTCTTCCTCGGCACGCACCGCGAACTCCTGCTGACCGTCATCGGCACCAGCGTCTGCTGGTTGCTGGTGACGTACTGGGGGCCGCAGACCGATCCGAAAACCCTCGTCGAGTTCTATCGCAAGGTCCGGCCGTTCGGCCCGGGCTGGCGGCGCATTCGCGCCGAAGCGGGCATCTCCGAGGAAGAAGCCGCCCGGGCGGCGCAGAGCGAAAACATTCCGCTGGCGCTCGTGGGCTGGGCGGCGGGCTGCGTCGCCATCTGGTCGTCGCTGTTCACCGTGGGGAATTTCCTTTACGGTCGGATCGGCTACGCGGTGGCGCTGCTTGTGACCTTTCTGGCGAGCGGCGCCGTGCTGGTCCGGGTGGTCAACCGGCTGTGGCGGTAGAGGCTTCCGCCAGCAGGGCGCGCACCCGAGCGGCGGAGTCCAACCGGAGCGCGCGTTCGGCCAGTGCTTCGGCCTCGGCGGCGCTGATGGCGCGGATGGCCTGCTTGATCCGGGATATGAGCGGCGCGCTCACGCTGAACTCGTCGATGCCGAGCCCGACAAGCAGGGCGGCGGCCATCGGCTCGGAGGCAAGCTCGCCGCAAAGGGTTGCCGGAATGCCCGCCTCGTGTGCCGCTTGCACCGCTTGGCGCACCAGGCGCAGAACGGCCGGCTGAAGCGCATCGGCCAGAGCAGCCACGTGCGGGTTGGTCCGGTCGGCCGCCATGACGCACTGCACAAGGTCGTTGGTCCCGATGCTGAAGAAGTCCGACTCGCGCGCCAGCTCCGGCGCCAGCGCGACGGCCGAAGGCACTTCGATCATCACGCCGACTTTGAGCCGGACGCCCATCTCGCGCCCGATCCGAACGACCTCGGCCTTCGCCTGGCGCACCTCCTCCAGGCAAGCCACCATCGGCAGGAGCACTTCCACCGGATAGTGGGCCGCCACGCGAGCAATCGCCCTGAGCTGCGTCCGGAACAGGTGGCGTTCGGCCAGCGTGAGGCGGATGCCGCGACGGCCGAGGAAGGGGTTGGCCTCCTCGCCCGTTGCGAGGTACGGCAAGGGCTTGTCGGCCCCGACATCGAGGGTGCGAATGACGAGCGGGCGGCCTCCCAGCGCCTCGGCGATCGCCCGATAGGCCGCCGCCTGCTCGTCCTCATCGGGCGCCCGGCTGCGGCCGAGGAAGAGAAACTCCGTGCGCAGCACGCCGACGCCCTCGGCCCCGCAGGCCACGGCCTCGGCCGCTCCCTCGACGGAATTCACATTGGCTACGACACGGATGCGCCTGCCGTCACGGGTTCGCGCCGGCTCATCGCGGCCGGCCAGGGCGGCACGGCGTACCGCAAGCCAACGCTTGCGCCGCTCCTCGAGCTCGCGCAAGGTCGCCTCATCGGGCGCAATCCAGACGGCGCCCCGCTCGCCGTCGATCGCCACGGGCGTGCCGTCGCTCAAGGCCGCCAGGGCCGGACCGAGACCGGCTACGACGGGGATGCCGAGCGCGCGCGCCAGGATGACGCTGTGCGCGCCGGCGCTACTGCTCTCCAGGCACACTCCTAGCACGCGCTCGCGGTCGAGCTCGTTCACCTGGGAGGGAGCAAGCTCCGCTGCGGCGAGAATCGAAGGCCGCTCGGGCGCCGGGATCCTGGCGGCGCCGGTGAGCGATCCGAGTACGCGCCGCCCAGCGTCGGCGACATCCTGCGCCCGAGCCCGTAGATATTCGTCGGAGACCGCAGCCAAGCGGCGCCAGGCCTCGCGCCAGACCCGGTCCCAGGCGGCCACGGCGGTCAGGCCCTCACGTTCGATAAGGCGCGAAGCCTCGTCAAGGAGCGCAGGATCTTCAAGAAAGACCGCCTGCGCATCGAAGATGCCGGCCGCATCCTCGCCGGCCTCGAGGCGCGCCCAATCGAGGAGCTGCCGCGTCTGTCGCCGCGCCTCTTCGAGCGCCCGCTCCAAGCGCCGCCGCTCCTCGCCGGGATCGACGGCGGTCCGGGCTTCCTCGGAGGGCGCCGGCGTCTCGAGGCGCACCAGCGGCCCGATCGCCACGCCCTCGGAGGCCGGCAGGCCCTGAATGTGCCCTACG
>Ga0308415_1000878_pt1 | contig 13374 bp, 10 predicted proteins | sample HotsprSampleOS55_FD_203465 | JGI IMG/M metagenome (GOLD analysis project Ga0308415, IMG submission 203465) | Hot spring phototrophic mat microbial communities from Octopus Spring, Yellowstone National Park, Wyoming, United States - 20090730_OS55 ... | reverse complement strand
ACCAACTGGTGTGCCTGGCGGGAAAGAAAAACCATGCCGTACTTATTGATTGCCGATCACTTCAGTGGAGGCCAGTGCCACTGCCCAATGAAGTGGTTTTGGTGGTGATGGATACAGCCACTCGGCGTGATCTGGCGAATTCCGAATACAATGTTCGGCGGGCTCAGTGCGAGGAAGGAGCTCGACTCCTGGGGGTGCGAGCCCTCCGGGATATCAGTTGGGAAACCTGGTCCCAGTGTGAACCCATGTTAGGGGAACCTTGGCGACGACGGGCTCGGCATGTGGTGAGCGAAAATCAACGCACTCTTCAGGCTGTGGAGGCGATGGAGCAGGGAGATCTTTGCCGGTTGGGCCGGCTCCTCGTAGAAAGCCACCGCAGTTTGCGGGAAGACTTCGAAGTCTCCAGCCCAGCCCTCGACGCAATGGTCGATCTTGCCCTGCAACAAGCCGGCTGCTTAGGAGCACGGATGACCGGAGCTGGGTTCGGGGGTTGTGCGATTGCCCTTGTAAAACGCGACGCGGTGCCCGTGTTCTTGGAGGCTGTGCCCGCCCAATATCAGGCTGCCACCAAATTGGAGCCCAAGCTGTACGTATGCGAGCCTTCCGACGGAGCACAGATCCTACCACCTGATGTCCTAGTTTAAAAGGAACGCCCTCTATTCGCGAGGTCGACGTTCCTTCCTTGAGGCCCACGGGTTGAGCCGAGATTCCCGGCCTTGCCGGCCGTTGGTGTTGTTTAGGATCTCGGAACCTGATAATGGGAGGAGCTATCGGGGAAGCCCAACCCGAAACCCAAGGGACGCCACTTCCGAAATAAGTTGCACCAGAGCTGTGAAATTAACGCGGCCCTGTTGTTAGTTGTGCCGAGCCGCAGGCAATCACCGAAATCGGGCCCCTCGGGAACATGCCCGCGGGCCCCAACGGGATCAGCGATTTCCCGCCCAGTTTGTTCCGTGACCTTTCAAAAACCAGCCCAACCCAAAACTTTTTTGTGGATTATCCCAAAGGAGGCCAATCCCGGGGAGAACTAGCAACTCGGAGCGGAATGGTCTTGCCTCGTTTCAATAGTAACTCTCCTCCCACGCGGGCAAAGGCTGATTGGAAAGATGCCTCGACTCGTTGGCTGAGGTGACCCGGATCGCCGGCAAATCTCGGTAAACGCACACGTGTTCACAAACGCCACACCCGATACATTTCGCCGGATCCACGCGAGGCTGCTTGATCCGCCGAATTTCACCATCCCTAGTGAGCACCTCCACCTCCCGGAAATAAATCGCCTTCTCCGGGATGGGGCAATGCTCCTCACAGACCATACAATCGCGACCGTAAGCATAGGGGATACAGCGGGAAGTATCAAAGGTGGCCAAGCCCATCTTCACCTGGCGTTTTTCTGCCAAACTCAGGGGTCGGATAGCTTCAGTCGGGCAAACCAAGCCACACCGGTTACAGTCATAAGAACAGTACCCCAGCTTGGGCACTAGCCGGGGGGTCCAGATCCCTTCGAGACCTGCCTCCAAAAAGCAGGGGTGAAGGGCCCCTGTCGGGCAAATCTTCATGCATAAGCTGCAACCGGTGCAACGAGCGAGAAACTCAGGTTCTGGGCGAGCTCCCGGCGGTCGGATTAGCTGGGGGTTGAACACTTTTGCCCGACCCAAAGGAGTGGCCCGGAAAAATCCGAACACCGTGATTCCCCCCACAGCTGAGGCCAATAGCCCCCGCCGCGACAAGTCCACCGAAGCCATAGTTGGATCGGACCGCCACGGCCAAACCCATCGAAAATGCAGTGCCCCCCGCCGACAAGCTTCGGTGCAATTGAGACAGCCGAAGCACTCAGATGGCCGCCATTTTTGATCCCCAGCACCGGCCGCGGCTCCGTGGCAGTTCATGCCGCACAATTCGCACTGGTTGCAGCTTTCCGGACTGACAGTCCGACGCAATAGCGGCCGCCACGCGAACACCCCAAGCAAGGCTCCCAGAGGGCACACAAACCGGCACCACCATCTTCGCCGGTAGGCATTAAGTGCCACAATTACCACAAAGAAAGCCAGAATCCCGCCGGAAGCAAGAAAGGCCTGCTTTTCCACTGCCCGAACGCGATCACGAAAAGCCAGGTAAAGCGGTTCTGTCACCCGCACCAGGCGAAACGGTCCCAAACCGGGATCTTTCTGATAGACAGCCGTTGAACCCTCTTCTATCGCCCACTGAACCGTGGGGAACAACCCGGCGGTGAGTGTTCGATAGAAAAGCACCAGCGGATCGAAAATGCTTATCCAGTGGGCACCGAAGATAGCAGCCACCAACATCGCTACCAGCAGGTAGTATTTGCCCTTCTGCCATGGAGAATAGCGGTTGGTGGCCGGGGGAGTTCTCCGCCCGTGAATGAGTCGCCCCGCGATGTCGTGAACCACGCCCAACGGGCAAACCCATCCACAAAAAATCCGCCCTAACACGATGGTCACCACGATGGTCACTACAGCCAACAGGGCCATCACGGCCACAGCATGAGCTGCCAAAAAAGTGACCACAAGAAGTAGAGGGTCCAACCAAAAGTAAACCTTTAACCATCCCGGCGGATCCTGGGCGGGGATCGGCCGGGCCGCCAAAAACAACGCCACAAAAAGGACCAAACTACAGATCTGCACCACTCGGCGAAGGGTGCCAGCGGACCATCGCGGCCTTTTCATGCGAGGGAAATCTCCACCGGATTCAGGGAGCGGTAATCCTTGGTGCCCAAACCCGCCTTGTCCCCACAGACTACTGAGCTAATCTCATCGGGATTGCGACCTAAAAGCTCCGCTGCCCATGCATCGAGAGCCACGACGTCCGTTCCCGCAGCCACAGCCAAGGGCGTGCGGACATCCTCCAACCTTCCCCCGCGCGGACCCCGGGCCACCAGTACCCGAACAGCGTCAACCACGGTGAGCTTCGGCTTCAGAAAAAGACACAAATCGGTCAACGTCGGACCAATCGCCTGATGGAACGTCCGCCGTTCCTCCACCACGCCCATAAAGTTCTTCATTGCCACAGTAATAGTGGCAAGTCCGTGATGCTTGGCAATCGGGACATTGATCACCAAGTCTGCCTCGAGAATTTCGGGATAGATCGGGATTTCCTTCAGCACTTCCCCTTTTATTCCCACCCGCCGAAAACGGCTCCGATCCATGAAAACCACATCTGCCCCCAACGGTCGCACGGCCGCGGCAATCTTACTAATCTCGTAAGTCTGTTGGGCAATATCGACCGGGTTATCGCCCACCTTCACCCGCTTGGCTCCAGCTTCGAAACACAACCGCACGATGGTAGCCACCACCTTCGGATTGGTATTCGCTGCCATTTCCGGGGGCTGGATCCAGGCGATATTCGGCTTAACCCATACTACATCCCCTCGACGAACAAATTTGCCGATACCCCCAATGCCCTCCACAGCCTTCACCGTCAGCTGTTCTGCAACCCGTTCGATCTCGTCCGAGCTGGAGGGTTGATCACCCCCCCACTTGGCAACGGCCATTGCCGCAGCAGATCTCTCTGCCTGGCCAGCCAAACTCCCGCCGACGGTGCAGGCGGCCGCAACAGCACTAGCCTCCACCAGAAATTCCCGTCGAGACGATTTCAACATCTCCTAGTCCTCCTTCCCGTAAGAACTGTTAAGCACTGCCGTCTCCGCCAAACGTTTAACCTATTCAGATTCCAAACCGTTTCCGCATTCGGAGCCCCATTACTTGGGTAAGAGCTGCCCCTGTCCATACCTCACCGAGTGGCCCAAAGTCTTCCAGCTCCGAAAACGGATCATGTCTTAAACACATGCAGTTACCATGGACGATAAACCGACCGAAAACCTTGTACCCTTTCTAACCCCGCATCGCCGGTTAAGTTTCCCTTCGAAATCCTTGCGGGAAACCTTCGAACAATTTAGTGGCCTGTGGGCCCCCGAGCAACCAACAAGAGGAAAAATCACCGGCAGCCAAGGATCACCCCAAGGATTTTTGGGGCTACTAATCGCCCAAGTGTATACCTTCTAGGCAGGCCCACTGCCGACATCGGACGCCGGATCACAAATCCCCCATGACAGCGGCCCACAAAGCCTGGAGTGCGACCGCCCCGCCTGGAGCGGCCCTCGTAAACTCCTGTCAGAATCTTGGCCGTCCTCTGGGAGAATAGCCTCTAAATGCCGAGGCGGGTTAAACCAGGGGGCCCATGAGGACGAATTATTCCTTCGGATACAAAAAGCTAGCGACACAATACCACAGCCAGGGCAGTCGGACCGAACGATCCCCTGTATTTAGATTGCATCAAACCGTCTTTTTCCGTTTGTTCCGGATCCCCACTTGTATAATCACGATAATTGTCATAATCATGGCCGTTGACTTCCTTCCGTACCAAAAAGTTGGTCCGCGGGAAGGCAACGCCTCGGTTATCTTCCCCCCTTTCCGCAAGGCCCCCAGAAGTTCGCATTTGAGCCAGGAGAGTCTGGCAAAAACCACTTGGTAACCCCAGGGTGCAGGCTAATTTCTCCGGGACCAGCCCCGAGAGAACTATCTTCGGTTTCTTCGCTCGGTGCCGGCTAGTAACCGCCCTTATTCGTCTGGGGAACTTAACGGCAGCCCCTCTCCAAACAGTGTTTAAAGGTCTTGCCACGGAGAACCCGATAAGGTGAAGGAGAAAGTCATTTGCCCGGGGTTAGAGGTCCCAGCTCCCGAAGACTCGGGACATTTCTGTCGTTTCCGGTGAACATGAAAAGGAAAGTTCGCCCAACCTAAGGAGGGGTTCGCCACCATGAGATTGTCGGAATGGCTTCGTGTAATGCTGGTTGCGGTATTGGTCCTCGGTTTTGCTTTCCCGCGTAGCGCGGTGGTTGCCGCGGGAATTGGGGACCAAGCCATGATTCGGGATATTGCCCTTCAGCAGGGCAACACTCTGGTGGGCCAGGTCCTGTCCAAGGATGGCAATCCAGTAGCCGGTGTCCCGGTCACAATTTCCAGGGACAACCAAGTCCTCGCCACTGCCACGACCAACGAGCAGGGCTTATTTGCTTTCCGCGGCTTGAAAGGAGGAGTTTATCAGCTAAGCAGTGCCAACGGGGTCGCCGCCTACCGCGTTTGGCAACCCCAAACCGCTCCTCCGGGTGCTTCCCCTGCAGCACTTGTGGTAGCCGGAGAAGATGCAGTCCGCGGCCAACTGGGTTGTGGCCCTCTCGGGATGTTCCTCAGCCGACCCCTTGTGATTGCTGGTGTGATCGGTGCTGCCATTGCCGTCCCTCTGGCAATTGCCCTATCAGACGAGGACGAAGAAGCTCCAGCAACTCCGTGAGTTTGCCCCACCACAAACCAATCCCAAACGGCCAACTAAGGGTTCCGACAGCTGGATACCAAAGGCCGAGTAAATTAGGTTAAATCAGCTCCCCCCAAACGCTCCTGCCTAGCAAAGGAAGCCGCAAGCGAGGTCATCAAGAGAAAAGGTTTTCATCAAGGAAGGCACTCGAGACACTTCTTGTGGGGAGCGACAGGAGGGATTCAGCCTGGCAATGTTCCTTTTGGGCGACTTATGTGCGTCGCCTGAGTTCACTAAGATCTCGAAACGTCTTAGCTTTTTAATCCTCGATACCGCAAGCTGCTCGAATGGCCACGACACCATTCGGGCAGCTTTAATTTCTGGCCCAGAGGCAATTAACTTTGCTCTTCCGCTTTTCTCCCTGCCCATTTACTCCATTTGGGGGGTTGAACAGAGGTTCCTGAAAGCTGCCGGCTGATGAAAGCCTAGTCACCCTCCAACCCTGGTCCTTTTGGTGTATTCTAGTACCGATTTTGGTAGGCCGTATCAGTTGTTGCCGATAACATGGGGCATTCGTCACAGTGCCCAAAAGGGTCTATTGCCGCCCGTCGCTGACACTTCAGAAGAACATTTCACCCAGCTTGCCGTTGGCGGACCGCCTCGTAAAGGAAGATCGCTGCCGCCACCGAGACATTCAAGCTATCGGCATGGCCGTACATGGGTACTCGTGCCGGTTGGGATCCAATCCCCGCCCACCAATTGGAGAGCCCCGAGTGCTCCGCTCCTAATACAATGGCCGTCCCCCGGCGAAAATCTAATTCCCAAAGCAGAGCCCCACTTTTCGGATCCGCTGCCACCACTTGGAGCTGCCGGGCTTTTACCCAGTCGCCGGCCTCGGGAAGCTTGGCTGATGCAAAGGGCACAGTAAACATCGTCCCCAAACTCGCCCGAATGGCATTGGGATTCCAAGGATCGCACGGTATGTCTACCAAAAGAATGCCGTTAACCCCGGCAGCATCGGCGGAACGAAAAATCGCACCCAAGTTCCCGGGCTTTTCAATCCCCTCTAATATCAGATAGAGGCCGTCTTGACGGCTTGGCAAACCAATGAGGGACCGACTGGGCACCTCGAGCACCGCCAAAATCCCGTCGTGACGATTTCCGAAGGCAAGAGCTTTATACACCATCTCATTTACCAAGATTCTTCCCCCCGAAGGAACCCGGAGCTCTGCGGCAAACTTTTCAGCCACTTCTTTTGGACACCACCGAGGGCAAAAGAAAATCTCCGTTGCCCTAAGCCCCGCATCCACCGCTCGCGAAAGCTCCTTAACTCCCTCGGCAATGGTGGTGCCGGTTTGCACCCGATAGTCCCTTTCGCGGAGCTTGCGAGTGGCTTTTATCCGCGGATTCTGGAGACTACTTATTTGTTGCCACATGGTCGCCCCCGTATCCCTTGGAGTTCCTCGTCCCCGCTGTTACTTCGTCCCCCATCATCACCTCCTCCTGCCCCACCTAGGTCCAACCGCCCTTCCCAAATCGTAAAACCATCAATTTCCCCGGTTTCAACCCCCGGTAATTTCTTCCGAGGGTACCAACTTGGTATAACTTCTCTGTTCCGTTGAGAGTTTGCCCATGGCAGAGATCCAGGTGAAAGCAGCAAGGAGCAATGAGTATTTCAGCCCGAGCCGAAACGAATCGGCAAAGGAAAGCAGGAGCAAGCAAATCTGCCTTCCCGCTGGTTGCCGGAGTAGCCTCTTGAGATCTCCATTTCGGAGCCCCAACCTCTGAAAAGCAAAATTAGACTGCGAGCGGTCAACTCGACCCGCACCAACGGGAGACCAAATCTTCCTTGGCCCGCACCAAACCATCCTCCGGGATTCCGCGGTTTTCCGAACGAAAACAGTCTTGATACCGTATCACTTACTCTGTGAGGACTCTCCAAACTTGCCTTTGGATCCATTCTCCTGCTCGTGCTTCTAACCGATTCCACCTGCCTCCCAATAGCTCCCCCCGCACAAAGCGATTCACGTAGCGAAAAGGTGGAAGATTCTGAAAGAAACATTAATCCCTCCGTGGCTAGGCTCCGAAGACTAGAAAGGGACCGGGGCTTCACCCCCAAACCGTGGCAGTTTGAAGTCTTGGTCATGAGAACGAGAATGCGGCTTGGTTCCATGGTCTAACTCAGGAGGATCACGGATGCTACGGAAGGCTTACGTATTGGCAGTGCCCCTGTTGGTGGCTTCGTTGGTACATTTTACTAGTGCCGGGGAACTTTACAGCAGCCTTGTGAGGCTGGAAGGCCGCTCCTACGAGAGCAGGGATATTGAACTTTGTGCCTATACGGGTTCGTTCGAAGCTCCCGGAAACGCCACAGTGAATCCCCCAGCGGTGCAGCCATCGCATGACAGTTGGTGCGATCCATGCCGTCCTGGAGGGACCGGTTTATTCGGTTCGCCCGTGGGTGTAGGTGAAACTCAAGGGGACTCCTCACTTCGACTGGGGCCCCGACCTCTTTTCCCCGGAGTAGGCATGCAAGCGGATCCCAACGCCCGAGGCAGTGCCTGGATTTGGGTTGGTCCTAGTTGGAGCCAATCCGAGGCCTTCACAGCCGGAGACATGGAAATCGGCATTTCCGAGGGCATCATAGCAGGTTACCGCCTCACGAATGCTCTGGGGCTTTTCGGAGCGATCGCGTTCTCCCATAGCGATGGGGATACTTTCATATTTTCAAGTATTGGCATCCAAAAATTTGGAAATCCCGGGGGAACGGGTTTAATAGAGCGGTCCTCGCTGTGGGTATTCTGGGATAATGGCGTCGACACCATCGACGGAGACGAAGGGCATTTCCAGCAACTTCGGTTCAATACTGGTGTCGTCGGCCCGGGTGGCGGAGAGGTCGGGATGGCATTCACTGTCCCTCTTGACGAATCGGGCTACTCCTTCCTACTTCCGGTCGGCGGCACTAGCATGATAGCTACTGGCGGTTTCACAATTGGGCCGTACGTTCGATTTCCAATCGGCATCTTTGATCTCACCGCCATGCTAGGATTTGCAGAACAAACCGATTCTGCGGTCTTGGGGCTAGGCGGCGAAGCTCGCCTCACCGAACGATCTTCCATATTCCTGGATTGGAAAACAGGTGGAGCTGATGTCGGTGAAAATCCATCCACACTGCTCGTAGGCTACAAGCTTGGCTTCGGTCGCGCCGATACAACCCGGTACTAAAACCCTGCCCCGCCTGCTACCTGCTCGTTTGACGTGATCGGATGTGAGGTTGCGCAGGCGAGTCCTTGCCGCCGGACGACCAACCTCTCCGAAAGGATCGGGGTGAACCGCAAATCACCCCGATCCGTGTTTTTATTGCAGATTTCGACCCAGTCGCTCCTCCGGCTATTGCACCGTTTTCAAACCTATTTGACCTGGGTGGAAAAGCCGCCCTAACAGGGCGGTTTTTTCGTTACCCATTGCGGCGACAAAGCCCTCTCCCGCTTTGCCCAAGACGAAAACGCAACCCTTCGTTACAATGTGTTTTGTGCCGGACGGCTCAACGGTCAATAAGTAGGTTCGAACCCGATCGGGCACAACGTGGAACGGATGTTCTTATGGGTTAACCCTTTTCGCTACTTTTCTTGGGGTGAGGAGGAGCACATTGCCCAAGACAACCAGGATCTTAAAGAAAGAAGGCGGTCTTCCACCATGTTCGGCTCCGGATATGTGGAAGAAAGCTCACCACTGGGACCTACAAGCTTTCCGCGCTCTTCGTCAGTTTGCCGTAAAAATTTTGCTTTTGGCGACAACTTGGGGCTCTTTTTTGGAGGACCGGGGAGGTGTGGCGGTGGCTGCCCAGCAGTCCTCATCGGCTCAGGCACTCCGCCAAGAGGAGGCTTATCTACGCTGGCAATTCCAGCAATTCCCCGTGCAGTCATACGAAACGGCTTTAGTAGCACGTCGCCTGGGAGAAAACCTCGAGCGACAAAATCGTTTTGAAGAGGCAAGCAAGTGGTATGAATATTCCGTCAACGTTGCCAGCAAGCTTCATGATGACCGAGCAAAACTGTTGCGATTCACCACAGAAATTCGTTTGGCGAGACTTCAGCGGGCATTAGGGGCCTTCGCACAGGCCCGAAGTCGTTACGAAGGGATGTTGTCCACCATCCAAACGGAGGTGGGAACGTTGCTGAAAATGGATCCCAAAAAGTGGACTTCTGAACATGTCCCGCTTATGGCTACATTCACAGTGGCACTTACCGATGCCGTCGACTTTTGTCGCGAAATCGATCAACTGTATGCAGGGGAGAAATATCTTGCGGTTTTAACTCGAGTGGCATCTCAGTGTACAGACGCTGCCCAGCCACGGTCGATCCGGCTCCAGTTTCTTCCAGCGGGGGTAATCAGTGCCTACTTCCAAGCAGAGATGGAGCGTGCACGCGGTCAGTCTGAAAAGGCCCGACAACTTTTCGAGGAGGCAAAAGGTATCGCCACCCAAGCAAAAACAGAGCTGGAAACCGCGGGGCAAATGGAATTAAGCAAGGAGGTTCAAGCGTTGGAAATCCCAATTCTTATTGGCCTGGGCCTGACGTACTACGACCTCGGCCAATCGAAGCTGCTCCAGCCGCACGCTGCTTATGAAAAGGCGGATGCCTGCTATACTCAGGCCTTCGAACGAATCGAACGCTTACCTGAAGAAGATCGCTTGCAAGCTAAAGCTCAGGGTCGCAAAAACCGCGGAATTCTCTATCACGAATGGGCCAAGCTCTTTTCCCCTCCGCATCCTCGCCTGCTTTCCCAAGCCGAGGAAGATTTAAAATTTGCTGCAGACTTTTATTCCAAGAGAGCTCGCACCAATCCGTATGATCTTGTGCATACTTACAACTCTCTGGGTCTCTTGTTGTTAGATCTTGGAAAACCAAAAGAGGCACTCAACCTTGCTAACCAAGCCTCTGCAACGTTGGAAGCACTAGCTACCTCGATGACAAGTCTCGAGCTGAGGAGAAACAATCTGATGCTATTGGCTCGGAGCACATGGCTGTTGGGAGAAGAAGCCCCTGAGTTGAAAAACAAAGCGGTGGATTACGCCGAACAGGCCTGCGGGTGCGTCCGTCAATTGTCGATGCGATGCGTCGGCGATCCCTTCACCCGAGCTCTGGCTCGTCAACGCTTATGGGGCAGGATGGAAGGAACTCTTGTCTCCTGGTTTATCGATCTTGCAGCCGGGGGAACACGTTTGAGTATTCCCAAAGTGCTTAAGATCTTCGAGGAATCCCGCGGACAGTCGTTGCTCGAGGAAATCCGTTCGGCGCAAGCAGCAACAGAGGACACCGGCACCTCGCAGCCGGAATTGCAAACTCTCCAGTTAGAAATGGCAGAGCTTGCTTTTAGGATTAACCAAACAGCGGACGAAGACCAACGAGAGCAGCTCCGAAAAAAGCTGCAAGCTTTAGATCGCAGGTATGGCGAGTTAGTTCGGGAATTTTGGATATCTCGAGGAGAGAAAAGTTTTATTGGCGCGATTGTGGACTCGCCAAGTTCCCCAAATTGGTTCAGCGAAGGAGCAGCTTGGATCCGCGAAAACAGGCTGCTAGTGCTTTGGTATCTCACGGATTTGGAACATACTTTCCTGCTCGTTCTTCCGGAAGCAAATTCGTCCTCCTCAGGCACTCTGTGGGAATTAAAGCTGACCGAAAAAGACGCGGCCGCACTTAATAAGGTTGTTCACAAAAGCGGCCAGTCGGAGATTTCGTCGGGAAATCTTTCCATTACCAAGCTGCGGCAAATCCTAAGTCAACGAATCGGATTGCTGCAGATCCTAGCCGATAAACAATCGACTCCTCCGATCGAAGCCCTCGAAGCTTTGGGAAGAGCTTTGCTTCCTCAACCTATTCTTGAGCGGATTTCCGACCGAAGCTCTTACGATACCTTAGCGATTGTGGCGGACGGCCCACTGGGAATGTTGCCCTTCCAAGCACTGATTGTCCCGCATGGTCCTGCAGAAAAGTTCTTGGTGGAGGTAGCAAATCCCATTTTATACCTGCCGTCGCTTGCCGTGGCACTGGCACGGAGCACACGTGCCCGAGCGATTCCCAGCAAAGTTGTTTCCTTTGGAAAAGCCATGTTTCCGGAGTACCACCCGGAACCGCGGCCTTTGCTTTCTGTGATTCAAGAGTGCAATCAAGTAGCAGAGCAGTTCCGCAAATCCGGCCTAGGGGTAGAACTCCGACTAGATGTTTGGCCGGCCGATCGCTCCGCAACAAAGCAGGAACTCACCCGACTTTCCAACGGGGCCCACATCCTTCATTTAGCGACACACGGAGTGAGCAGTCAAGAATCTGGGCCATGGGGTTCCTGTTTGCTCCTTTCGGTTCCGGAAAGGTCTCCCCTCAGAGAGGGACTGCTAACACTGGCAGACATCTACCGCCTGCCTCTCGGATCGACCGAGCTTGTACTCCTTTCCGCATGCCGCACTCAGCGAGGGGTGGAATTAGAAGGGGAAGGGATTTGGGGAGTCACTCGGGGGTTTGTGGTCGCAGGTGCAAGACAAACCTTAGCTGCCGTATGGGATGTGGATAGCGAAGTAGCCAGCAACCTCATGCGAAGAATAGCCCAGTCGATCAGCGAGAAAGTTCGCTCACGGGGCCTCAGCCCGGAATTTTCTGTCAAGGACATTTTAGAAATACCCAAGACTCTCCGGGAAGCTCAACTGGAAATCAAGGGCACGGGAAAAGAATGGGAGCATCCCTATTTTTGGGCACCCTTTGTTGTTGTGGGTACTCCGTAAAAGGCTTTGGCGACATTTGACGCCCTGGGTTTTCCGGCCATCTTCCGTTTCCCAAGCCGCCCCTCCTGGCAACTCCCCCTCCCCAAGCAAACGGCGAGCAATGGTCGTCGGCAAAAGGTTCGCCAAACCTTGGCGGTTCCGCAGATAAAAATTGGAGCCTCTGAATGCCTCCTTCGAAGCTTCCGAAAATCCGGCGGTAACGCAGAGTTCAGGTCTCCACCCGGCAATGTTCGGATCCCCGAACGGCAAGGTAATCGCCAATTTGGGGCTTAACTTCTCGGTCCTCGAATTTTTCACAGTTCCCCCACATATGAACCCGGAATTTTCCCGGCTTTGTTCCCACCGAATTTTTTCGGGGACCCGCAGGGTTTCTGGGGCACGCGGATAAGTCCGACTCGTATGTTCCGGTGTAAGATGGACCTCGCGATAAACCCGAAAGGGTATTGCGACTTTAGCCACTCAGCGGCGATCTGAGGCTTTTTCGACTGTTCTTCTCCCCCCAAAACCCATTTTAATCGGCTGCCCCTGCTTAAGGGCTCCCCCACGGCGCGCGATCTTGCAAAAAACGAGCTCTGGAGCATCCTTTCAGAGATACTTAGTCCTAGATTCCAGAGAAATAGGCGAAGACTACGGGGATTAAAACCCTAAGGGGATTAAAACCCTAAATAACCTTTAGCTTCTCATCCCCTGACCACCACCGAATAGAGGTCCGTTCCCACGGGTGGGAGCAAGCAATGGCCGCAAGATACTCCGCACCTGGCCGCCATTCCCAAACCCACCACTCGTGCCCAAACGAAAATCCATCCTCCTCACCCAAAAGCTTAGCTGAATGTTGTGTTGAAAGTACCACCTTGCTCGGCGACGAGCTCCAATCCCCCTCTCCACATACGGGCGGCAAAGAAAACGCTGACGCGGTCAAAAGCCAAGGGATCGCCACCTTCTCCAGGCCGAGGGTCAAGCCAGCCCCTACTCCTTTTAGGACGGCCTCTTTGCAAGTCCAGAACCGCAAAAACAACATCTGCTGGTCCTCTCCGCTAAGCCGGGAAATCGCGGCGGCCTCTTCGGAAGAAAAGAACCTCTGGGCCAAGCCAGACGTGTTGACAACCTTACGGCCCCACTCTACGTCCACACCCACCTCTGCCAAGCTCGAGACCACCAAGACTGCTAACCCCCCCGAATGGGCCAAATTAAATCGCAGTTCTTTGACAGAAGGCCAAACCAGAAAAGGTTTACCCACCCGGCCAACACCGAACCTCAACTCCTGAGGAGCAACCCCTACATAGTCCGCCAAAATCCTCCTCATTCCGCCGCGAGAGCAGACAAATCGGATC